>Ga0070716_100000891_pt1 | contig 12910 bp, 7 predicted proteins | sample LARL112metaG_FD_71395 | JGI IMG/M metagenome (GOLD analysis project Ga0070716, IMG submission 71395) | Corn, switchgrass and miscanthus rhizosphere microbial communities from Kellogg Biological Station, Michigan, USA - LAR L11-2 metaG | ecosystem: Host-associated > Plants > Roots > Rhizosphere ... | reverse complement strand
TGCGATTAGAATATCGATGTCCTATTGTGAATTCAGCGAGACGACCCATACTCCGTGTCGGACCCAAAACCCAACTCACCGGCACGGGGTGTTTTTTTAAGAACTGTCGCGGAGCCAGGACGCCGATGCGACAGTCCGAACTACGTGGCCAACTGATCGACACGGATAATCTGATTGCGGATCGCGTACAGCACAACTTCGCTTACCGAATGCAAATGAAGCTTGCGCATGAAATTGCTGCGATGCGTTTCTGCGGTCTTCACGCTGCAACCAAGAATTACCGCCACTTCTTTTGTGGTTTTGCCTTCAGCGATTAGTTGGAGGACTTCTCGCTCACGATTCGTGAGGGTTGGCAACGTGGCTAGACTCGACGGCGCAAAGTAACTGTCCAGAATGTCCTGCACTCTGGAAGTGAAGAATGTGCGATGACGTTCCAAGGCTTGCACAGCGGAGATCAAGTCTTTCGCAGCGTCTGATTTTAAGACGAACCCACGAGCGCCTGCTCCCAGAACCTCTCTGATCAATTGTTCGGAATCGCTCATCGTCAAGATCAGTACTTTTTGATCTGGATTTTCATCAAGAATTTGGCGAGTAGCGTCCAAGCCATTGAGAGTTGGCATCGCGAGATCCAAGATTACGATGTCGGGGCGCAATTCTTTTGTCAGCTGAACCGCTTGTCGGCCATCCAAAGCCTCGCCGGCAATTTCCCATCCGGGCTGCGATTTCAGAAGGGAACAAATCCCCTGGCGCACCACCGGGTGGTCATCGGCAACCAAGATTTTCACGGGCACTCTTGGACCTCGGGTTTGTGAGTTGTGTACTTCAAAACTTGAAGGCTGCCGCCGTCACTTCCAAACTTAAGCCGGAAGACTCCACTCTTCCTTTTAACTACGGGAAGCCTACCAGAGGGGTTATTCAAGTCGATACGGATTAGCCTGTAGGACAGCGTGAAAAACCTCGTCAGGAGGTCATTTTTTTCGGATTCTACCGAGGGCCTTCGATTGTGTGAGAGGGTAACGTATTTGAATCTGACTTTGGAGCCTCATGTATGAAAACACGCTCACAAGCCAAAGCAAAAGTTTCGAGGCGCTCAGCCAAACGTTGGATTTCGCGGGTCAAGACGGACTCGACTCATCCACCGGCGGGCTTGTTCACAAAAGATGCGGCCACCATTGCGCGTGTCCTCCGCTCCCGCAAGGTTTCGCCAAAAGGACCAGCCTCAGGGCTTCGGATGCTTACCTATTTCATCAATCGCGCTGGGAAGGGCCTTAGTCCCACCCGAAAGGCAGAACTCGGACGAGCAAAGCGCCTTATGCTGGCGCGTTCGCGGCGGACTTCGCGTGCCAAGAGTCGCAAAAGGACGAAAGGAGAGTGATCGCACTCGCCGAGCTATTCACTGATTCCAAACGCGAAACTACCGCGTCGAAAATCGGAAAACCGTCGTAGAGCTGAATGTCTCTCCGGGCTTGAGCACCGTAGAGGGAAATGTAGGATGGTTCGGCGAATCCGGGAAGTGCTGCGTTTCGAGGCAGAACCCGTAGCGTTGGTTGTACACTTTCCCGTCCTTGCCGTGGATCGTGCCATCCAGGAAATTGCCCGTATAAAACTGAATCCCCGGTTCGGTCGTCAGCACTTGCAGCACTCGGCCGCTGGTTGGGTCGAAAGCCTCCGCGGCCAAGACGGGATGGCTGTTGGCTAATGAGTCGAGCACCCAGTTGTGATCGTATCCTTTGCCGAGCTTCAGCTGAGAGTCATCACTATTGATTCGAGCACCGATTGCTGCCCTTTGCGTGAAGTCAAAAGGCGTACCCTTCACGGGCCGTAATTCCCCGGTTGGAATCAGCGATGAGTCTACGGCCGTGATTCGACTTCCGTGGATGGTTAGCTGGTGTCCCAGGATGTCGCCTGCACCCTGCCCAGACAGGTTGAAGTAGGAATGATTTGTGAGATTGATAACCGTTTCCTTATCTGTGGTCGCGGAGTATTGGATCACCAGCTCGTTCTGGTCTGTGAGTGAGTAAAGAACCTTCACGGCCAAGTTGCCCGGGAAGCCCTGTTCGCCATCCACGCTCAGATAGGTAAGCTGCAAGGCTGGTAATCCGTGGGAGGAAACGTCTTTCGCCTCCCAGAGGCGTTTGCTGAAACCTTCCGGCCCTCCATGTAGTGTGTTCTCACCGTTGTTTATGGGAAGAGAGTACGGCACTCCGCGAAGAGCGAACTTCCCATGGGCGATACGATTGGCGTAGCGCCCGATCAGGGCTCCCAGCGAAGCCTTATCGGTAACGTAGCCTTGCAGGTTTTCGTAGCCCAGAACAACGTCGCCGAATTTTCCACTTCGGTCAGCGACCTTGAGGGCAACCACAGCTCCTCCGAAATTTGTGATTGCGACCTGCATCCCTTTGTCATTGTCGAGAGTGTAGAGGCTGACCTCCCGACCATCGCTTGTTTTTCCAAACAACTCCTTCTTCATTGCCGCCCCTGCGTCAGCGCATGCAGTCAACGTAACTATTAGAGCAAACAACAATTCTCTTGAACGAGGATGTTTCACTTCTAGCTCCTGCAGGATGATCAACTGTGAGCGCTACTTTTTGTTCTTTGGAAGAAACATTACACTATAGATACTGCCAAGCACCATCAACAGAGCGCCCCACCATACGGGAGCGTGCAACTCTGCTCCCACAGTTGCCGGTGGATGTGACCATTCCGCCAGTCCACTCGCAAAAATCAGCAATCCATACGTCAGAAGCAATACTCCTACGAAAAACCAGACGGGGATTATTTGGTGTTTTGTGCTCATCGGCTCACCAAAAAACTATCTGCAGCACCAAAAAGATTGTCAACGCAACTCCACCCCATAGAGCCGGACGATAAAGCCAGTTCGTCCGTTCTTCATGAGCAATGTGCGTCAGCGAATAAACCAAACCCACCAATTCTTCGTCGGGCTTGGGTTTCGTCAGCAACGTTACCAGAAGGGTGACCGCCACGCACGTCATACAAGCCCACAAGGCCTGATACATGGCTTGCGCCAATCCCTTAGCCAGGGGCGAGAAGGCGAAAAATCTCACCCAACGTTCGTCGAGTTTCATCAGGGTGAAGATTCCCGCTGACGACAGCACACCGGCAAGCAGCCCCCAAAAACCAGCGGCTCTCGTAACGCGCTTCCAAAGCATGCCGAGCAGGACAGTTCCAAACAGAGGTGCGATGAAGAATCCGAAGAGCGCCTGCACGTAATCCATCATGCTAGCCGAGTGCATAGCCAAATATGCCGTGCCGATGCTGACGAACAGTCCAATGATGGTGCACCAGCGTCCCACTGAAACGTAGTGGCCATCTGGAGCATCTTTACGCAAGAAAGGACGATACAGATCGTAGGTCCACACCGTCGCGAAGGCGCTGACATTGCCAGCCATTCCCGCCATAAACCCAGCCACTAGCGCGGTGATCCCAAGGCCAAGGAGCCCGGGCCCACAATATCGTGCGAGCATCAACGGAAGCACATCATCATATTTATAAAGTCCCGGACCCGCCTCACTTCCGGGAACCAGATGCATCGGCAGAACGGCTCGGCCAAGAAGTCCGGGGACAATCACGATCAACGGAACGGCCATCTTAAAGAATGCCCCGATGATCGGAGCCATCTTCGCCGAGCGCACATCCCGGGCCGAAAGCACGCGCTGCACCACAAGGAAATCGGTTGTCCAGTAGCCCATCGCCTGCACGGCGCCGAGGCCGAAGACAATCCCTGTCCAGTGAATTCCCATCGGGTTCGATGAAAAGGAATGCATGGGCGCCCACAGATGCGTGAAGTCCTGGCTCGGAAAGTTCTGGTGGATTCGAGCAACCATCCCGCTCCAACCTCCAGTCTCGATCAAACCAAGAATGGGTATCAGAAGCGCACCGAACCAGATCAGAAAGAATTGCAGAACCTCATTGAAGATCGCAGAAAACAGCCCGCCAGCGGCGACGTAAATTCCAACTGTGATTGACGAAGTAATCAGGCTGAAGTGCAGGTTCCAACCCAACACCACTTGCATCACAACCGCCATCGCATACATATTCACGCCCGACATCAAGACAGTCATGACGGCAAACGTAACTGCGCTCAATGCACTTGCCTCCGGTCCATAACGCAGTTGAAGGTAACCGGGAACGGAGTGAGTTTTCGAAATGTAATAAAAGGGCATCATCACGAGACCGAGGAAAACCATCGCCGGGATGGCTCCAATCCAATACCAGTGGGCCGCAAGGATGCCATATTGATACGCGTTTCCAGCCCATCCCAGCAGTTCAAGCGATCCGAGATTGGCAGAGACGAACGCGAGTCCAGCCACCCAAGCGGTCATTTCTCGCCCCGCCAGGAAGAAATCTTCCCCGGTGGCAGCGAACCGCTTGAGATAAAAACCGATTCCCAATACCAGCCCGAAATAAATAGCAATGATGACGAAATCGACCGCTGACAGGTGAACGAGTTTTTCGGCGGAAACGGGGAGTGCGAACGCCAGAATCATGTCAGGTTCCTCGAACCAGCCGACGTATTCTATGCCACCTGCTAGCGAGTGATGGTTACGTAGAGGGAACGTCGCGGCGAGGTGTGGGCCGTCCCCTGGCTCCAGAGTCTCAGATGCGGAAGGAGACTATTGTTGGGAAGCAACGGGCGAACCTTCTGCGTGGTTCTGCTTTGAAAGTTGATCGAGAAGAGCGACGAAGACTCGGTTGGTCCAGCTAAATCCGACTACACCGCTGTTTTGACTTGAACTCGCGTCTTCATTCGCGGACGTGCGGCTTCAAAATTCCCTTCAGCGCATGACCCTTTGCCGTTTTCATGTCGATTCCCAGGATCGCGGCGATCGTGGGAGCAACATCGAGGTTGGAAATCTTATCCAAGCGTACGCCCGAAGCGATCCCGGCGCCCCATGCCACAAAGATCGCTTGCATCTTTGGATCGGTATTCAGGTAGCCGTGAGTTCCCCCTTCGTCGATTCCCGTAACGTAGCTCCCCTCCGCCTCGTTAGCAAAAGAATAGTCGGGGAGCGCGGACAACACGAGATCTGGCCCTTGATCGCTCGCACTCGCGAGTGGTAGGCCTAGTTCTGCGAACGAATTCGGCTCGTAAACTCGATCTATGCCCTCACGGTTGGCGAGTATCCTCCTGAGCTTCGGGATCAACTCTTCTTTTCGCGCCGGATCGCTTACATACACCATCGCAGTCCCGCCCGTGGATGCTACCCACGCATCTCCGCGCAGGTGCTTATGGTCTCCAGTAATCAGGCCGGTCTCTCTCAGCAACACATTAGGGTGGAGTTTGTGTCTGATTTTGCGAAACCCATGGTCCGAGACGACGATCACGGTGGCTCGGCGCATCACACCCTCTTCTTGCAGCGCGTCGACGATGCGCTTGACGTAGGAGTCAAGCAAACCCATGGCCGTGAAACTGGCATGGCTCATCGGGCCGTACTCGTGGTTCGTGTCGTCTCCGGTGAGCAAGTGAAAGAGCAGAAGATTAGGTTTGTGTTGTTTGAGGATTCGGACCGCTGCATCGGTCCAAATCTCGTCTTGCCAGGCCTGGCTGCTGTCTTCAAACTTCTGCAGTTGGTCTGCCGTCACCGTGCCATCGGCGATCATGGTCTGTTCGACCGGTCCCTCCGGATCAGGCAACTCCGGAAATTTCCACGTGATCGTCTTGGCTCCGTAGATGGCAACCCAATCCACTTGTGCCGTGGTCAAACCAGCCCGATATGCCACGTCATAAACAGTAGGCGCATGAACCAGGACTTCCTTGTCCCGCCAAGGTTCAACCGACGGTTGCGCCCCGGAAGGGGTACGCACCAGCAAACCGTTAAAGAGCAAATCATGCTCCGACGCATCAACACCAGTCACTAGCGCTGTATGGTTTGGCCACGTCACTGTCGGATTGATGGGTTGCATCGATGTCGCGATCGCACCTTCCCGCGCGAGTTTCCGAATGGTTGGAATGGGTAGTCTTGGATCTTCAAGGGCATAAGCGGGGAAGCCGTCCAGACTAATAAGGACCACCATGCGATCTTTGTGGATCTCGCCCCACACGAGCGAGGGGACAACGCACAGCAGTGTCCCGACGCACATCAACCGCATCGATTTGAATAGGGATCTCAATTAGCCCTTGCAGGCTGCGGCTTGGCAAACTTTACGGCCACCGTTTTTATTTCGTACGGCTTCGTATGCACACTGATCGCGCCGCCGGCGACCGTCAAAGTGCCGCCCGACTGCTCCACCAAATTAGCCTCACGGGCAGACTGGACTTCCGGCGGCAATTCAAGCTTCACATCGGTTTCTTTTCCGGCCCATTCGTAAAATCTCAAAACAATTTCGTCGCTGTCTTCGGAGCCTTTGACAGCGGTCAGGACCACGTTATCGGCGTTCACACCAACGAAACTGTGCACTGGCGGAAGATCGCCGCTGTGATTCTCAGCGGAGATCACCCCCAGCTTGTAATTCAGTTCGTATCCACGTCGAACCGTGCCAGCATCTCGCCAAGTGCCGGCGTGCGGGTATAGCGAATACGTGAATTCATGATGGCCTTCGTCAGCATGCGGATCAGGCCAGGTAGGAGACCGCAACAAGGACAATCGCAGGACATTTCCCTTCGTGTCGTATCCGTATTTGCTGTCGTTTAAGACGCTCAAGCCGTGTTTTTCGTCCGACAGGTCAGCCCAGTGCTGAGCAGGAACCTCAAATTGAGCCTGTTCTTCCGGCGTATTTCGGGTGGTGGGCCGCTCGATGGAACCAAATGGAATTTCGTAGGTTGCTACCTTACTGTGCACACTGACGGGAAACGCGACTTTCAGCAGGATGTGTTTCTCGTTCCACTCCACCTGCGTCTTTACGTCTACACGTTGCGCGTCGCAGTAAAGGGTGATGTCCTGAATAAAGGACGAGTTCTGGAAATGATGCTTCACGCGCACGACAGCGCGCAGTGGGCCGGACTCGATCAACTTCACTTCGTCGGTCTGGTCGATGTTCCAGAACTGCTTTTCAAAATCGGCGTCGATGTTCCAGGCGTCATATTCCTTCGGCTTATCGACGAACGCCTGAAGAAGATTTCCGCACGCTAGGCTCCGGGGGCCACCGGTATCTGTTTCAGACGGAGCCAGCGTTTCCTGACCGCCTCGCTTGTCGAATAAACTCAGGATACAGCCGGTCTTGGCGTCAATTCTGAGGCGAATCGATTCGTTCTCCAAAGATTCAGCACTGGCCTTCAGCGCGGATGGCATTTGTGCGGACGCTTTTGCCGGGCGCAGGTGAAACGTGGAATACCCCATCGCTGGAGTGCTGGCCTGGAACAAGAAACGCACTCGGTGAGTCGCCTTGTCGGTGCTTAACACTTGCGATGGAACGACCTTGCCAGTCGAATCCGCGACTTCAACATTTCCCGCAAGCGACGGCAACTGGGCTGCAGCCTCAACGATCTCTTCGCGTGGCCACGAGAGAGAATTGAAAACTACGAGGGGCTCCCCCGATTGCTGCGTGTTGATCCGAGCAGCGATTTCCTCTTGCGACCGGCGCATGATCTGGCTGCCGACCCGGTTCACAGCCTCGAGATCTCGTTTCGCATCGAGATAATTCACTGCGATGCCCGATCCCGGCATGATGTCGTGGAACTGGTCGAAGAGCAGCCCTTTCCAAGCTCCCGTAAATTGCTCACGCGGATAGGAGATGCCGAAAAGGCTAGCCAGAGCGGCGAATTTCTCAGCATCGAGCAGAGTCTCTTCGGTATGACGAATCTGCCTCTTTGTCTCAGATTGTGTGGTGAACACGCCCCGGTGGTATTGGAAATACAGCTCGCCGTCCCAAGTTGGAATTTTCAAGTCGTTCTGCTTTTGAATGTCAGAAAAGAAGGCTGCAGCGGTACTGAATTCCACCTTCGGAAACACAACGCTCGGCGACATCAACTTCTCGGCTTGATCCAGCATCGTGCGTGTCGGGCCGCCGCCGTGGTCTCCGACTCCGTACAAATACATCATGACCGGATCCTTCAGGCTCTCGTGGTAGATGGAAGGCATCCAGGTCGCGACATCCTCTGCCATGGGTACGGGCTCCATCATGCTTCCGTAATCATGCGGAAAGTAGGTGAGCATCTTGCTGCCATCGGGTGATTGCCACCAAAACAGCTTGTACGGAAACATCGTGAATTCATGCGCCCACAACAACTTTTGCGTCACAAAGTAATCGATTCCGCACTTGGTATAGATCTGCGGAAGTTGCCAGTTGTACCCGAATGAATCGGGGTTCCAGCCAATCCTCACATCCACGCCGAATTTGGTTTTGAAGTATTGCTTACCAATGAGGATTTGCCTGGTGAGCGACTCCCCTCCAGGCATGTTGAGGTCGGGTTCCACCCACATTCCGCCAACAATCTCCCAGCGTCCCTCCTTCACGCGCTGTTGGATCTCATCGAACATCGCGGGATATTTTTCTTCCATCCACTCATAGGCACGGGCTGAGGAAGCGCTGAATACGAAGTCGGGATACTCGTGCATCATGTCGAGAGCGCTGCGGAAGGTGTTGCGGACAACCTCGACCGTTTCCGTCCACGGCCATAGCCAGGCCATGTCAATGTGAGAATTTCCGACGGCTCTGATTCGGAATTGCTTGACCCATGGATTCAGTTCAAGCAGCTTGGTTTGCGCATTCTTTAACCCGGCGTCGAAGCCAGCTTGGTCTCCACTCGCAAGCTTCGCAAAATCGATAGAGGCTACTGCGGCCCGAAGCGTCCGCTCTCGCGCAGCGTCGGGATACGCCTTCAGAATCGGCTGCAGGGAGAGCAGTTCAATGCGCAACGCTTCCGGATCTGGGCGGGCTTGCGGGGTCTCGATGAGGATTTCACTTCGACTTAGTTTCCTCGGTTGATCACCCACTTCCAGCCGTATCGCGATCAGAAAGTGCTGTCCAGCTTGGGCATCTGTAGTTAGGAGAATCGGCTCCAGAACGTCCGAGTTCCCGCGATAGACGCTTGCGTTGTTCGAATACACCGACAGCATCGTCATGCCGTCGCCCTGGAGTTCGAAGGCCGCCCTGAACGCGGCCCCTCGGATGTCATAGCCGTTGACCGTTTGCGGAACTGTGAAAGCACAGCGAATGTCCTGAACACCACTCTCGAAGTTTGCGCCGAGTTCAATGGGCTTCCATCCGGAATCGTCCAGACTTACGTCCTCCGGATGGGCAACATCGGTGTGCCATCGGCAATTGGTGAGGGCCACTCGCGTAAGGGACTGAAGTTTGTTTGCGGCTTCCTTCAATGGATCGGTCGCCGCGTCTACCTTTTGTTGCGCGGCCAAGGACATTGCAATCACGAAGATAAAAAGGGCAACCGCCCCGGTGCGCACATAGGGGATGGAACGCTCCACTCCTGTTCGGCGCATGATCAGCGATGGAAGACTCATTCTCTCCGTCTCGGTTGGTGCAAATTTGCGGGGTGGTTCCAGCACACTCCCATGCACTAGCACTCTACCGCCAGACCAGTGTTGAGATTGAATTTTCTTCCATGGAAACGGATGCAGTGTTCTGGCCGTGGTTGATAACTACATTCCGTGCAATGCCAAGATTCGTAAGAATGAGCACCCGATCTCCGCTGGGATTCTCGAAAGCGATATGCATAAGATTCGGGGCGATGCTTTGTGACTCAACCCGCCGGGCACCACGACGAATGGGACGGGAGAAATGTGCCAGAGCCCAATATTGACCGCTTCGAATAATCTCTTGGGTCTTCGGATTGATGATCAGAATTCCACCGCACGGATAGGGCCCGATGTTCGGCTTGCCACGCTCATCAGTTGCCATATTCCAGGCGACTGCGGCTCGGCACCAATTGCTGAGAACGGCGGTATACGTGCTCGCCCATTTGGTCCAATCATCCTGATAGTGCGGATCGTTGTAGTCGGTGCTCCCCTCGGTGAAATACATCTCTGCTTCGGGGTGAGCAGTCTGCACCTTGCTCATCATGGCAGGTTCGCCCACATAGCCGTGCCAGGCGATCGAAGTCGTGTAGCGTCGAAAATCCGGATTGTCGAGTTCTGAAATCACGCGCCCCCAATAGACGTAGTTGTGATCCAAAATCCAGATCTTCGCGGACGTGTTGGTCGTTTCAAATAACGGTCCAAGATAATCGGTGACAAACTCGGTTTCGCATTCCTGCGACCATGTGCAGGCGGGCATCTGGCCGTGCTGATCAGTATCGATTTCGTTTTGAATGGTGATGGCCTGAACGGGTACGCCCTCGGCGGTGTAGGCCTGCAGGTATTTCAAGAAGTATTGGGCGTAGGAAGCGAGATACTGGCGACTCATCGAGCCCCCCAGCATCGATTTGTTCCACTTCATCCAGCCTGGCGGACTCCAGGGCGACCCAAAGTAGAAGACCTCAGGATTAATCTCTCGCACCCGGCGCAGGATGGGAAGAATGTACTCGCGGTCGTGATCGATCGAAAATCTCTTGAGCTCCGGATCTGCCTCGCCATCATCGTAGCTGTAAAGCGTGGCCGCGGAATCGGCTGCTCCGATACACATGCGGTTGACGTTCAAGTTCAACCCCGAAGGGCTGAACATTTCCTGGAGCAACTGTTCGCGGGCAGGCGGCTTTAGTTGATTAATGACATAGCAGGACGCGTCAGAGAAGCATCCGCCGAAACCCAGAATCGGCTGGAACTTGACCGTCGGGACAACTCGAACGGCTTCCGGGTTTGGATTGTCGGAGGGATTCGTTGCTGGCGCTGGTTGCCAGCGCAGCTTTTGTCCGGGGGCGAAGCGTTGGTTTTTGTTGGTGACCCAGACGGAGCCATCTGTGGCCGGCTGGGTGTCATCCATAATGGAAGCTTGAGCAACCGACTGCGCGCCTACAAGCGGCGAGGAGGAAGTGGCGAGTCCTCCCGTGAGCGCGCCGACGCCTAGGGCCGACAACTTGAGGAATGCTCGTCTTGAATTCAGGTTTGAGTCGATGGGCGTTTTCTCCCTAGCGCAGAGACTGCTCATTTTAAAAGAGCAGCTTAAACGAAAATTGTAAGATGCGCGGCGGATTGGCGGTCTGAATTGTCCCGAATCCGGTAAGGCGCTTGGTGGTGGGATCGACCTGTTGGATATCGGTAATATTGCCGTCTGGCTGCCCGAATTGGGCGTGGTTGAAGGCGTTGAAGAATTCCGCGCGAAATTCCAGGTTCATGCCTTCGCGGATGGCGGTGTCTTTCAGGAGCGCAATATCCCAGTTGTTTAGACCCGGGCCCGCGAAGAAGCGACGGCGGGCATTGCCCAAAGTGCCGACGGTTTCAGGACTAAACAAAGATGTGTTGAAGTAAGGAGTTTGGTTGGATCGGGGATCAGAGATGTTGAGTGAACCCGGCGCGTAGTTCGGCACGTCGATAGGAAGCGAGATGGCACCGGCACTGGAGGTGCCCAACAAGGAGTTGTCATCGGTCTCGACCAGGGTCACCGGTAAGCCGGTGGCAAATCGCGTAATGCCGCTCAGTCGCCAGCCCTTTACCAAGCGGGTCGGCCCCCCGAAGTGATCGAAGGGCAACTGGTAGTCGTAGCTCAAAACAAAGTTGTGCCTGAGATCGAATGCCGACAGCGAGCGCAGCCCGGGATTGAGGAGATTCAACTGCTCGCCGTAGCCGGAACCGTTATCCAAAGATTTGGAGTAAGTGTACCCAGCAAGGAACTCCAGCTTCGAGATACGCTGCCGCAAACTTAACTGCGCCGAGTTGTAGCTCGACTGTCCGCTGGTGATGAAGTAGCCGTCGCTGGAGAAAGCGGGGCCAAAAGGACCACGCGTGCTGTTAATGGTGCCACCCGCGACGGGATGGTAGGTTCCGTTTTCACCATTCGGACCACAAATCACACCGTCAGTGACCTGGCTCGACTGACTCACGCTCAAGCAGAGGGCTGGATTTCCAGGATTGGCTTCCAGCGAAGTCATCAAATGATGTCCTTGGGTTCCGACATAGCTCGCCGTGAGCAGCGTGGCATGGCCCAGTTGCCGCTCAATCGACAACTGATATTCCTCCGTGTACGGCAACACATTCTTGTAGTAGAAGGCGGGAGACGTGCCGATCGGCAAGAAATTGGCCCAATTGATCGGCGTGCCGGTGGTGGGCAACGCGACTGGGAATCTCTGGCCTTCGATGTTGCCGGTGCCGCGATCTACGAAAGGCGTCACGAATTGTGGCGGAACGGGACTGCCGTAAAAGATTCCGAAGGGCGCGTCTCCGATCTCGTTGAAGTTGGTTGCGCCCTCAAAGGTGCTATAGAACTTGCCCCATCCCAGGCGGATGCTGGTCTTGCCGCTTCCGCCTGTTAGCGTACGCAGAAGTCCGCTTTCGAAGTTGGGCGAATAGGCGAGTCCAATACGAGGGGCAAAGTTGTTGTAGCGCGTCGGCGCGAGAGTACTGGGGATGCCCGGGTCGCCGGGGAAAACCCAGCCCACAGGAGACCCGGGGAATCGGGTTGATTGGAGGCCCGGCACCAGCGTTTCCAGTTGCCCGTTCTTTTCAGACCAGGGGCGGCTTACATCCCAACGCAAACCGTAGTTGAGGGTGATGTTCGATTTGACGCGCCAGCTGTCCTGAGCGAAAAGGCCAAAGTAGCGAGAACGCCCGTAGGAGGGGAAGCCCTGGCCTTGCGAATAGCTGGTGGGCGCCCCGATCAGGAAGTCAGCAAAATCGCTTCCCGTCTCAGCGCCATTGAAGGTGAAGTCACCGTTCGATCCGCCGTTGTACTCGGTCAGCTGGTTGTAGCGAAACTGTCCTCCGAAAGTCAGCGTGTGCGTACTGATTACGCGGCTGAAGTTGTCCATGATCTGGTAAGTGGTTTCGGTGACACCCAACGGGCCGCCCGAGGCACCAAAGGACAGATCGTTGTTGAGATGGATGTTCGGGACGTGCGCGTA
>Ga0070716_100000888_pt1 | contig 12916 bp, 11 predicted proteins | sample LARL112metaG_FD_71395 | JGI IMG/M metagenome (GOLD analysis project Ga0070716, IMG submission 71395) | Corn, switchgrass and miscanthus rhizosphere microbial communities from Kellogg Biological Station, Michigan, USA - LAR L11-2 metaG | ecosystem: Host-associated > Plants > Roots > Rhizosphere... | reverse complement strand
CCTGTGACCTGTGACCTGTGACCTGTGATCTGTGACCTACTTCTCCAACACCAACCGATGCCCCGCCGTCTTCTCCACCGCCGGCTTCGAGAAGGGCAACGCGAACGTCGTTCCTTCATACCAGGCGTTCCATTGGTCCATGTAGTAGGGGCTCAGGAAATTTCCACCTTGGCCTGTCACTGTGTTGAGCGTGGACTGGTCGAGGTCGGCCAGGTCGGCGGTGTAGCGTTCGGAGGGGCCGAAGGTCCGGCCGACTTGCTTGATCGTCAGGCCTCCGCCGGATTGCTCGTGCAGCCCTGGTCCGGTCCAGCGGCCGATCAGCGGCAGACGATTTAAAACGGGATGTTCAATATCGATGGGCGCGAATGTTCCCCAGCGCCATTGCGTGAGATCTTTCGGAGCCTCGGGTTCATTGACGGCTGCGTCCACGGCCGCGGCTAACAGCGATTCGTAATTCGGATAGCCGTTCGGAAGCCAGCGGGGAGGCTGTTTGGACAGGACGTTCTCCAGCCAGATCGACGAACTAAACCAGCGGTAACTTTTCCAGCAGAAAATCTGCGATGGGACATGGCCCGCATTGTCAGACGCCTGCTTCGGCGCGGGCCCTAATTTCGGTTCAAGCAACAGGCGCCGCAATTCGTACTGTGCGCGGCTTTCAATGGTGGCGGCGGCAGAATTGATCGAGAGCCGGCCGTCCCAGTCGCGCATCAGGTCGCGCGCCTGCTGGGCGCGAGGTGACAGATTCTTCACATGATCGAGCGCGTACACGAAGCGCTCAGCGCAGAAGTGGTCGAAGGCCGAAAAGACATCGGTCTGCAACGAAAGCATGTCTGCCGCCGTAAACTTCCGCCCTGATTCGAGCACCTGGTAGATGCGATCCGTGCGCCACGGCGGATCCCACTCGGTGCTGATGCTGTAAGGGTACTTGTCGGGAGAGATGCGCGAATTGGCAGTCGCCAGTATGCCCGACGGCGGATCGTACACGCTGGGCAGCTTGTCGAACGGGATGTAGCCCTTCCACTCGTGCTGGTCGTCGGCTCCGCTCACCGGCAAACTACCGTCGCCTGCCGCGCGGATCGGGATATGGCCCGTGGTGTGGTAACCGATGTGCCCGGCTACATCCGCGTAGACGACATTTTGCCCGGGCGCGGGCAATTGCGCAAACGCTTTCTGAAATTCGTCCCAGTTCTGCGCCGAGTTGATGTCGAAAAACGGATTGTGCAGCGAATCGTAGAGCGTCCAGCGCAGCGCGATTTTGCGCGTCTCGCCCGGAATGAGGTCGGTGATGATCGGCCCGTGCCGCGTGAGAGCCACATCGACCGTGACGTCGGCCTGTCCCTTTACGTGGATGACTTCCTTGCGGTGTTCAAGCGGCTGCCAGCCTTTCGGGGCCTGGTACGCTCCCTGATCATTCACAATTTCGATATACAGATCCTCAACGGTCGGGCCGACGTTGCTGAAGCCCCAAGCGACGCGCTGGTTATGTCCGACGATTACGAACGGAACTCCTGGCAACGTGACACCGATGACATCGTAGTCGCCGGCATGCAGATGCGCCTCGTACCACAGATTGGGCATCTGATGGCCCAGATGCATATCGTTCGAGAGCAGCGGCTTGCCGGTCACCGTGTGTTCGCCGGAGACGACCCAGTTGTTGGATCCGGGAATGAGTTCGGGACGTAGTGCAGGTTGTGCGATAGAGCGACGGGCGTCCCCGCCCGTCGACTGTAGAAAAGCGTTTAAGGCCGCATACTCTTCTGAACGCAGGGTCGCGGATGAATGGAGTCGCGCGATGTTGCTGTCCGAGCCGGAATCCATCTCGTCGTCATCATCGTCATCGTTCTGCTTGCGCGAAGGACGGTCTTCGTCATCGATGCGGCGGCCGGATCCGGTGGGCGGCCGGTCGCGCCACGAAGTATTCACGAAAAGATCGTTCGTAAGGTCGGGGCCGAGGCGAGCGAGGATTTTTTCTCGTACCAATGCGCTCTGATACGTGCCGTGGTTCAGGTCCTGCACCATGCGCGCGCCCAGCAGCAGCGAGTCCTCGACCAGCCACGGCTTGGGTTTGTAACCGATCAGGCGGAATTCGATGGGCAAGTGTTTGAGGTGAGAGTTCAGAAACGCATTCACGCCACGGGCATATGCTTCGAAGTACGGGCGGTCGCGCGGAGACAACGCGTCTGCCGCCTTGCGGGCCGCATCACGCAAGCCGAGAATGCGCTGCTCGCGGTCGTGTTCGAGCAGGGACGGACCCAGCAACTCCGACATTTCCCCGGCCGCGAAGCGCCGCATCACGTCCATCTGCCACAGACGGTCCTGGGCCGTGACGTATCCCTGCCCGAAGAAAAGATCGTCGAGCGTTGCGGCTTCGATCGCAGGGACCCCGTGCGCATCGCGGGTAACATGTATGGGCGTCGACAGGCCAGCGACGTGAATGGTGCCATCGAGTTGCGGCAGGGCAGAATGCACGACGTGGTAGAGATAGCCGACTGCGCCCGCCAGCAGCAGGAACAGCGCCAGCATGACGCCTCCGAAAATACGGCGCCGAGGGCGGGCGTGTGCCGTCGTTTCTGTTGCAGCAGGAGTCCAGGTAGCCATTGGTGTGCTAACGATTGTAGGGTCCGACGGATCTATACTACAAACACGAAGGATCAGCGATTGCCGCGCTAGCGAATGTAGCCGTTCGCCAACTCCAAAACAATAATCAGGCCGATGACCACGCCGACGCATCCGAGGACGCGCGCCTTATTGAGTTGGCTGGGTAACAGACTCGGACGAGTGCCGAGCGAGGCAAACTTCACGAAAGCGTTGGGCGAAATCAGCAGCCACAATCCTCCGCCCAAAAACCAGACAAGAGCAAGGAAGCTGACAAAGCGCTCGAAGCTCATACGCTCGGTAGGGTATCAGTCGCCAGTCGCTAGTCGCTAGTCTTCAGCAAGGCCCCTCGATTGCATGGCTGCATTATTGGGAACTAGAAGGACTGTGCGTACAGACTCCCCGCTCTTGCTGGCGACCAGCGACCGGCGACTGCCATTTTGAATTTCATTTTCAAGATCACCCGATGTTATCCTGAGATTGAAAGAGCCGAGACCCGCGAATTGGCTGGTCCCGTCAGCCAGCGCCCTGAACCCCAGCCATGCTGCAGAAACGCATCGATGACCAGCCTTCCATCTCCCCCGAAATGGTGCGGGAGGCGCAGGCCATCCTTCACCAGCATCTGAAGAGCGTTGGCTTGAAGCAGACCGCGCAGCGCGACACGATTTTGCGCACCTTCCTGGAAACCCGCGAGCATCTGTCGACCGACGAGCTCTACCGGCTGGTGAAAAAGAAAGATCCGAGAATTGGGTACACCACGGTCTACCGCACGCTCAAGCTGCTGGCCGAATGCCGACTGGCGAGCGAAGTGGCGTTTCATGACGGGATTGCCCGCTACGAACACCAGTACAACCGGCGCAGCCACCATCACATGGTATGCACCGGTTGCGGTAGTTCGGTGGAATTCTTCTCGAACGAGGTCGACAAGCTGGAGCGCGACATCGGGCGTAAGTATCACTACATGACGACGCGACACTCGTTCCAGATCTACGGCGTCTGCGAAGACTGCCGGAAGAAAAAAAATGGCGCGGGGCGGGTGGTGTAGCAGAGAGGGTGGTCAAATAGGCTCTTCTGGGTTTGCGTCGGGTTGTATCAGGGCGCGCCTTTAGGCGCGCCGCAATGAGTAAGCGGGAAAATGCGGCTGCAGCCGCTGGATGCTGCTTATTCTGGACCGAAGACAGCGGCTAAAGCCGTTCACGTTGCCGACGATTTTTCGGCGTACCAAAAGGCACGCCCTGATACGAACCGTATCGAGATCGATCTCTCGCTATGGGTTTGCATGCTCGAATTTTCTTATGCCGATTTCTTGCGGATATTGTGGTGCCTCGATGCCGGATGTGGCCGAGTTCTGTCCGGCGTGCGGCCGGCCCGTGAAGGAAGGGAACTTCTTCGCCCCTGAGCCGCCGGGGCCGGGGCAGCCGCCGATTCCCGAACCGGTGCATGCCCCACCGCCGGTGGACTGGAACGATCGTTGGGTGGGTGCCCTTGCATATTTCACTTTTATACCCGCCGTGGTGTTTCTGTTCGTGAAACAGTTTCAGCGTCGAAAATTCGTACGCTTCCATGCGTTCCAAAGCGTTTTCTTCTGGGCAGTCGTCATCGTGATGGCCCTGCTCGGCTTGCTCGCTTCCATGTTCGGCTGGTTGTTCATGTGGATGCTGGTCGGGACATTGGTCAGCCTGGCACTCTTCTTCACCTGGCTTCTTCTCTCGATCAAGGCTCTGCAGGGGGAATGGTTTGCGCTGCCCTGGGTGGGGTCGTTTGCCGAGCAACACGTCGAGCGCTAGCTTAAGCGGGCCCAACACTGTTAACTCAAAGATACATTTATCGCCAGGATGACTTATAGGCGCACTCCTGAGGTCTGCCTGCCCCAAACCATCACCCGACCCTCTAACGATGCCCTACGGGCTCCCAATCGCGCATAACAGGCATTCTACGGGGTGTCGCGGGGGGGGTAGCTTTCAATCACTTAGACGCCCTCTGCCTGCTTTCAACGACTTAGCTATAAGTGAATCACTTTGAGACGGTGACCCGCGTCCGTGTTAGTGGAGTGCGTCTGGCTCCCGCTTGGCAGTTCGAGGGTGAGCGGGTTCGTGCTTTTTTTGATCGCCGAGGAAACGGTATTGACTCAACTCGCGACCCGCCACGTGCGCACGCCGCAGGAATCCACACCCGAAGCTTCTTGACAGGGAATCGCTTCGGACTAAAATCGCGACACTCTTTTTCTCGACAGGGGTCCAGAAGCGGCTTGGGGCGCGGCATTCACTCGACCAACTGTAAAACAATCTTCCAGGAGAATTGCATGAATCTCGACACCGTCTCTCGAACGATTCAGCGCAGAGGAACCCGAACCTTTGCGGCGCTTGTGGTACTCGCCGTACTCGTTGCTCCCATGTGGGCGCAGCGCGGCGACGATGGCCACGGCTTCGATCACGTGTTCGTCATCATGATGGAAAACACGGGATACGACACGCTGATCGGCAACGCTAACGCACCGTTCATCAACTTTGCGGCGTCCACCACTGGGCTGGCCACTAATTACTACGGCGTGGCGCATCCCAGCCAGCCCAACTACGTGGCGGCTACGTCCGGCGGACTTAACGGGGTGGTCGACGACAACGACATCACCATTGACGTGCCCAACATCGTGGACCAACTGGAAAATCGCCACAAGACTTGGAAGGCGTACATGCAGTCGTACTCGCTCTGCACCACGCCGCTCGATCACGCCTGCGGAAACCAGCTCTACGAGCGAAAACACAACCCGTTCATTTCGTTCCAAGACGTGCAGAGCAATCCGGCGCGGGTGGCCAACATCGTGGACTTCGGTCAGTTCGCGACCGATCTAGCGAATAACACTGTCGCGGACTATGTCTGGATCAGTCCTGACCAGTGCAATGACATGCATGGACGCGGTGCGACTCCAGCCGATCCATGTGACTTCTCGCAGGTGCCTGCTCTGATTCGGACCGGCGATACGTTTCTGCTGAACACCGTCAACTCCATCATGACGTCGAAGGCATGGACGGGCAACTCGGTGATCTTCATCGTGTGGGATGAAAGCGATTTCACCGGGACGGGGCCAGAGGGCTTTGGCGACACCAGCGGCTGCTGCAATGCGAATCCGGGCGGTGGGCACGTGGTGGGCCTGGTGATTTCGAACGCTCTACGCTTCGCGCGAAGCTCGGGAACGGCGTTCAATCACTACTCGATGCTGGCAACCATCCAGGACAGCTGGCACCTGGGATGCCTCGGCAATACGTGTGATCGGCGACACGTGAAGCCGATGCGGGTGCTGGCGGGGCCGTCGGGGTTGTAGGGTGGATTTCTAGTACGCACAAACACGAAGGCCACAACCTGTCGATGGTGCGGCGGGTGTCTAGCCCGCCGGACGGGCGAGGACGCCCGTCCCTCCATCAGTTGTGGCCTTGCTCTTGAACAACGCTACCTAGGCATCAGGCTGCAACGTCATAACGATCCCCGTTCATTACCTTGGTCCACGCCGCCACGAAGTCTTTCACGAACTTCTCCTTCGCGTCGGAGCTTCCGTAGACTTCCGCGAGCGCCCGCAGTTGGGAGTGTGATCCGAAGATCAGATCGACTCGCGTGCCGGTCCACTTCTTCTCGCCTGTCTTACGGTCGCGCCCTTCGTACAAGGTTCCGGAGCCGTTGGATTCACTCGACGGCTCCCATTGTGTACCCATGTCGAGCAGGTTGACGAAGAAGTCGTTGGTCAGCGTTTCGGGCTTCCTGGTGAACACGCCGTGCTTGGAGTTTCCGGCATTCGCGCCGAGGACGCGCAGGCCGCCCACGAGCACTGTCATCTCCGGCGCCGTCAGCCTCAGCAGTTGCGCCCGATCAACCAACAACTCCTCAGGTGCGAGGCGTTGCTTGCCGTTGAGGTAATTGCGGAAGCCGTCGGCCTTTGGTTCGAGCGGTTCGAAGGATTCGACGTCGGTATGTTCCTGCGACGCGTCCATGCGACCCGGTGTGAACGGGATTTTCACGTCGTGGCCGGCAGCCTTGGCGGCTTTCTCGATGGCCGCATCACCGGCGAGAACGATCAGGTCCGCCAGTGAAATCTTCTTCCCCTTGCTACCGTTTTTCTGCGCGCTGTTGAACTCCTTCTGGATTCCTTCCAGCGTCTGCAACACCTTCGCGAGCTGAGCCGGTTGGTTGACCGCCCAGTCCTTCTGTGGGGCGAGGCGGACGCGCGCGCCGTTGGCTCCGCCGCGCTTGTCCGAACCGCGGAACGTCGAAGCCGAGGCCCAAGCCGTTGAGACCAACTGGGAAACGGTAAGGCCGGAGGCCAGGATCTTGGCCTTGAGAGCCGCGGCGTCCTGCTCCGACACCAGCGGATGGTCCACCGCGGGGATCGGATCTTGCCACGGCAAGATATCTTTGGGAACGAGCGGTCCGAGATAGCGAGCGATCGGACCCATGTCGCGATGGGTCAGCTTGTACCAAGCGCGGGCAAACGCGTCGGCAAACTGGTCCGGATGCTCAAGGAAGCGGCGCGAAATTTTCTCGTAGGCCGGATCGAAACGCAGGGAAAGGTCAGTGGTGAGCATGGATGGAGCGCGACGCTTGGATGGATCGTGCGGATCAGGCACGGTGCCGTCGCCCGCACCATTCTTCGGTCGCCACTGGTTCGCACCTGCCGGGCTCTTGGTTAGTTCCCAGTCGTAATTGAAAAGATTCTCGAAGTAGTTGTTGCTCCACTTCGTCGGGGTCGTGGTCCAGATGACTTCCAGGCCGCTGGTGATCGCGTCGCCGGCTTTGCCGGAATTGAACTTGCTCTTCCAGCCGAAGCCTTGCTCTTCGAGGGCGGCGCCCTCGGGCTCTGCACCCACATTGTCGGCAGGGCCGGCGCCGTGAGTTTTGCCGAAGGTATGGCCACCAGCAATCAGCGCGACGGTTTCTTCGTCGTTCATCGCCATGCGGCGGAAGGTTTCCCGAATGTCACGCGCCGCCGCGAGGGGATCCGGGTTGCCGTTCGGCCCTTCGGGATTCACGTAGATCAATCCCATTTGCACGGCACCGAGCGGGCTCAGCAGATCCCGGTCGCCCTGGTAGCGATCGTCCGCGAGCCATTTGCCTTCGGGACCCCAGTAGACGTCGGTCTCGGGTTCCCAAGTATCGGCGCGGCCACCGCCGAAACCAAAAGTCTTGAAGCCCATCGATTCCAGCGCCACGTTGCCAGCGAGGACCATCAGGTCGGCCCATGAAATCTTTCGGCCATATTTCTGTTTGATTGGCCAGAGCAACCGGCGGGCTTTGTCGAGGTTTACGTTGTCGGGCCAGCTGTTGAGCGGCGCGAAACGCTGCTGTCCCGCCCCGGCGCCACCACGGCCGTCGCCGATACGGTACGTGCCGGCGCTGTGCCACGCCATTCGAATGAAGAGGCCGCCGTAGTGACCGAAGTCAGCCGGCCACCATTCCTGCGAGTCGGTCATCAAGGCGTGGAGATCTTTAACGACCGCATTCAGATCGAGAGTCTTGAATTCCTTGGCGTAGTCGAATTCATCGCCCATCGGATCGGAAAGAGGTGAGTGCTGGTGGAGGACCTGAACGTTCAGTTGGTTCGGCCACCAGTCGCGGTTTGTGTGGCCCGAAGCCGCGCCCGTGAACGGGCATTTGCTTTCGACATTTTGTTGGGTTGCCTGGGTATGCGCGTCAACAGTGCCAGTAGCTTTATTTTCCATGTGTGTGTCTTCCTTCGAATTAGTCAAAATAGCTGTGACGACCTACGAATCTCAGGGTGATGGCGTGATCGCACGCCGGTTGGTGTTATATGAGGCTCTGCGAACACGCCTATCGGGACGCGTGACGTGGAGCGCACTTCGTGCAGAGGCCGCGAAAAATCAGTTCACATTCGCGAAGAACCCGTTTTCCCAGCGAGCCGGAAGCTGGCCTGGGGACTTTGTACCAATCGATATCCTCAACATTGCCGCAGCGATCGCAAATGAAGTGGTGATGGCGCAACGCTTTCACGTCAAAGCGTGCGGCGCGGCCTTCTACAGCCACTTCGCGCACTAGACCTGCCTGAACCAGGTCTCGCAAATTGTTATAAGTGGTGGCCTTGGATGATCGCGGATCGATCCGATTCACGGCTTCGAAGATCTCCGCGGCCGTCGGATGACGACGGCATTCCATCAGGAATTCCATCACGGCATAGCGTTGCGGCGTACACCGCAACCCGCAGTCTTCCAGGGACTGTCTGATCACCTCGGTTTGCATGGACATTTAGAATAAATCTAAGATGATATTTTATCAAGACCTGCGTGGCTTCCAGACCTGCCCTATATTTCAAAACTCCCAAGTTTGAGTGGTCCGTGGAATCCCATCCCTTCGAACTGCGCTCAGGAAAGGCTCTAACGCAAAGGAATGGCTTGGATGGGACCCCAGCCGCTTACTCCGTGACCGCGAGATCAGTGTCCGCTCTCCGTGGCAGTCGGCGATGTGCGTGCATCGCCCGATCGACGCGCATCGGTTACCCGATAATTCTTGTACTCGATGGTCAACGTGGCGCGCCCTCCAAGCCGGATCGAACTGACGGATTCGTTGCGGGCCGGGAGCCAAAACCCTTCGACCTTTTTATACTCGTGATGGATTTCGCTTTTCTTCGTCCAGAACGATGGGTTCTGGGCTGGTTCGGCTTCAATGCGGGTGACGGCGAAATCGACGCCGTCTACCCAGATCTTGCCACGATAGACGTAAGTGTTTCGGACCTTCGGGTCAACCTGCAGCACGTATTGTCCACCGCCCAGAGGCGAGGGCTCGTAGCGCACCAATTCAAAGCTGTAATTTGCGCGATTCAACTGGCTGCGCGCGCTGATGGCGGGCAGCGCTGCCTCTTTTTCGCTGTCCATGAGCTTCTTGAAGACGCGATCCTGCACGAGCTTCGATCCACTTTTCGAGACGATTGTGAACTCTTTGGAAGAAGGACTGTTGTAGGTAGCCTCGACCGTCATTTCGGCCTCCCGGTCGCCGGGGAAGCCGCGGTAGACCAGGTGGTACACCCGCGTCGCCTCGGAGTGCAGCAAGGCCTGCGCGCGCTCCTGATTCTTGCGGACAAGGTTATCGACTACCTGGTCCACTGAAAGAAGCGAGTTCACGAACGAATTCGACGGCGCCTCTTGCCCGTCAAGGCATTTCGGAGCAGACACCAGCGCCACTAGTGCGACTATGGCGGTCACGGTACGGATAACAGGAAAGACTGTCATGTCGAGAGGCTTTCAGTGTACCCCCCGAGGGCGTGTCCAAAAGTGAACACTGGCGGCCGGCCTTAAACGTCTACGTGGTATTCGCTCTGCACCAGCCCGCTGGAATAGTGCCGCGTGGCCACGTGCTGTAGCCGAATGTCGTGGGGTAGGGCGCCGAAGAGGGGGATCCCTTCTCCGATCAGCACGGGCACGCGCGTGATCACGAAGCGCTGGACGAGTCCCGCGCGGAGGAAACGCTGAACGGTGATTCCTCCGTCGACATAGAGATGGTGAGCGCCGGTCGTGGCTAGCTTCGCCACAATTTCCTCGGGAGCGCCACCCAACTGCTCCACAACGCCGCGTACCTTGGATAGATCGACAGGACGGCTGCTCAAGACCACTACTCGTTTGTCACCGTAGGGCCAACTCTCCATAGCCAGCACGGTCTCGAAGGTCTTGCGACCGATCACGATTGCGTCGACGGTGGCGATGAACTCGTCGTAGCCGTGCGGTTCCCCGCCACCGGGTGGCAGAAAGTCGAGCGCGCCGTTCGGTCGCGCGATGAAGCCGTCGACGCTGGTGCCGACAAAGACAGAGACTGGCATGGTGGACTCCTTAGTCGTGGGCCGTTGAAGGCGACTGTGCACGATACCCCAAAATCCCAAGTTTGAAGGTCCGTGGAATCCCACCCTAGCGCAAAGTGCGCGCTAGGATGGGGCACCCGGCAAAGATCGGGCACCCCGTTTCATTCGTCGATTATCGCTCATCTTGTGTAAGCTAGGTCACCACTGAGATCCCATAAAATCTAAAACGCCGTGCGAGCCGAAACGCCTTCAGGAGATGAGCATGAGTTCTGTACTGATTACCGGAACGAGCAAGGGGATTGGCCTGGAGGCGGCTGTGGCATTCGGCCGTGCCGGATACAAAGTCCACGCCACCATGCGCAACCCGTCGCAAGCGCCGGCGCTCGCGGAAAAGGCGGCGCACGAAAAGCTGCCGATCTTTGTCTCGACCATGGACGTGGACTCTGATGAATCCGTGAGGCACGCCATCGCGGCAATCCACAAAGACCATAGTCCGATTGATGTGCTCGTGAACAACGCCGGCGTGGAACGGGCGGGCTCGGTGGAAGAACTTCCGCTGGCTGATTTCAGGGCAGTGATGGAGACCAACTATTTCGGCGCGATCCGCTGCATTCAGGCACTGGTGCCACATATGCGGAAACGCCGCAGCGGCTGCATTATTAATGTCACGTCGGTAGCCGGTCGTATTTCCAGTGCACCGCTTGCGCCGTACACGTCGTCGAAGTGGGCGCTCGAAGCGTTGAGTGAGGCGCTGGCCGGGGAAATGAAGACGTTCAATGTGCGGGTGGCCATTGTTGAGCCGGGCATTATCGATACGGCGATGGCACGTCGCATTGAAGATCGCCCGGGCGAGTCGCCCTACCGGCAGCGCGCGCGCTTCTCTTCTCTTTTCACGGCCTCGCTCGAGCATCCGGCTCCGCCTTCTCTGGTCGCACAGAAGATTCTGGAAATTGCTGAAAGCGGGACTTGGCAATTACGCCACCCGGTAGGTCCCGACGCTGTCCCCTTCCTCGAGTGGCGCCGCAAGATGAGCGACGAGGAGTGGGTCACCCTGAACGGCGGTGATGACGAGACGTGGTACCGCAGCCTGGAACGCGATTTCGGACTGGATACACGGCCGAAGAACTAGCCTTTGTTTCTAGGGAGGGGCAAGGATGCCGCGCGGGCGCGGAAGGCCACCCCTTCTGCAATGGGGAAAACTTTGAGAGTTGATTGGGACCGGGAAGATTGATGTCTTTGGGGGTTTCGAGCCAGAGTTGCATGGGAAGAGAACTCAAACTCGAAGCTGAGGAAATCCGGTCATGGTTGCAGTCGTTGCAGAGAAGTCACTGGTGGGCACATGGAAGCTGTTGTCGCGCGAGGACGTGACTTCCGATGGCCAGCGAAGGACGGATCCGATCCTCGGAGCCGATCCGCTCGCGTACCTCATGTATGACGCGGCCGGTCATTTTGCAGTGCAGTTCATGCGGCGCGATCGCACCGCTTGCGGAAGCACTGCTGAACAGTTGCGGGTCGGGCACGCCAATAACAGCGGCGCCGTCAAGGGATATGACGCGTACTTCGGCCGGTACATAGTTGCCGACGATAGCACGGTCACCCAGGAACTGATCGGAGCATTGTCGCCGGGGGACGTGGGAAAGATCGTGACCCGTCGCTTTCAAATCAAGGGCGCGGAACTTGTCATCGCTCTTGAGACGACTGCTAGTGATGGAGAGGCTGTCACGAGAACCCTGCGATGGCAGCGGGTGGGGTAGGCACGGCTCGATTCAAACTTCTGCTCACACTTCTAAAATCCCAAGTTTGATAAGTCCGTGGAATCCCACCCTAGCGCAAAGGGGCGCGCTAGGATGGGGCACCCGACTGACCTAAGTGGCTGTTATCTGCTAGTACTAAATAGACAGGGCATTAGAGATCGATGCTTTGGCGGACAGGAGTGTCCGCCCCACACACGCTTAGAAGCCTGGGGGTCGTTGGTCGACTACCCCAAAACTTCTTTCCAGTGCGATGCCGACTGTGCCGATCGTGCCTTCATCGAACAGGCGGCCGATCAGAGTGACGCCATGCGGAACGCGGCGTGGCTTCTCAAAGGTCGCAACCGGATTGTTCGGATCGGGAGCCCAGTCGCTGCGGGCTTTCTTTACTTCGATGAATCCTGCCCGCAATGTTAGCGATGGATGGCCAGTGAAGTTGGTGATGGTGAGCATTTCGTCGCGCAGCGACGGGACCAGCAGAAGGTCCACTCGCGAAAAGAGCTTCTCCATTTCCTGAGCGACTTTGCGGCGCATGCGGTCGGCCTGCACGAAGTCAACTGCTGACAGGAAGCGCGCTTCGCGGAAGACGTTCGGCCACGCGTCGGGAACCTGCGCCTTGAGCTGATTCATCCCCCCACTCAGAGTGAGTTCTTCGAAAGCCGCCGCGCCTTCGGCGAACAGGATCAGATTCATGCAGTCGTACGGCCAGTTCGGGATCTCCACTTCGACGGGCGTCATGCCGAGCTTCTTCACGTGCTCGACGGCGTCTTTGTCGACGCGG
>Ga0070716_100000886_pt1 | contig 12921 bp, 11 predicted proteins | sample LARL112metaG_FD_71395 | JGI IMG/M metagenome (GOLD analysis project Ga0070716, IMG submission 71395) | Corn, switchgrass and miscanthus rhizosphere microbial communities from Kellogg Biological Station, Michigan, USA - LAR L11-2 metaG | ecosystem: Host-associated > Plants > Roots > Rhizosphere... | reverse complement strand
GGCCATCCACCGCAACCGGGCCGAGATCAGGGAGATCTTCCTGCGCGAGATGCCCGGCGTGGACCCGGGGCTGACCGACACCCCGGCCGCGCTGACCGAGGCCGCGCGGCTGTACCTGCGGCGCAGGTTCCTGTCCGCGCGGGTCGGCATCAGCGGCGCCAACTTCGCCATCGCGGAGACCGGGACGCTGTGCGTGGTCGAGTCCGAGGGCAACGGCCGGATGTGCCTGACCCTGCCGGACACGCTGATCACCGTCATGGGCATCGAGAAGGTGATCCCTTCCTGGCGGGACCTGGAGGTGTTCCTGCAGTTGCTGCCGCGCTCGTCCACCGGCGAGAGGATGAACCCCTACACGTCGATGTGGACCGGGGTGACCCCCGGGGACGGCCCGCAGCGGTTCCATCTGGTGCTGCTTGACAACGGGCGGACGGCCGCGCTGGCCGACCCGGCCGGGCGCGCGGCGCTGCACTGCATCCGGTGTTCCGCGTGCCTGAACGTCTGCCCGGTGTACGAGCGCACCGGTGGCCATGCCTACGGCTCGGTGTACCCCGGCCCCATCGGCGCGGTGCTGTCGCCACAGCTCACCGGCGTTGAGGACAACGCGTCGCTGCCCTACGCCTCCTCGTTGTGCGGTGCCTGCTACGACGTCTGCCCGGTACGGATCGACATCCCGTCGATCCTGGTCCACCTGAGAGCCAGGCACGTCGAGGAGGCCGCCCGGGCCCGGCGGGTACCCAGCGCCGAGGCGGTGGCCATGGCGGCCGCGTCCTGGGTGATGGCCAGCCCGGCCAGGTACGCGGCGGCGCAGCGCGGCGCCAGTGTGGGCGGATTGCTGAGCCGCAGGGGAAAGATCAGGCGGCTGCCCCCGCCGCTGTCGGCGTGGACCGCCGCACGGGACGCGCCCGCTCCCCCGGCCAGGACGTTCAGGCAGTGGTGGCGGCTGGAGCACGGAGACCCCGATGACCGGGAATGAGCGGGCACGGGCGGAGGTCCTTGCCCGCATCCGCGCCGCGCTGAGCACCGGGGCCAGCATCCCCACCGGGATACCGCGCGGCTACCGGACCGGCACCGGCATGGATACCCCGGCACTGATCGAACTGCTCACCGAGCGGCTGCACGACTACGGGACCAGCGTCCGCCGCTGCCCGGCCGACGGGGTGACCGAGGCGGTGCACGCGGCGCTGGCCGAGCGCGGCGCGCGCCGGGTCGTGCTGCCACCTGGGCTCACCCTGGACGGCACGGGCCCGGCCGGCGTGGAGTTCCTTCCCGGCGATGGGCTGTCCCCCGGGGCACTCGACGCCACCGACGGCGTGATCACCACCGCCGCGGTGGCCATCGCGGAAACCGGGACGATCGTCCTGGACGGTGGGCCGGGCCAGGGCCGCCGCGCGCTGAGCCTGGTCCCCGACTACCACCTGTGCATCCTGCACGCCAGCCAGATCGTCGGGATCGTCCCGCAGGCGCTGGAACGCCTGGAACCCGGCCGGCCCTGCACCTGGATCAGCGGCCCCTCGGCCACCAGCGACATCGAACTCGATCGCGTCCAGGGCGTGCACGGCCCGCGGACCCTGGAAGTGATCCTCGCCGGGTCCTGATCCGCGCGGGCCCGGGCCCGCAGAGCCGCGCCGCCCCACGCGGGTGTTTGGGCTCTAGTCTGTGGGTGAGGACAGCACGAAGGCTGCGGAAGGCGCGGCCAGCCTGACGGAAGGCCTGAAACATGACGGCACCAATGGAACCCAATCCCCCGGACAGACGGCCATATCCTCCAGAACAGCGGGCGTATGCCCCGCCGCAGCGTGCCCGGCCCAGGGTGGACGCCCGGATGTTGTGGTCCGGCGGGGTGGCAACCGCGGTCGTCGCTGGGCTGATAGCGCTGGTCGGTGTGCTGGTCTGCCGGTGGCTGTTCAACATCCCGATCCTGGCGCCGAAACGCTACGGCGCCTACGGCGACGCGCACACCACGACGCTGGTCCTCCTCGCCGCGGGCGGGGCACTTGTCGCGACGCTCCTTGCGCACCTGCTGCTGCTCAGCACGCCGCGGCCGATGGTCTTCTTCGGCTGGATCGTCGGCCTGGTTACGGTGATCGTGGTGATCTTCCCGTTCCGTACCGATGCTCCGCTCTCCCACAAGATCGCCACGGCAGCGCTGTACTTGATCATCGGCATCGCCATCGGCACCCTGATCGCCGGGGTCGGTGAGCGGGCGACCCGGATCCGCACGGTGCCCGCCGGTCCGGCCGGGCAGAACTACCCGGGCCAGGGCTACCAGGGCCAGAACTATCCCGGCCAGGGCTACCAGGGCCGCGACTACTGAGAACCCGAAGGCCGCCGGCAAGCGCTGACCGCCGGCCAGGGCGGGCTGGCCGGCGGTCAGCGATGTGGTCAGTGGCGCCGCCGCCCCGACCACGTCCGGCCGGGCCGCCACCCGGCGCGCCGCAGCGGGGTCACTGGCTCGGCTGCGGGAGGTGGCACGAGACCTTGGGGTTCACGCCGACGTAGTTCAGCGGGCCCGCCAGAATGGTCACGGCAACGGTCCCAGCATGGGCGCAGTTTTCATGCGAATCGCTGTAGTAGTTCCGTTGCCCGGCGGCAATCGCGCCAATGACCAGCCATATCACAAGAAGGATCCCTCCGATACGCATCGGTGCCTCCACTGTCCGCAGTGTCTTAGATGCGAGGCTTGCGAGGTCTCGCACGTGGCCGACAGGTACCGCGCCCGCCGCCCTTCAAACAAACCGCAGGTAAACAAGGCACCCGACGTTCCGGGCGGCTGGCCCGCGGTCAGCCGCCGCGGCCGGCCCGTCCATCCCGCGCCGCAAATCCGTGCCACACCTCGGGCCGGACTCCGGCCACCCCCGGCGCGGATTTCCGCCTGCCCTGGACATCCCTGGAATGTATTTTGCCGCGGCAAACAGGCCGCTGAACTCGGTAAATGGCCCCCGCGGCGGGCCGGGGGCATCGGGTCATGTTTAGCGCCCACACCACGGGCACAAACGGGAGGTGCAGACCAGAAACGCAGCAGGTGATCGCCAATGACCACCGTTCTTTCCCACCCGCAGACCCCCGTCAGCCAGGCCGCCGACCTCGCCGATCCGGAACTGGTGAAGCTGGTTCAGTCGCTGCCGCGGGGCAGTGAAGAGCGCGACGCCGCCTGCGAAACACTCGTCGGCCGTTACGAGTCACTGGTCCGGGCGTGCGCACAGCGGTACCGGCACAGCCCGGAGTCGCCAGAGGAACTGATGCAGGTCGGGTACGTCGGCCTGCTCAAGGCCATCAACAACTTCGACCCGGCCTTCGGCAGCAACCTGGCCTCCTACGCTCAGCCGTGTATCACCGGGGAGATCAAGCGGCACTTCCGGGACAAGCGGTGGCACGTACACGTCAAGCGCTCCACTCAGGAGCTGCGGCTGGAGCTGTGCCGGGCCCGTGCCGACCTGACCCAGCAGCTCTCTCGTGCCCCCAAGGACGACGAGCTGGCGGAGCACCTGGGCATCAGCCATGACGAGTTGCGCGACGCGCAGCGTGCCGACCTCGCCTTCCAGACCTCCTCGCTGGACGCGCCACGGTCCGCCGGGCCGGACCCCGGGAACCTGGCCGACATACTCGGTGAGGACGACCCGCAGCTCGAGCACACCCTGGACATGGAGTCCGTCTGGGCGCACTGGAGCGATCTACCGGTGCGTGAGCAGCGCCTGCTGATGATGCGCTTCTACGGCAATATGACCCAGGCCGAGATCGGGGAACGGCTTGGCATCTCTCAGATGCACGTGTCCCGGCTGCTCGCGGGTGCGCTCGGCTACCTGCGGGAGCGCGTGCTCGGCCAGGATGCCGACAGCGAGCCACGCTGACCGGCTTCTGGCCGGAAGACACGTGCCCACGAATAGGAGGGACGGCCATGAGGACCGCGACCGGACTGTTCTTAATAGCGCTTGGTGCGATTCTCGCCTTCGCCGTGCGGGGCCACCCGTCGTGGCTGAACATTCAGGTGGTCGGCTGGGTGATCATACTGACCGGTATCGCCGGGATGGCCATACCGCGCCGCAGTTACGGCTGGCTGCGCCGCCGGATGGTGCTGCGGCGCGGGCCCGGCGGGCGGCCGGTCGTGGACCGGGTGGAGGAAAAGCGCTACCCGCCGTACATCATGCTCAACACCGGCAGCAACGGCGTTGTGGATGACTCCCCCGAAGGAGGCGCCGCACTGGGTGCCGCCGCGGCCGCCGCGGCCGCCGAGGACGGGCCGACCGTGGTGGGCTCGTACGAGGACCCGGACCCGACCGGGCTAGGGGATCACCCCGGACCCGATCCGGATCGGCTTGCCACTGAGCGGGAGGCGGCCGTGGAACGCGCCCAGGCCGAGTGGGACGCCGCCGAGAAAGCGGCGCGCCCGGGCGACCCGGTCCCTGCCGAGGAGGTAGTCGAACAGTACGTCGAGGAATAGGGGCCGCCCGTACAGCGCCAGCCGCCGGCAGGCGCCCCGCCCCCGGTCGGCGCGGCCCTCTTCCTCCGGTGGTCAGCCCGGCGGTTTCCGCCGGGCTGAACCATTTTCGCCGCGGTTGCCCGGCCCCCGGGTGTCGCGGGCCCCCCGCGCACCGCGGGAGTCGATGATCGTCCTGGCGACGTCGGTGACCCGCAGATTGCGCTCCTGGGATATCTGCCGCAGCCGTTCCAGCGCCTCATCGGCGCTGCAGCCGAGCGCCTGCATCAGCATTCCCTTGGCCTGGTCCACCAGCGCACGTGAGTCCACGGCCGCACGCAACTGGAGCGCGGTGCGCTTGGCGTCGCCGTACTCGGCGGCGTTGCCCATGACCGCGCCACCGAAGGCGGTGAGCAGTTCGGCGAGCTGGCCGGGTTCCAGGGAGCGGGGGCGCGCGCCGACCAGGGACAGGGTGACCGCGTCGGGTTCCGACCGGTAAGCGAGCGTCACACAGCAGCGCACGCCGCGGCGCAGGGCCGCGCCGGCGTACTCCGGCCACCGGGTCTCCGCCAGCGTGTCCGGGCAGCTCGCCGGCCCGCTGCCGGACAGGGCGTCCAGCACCGGCCCGCGCCCACATGACAGCTGTACGTCATCGAGCTCGGGCAGGTCGGGATGACTGGCGGCGCGCACCGCGGGCTCGTTCCCGCGCCACAGCACGGCCGTGGCACCCGAGCACGCGGGCACCTGGCGTGAGGCAAGAACCACTAGCTGGTTGAGCGCGCGCGGCTCGGAGGTGTTCGCGATGCTCAGCAGTTCAGCCGCCTCCTGGGCGAGGTCGGGGCGGGGCACGGTCACCTCCGTTCGCTGCCGGACAGGACAAGGACTGCGCTGCTGCCAGCGTGTCACGATCCGCGGCCCGCCGGGTAGCGCGGGGAGGTGCGGGAATACGAAGCCGGGCGGGACGGCGTTTCACCGTCCCGCCCGGCGTGGTGCCTTCAGCCGGCCGGGGTGAGTCAGCCGGACGTGGCACCGGCCAGGCTCGCGGCCGCGCGCCGCAAGCAGTGCTCGTAGGCGGCCAGGGTCTCCCGGCTGATGCGTTCCAGGGAGTAGCGCGCGGTCGCCCGGTCGGCGGCGGCGATCCCGTAAGCCTCCAGCCGCAGCGGGCTCGACAGCAGGTCCCGCACCCGCCGCGCGAACAGGTCGGCCCGTCCCGGCGGGATCAGCAGGCCGGTGGTCCCGTCGAGCACGGCATCGGCGCAGGCGCCCGCGGCCGGTGCGGCAACGGGGACGCCGCAGGCCATGGCGGCCAGGGCGATCGCACCGGACGGGTCGCGGGGCGTCCCGCTCACCAGCAGGTCCACCGAGCGAAGCAGCGCCGGAAGGCCGCCCTCCGCGATCTTGCCGGTGAAGGACACCCGGTCCGCCACGCCGAGCCGTTCGGCCAGGCCGGTCAGCTGCTGGTAAGCGTCGTCCTTGCGGAGCTGCGACCTGGGCGGGCCGCCGGCGATCACCAGCTCGGCACCGGGTACCCGGGTGAGCATCCGCAGCAGCGTGCCGAGGCCCTGGTGCCCGTCCAGCCGCGGCACCACCGCGAGCATGCGGGGACGGCTGCCGCGCTTGGCCGCCGGTCCCTCGGGGGTGAACTCGGCCGTGTCCACCCCGCACGGCACGACGGTCACCGACGCACGGGGCACGCCCATGTTCACCAGGTCGGCCGCTTCGCCATCCGTGCCGGCCAGCACCGCGTCGGCGTTCCTTGCCAGGCAGGCCTCCAGCCGGATGCGCACGTCATTGCCGTCCACGGCGCTGCCGTGGCGCCGTTCCGCAACGCCGAGCGTGCCGAACGTCTGCACCAGCGGGATGTCGCGGCCGTGGGCAGCGGAAAGCGCGGCGAGGCCGCTCGTCCAGAAGTAGGCGTGTATCACGCCGGGCGGGTTCCGGCGCCACCGCGCCGCGAGCTGGTCGCTGAACTCGGCGACGGTGCCGGCCAGCTCCGCGCCGCTGAGCGGAGCCAGCGCGCCGGCGGTGATGTGCTCGACGGTCACCCGCGGGGCAAGGATCGCGCTACCCGGCAGCGCGCGCGAGTCCCGCCGGGCATAGATGGTGACCCGGTGCCCGAGCTTGGCCAGGCCCCGCGCGTGCGCGGCGATGCTGGCGGCCTGGCTCATCGGCTCCTGGCCGGTGGCCGGGGTGAGCGGGCTGCCCTGGTGAACGACGAGAGCGATCCTCATCACGATGCCTCCTGGGGGGGTTAACCGCAGCCCTGGCATCGCGAGGGACCCTGCATCGAGCGCAAAAGGCACACCCCTCTTCACGCCAGGACGGCGTGAGGGTGTGCCTGCGTCGTAAGCACCGTTCTTGGGAGAGATTATCCCCTCCCCCATGGCCCGTCAAACACAACGGCCGTGACCCCGGCACCGCGGCAGGAGGCGCCGGGCCCGGCGACGGTCTTGCCGTCGCCGGGCCCTGCGGTGAGTTTCGAGCTAGCGGTGCAGGTACGGCCTAGTAGCTGTTCTTCCAGGTCGTGCTGAAGGCGTTGCCCCCGGTGAGGGCGGACACCGTGTTGAGATTGTAGGTGTCTGTGGCATCGACCATGGTGATCGCGTTAACGCCGGGACCGGCCCCGATGGTCGTCGTCTTGCCGTTGGCGGTCACGGAGCCGCTGGTGATCTTGAAGGCGTTGTATTTCGCCTGCGGCGCGATGCCGATCGAGAACGACGGCCGCTCGGAGATCCACTCGGCACTGGTGTCCACGCAGGTGGCCAGCGCACAGGTCTTCGTCACGGAGATGTTGTTGCCGGGGGTCGTGGCGTCCGTCAGCTTGAGGGCGTAGCTCGTGCCGGTGCGCGTCACCGACGCGGTGATCTTGTCACCGGGCTTGAGCGTGCTGCCCACCTCGGTCAAGCCGGCCGGGAACATCTCATACCAGGTGATGTAGATGGGCGTGCCCTGGAAGCACTGGGCGAGCGTGCCGAGCTGCTCGACAGTGCCGCTGTTGAAGCCGTCCAGGCCGACCCAGCCCGAGGTGACCTGGTCCTCGGGCGTGCATGACACGCTCGGTGCCGTCCAGCTGGCACTGACCTTGGTGAACGTCTGGTGCTTGGTGGCGGTGTCGGCGTAGCCGGACCAGTTGAAGCTGCCGGTGGCGGTCACGCCCTTGATGGCATGCGTGTGGCGCGTGTGTACCAGCATGGCCTGCGGATGGTTGTGGCGGAAGTACTTAGCCAACGCGGTCCTGGCCTCGGAGAGGAACCGGGCCGATGGTGCCGCGTGGTGTACCCGCGCGGGGGCGGCGACAGTGGTGGCGGTAACGCCGGTGAGTGTCACAGCCCCGACCATCGCGGCGGCCGAACCAGACACGATCACGTAGCGCAGCAAACGCATGCAAAACCCCCTACCTTGTGGGCAAAAAGAACATTCCGCCCGCACGATAACTGGCGTTGTTACCGGTCTGCAACCCTCTGCGAGCCAGTTTGTGACCCCCAGGCCGAATCAAAAAAACGCAATCGTTTTTCTGTTGGCACGTGCGCAGGCACTGCCCGCGAGCGTGCCGCCGGTCACCTCAAACCCCCCCGAGGTGACCGGCGGCACGCCGCCCGGGCCGCCCGCCTATTCCGGCGCTGCAAGGCCAGGAACGGTGCCAGCAGCGGGCACCCCGGCCTTCCGCACCGGCGAGACGAGGTGGCCTGTGCCGCCGCTCCAGCCTTCCCCTCCGCAAGCCGGGGACGGCTCATCCGGCAACTTTGCGTAGAGGCCGTCACATGAACGTCACACGCCGGGTATTTTCGGCGGATAGCGCTCTTGACACTCTGGCAGCAGCCGCCGGGCGGGCCCGGCGGCGGGTGGCTGAAAGAGGCTCCGAATTGGGCCGTCTGCCTCCGCACCACATCCGGCGCCCACGGCTGACCGGACGATGCCAGGGCGCCGCCGTTGTGGTGGTGGAGGCCGCTGCCGGCTACGGCAAGTCCGTCCTTGGCGCGGAACTGGCCGACATGTGGCGGTCGGTGGCCATCGAGGTGGTGCTGCACGAGGGTGGCATGCCCGCCCAGTTGTTCGCCGCCCGGCTGCGCACCGCAGTGGCACACGCGGGCTTTTCCGAAGCCGCGGCCACCATGGCGGAGGCCGGCGAGGACGCCATGGGCGCGGTCGATGCCCTGCTCGTCGCGCTGGCGGCCGAGCGTTGCACGTTCATCGTGGATGACGCGCACCACGCCGGCCGCGGTGCGGGCCTGCTGATCGAGCGCCTCGGCGAGCAGTTGCAGCCCGACCAGCATCTGGTCGTGCTCGCCAGGCGCCTGCCGGAAGGGACCGCGCGGCTGCGCCGGGCGGACTGTGTCCAGCTCACCGCGGCCGACCTGGGGCTGCGGGCGGAGGAGACGCTGCAACTGTGCCGGGCCGGATTCGGCCTGGATATCGGCCCGGCGGAGGTTGCCCGGCTGGACCGGTCGACCGGCGGGTGGACCGCGGCGACGGCGCTGGCCGCCGCGCGCGCCCAGCGCACCGGCGAGGACGTCAGCGCGCTGCCCGCGGCGAGCGACCCGGACCAGCCGTTCAGCGCGGTCACAGCGATCCTGCACGAGGCACTCGACACGCTGCCACAGGCCGAGCGCCAGGCGCTCGCCCAGGTCGGCAGGCTGCCGTTGCTCGACGCGCCGACGGTCGACACGGCCACACAGATCGACGGCTACTTCGCCCGCGCTCTGGCCGCCGGGATTCCCTTCACCCCGGGCCAGGACGACTGGTGGGACCTGCCCGGCCCGGTACGCGACTACCTCGCGACGCTCCGCGCCCCCGACCAGGTGGTATTGCGCCGGGCCGCCGCGGAGTACGCGCGCCGCGGGCATCTGGGCGCGGCGCTCCAGCTCATGCTGGCCTTCGGCGACCCGCACTCGGCCGCCGCGCTGCTGTCCGAAGGGTCTCCAGCCACGATCGAGGCCCTCGACGTGCGCGAGTTCCAGGCGGTGATCGACCGGCTGCCCGCGGCGGCGATCGCGGAGCACCCGGCCTTGCTGGTGTATTTCGCGTTGAGCTGCGAGACCGCGGCAATGATCGACCAGCGCGGCGAGGCCCTGGAGCGGGCCACCGCGATCGCCTGGGATACGGGTGACCACCCGTTGATCCGCGCGATCGCGGCCGAGCGGGCCAGCGACCTGGTCAGGGATATCCAGTACGAGAAAGCCGAGGACGCGGCACGGCGCGTGCTCGCCGCCTGCCAGCGCGAGGAGTGGCTGACCCGGGCCCGCGCGTTCTCCGTGCTTGGCCGCGCGAACTGCTGGAAGCTCGACGAGCAGGGCCGCCGTGACCTGGCCGCGCTGCAGGACGCGGAACGGTACTTCGACCGGGCGGCCCGGCTGTTCGACCAGCTGGGCATGCGGTCCGCCCGCGCCGGGCTGGTTCCTTACCAGGCGATGTGGATCGACTTCCCGCGCGGCGAGGCGAACGCCGCGCTCGAGCACCTCGAAGCCGGGCTCAGCCTGGTGGTGGACCGGCCCCGCAAGTGGGCCTACCTGCTGGTCTTCCACGCCGAGGTGTCGATCGAGCTGGGCAGGCACGACCAGTGCGAGGCGGATGTGCGGGAGATCCTGCGGGTGGCGTCCGACCTGCCGCACGCAGAGATCCTGCACGGCTACAGCCACTGGCTGCTGGCCATCTCGGCGTCCCAGCGCCGGGACGCCGCGGAGACGCTCAAGCAGGTCCGGCTGGCCGAGGTGCACAAGGGCGTCTGGTGGACCCGGGCCGGAGCCGAGTTTCTCGCTGAGGCCGCCGACTGCCTGGACCGGGTCGGGTACAGCGCGCTGGCGATGGACTTCCTCCGGCGGGCCCAGGCCGATCCCCAGGACGCCGAGCCGGTGATCGCCATGGCCGAGGCCGCGCTGCTGGCCCGGCACGGCGACCCGCACGCCGCGGAGGAGAACCTGTTGGCAGCCCCTGCTCATCAGGTTTCTCCGCGGGAGTACTGGCGGCTCACCCTGTTGCGTGCCTACGCGGCGTTCCGCCGCGGCGACCGTGGCGCGGGTGCCCTCGCGGCGCGCGCCTTCGAGGAGGCGGCCCGGCTTGGGCTGGCCCACCTGCCCTACACCAAGGAAGGCGCGATCACCGAGGAACTGCTCGGCCTGGCCGTGGAGACCGGCCTGCCCGCCGCCCTCGCCCTTGAAGCGGCGGCCTTGCCGGTATGGGTCTCGGTGCTCGGCCGCTTCACGCTGACCCGTGGCGGCCGGCCGGTGCCGCTGAGCGCGGGCCAGGCAACGCAGCTGCTCAAACTGGTCGCGGTGTCGGGCGGCCGGGTCCCGGCCGAGGTGGCCATCGACGCCCTGTGGCCGGAGGCCGGGCGGGAGGTGGGCCGCAACCGCCTGCGCACCGTGCTCAACCGCCAGCGCGCCGGGGCCGGCGAGGTGATCGTGCGGGCTGGGGAGATGCTGATGCTGGCGCCCGAAGTACAGGTGGACCTGGAACTGTTCCAGGCCGAGGGCCGCCGGGCGCTGGCGCTTGGCCTGGCAGAGCCGGCCCTCGCGGTGGCCGTGGCCCGGGCCGCGGTCGCCAGGTACCGCGGTGAGGTGCTCCCCGACGACCTGTACGAGGAGTGGGCCCACGGGCCGCGGGAACGGGCCCGCCGGACCATGCTCCAGCTGCTTGACCTGTGCGCCGACGCGGCCACCGCGCGCGGCGACCTTGACGAGACCCGCCGGGTCATCGAGCTGACCATCGACCTCGCGCCCTACGACGACGCCAGGTATCTGCGGGCGGCGACGGCGCTGCTCGAGCAGGGCCGCCGCGGTGCCGCGCTGACCGTGGTGCGCCGGGCTCGTGCCGCACTGGCCGAACTGGGCCTGCAGCCGCCGCCGAACCTGATCAGCCTGGAGGAGACGATCGTCGTCTGAACCACCGCTGGGCCTCGGCGTCTCCCGGACCGGGCAACTTCGACCTGGTGTAACCACACCGTTGCCGGGTAGCGGGCTCCGGGTGCCGCAAACGGTGACTCTCATTAGGAGGTGGCACGGGCGTGACCGGGGAGAAGCTGAAAGCCGGGCGCATCACCGTCGAGCTGTCCAACACGGCGAAGGTGCTGTTCCCCGGGGATGGAATCACCAAGGGCGACCTGGTGGCGTACTACCAGGCCGTGGCCGGCGCGATGCTGCCGCTGCTGCGGGACCGGCCGGTCTCGATGACCCGCTTCCCCGACGGCATCACCAACAACGGCATCGTGCAGAAGAACGTGCCGCGCTACTTCCCGGACTGGATCACCCGGGTGCGTATCCGCAAGGAGGGCGGGTCGCTGCAACAGGTCGTCTGCGACAAGCCCGCCACGATCGTCTACCTGGCCAACCAGGCGTGCATCGAACTGCACGCCTTCTTGTCCAGGCTGGACCACATCGACGAGCCGGACCAGTTGATCTTCGACCTTGACCCGCCGGACGCTGACCGGTTCGGCGACGTGCGCGTCTGTGCGCTGCGGCTGCGTGAGCTGCTCACCGGGGAACTGGGCCTGCCGGCGTTCGTGAAGACCACCGGTGGCAAGGGGCTGCACATCCACGTCCCGCTGAACGCCCGCGAGGATTTCGGCACCGTACGCGAGTTCGCCCGCGAGGCCGCCGAACTGCTGGCCGCCAGGAACCCGGACCTGCTCACCACCGAGCAGCGCAAGGACAAGCGCGGCCCGCGCATCTACGCCGACATCATGCGCAACGCCTACGCCCAGCTCGCCGTCGCGCCCTACTCGGTCCGTGCCCGCCCGGGCGCCCCGGTGGCCACGCCGCTGAGCTGGGACGAGCTGGACGACGAGGGGCTGCGCCCTGGGCAGTTCACGCTGCGCACCGTGCCGGACCGGATCCGCGGGACCGGCCGGACCGGCGGCCCCTGGGCGGGAATGGCCAGGCGGCGACCCGGGCTCGCCCGGGCGCGGGAGTCCCTGCGGCGGCTCGCGACATAACTGGCAGGCCGTGACCCCGCGCGGGCCACGGCCGGTAGCAGAAGGGAGACGGGGGATGACAGTCCTAGGCAACCAGGCGCCTTCGGGCGGTGAACCGGACGCATCGACCGGCCAGCTGGTCAAGCAGCTGTCCGAGGAGATATCGCAACTTGTGCGGGATGAGGTGCGGCTGGCCACGCTGGAGATGACCGGCAAGGCCAAGACCGCCGCGCGCGGCGCGGGCCTGTTCGGCGGCGGCGGTGTCATGGCCCTGTACGGGATCGGGTGCCTGCTGGCCGCGGCGATCATCGCCCTGGCCGGGGTGCTGCGCCCGTGGCTGGCCGCGCTGATCGTCGGCGTGGCGCTGTTCGCCGCGGCGGGCATCGCCGCACTGGCCGGAAAGGGCCAGATCAACAGGGCGACGCCGCCGATACCCAGCCAGACCGCCGAAAGCGTCAAAGCCGATGTGGAGCAGATCAAGGAGAGTGCGCACCGATGAGCGACGCCGCGGGTAGCCGCACACCAGAGGAAGAGGCTCTCGCCGAGGAGATCGAGCGCACCCGGGAGCACCTCGGCGAGACGGTCGAGGCCCTGGCCGCGA
>Ga0070716_100000882_pt1 | contig 12952 bp, 12 predicted proteins | sample LARL112metaG_FD_71395 | JGI IMG/M metagenome (GOLD analysis project Ga0070716, IMG submission 71395) | Corn, switchgrass and miscanthus rhizosphere microbial communities from Kellogg Biological Station, Michigan, USA - LAR L11-2 metaG | ecosystem: Host-associated > Plants > Roots > Rhizosphere... | reverse complement strand
CCGCAGCATCACGGCGCGCACACCGTGCTCACCGGCCTGCTGGACTCGTCGGCACTGTACGGCGTGCTGGCCGAGATCGAGGCGCTCGGCCTGGACCTGCTCGAGATCCGAAAACTCGCCCAGGACCGCAAATCACCAGAGTCAGGTGACAGCTGGTCACCGTGACGGCCACTACCGTCGAAGGCACCCAGGCCGAAAGAAGGAACACCTCCATGGTCAAGTCACCCACCTCAACCGACGTCGCGCGCTTTAACCCGGCCGGGCACCCGGTGATCCGGTCGTACGAACCGGGCGAGAACGGGTGCCGAGGCTACGTCGACCAGTTCGCGTTCGAACTCGGAGCTGCCCTGGCGGTACCGTCGCACCCATGAACGATCGGATCACTCCCATGTCGATGTTCGACTACGACGCCCGCCCGGTCACGCCAGGCGTGGTCCTGGTCGGTACGCGCGCCTCTCGCGGCGCGTACGCGATCCGCGACTTCCTCACCCGCAACGGTTACCCGTTCGAGTGGGTCGATGCCGAACGGCCGGACGCGGTGGCCGCGGTGCTGGGAGCACCCGACCTCGAGCCGTCGGCTTTGCCGCTGTGCATCCTGCCGGACGGGTCGCGGCTGGCCGCTGCGACCATCGAACAGATCGCCGCCGGCCTGGGCATGATCGCCGCCCCATCGCTGGCGGAATATGACCTGGTGATCGTGGGGGCGGGGCCGGCCGGACTGGCCGCCGCCGTGAACGCGGCGTCGGAGGGCCTGCGCACCGTGGTCGTGGAGGCGGTGGCGCCTGGGGGCCAGGCGGGCACCACCTCGATGATCCAGAATCTCCTGGGTTTCCCCGATGGCATCAGCGGCAGCGAGCTGGCGACGCGCGCGGTGGTGCAGGCGCGCCGGTTCGGCGCCGAATTGCTGCTCGCGCGGCCTCTAGCCGACGTTTCGGCCGACGGGCCCGGGTATGTCGCGCGGCTGTCGGACGGCACCCAGGTGCGCGGGGGATCGCTGCTGTTTGCCAGCGGGGTGGACTGGCGCCGCCTAGACGTGCCCGGGATCGACGACCTGCTGGGTGCGGGTGTGTATTACGGTGCCGGTCCGAGCGAGGCGCTGGCGTGCACCGGTTCCCAGGTCGTGGTGGTCGGTGGCGGCAACTCCGCGGGCCAGGCGGTGGTCCGGTTCTCCCGATACGCGCAGCAGGTCACGCTGCTGGTCCGCGGCCGCGACCTCGGCGCGTCGATGTCGCAGTACCTCATCGATCACCTGTCGGCGATCCCGAACGTTGAGGTGCGAGTGCGCACGCAGGTGGCGGGCCTGGAGGCCGATGACCGCCTCCGCGGGATCATCGTGCGTTCCGGGGACGGCAGCGAACCGGTGCAGATGCCGGCGGATGCCTTGTTCATATGCATCGGCGGCAACCCCCGCACCGACGGCGCCGCAGGGATCGGGCTGGCCACCAACGCTGCCGGTTACCTGGTGACCGGCGCCGATGGCACCGGTGATCCGGACGCCAGCTGGCCACTGCCCCGGGAACCGCTGCCGCTGGAGACCAACCGGCCCGGCGTGTTCGCCGCTGGGGACGTGCGCTGCGGGTCGGTCAAACGCTGCGCGGCAGCCATCGGGGAGGGATCAATGGCGGTGGCGCTCGTCCACCGGCGGCTGGCGGAGGTGAACGGTGGCTGACCGGCCGGCCGTGGCGGCCCCCGAGGTCGCGGTGTCGGCCGAGTTCGCCGGGCTCGCCTCCGCCGAGCGGATCGCCACGGCCGCGGCGGCGCTGCAGCGCAATGGCATCGATTCGCACGTCACAGGCTCGGGAGCCGAAGCGCGGCGGCTGGTCAGCTCCCTGCTCCCCGACGGTGCCGAGGTGTATAACAACACCTCCCAGACGCTCGAGGCCATCGGCGTCGCCGACGACATCGAACGGTCCGGCCGCTACCAGCCGCTCCGGTTGCGGCTGTACCGGATGGACCGGGAAATGCAGCGGCGCGAGATGCGCACCCTGTCCGCCTCGCCCGAGTACGTCGTCGGCAGCGTGCACGCGCTGACCGAAGCCGGGTCGCTGCTCATCGCCTCGGCCAGCGGCAGCCAGCTGGGCCCGCTCGTGTCGGGCGCAGGACATGTGATTCTCGTCGTCGGGGCCCAGAAGATCGTCAGCGACGTTCCCACCGGGATGCGGCGCATTTACGAGTACTGCTTCCCGCTCGAGGACGCCCGGGCCCGGCGGGCCTACGGGGTGCCCAGTGGGGTGAACAACATCCTCATCATCAACAATGTGGTCACCCCCGGCCGGGTCACCGCGATCATCGTCAACGAGCGCCTCGGCTTCTGATCACTGTGACGCGGCCAGCGCCGACAGCAGGGTGGGCGGGTCGTAGCCGCGGCGGTGAACGACGCCGTCGATGAACAGCGTGGGGGTGCCGAGCACCTGGCCCGAGGCCAGGCCGCTGTCCACATCGCGCTGGATCCGCTCCAGCACCGCCGTGCTGGCCCGGTCGCGGTCGAAGTCCTCGACATCCAGCCCGAGCTGGACGGCGTACCGGCGCAGGTCGCCGTCTTCGAGCGCTTTCTGCCGGTGGAACAGCAGCTCGTGCATGTCCCAGAACCGGCCCTGCCGGGCGGCGGCCTCGGCCGCTGCGGCGGCGGCGAGGGCGTGCGGGTGGATGCCGGTCAAGGGGAAATGCCGGAACGCGAACCGCAAGTTCCCGCCGAGCTGCTGTTCGACCAGCTCGATCGCGTGGAAGGCCTGACGCGAGTACGGGCACTCGTAGTCGCCGTACTCGATGAGCAGGCGGCCGGCGGGCGAACCCCGGACGTGATCGACCTTCTCGTCCAGCGGCGCCGGGGTCAGCTGGCGATCGTCCGGTCTTGCGTCGGCGGTCATGGCTCACAAACCTCCCGGTGGGTAAGCGTAGATCAGGCTCGCTCAGCGGCTTAGAAGCCGACCGGCTGGCGGATGAAGACGATGTGGATGCGTCCGGGCAGTTCCTGGTGGATCTCCAGGATCTTCGCGACCTGGCTGTGCTGCCCGTATGCCGCCTGCGCGCGGGCGTCTTCCAGCGGCAGGCTGTGCTGGTAGATGCGGTCATGCGCCGCTGCCAGCGAAGGCACGATCTTCTGCGCGCCAACCACGAAGACCACGTTGGCCGCGCCCCAGGCGTAGGAAGCCAGTTGGCTGCCCGACGCCGAGGCGATGACCAGGGTGCCGTCCCGGGTGACCGCGTGCACGCTGCCCAGCGCGTAGTCCGGCTGGCCGCCGATCGCTTTCATTTCCTGCGCCTGGGTGGCGAAGTCGAGCGCGAACATCTTGTTCCGCGCCGACTCCCACCGGCCGCCGCCATCGTTGATCGCGTCCGCGATCCCCGCCTCGGCCAGCGTCACCGAGGCATTGGTCATCACCGACGAGCCCTCCGGTATGCGGGCCAGCACCGCCTCCCGCGCGGCATCGAGATCACCGGCGACCTCGACGCTGAACCCGTGCTCCTCCAGCGACACCACAGTCGCCTGCAGGATGTTCTCATCCGGCAGCGTGGTAAATCGGTCAGGGACGGCAGTTGTGCTCATTTGCTGGTCCTCCTTGATGCAGCTAACTGGCTGATCGAGTGCCCCGAAGGTATTGGGCATCAAGGTGAGCGGCTGTCACCTGGTTCCGGTGATTTCGCCGGCCAGCAGCGCGCCGTGCCGCTGTCCGTGAGGGACCTGGCCCCCCTCCGATCAGTCATGCGGGTCGACCTCAACGTCTGGTCCGGCCTGCCACAACCCAGCGGCGGTGATGCCCGCCGTCGGCGGGTTGGGCGCCCCGGGGCCGAGGGTCGTCCTGGCGGCCGCGAGCGCCGACCTGATCAGCTGGCCGGCGTGGCCGAAGTCGGTGGGCGGGATGTGCCCGGGGTTGACGGCGGGCAGCACGATCAGCTCCGCGGACGGGGCGTAGCGGGCGAGATCACCTTGGAGGCGGATATTGGCGAGCACAGTGACCGCGTGCACCGCGGCGGCGAGCGCGCCCCGGGGCGCGCGCGGCAGGCCGCGGTCGCCCGGGTTCTGGGTGGGCAGCACGTAGATGCGCCGGGCGCCGAGCGCGACGGCGTGCGAGACCGGGGTGTTGTCGGCGATCCCGCCATCGGCGAGGAGCCGGCCGCGCCAGCGGACGGGTGGCAGTACGCCGGGAATGGCCGCGGCGGCGAGCACGGCCTCGGCGAGCGGGCCGTCGGACAGGCGCACTTCGGTCCCGGTCAGGAGGTCGAAGGCGACCAGGTGCAGGGGGATGGCCGCCTGCTCCAGGCGGTCGAATTGCAAATGCCGCGCGGCGAGCCGGCGCAGTGCCCGGTCGGGGATCAAGTGGTCGCGCCGCCCGGCCAGGCCGCTGATGAGCGTGGCCGGGCGCAGCGGCAGGGTGTCGCTGCGGCGCAGTCCGCGCCACACCGCAGCCAGTCCTTCGGCGGTGGCGACGGTGGCGGGCCGGGAGGCGAGAAACGCGGCGTTCAGGGCACCGACGGAGGTACCGATGAGCAGGTCGGGCGCGATGCCGCGCTCGTACAGGGCGTGCGCCATCCCGGCCTGCATGGCGCCCAGGGCGGCACCGCCGGCCAGGACGAACGCGGTGCGCGGCTCGCATGCCGCGCGGCCGGCCACCGGGTCGGCCGTGCAGGTGCCGGTGCTCATCGGCTGTCCGCCCTGACCGGCTGGGCCTGGGCGGCCGCCGGCTCCCCGGCCGCGGCGGGTGCGCTCGGGCGCGGGTGCCGGCGGGCGGTACCGCTGGCGCGTGCGGGCGGCGGGGGTGCCTGCGAGCGCAATGGGGTCACCAGCCGGGCGGTCCAGGCCGGGTGGCGTCGGGTGAGGAGAGCGGCCGTGACGGCGCCGGCGGCGCCGGGTGCCCAGTATCCGGCGACCCGGTAGACGATGACTGCGGTCAGCGCGGTGGCGGGATGGGTACCGGTGAGCGCCAGCGCGCCGAGCACTCCGCCTTCCATCCCGCCGAGCCCGCCGGGCAGCGGCACCAGCCGCGCGCCGAGCTGGCCCGCCGCGCAGGCCAGCAGCAACCGGCGCCATGGCACCGGCGTCCCGGCCACCTCGAACCCGACGGCCAGGAGCCCGGCTTCGGCCAGCATGCTCAGCCCGCTGGCCGCCAGCGCGGCCGCGGCCAGCAGCTGGCGCTGCGCCACCACCAGGCCGACCAGGCAACAGGCCTCGACCGCCGCGGCGGCGCCCAGCCACGGCAGCCGCAGCCCGTGCGCGAGCGCCGCCCGCACGTCCGCCGAGACAGCCGGAACCCGCAGCGCAATGAGCACGGCCGCGCCCCCGGTGACCGGCCATGCCCACCGCCGGGCCAGCCGCCATCCGATAACCGACCGCCAGTGGCGGGTTGCCGCGCCGGGGCCGATGTCGGCCGCGGCGGCCGCCGGTGCGGCGCCGCCCTGCACGGGCCCGGTGGTATCCGGCCTCGCGGCGGCGCGGGTGGCGAGCAGGCCGAGGGCCATGACGGCCAGGCCGGCGGCGACGTCGAGGACGAAGTGGTTGGCCGAGGCGAGGACGACGAAGGTGGTGGCGGCGGGGTAGAGCCAGGCCAGGTGCCGCCACCGGCCGCGGGTGGCGATGACGACGGCGGCGGCGCACCAGGCGGCCCAGGCCACGTGCAGGCTGGGCATGGCGGCGTAGAGGTTGACCAGGCCGTCGGGGCCGTGCGGGTCGCCGGCGCCGAGGATGTGGTAGCGGTCCAGCACGTCGGTCATGCCGGGCACGGCGAACCGGGGCGGGGCGGCCGGCCAGGTCCAGAACACCAGGTTGGCCGCGGTGGTGGACAGCACCAGCGCGGACCGCAGCGGCCCGAACGCGGCGGGCCGGCGCAGGTAGAGCCAGGCCAGCACGAGCGGGGTGATGGTGAAGTTGAGCAGCCCGTAGTAGTAGCCGGCCGCCTCGGCGAGCGCCGGGTGGGCCGCGGCGAGGTGGTTGAGGGATGGCTCGATGTCCAGGTGCGTGGCCCGTTCGGCGCGCCACAGCTGGGCGGCGTGCGCGAACGCGGAGGTGTGGCTGGCCTTGACGGCCAGCCGGACCAGGGCGTAGCCGAGGTATCCGATGACGATGGTGGCTACTTCCACCGCGGCGGGCAGCCGCGGCCAGGCCAGGCTGACCCGCCGGCTGCGGCCAGGCCCGGGCGCGGGTGCCGTTCCCGTCCGCGCTGTCCGCGGCCGGAACGATACGCCTATCACGGGGGCCGCATGCCCGGCAGCATGACGAAGACGTGGCCGTGTTCCATTCCAGCCACCTCCGGTCGGCGGTGCTCAGCTGGGCCGGGCGGTGCGGTGCCGGCCGCGGCGGCCGCTAGGCCGATGGCCCGGTCCAGCCCTGCTTCACATCGGCGCCAAATCTACCTTTCCAGAAAGGTAATGGCCAGTGAATTAATTGCCTGCAAGCTGCTTGCGAGCCTGGCTTCCTGTATAGAGTTGTCCCGATGACCACCACAGCCGCCGCCGCTGTACCGGGGGCCGCCCCTGCGCCGGGCGACCCCGATCAGCGCTGCTCAACCGACGAACTGCTCGACGCGTGGACGGGCATCGTCCGCGGGTTCAAGCACGTGAACCAGATGCTGGCCTGCCGCGTCGAGCAGGAGACCGGGCTGGCCCCGCCGGACTTCTTCGTCCTCAGCCGACTGTGGCGCAGCCCCGACCCGGCTGTCCCGTTGAGCAGGCTCGGCCGGGAGCTCGCCTTTTCCAGCGGCGGCTTCACCAAGGTGGCCGACCGGCTCGAGCAGGCCGGGCTCATCGCCCGGCAGCCTTCGCCGAGCGACAGGCGCGTGACCAACGCCGTCCTCACTCCGGCCGGCCGCGTTACAGCCGATCGGGCGCTCGCGATCTACTGCGCGGCACTGCGCGAGCTCGTGCTTCGCCACCTCGGCACAGACGGCCTGCGCGGCATGGTCGACCAGATGAGCCGGCTCGGTGACCTCCCGCCCTGCCGTCTCGCAGAGCCGCCGGAGCCGCAGACGACGGCTGGTCCTGGATTATCTCTTTGAGTTCGCGGCACACGGCTGTCCCGGGCGGGGTTCCGGCGATTTCGGCACATCGCGGCGGCGGCGTGCTTAACCCCGGGGAGACGTACGAGGGTTACCTGAAGGCGGTGGCGGCAGGTGCGGACTACGTGGAGTTCGATGCCCGCCGAACCCTCGACGGCACGCTGGTAGCTCTGCATGAGGCGCGTGCGGGGCGGGGCTGTCCCGTCACAGCGGTGAGTTACTCCCGGCTGTGCGAGCTGGCCGGTCACGAGGTACCGCGCATAGCGGAGGTGATGCGGCTGCTCGCCGGGCGGGCGATTGCCCACATCGACCTCAAGGACGCCGGGTGCACGGTCGCGGTGACGCGGCTCGGCCTCGAGCTGGTCGGGCCGGCCGGGATGATCGTGACGACCGGCGACCGGGAAGTGGTGGCCCGGCTGAAGGGCCAGTTCCCGGCCGTGCCGGTCGGGCTCAGCATCGGCGGCGGCCTGGCCCGGGCGGTCCGCCGCTCGGTCACGCCGGTGTTCAAGATGGCGGTGTCGCGGACCGAGCTTGCCGCCGTGGAGATGGCGGACTGGGCCGTCATCCAACGGCGGCTGGCCCGCGCCGAAGTGCTGGCGCACTGCCAGCGCCGCGGGATCAAGACGATGGTCTGGACCGTCAACGCCGACCGGGCTCTCGCCCGGTGGGTGGCCACCCCCGGCGTCGATGCCCTCGTTACCGACCGTCCCGCCCGCGCGATTTCCCTGCGTGAGCAGCGTGCGCTCGAGCCGCTGTCCGGCCTCAGCCGTTCAGGCTCTCGATCTGCGCGACCGGAACCGTGACCGGCCTGCTGGTGATCGGGATCGGCGGCAGCGCGTTCGGCCCGGGGCCGTTCAGGATCCCGGCGCCCCAGGTGACGTTGAACCTGACGGTGGCCGTGATCGTCGCTCCGGTCGTCGTGGCCTGCCACAGCGCCCCGCAGTCCGGGGCCTGGCCCGGTCCCGCGCCAGATGGCGGCTTGCCCACCGGGTACTTCGAGCCGTCGATGCCGCAGCCGGCCGAGTACGGGGTCCCCGGCCCCGCGACGTGTACCGTGAATCCGGAGGACGCGGGCTGCGCCCACACGGTCGCCGACTGGTTGCCCAGCGTCGCCGTGACGCTGTAGGTGCCGTTCGGGTGGGCCCGCTGTACGACCGTGCCGGCCTGGCCCGCCCAATTCGCCCACACGTACGTGGCCAGGTTGACATAGCCCTTGCGCGCCGGGTTCGTGGTCAGCGTCGGTTGCGGGATCACCATGTGGTTGTACGCGAAGGCGGCCAGGATCTTCGGTGGGATGGGCGGCATCGGCGGTACCTGCCCGGGCGCCTCCCAGACGAAGAGCGGAAGCTTCAGGCAGGCCGCAGCGCCGGCCGCGCCCGCCGCCGGGTTGATCGGAAGCATGTACCAGGTCCCGGGCGGACCCCCGTTCTTCAGCTGCTGCTTAGCCTGCTGTACGGACTGAGAGACGCCAAAAGGCAGGCCCGGGACCGAGCCGGGGTACTGCGAAACGATGGATTTCGCCCCGGCGATCGTGTCGCCGATCGGCTCCCACAGGCACGGCGGCGGCGGGACGTTCAGCGGGACCTGGGCGGATCCGGTCCCCGAGGTGTAGTCGCCGCTCAGGTGGATGAAGCTGCTCAGCGAGACCGAGCAGCCGGGCCCGTTGCAGCCGACGCCGGTTCCCGCGCTGGCCGGCCCGGCCAGCAGCAGGACCGGCAGGGCCGTCGCGATGATCCCCGCGATGCCGACGCGTCGCATCATGGTCCGCACTCCTTAGCCCGCGGATAGTAGATGACGGGGTAAACCGACACCACGTGCCATTCGCCCTGGTGCCGCGCCAGGACGTCGGTATTGAGGTAGTAATGCTGATCGGCCGGGGTGCGATCGGGGACGATTTTCCCCGTGGCCAGGCTGGTGTTTTCCGAATGTGAATTGTCAAAGCATTCCGACACATCGATATCGCCGTTGAGCGATGGGTCGGGGAAGGCTCGTATGTGCGAGAAGCGGATGGTTCCGCGGAAGGACTGGGTGGTGATGTCCGGCGCGCCGAGGGTCGACTTCAGTCCGTCCAGGACCCCGCCCCCCGAGACGTAGGACGTCCAGCGCTGATCCCGGCTGCCCTTGTATTCCGCGTAGAGGAAGGCGAGCAGGAAGTCCTTGGCGGTGATCACAGCTTGCTTCTCGCGGCCGGAGCCGGGAAGCCAGGAGGGCATGACGATATGCACGTCAGAGCCGAACGGCGGCCAGGTCAGGCCGCCGCTGCCAGCAGCGGGCGAAGCGGGAAGGAAGGTGTTGCCCGACAGGGCCGTGCCTCCGGGATGGAAGGTGCCCGGCTTCGGCGAGCCGCAGGCAGCCAGCGTGGCGAGCAGTGTCCCAGCGAGGAGGCCCGCCAGCGTCCGCCGTCCCATCGCAACTCCATCCTGTTACGGACGGACCGGTCGTTTGGGTATCCGATAACGAGTACCCGCAACATATCGAATCCCGGGCCCCGGTCGCAGCCATTGTCATAAAGATGAGACAAATCCCGCGCTCGGGCGCGGGGCTGAGGCAAACGTGTCGCGACGGCCGGATATCGGCATCCGGACTACAAACGGTTATCCGGGGGGAAACTCACCGCCGGCAGGCCGCCCGTTGCGCGGCGGTGTCGGGCAGCCCAGGGCTGCCCGACACCACCGAGGCACAAGACAGCGCGCGGCCGCCCTGCGCCGCTGCTACCCGGCATGCCTCGCCCTGGCGCCACGAGCTGCTGTGTGACCAGCGGCGCCACGAACGTGCGACGTGCCGTGCCTGACCGTCGTGCTGGCGAGGGCGGACCGGAGGCGGCGCGCGCGGCGCGCCATCCTGGCGCGCTGCGAGGCGACGGCCTCGCTCCGCATGTCCTTAACTCGCTCGGCGGCCACTGATTCCATGAACGCCGGATGCATGGCTTCCTCCTTGCTGAGGGCCGTGGGGCCGGCCCAACACCATTGAGGATCGCCGTAAGACCCCGGGACTGGCATCGGGTGGATGCCCTATCTTCCCGGCGATCAGGGCCCTTACCAGGCAGAATTCGCCGCGATATGCCTTAGGCGGCGCCTTAGGCCCGGGGTTGGCGGCCTAGGCCCGGGCCGGGCCTAGGGCCCACCCGGCAGAGGGCGGCTCGTCGGCCGTCGCCTCCCTCATAGACTGGTTCAGCCGCCATCCGCGGCGACCCACCGACGACCCAGTGAGAACGGCCGCATGCCCACCCGCCAGCCTGCCCCCGCCGTAAGTCCGCTCGCCACCCGTGATGACCTGCGCAACGTCGCGATCGTCGCGCACGTGGACCACGGCAAAACCACGCTGGTGGACGCGATGCTGTGGCAGTCCGGGGCGTTCCGCGCCAACGCACAGGTCGCCGAGCGCGTGCTCGACTCGGGCGACCTGGAGCGGGAGAAGGGCATCACGATCCTGGCCAAGAACACCGCGGTGCGGCACGGTGGGATGACCATCAACATCGTGGACACGCCGGGGCACTCGGACTTCGGCGGCGAGGTGGAGCGCGGCCTGTCCATGGTGGACGGGGTGCTGCTGCTGGTGGACGCCAGCGAGGGCCCGCTGCCGCAGACCAGGTTCGTGCTGCGCAAGACGCTGGAGGCCAGGCTGCCGGTCATCCTGGTGATCAACAAGGTGGACCGCCCGGATGCGCGCATCGCCGAGGTCGTGGACGCCTGCTACGAGCTCTTCCTGGACCTGGACGCCACCGAGGAGCAGATCGAGTTCCCGATCGTGTACGCCTCAGCGCGGGCCGGCCGGGCGTCGCTGGCCAGGCCGGCCGACGGCGCGCTGCCCGACTCGCCGGATCTCGAGCCGCTGTTCACGGTGCTCTCCGACGCGGTCCCTGCCCCCCGGTACGATCCGTCCGCGCCGCTGCAGGCCCAGGTGGCCAACCTGGACGCCTCCGCGTACCTGGGCCGGATCGCCCTGTGCCGGGTGCGCAACGGGACCATCTCCCGCGGACAGCAGGTGGCCTGGTGCCGCCGGGACGGCAGCATCGAGCGGGTCAGGATCACCGAGCTCTACCTGACCGAGGCCCTGGACCGGGTACCGGTGGACAGCGCCGGGCCCGGTGACATCATCGCCATCGCCGGGATCGGCGAGATCATGATCGGCGAGACCCTGGCCGACCCCGACGATCCGCGCCCGCTGCCGCTGATCACCGTGGACGAGCCGGCCATCTCCATGACAATCGGGGTGAACACCTCGCCGCTGGTCGGCAGCCAGCACGCGGGTCCTGGCGGCCGGGCGCCGCGAGAGCGAACCAAGGTCACCGCGAGGCTGGTGCGGGACCGGCTGGAACGCGAGCTGGTCGGCAACGTCTCGGTCCGGCTGCTGCCGACCGAGCGCCCGGACACCTGGGAAGTCCAGGGCCGTGGCGAGCTGGCCCTGGCCGTGCTGGTGGAAACCATGCGGCGGGAAGGCTACGAGCTGACCGTGGGCCGCCCCACGGTGGTCATCCGTGAGGTGGACGGCGCCGTACACGAGCCGGTGGAGCGGCTCAGCGTGGACGTGCCCGAGGAGTACCTGGGCGCGGTCACGTCGCTGCTCGCCGTGCGCAAGGGCAGGCTCGAGAGCATGGTCAATCACGGCACCGGCTGGGTGCGGCTGGAGTTCATGGTGCCTGCCCGCGGGCTGATCGGGTTCCGGACGCAGTTCCTCACCGACACCCGGGGAACCGGCCTCGCACACCAGGTGTTCGAGGGTTACGAGCCGTGGGCCGGGGACCTGCGCGCCCGCCCCACCGGGTCGCTGGTGGCCGACCGGGCCGGCACGGTGACCGCGTATGCCATGTCCGGGCTGCAGGAGCGCGGCTCGCTGTTCGTGGCGCCGGGCACCGAGGTATACGAGGGCATGATCGTGGGCGAGAACTCCCGCTCGGACGACATGGACGTCAACATCACCAGGGAGCGCAAGCTCACCAACGTCCGCCAGTCCACCGGAGAGGAACTCGAGCGGCTGGTGCCGCCGCGGCTGCTGAGCCTGGAGCAGGCGCTGGAGTTCTGCGCCGCCGACGAGTGCGTGGAGGTCACGCCGTCCGCCGTCCGGCTGCGCAAGACCGTGCTGGACGCCAGGGAGCGCGCCCGGACCCGGGCCCGGCACGCCCGCGGGCGCGGCTGACCGCCGCGGCGGTGCCTACTTCACGTTGAGGTAGATCACGCTGAATAGCCCGAACGCCAGGCAGTAGAACGCGAACGGGTACAGCGTGCGGGTCTTGAAGTACTTCATGAGGAAGCGCACCGACAGGTAGGCGGCGACCCCGGACACGATGCTCCCGACCAGGATCTGCCCGTGGATGCCGTGGCCCAGGGTGCCCAGCAGGTCCGGCACCTTGAGCACGCCCGCGGCCAGGATGACCGGAGCGGACAGCAGGAACGAGAACCGGGCCGCGTCCTCGCGGGACAGGCCGCGGAACATGCCGCAGACCATGACCACGCCGTCCCGGCTGATGCCGGCCAGCAGCGCCAGGATCTGGGTGGAGCCGATGACCACCGCCTGCTTGAAGCCCAGCCTGGCCACCCTCTTGTCCGCCCGGATCGCGTCGCCGAGCTCCTGCTGCCGGACCGCCTGATGGCCCGAGGCGTGCCGGCCCGCCACTCGCTGCCCGGGCGGGACGGTGGCCAGGGCCGGCTGCGGCGCGGCATCCCGTTGCCCGGCCAGTTCCCGGTCCGCCGCGACCTGCTGGTCGGCTCGCTTCGACGACACCGGCCGCCAGCGTTCTCCGGCGTACAGGATCACGCCGTTCAGCATCAGGAACCAGGCGGCGACGACCGCCTTGCCGAAGACCACCCGGAACGTGTGCTCGGCGAACAAGCCCACGATGCCGACCGGGATCGTGGCCAGGATGATCATCCAGGCCAGCCGCTGCTCGGTGGTGGTGACCCGGCGGTCGCGCAGCGAGGAGAAGAACCCGCCGATGATCCGCACCCAGTCGCGCCAGAAGTAGA
>Ga0070716_100000871_pt1 | contig 12993 bp, 11 predicted proteins | sample LARL112metaG_FD_71395 | JGI IMG/M metagenome (GOLD analysis project Ga0070716, IMG submission 71395) | Corn, switchgrass and miscanthus rhizosphere microbial communities from Kellogg Biological Station, Michigan, USA - LAR L11-2 metaG | ecosystem: Host-associated > Plants > Roots > Rhizosphere... | reverse complement strand
ACCCGTTCCCATCCCGAACACGGTAGTTAAGCCTCGCTGAGCCGATGATACTGCACGGGCAACTGTGTGGGAACGTAGGTCACCGCCGGGATTAAATTCAAAGGCCTCTTCGAGAAATCGGAGAGGCCTTTTGTTTTTGAAGTGCAATAATTTTTGAAGCGCAATAATTCGTTCCGCCCGGTATGGATCGGAAGAGTCCGGCGCCACTCAGCCACGTATGCTTTTTTTACGAACCTCTTTTTTTTGGCACTCCTCTAATTCGGAATTTTAAGTAGACCGAATGCAAATTCCGACTGGTGCTCCGCCGTTTACCTGTTTACTTAGGTTTTACAATAAATAAGGCTTTAAGTCTGATATGCTGGCGGCAATTCGGGCAACCCTTTAGATTCGGTCTGGCTCCTATATTCCAAAGGTTAAAATTTCTGCGCCGCACGGCCTTAAGGCGCGGACGGAGAAACACAGCGATTGTGCGGTATATCTGGCTATACCCACCGCCGCGGCGTATTTGACCCGGCGGTCATTCAGCGTTCCACAGCAAGCTTGATTCACCGCGGCCCCGATCAGCAGGCGGTCCACGAGTCGCGCCTGGTGTCGTTGGGCGCGGTGCGTCTGCAGATCATCGATCTGGCGGGCGGATCGCAGCCATGCCACAGTCCCGAAGGCGATACCGTCCTGATTTTCAACGGGGAAATTTACAATTACCGCGAACTGCGCACGGAACTTGCCGGCAAAGGCCATCAATTTCTCAGCAACAGCGACACGGAAGTTCTGCTGCACGCGTTTCTGGAATGGGACAAAGATTGTTTTCGCCGACTACGGGGGATGTTCGCGTCAGCGATCTGGTCGGAGCGCGCGCGCCGTCTGGTTTTGGCGCGCGATCGCGTGGGAATCAAGCCGCTGTACTTTTACAACGCCGGACGCGACATTATTTTTGGTTCGGAAATCAAAGCCTTATTCGCGCATCCCGCAGTTCCTCGCCGGCTGGATGCAGCCGCACTTCCGCATTATTTATCGCTGAACTATTCGCCATACCCATACACCATGCTCGAAGGGATCGACAAGCTGAAACCCGGGCATATGCTCGAATGGCAAAACGGGGAAAGCAGCATCGAGCAGTTCGCGGGTTTTTCGTTCGACACCAAAACAAACTGGACGGCCGATTCCGCCGAGGAAAAGCTGGACAGCTTGATGCAAGATTCGATTCGCGAGCACTTGTGTTCGGACGTGCCGGTGGGAATCTGGCTGAGCGGCGGAATAGATTCATCTGCGCTTTTACATTACGCGCAGCAAACATCAATGAGGCCCTTGAAGACGTTTTCAATTCGATTTCATGGGCGAAGTTTCGATGAGACTTCCTATATTCGCGAAATCGTAGATAGGTACGGAACCGAGCATGATGAACTAGATCTGGATCCGAGCAGCGTGGGACTCTGCGACGCTATCGAAACGATGGCTCACCATGCGGATGAACCTATGGCTGATGCGGGAGCGGTACCGGTATGGTTTCTTTCCAAGCTGACCAGGAAAAGCGCGAAAGTGGCGCTAAGCGGAGAAGGCGCCGACGAGCTGTTCGGAGGATACCTTACTTACCGCGCCGATCTGCTGGCTGGCCGCGCGCGAAGAGTTCCCAAAGTTTTGCGCCGGTCGTTGTTGCATTTATTGCGGCACTGGCCAGTTTCCGACGACAAAATCAGCTTTGAATACAAGATGAAGCGATTTCTAGAAGGCTCGCTGCTCCCCGCCGATGAAGCGCACGTCTACTGGAACGGGACCTTTTCCAAAGACCAGCAGAAAGATCTGCTGGCGCGCGCGTGCGTTAGCGCGTACGGGCCGCTTTTTGGAGCTGATCTGCCGTGCCTGAAGCGCGAAGGCTATGTGCGGCGCTATCTGGCATTCGACCAGCGCTACTACCTGGTGGACGATCTGCTGCAGAAAGTAGATCGAATGAGCATGGCGCATTCTGTTGAAGTGCGGCCTCCGTATTTGGATCACCGTATTATTGAATTTGCCGCGACGCTTCCCGATGAGTTGAGAATCCAGGGGCGAACGCAAAAGGTGATTCTCAAGCGTTTAATGAAGGGAAAACTGCCGGAATCGGTGCTGCGGCGCGCAAAGACCGGACTGGATATTCCAACGCATGATTGGCTACGCGGGCCGTTGCGGGAGCTTTTGCTCGACACTCTGACAGACTGCGCGATCGAGGAATGTGGATTGTTCCGCAGCGGAGCGGTGCAGGGATTGATCAAGGAACACATGGAGAGGCGGGTGAATGTTGGATATCACCTGTGGGGAATGCTCACACTTTTCTTATGGATGAAACACTGGAATATTCAAAGCGCTGGGGACACAGTCCTGCAACCGGACGTCTTGGAAATGGTGCAGAGCTTGGCCTGATCCCGGTGCTGTTCGCGGCCGCCATTTTTATTTGCGGCATTATTTCTCCACCCTCGCTGATGGATGACGTCGACGCGGTACAGGCGCAGATTGCACGGAACATGGTGAATTCCGGCGACTGGGTGATCGCGAGACTCGACGGCGTACCTTACATAGAAAAGTCGCCGATGATTTACTGGCTGATCGGGTTCTGCTACAAAATTTTCGGATTTCACGATTGGGCGGCGCGAATTCCTGTGGCGCTTGCAGCCGTGCTTCTGGCCTGGGTTGTTTTTCTTTATGGCCGATGGGCATTCGGCGCAAAGGCCGGATGTTATGCGGGGATGGTGGTCGGGACCTGCGTGGGGCTTTTTCTTTTCACACGTATTCAGATTCCCGATGTGATGTTGACGCTTGTGATTTGCGCGGGATTTTTGGCTTTCCAGCGGGCCATAGATACCGACCAGCCCGCACCGCGACGGTGGGCGGTGCTCTTCTGGGTCTGTCTGGGGTTAGGTCTGCTGCTCAAAGGACTGATCGCCGTCGTTTTTCCTATCGGCGGAATTTTTGTGTATCTTCTGGTGACGCGGCAACTTTTCGCGAGACCCATCTGGAAGCGGCTTCACGTTTTCACCGGCGTTTTAGTCTGCCTGACAATCGCGGCGCCCTGGCACGTGATCGCAACGATGCGCATGCCGCCTATTTTCAACTTTACGATGCATAGCGGACCGGGAGAATATCACGGATTTTTCTGGTTTTATTTCATCAACGAACATGTCTTGCGCTTTTTGAATCTACGTTATCCACGTGATTACAACACCGTGCCGCGGCTGGCGTTCTGGGGATTGCATCTGTTGTGGCTGTTTCCATGGACCGTTTATCTTCCAGCGGTAGCGAAGCTCAATTTCAAGCCCGTCGACCGCGCTGGACAGACGCGCCTGCTTGCAGTTTGCTGGATCGGTTTCGTCCTGGTGTTTTTCACTTTCTCCACGACCCAGGAATATTATTCGATGCCGGTTTACCCGGCGCTGGCCTTGCTTATTGGCGGCGCAATGAACGCGGATTCTAAATGGAACAGCATCGGTACGCGTGTGTTGGGCGCAATCGCCGCACTCTGTGCTGTCGCGATCGCGATATTGCTAGTTCTGGTGCGCGGGCTTCCTGCGCCCGGGGATATCTCGCAGGCTCTGCAGCAACATCCGGAGGACTATATGCTTTCGCTTGGGCATATGGGCGATCTAACTGTTCGGTCATTTGCATATTTGCGCGCGCCGTTGTTGCTGGCAGGAATTGCTTTTGTATTTGGCGCGGCGGCTTGCTGGCTGATGCGCAAACGACGCGCGTACCTTGCGATCGCGGTCATGATGGTGCTTTTCTTTCATGCCGCCCGGCTGGCGTTAGTGGTATTCGATCCGTATCTTTCGTCGCGTCCGCTTGCAGAAGCTTTGCGCACGGCTCCAGGCGGCCGCTTGATATTGAACGGCGCGTATTATTCTTTTTCTTCTGTTTTTTTCTATGCGAACCGCGAAGCGTTGTTATGGAATGGGCGGTTTAATAATTTGGATTACGGGTCTTATGCGCCAGGAAGTCCTCCGGTATTTATCGATGATGGGGAATTTGTGCGCCTGTGGAATACGGGCGGACGATTTTTTGTTTTGTCCGACGGCGACGGGTTGGCGCATCTGAAGCAAACCGCTGGAGAGAAGTTGTTCTTGGTTGCTGAAAGCGGGGGTAAAACACTGTATTCGAATTTGCCGGTGGCGCCATGAATCCCAAAGTCTTGGCAGTAAGGCTCCTCGAACTCGGACCTCAGAAACGCACGCGCTGCGAGGAGACTCACGGGCTCAGGAGCGACAATATGCGCAATTTCCATTTACGTGAATATTCAGGGCTCTTCGGGTGAATCGAAGAGGCCCCTGTTTTACTGAACGCGATTTTTTCGATGAACCGCTTTTAGAATTCAGTCTTGTGGCTCTTTCCGTTTTGCCGTGTCAATTCAGTGCGCTCGAATTCGTAGGCGACACTTCGCTAAAGGTCACGCTGATGCCGCGTTCGGAATTCAATTGTGTCGTCCGGACAAGGTCCAATTCGTTCAGACCGCAATTGCCGCGATTGCCGCTGGGCAAAAGGTAATCCAGCCGTTCGCCATCAAGCCAATACTGGGTGACCGCATAGATGGTTTCGTTGCGTAGCGCGAGCAGCGTCAGCGTTTTCGGAGCAACATTTGCTTGCGGCAACGCCGTTTGTTGCGCGCCTGGTTGTGATGTTTGCAAGGTCCGCGCATAGAGAGGATCAATGGAAGTGACATAGCTGGCGTTCACCGTTGCAGCTGGCACCGGTGTAAGCTGGCGCGCGGCTGGGTATGCGGAAGGTTGCGCGAAATTCTGCGCGTGAGGCGGGCGCCAGTCCCTAGAGTTATAAGTAGCGCCGAACTTCGGCACGCTCACATCTTCCATCAAACGCAGCGTAAGCACTTGTTCGCCCTTAAGAGTGGGGCGAGGTCCACGCGCCGGCAGCATCAGCACTTTCCATGGCCACAGTGGCGGAATAAGCCATTCCACGACATCGCGCTTGGCGTGACCCTTGCCTTTGATGTCGCCTTCTTTGTCTACATGGAAGCCCCGAGCGGCGATGATTTTGGTGTCCAAGGGAAGCTCTGTGTTAGGAAGGGCGATGCGCTCGAAAACAATTTTCAAATAACCTTTACCGAAGAAGTGTCCGGGCTCCTTGTCCGCCTCAAGATGGCCAGCCATGTAGGCTCCGCGAGGAAAAATGTTGCGGCCAAATACTTGCACCGCGGCCAGATGGCAGAGGACAGGATCGCCCACCTGCGCGGTGGCCGAAGAAAAATTGGGTTCGCTCATGGTGCAGCGAAGGAGCGTGCCTGCTGGCACGACGGTGTCCTGTGCCTGCAAGGTGGCTACAACGAGCAAAGAGAGTAAGGCGAAGGCAATAAAGGCTGCAAAAACAGACGTGTTGCGTCGCATGGATTCCTCCCCGAGGACAGTTCAGACAGCGGCGGACACACGTAGAAAGTAGGCCGGGGCGCGAAATCCAAAAGCTGCCTGAACGAAAAACGTTCAGCGGGCGGAATTTACTCCCATGTGGAAATCAAAGCAAGAGCGAATTTCTGAAATGGAAAATCAGCAATATTTTTCGGCGATGAGATGCAATTCCGCTGTCGGGATCGGCGAAAAGATTAAATGAGCGAGACGCAAATGCTGAGATATCACAGCGCGAAACACGCTTGACTGCGTGGGATAGTCTCGCAATTCCAGCCACGAGATATATAAACTCGCTTTCAGTCCTCTTCGTTACCTACTGTTTTGGGTTTTTCTTCGGGACGATCCGTTCCGCCCGGTTTCTAGCTGTCGCTTGATAACCAAACCATGGACAAGACGTTAAACAATGATCTCGCGCTATGTCCACCAAGCCCACCAGGAGTGCTTCGGGAAAACCTTTGACAAATTCCGAGCTGTGAAAGTCTCGGGAGCGGCGCTACAGATGCCCCGGGTAGTTCGCGGCCTTAATGCTATTGAAATAAAAAGACTTATGATCGACCAATTGGTCTTTTGAACGCGGCTCACGTTCTGCGCATCCTGCGCTACCAAACGGAACGTTCGCCAGTGATGCAGGCCGAGAAATCCACAGGTTGACTTTTTCGAAAAAGTACCATTGACCAGGCTTCCAGATGGGACTACTTTTGTGAGTGCCCCCAAGCCCCCGGACGAAATCTTTTTACGTAGCGAGGTTCGCCGTGGCTATCAACACACTGAAGCCAATCGAAAAGTTGCAGGACCGCTGGGCGCAAATGCGCACTCACAAACGCGTGATATCGCGTGTGAAGTTTCTAGTCGAGTGGGATGAAAACTCGCAGAAGCAACGCGCGAATGCAGTGACGGTCGACGTGAGCTACTCTGGCTGCATGGCGATCGTTGGAGCGCCGCTCCCGCTACATAAGCAGGTTCGTCTGATCCACCCTGTCACCGGCCGCAAGGCTGAGGCGCAGGTGGTGTGGCGCGACCATGAAGCGTGGGATACCGGCTTTGAGCTACAAAAGCCGGACGCTTCGTTCTGGGGCGTTTCTTTCTAGCTGCGCGATCACTCATAAGGATCATCGTTTGACTGCGCTGACTTGAATTTGCCGTCGGTCGATGAGTTCTCGTTCGGTTCCCTTTCATCGTTGATTGCGGGATTTGTGTATCTGCCGCGTATCCGTCGCTAGGTCGCACGATCTCACGGGCGAACGCATTATCAATCCAAACCAGAGCTTTGCCTTGGCAAGTTAAGCGTCGACGCATCCTATGTGGGCACATCGGCGCGTCGCGTGTGGGCACACCGAATCTACGCCGGAACAGAAGCGGGTTGTTTGTGCCGCAGTTTGTTGAATTGGGCGGTTTCGGTGGACCCAGCGAGGGCTGTCGTGGACGCCGTTCCCCCGGAAATTACATTTTGCACGTCGTCGAAGTAACCGGTGCCGACGAAGCGTTGATGCTTCACGGCTTCATACTGTCCTGTTTGCTCTTGTAGAAATTCTTCTTCCTGGAGTCTGGAGTAGGCTGCCATGCCCTCGGATTTGTAGTCGCGCGCCAATTCGTACATCGAGAGATTCAGGGAGTGAAATCCCGCCAGCGTGATGAACTGGAACTTATAGCCCATGGCGGCCAGCGCGTGTTGAAATTCGGCAATCGTCGATTCGGAAAGATGTTTGCGCCAATTGAAAGAAGGCGAACAATTGTAGGCCAGCAGTTTCCCTGGGAATTTAGCGTGCACAGCGTCGGCAAATTTCCGGGCTTCCTCCAGGTCCGGTTTCGATGTTTCGCACCATAGCAGATCGGCAAAAGGCGCATAGGAGATGGCACGGGCAATCGCGGAATTCAGCCCCGATTCCATGCGGAAGAAGCCTTCTGGCGTTCTTTCGCCGGTGAGAAATTGCTGGTCGCGCGGATCGATGTCTGTGGTGATGAGCGCGGCGCTATCGGCATCGGTGCGAGCCATGATTAAAGTAGGAACGTTCATCACATCCGTTGCCAAGCGTGCGGCAACGAGCTTCTGGATTGCTTCGCCGGTTGATACCAACACCTTGCCGCCGAGATGGCCGCATTTTTTTGCCGAGGACAACTGATCTTCGAAATGCACGCAGGCCGCGCCGGCTTCGATCATGCCTTTCATCAGTTCAAATGCGTTGAGATTCCCGCCGAACCCTGCTTCCGCGTCGGCCACCATCGGCGCGAACCAATGGATTCCGTTTTTGCCTTCTGAGTGATGGATCTGATCGGCGCGCTGAAGTGCGCAGTTGATGCGGCGAACCAGATTCGGCACGCTATCGGCGGGGTAGAGGCTCTGGTCCGGATACATTTCACCGCTGACGTTGGCATCGGCGGCGACTTGCCAGCCGCTGACATAAATTGCCTGCAACCCTGCTTGCACTTGCTGAATTGCCTGGTTGCCAGTCATGGCTCCGAGGGCAGCGACGTAGTTTTGTGAGTGCAGAAGGTTCCAGAGACGCTCGGCGCCGATGCGCGCAAGCGTGTGTTCGATGTGAATGGAGCCCCGCAGTCGCGCGACGTCCTCAGCGCGATAAGGCCGCGTAATCCCGGTCCAGCGGGAATTGGTTTCCCAGTCCGAAGCAGCGGGATCGAAATTGAAGTTGATGGTCATGGAGGTCTCCATTTCTACAGCGAGCATTTGAGCTGCGGACCAGGACCGGGGCAGACGATCGAGGAATCTATGAAGAGTTTCGCTTGCGGTCGCTGGTCAGTCAAACGGATTATTACAATCAGCGTGATAATAATGCGTTATCATGTAGAATGTGTAAGTCGCGCTGGAGCCGCATCGTTATGGAAATCGATCAGATCGAAACGTTTCTGGCGGTTGCTACCTATGGCGGGTTTCATCGCGCCGCACAGGCCTTGCGCGTGAGCCAACCGGCAGTCAGCGCGCGGATTCGTATGTTGGAAGAGTCGCTGAACGCGACATTGTTTATCCGCACGAGGTCCGGAATTTCGATGTCATCTTCGGGCAAGGCGCTACGTCCTCACGCAGAGCAACTGCTACGTGATTTGGCACTGGCGCGGCAAGTGGTCCACGAGTTAAAGCCGTCGGCAGTGGGTGTGCTGTCGATTTCGGCGGGATTGTCCATCAGCACGTATTTGCTGCCAGAGATCCTGAAGAAGTACCAGTCGGCATATCCCAAAGTAATGATGAGCGTGCGGTCCGGCAATTCCAGTCAGGTATTGAAAATGGTGCTGGACGGAGAGGTGGATCTGGGGCTGGCGCGTTCGCTGAACCATCCTGAAGTGGAGACCACGAGCCTGCGCGACGATCCACTTATTCTTGTCGGTCATCCGAAGCATCCAGCAATTCGCAAAGCCAAGGCGAGACTTGCGGAGATCGAGTCCTGGCCACTGATCTTTTACGACCGCGGCTCAAGCGACTGGACCTTGACCAATGGATTATTTCGGCGAGCTGGTTTATTGCCGAATGTAGTACTGGAAGTAGAAACCATTGAAGCGTGCAAACGAATGGTGTTACGGCTGCTGGGGCTGGGATTTCTGCCACTGCTAGCAGTGACCGACGAGTTGCGCAGCGGCAAGCTACGAGCGGTGAAAATTACGGACGCTGAGCCGCTGCATCGTAGCCTGGACGTGATTCGCTCCAGGCATCGGCCGCTGAACGAGTGCGCGCGGAACTTTTTGAATCTTCTGAGGGTCGCGACGAAGAAGGGAAGAATAGCGAATAAATGATCGAGCGAAGCTGCCGAGTTCCACTGGCACGAAGTCAGCGAACATCTAACGCAGCCGCAAACCTGCAGGCACGATCTGCACCCGGATGGTGCACACGGATAGAGTTTGTGTGTTTCTCGGCGAATGGGAGTTTTTGTTATGTCTGCTAATACGCAAAAGATTGTGTTGATCACCGGCGGCACGGACGGACTCGGCAAAGCAACGGCAGTGCACCTGGCAGAGCGTGGGTATGGCGTGATCGCCGCAGGGCGTTCCGCCAGTAAACGCGTTGAACTGGAGACACTGGCAAAGACAAAAAGTTTGCCACTTTCAACGGTGGAAATGGACGTTTGCAGCGATGCCTCGGTGAACTCGGCGGTGCAAAGCGTGATGGATTCCTACGGCGCGATCGATGTGCTCATCAATAACGCGGGCGTAGGCTATATGGCAGTGGTGGAAGAGCTCAAGATGGAGGATTTCAAGCAGCAATTCGAGACCAATGTGTTTGGGGTGCTGCGCGTGACACAAGCAGTACTTCCAGGGATGCGGCAGCGGCGAGGTGGACGCGTGGTGATGTTGAGCAGTGTTGCCGGGCTGGTGAGTCCTCCGACGTATGGAGCTTACAGCAGCAGCAAGCATGCGCTGGAAGGGTTGAGCAACGCGCTGCGACTGGAGCTCTATCCGTTCAATATTGCGGTGGTGCTGATCGAACCCGGTTACATCGTGACCAATTTTCAGCAGACCGCCAAAGATCTTGCGCAGCGCTATGCGGAATCGGCAAAGAGTGGCCCTTACGGGAAAATTTACGCGGGCGCATGGGCAGGAGCGAGCAAGGGCCGCAACAAGTCAAAATCGACGCCCGAAGACTGCGCCCGAGTGATTCTGCGGGCCATCGAAGCGGAAAATCCACGCGCGCGGTATGGCGTGACGCCACTAGCAACGCTGGTGAAATGGGCCAAGCGGCTGGCAAGCGATGGGATGGTAGACGTGTTCCTTCGCAAAAAATACGGCGTTACTCGCGACAACGCAGCACCGCTTGCGAAGGGAGTTTGACGCCACGCAGGCGCGCGGATACTCTTTTTATCAGTGAAAGTATTAAAAGCGCAGTCAGGAAATTCGTGTCCACGCCAGCGGTAGGGAATCCATTCGGCCGCCGCGAGGTTCCTGCTTCGGATTTGATCGCGCGGCTCCCAAAAATCTGGATCGGTTATGCGCTGGCATTCGCGACGCTGGTGGGCGAAATGGTCGCCGTGGCGCGCAATCCAGAACTCGTCAAGGGAGCGCAAATCGCGGTGCCGCCGCTGGAGATTTATCTGCCGGCGTTCGTTGGGCTGGTGTACTGGCTGGTTTGCGTCCACCGCTACCATGTTGTGCTCGCGAACGTGCCGGGATGGAAGCATCCGATCACGCCGGGGCGCGCGGTGTGGTTCCATTTCATCCCATTTTACGTAGTTTATTGGGTGTTTCGCTGGCCCGCAGCGATCGCGGATTTCGTCAATGAACGGTTGCAAGCGACGGTGATGAACAAGTGGACGGTGGGCGTCTGTTTTCTAGGTTCGATAATTTGCCGTTTGTTTGTTGACGCCTCGCTGCACGTGGCACTGTTGTTTTTCGGGTGCGCATACATTTCGGGGTTTTTGCGCCGAGCGCTCTCCGCGCCGGCTCCTAGTGGGACATGAGCTCTTCCAATTCAGGGGGGTTGAGATGGCGGCAAGACGTGTGTGGAGATGGATGGGTCCGGTACGGTCGCTCTCGCTGCTATCGCTGTTGTTCGCGAACGGTACTTCAGCACAGGTTCCCGCGGAGTATCAACTTCTGGCGCGCGACATTTTCAAGCAGTTGATCGAAATAAACACCACGGATTCGGTAGGAAATGTGACGACGGCAGCCGAAGCCATGGCCGTGCGCCTGCGGGAGGCGGGATTTTCCGAAAACGACATTCAGGTTGCAGGCCCGCGCGAAAATAAGAAAAATATAGTTGTTCGTTATCGCGGAAGCGGCGCTCGCAAGCCAATACTATTCATCGGACATTTGGATGTGGTTGAGGCGCGGCGCGAAGATTGGAGCGTCGATCCGTTTGTGTTTCTGGAAAAGGACGGATATTTCTATGGGCGTGGCACGGAGGATATGAAGTCCGGCGACGCTTTGCTGGTGACCAGCTTCATTCGTCTGAAGAAGGAAGGCCATGTCCCAGATCGCGACCTGATTCTGGCGCTTACCGCGGACGAAGAAGGCGGGACCGCAAATGGAGTTGATTGGCTGCTGACCAAACATCGTGACTGGATCGACGCAGAATATTCCATCAATCTCGACGGCGGTGAGTTTGAGAAAGACAAGGACAAACATTTGCTGGCAGGGCTACAGGCGAGCGAAAAGGTGTACGTCGACTATCAATTTGAGTCGCTGAACGCGGGCGGGCACAGTTCCGTTCCGTCGCCGGACAACGCGATTTATCATTTGTCCGGCGCGCTTGCCAGGCTGCAGGATTTTTCGTTTCCAGCAAACATCGGCGAGATCACGCGGAATTATTTCTCCAAGGCCGCGGTCCTTTCCGGCGGCCAGAACGCGGAAGACATGCGAGCCGTAGCCAAAGAGCCGCCCGACCCGGGAGCGATGGCGCGGCTTTCGCAAATTCCATATTTTAATTCTTTGCTGCACACGACGTGCGTGGCGACGATGCTGTCGGGGGGACATGCTCCCAATGCATTGCCGCAAATGGCGCGTGCCAACGTGAATTGCCGGATTATTCCTGGCGAAGATCCAGAAGCGGTTCGCAATACGCTGGAAAAGGTGGCCGCCGACCGAAAAGTGGCGGTGACGATCGTGCCGGTGAAATCGGCCGACGGTTCACTGATGCCGCAGGTGGGCGTACCGCCTTCGCCACTGTTCCCGGAAGTGGTCCAAGCGGAAGAAAAAACCGTTCACGGCCTGTGGCCGGGTCTGCCGGTGGTGCCGACCATGTCCACGGGAGCTTCGGATGGCCGTTACTTGCGTATCGCGGGAATTCCGACATATGGAATTGCCTGCATGTTTTTCGATTTGGACGACAATCGAGCCCACGGTAAAGATGAACGAATTGGCGTAAGAGATTTTTACGATGGTGTCGAGGTAAGTTATCGGCTGATCAAAAACCTGTCGTCAAAGAATTAAAACGCTTGGAAAAAAATTAAAGCGCTTTGAAAAAGGGAATCGGCCCGGAAGGCGATTGCCATCCGAGCCGATTGTGTTTCTATTTAATTTTCAGGGCTTCGCAGGAACAGAGTCTCCAGCCTTGTTGGCATCGAGCGGCGGGGTGGCACTGGCCGCAACGGGTTTGCCCGTTTCAGAGCCATATCTAGTCAGATAGGGCATGAACGGTGTGACCTCAAACGGCATCTTTTCACGTTCAGCGACGATGCCGATGGGCTTGCTCTTAATCATTTCCAGTTTATCGCTCCAAGGATCCATCTTCACGCGACCACCGATGGGCAGAGCGGCAATCTTCTGGGTGTTCTGCTGCTTGGCATCGGGAGTGGGTGCGACTGCTGCGGTACTGACACTGGGAACCTCGGGCACGCGATTGCCGAGGTGCGCACTGATGAGATTTGGAATTTGCTTCTGGCGCGATTGCAGAGCCTGCAAGAAAAGCCCGGCGTTGCTGAGCTGATTTTTGTAAGGAGAATTCGCAATCAGTTGCACGGCTTTATCGTTGGCGGCCTTTTCTTCGTCAGGAGTGCGGGCAAAGCCGAAGTGGCGGAAGCTGTCCTTCTCGTCCACGAGAAGTTGGTCGAAGAAGGCGTATTGCGAATCCAAGCGGTGGCCGAGAACCACGTGGCCAAGTTCATGAGCGAGGACGGTGGCCAGGCTGGCTTCGTCGGGAAGCACGTCGATGAGGCCGCGGCTGAGCACGATGGTA
>Ga0070716_100000861_pt1 | contig 13073 bp, 12 predicted proteins | sample LARL112metaG_FD_71395 | JGI IMG/M metagenome (GOLD analysis project Ga0070716, IMG submission 71395) | Corn, switchgrass and miscanthus rhizosphere microbial communities from Kellogg Biological Station, Michigan, USA - LAR L11-2 metaG | ecosystem: Host-associated > Plants > Roots > Rhizosphere... | reverse complement strand
CTCGGCGAGCGCCAGCGTGCCAGCTGTGATCCGGATGCTCCCTGGCGTCGCCAGCTGTTCCATGCGCGATGCGAGGTGGGTCGTCTGCCCGATCGCCGTGTAGTCCATGCGTAGGTCACTGCCGATCGAGCGCACGAGAACCCCACCTGAATTGAGGCCGACGCGAATCTGTACTTCGATACCCTCCGAGCGTCGAAGCTCGTCGGAATACCGCCCCACCGCGTCTTGCATCTGGAGGGCTGCGTAGCAGGCGCGGACGGCGTGGTCCTCATGCGCAACTGGTGCACCGAAAAGCGCCATAATCCCGTCGCCCATGACCTGGTTGATGGTCCCCTCGTAGCGATGGACGGCGTCCATCATGCGTTCGAGCACAGGATCAAGCAGCTTTCGGACATCCTCCGGATCTTGGTCGGCAAGCAACTCCATGGAGCCCTTGACATCAGCGAAGAGGACCGTGACCTGTTTGCGCTCGCCCTCCAGGGCGGCCTTCGAGTTGATGATTTTCTCGGCCAGATGTTTCGGGGTATAAACCTCAGGGGGAGCAAAGCACCGTTGCGCTGGCCTTTCTACGGGGCGTGCACATTCGGGGCAGAACTTAGCCGTCGGTGAGAGATCGGTATTGCAATTCGAGCAGGTCCGAGCCAACGGAGCGGCGCATTCCTCGCAGAACTTCGCGATTGGGGCGTTCTCGTGCTGGCATCGGGGACACCGCATGCCGGAAGCCTCCCCGCCAACTTGGAGCCGGGAACGGTGGGACAGGTGGCGCGAGCTTAGTCCGGCGGACCAGAAGGGTCAAGGATGGTCCCCTGCAACCACACCCTGACCAGGGGGCCGCCACGCCCTGGCGGTGATTGCCTGGAGAGACTTGGGCCTGACGATCAGAAGGAACTACCCCGGACCAAGAATTGTGGCTCTGGCAGGCACGGCCAGGCCCAAGAGGTCCAGGAATTGTCACATGGTGCGCAAAGGGTGATGATGCCCCGTGTCGTGTTGCAGCGTCATCGGCGCCGCCCCCAGGCGGCCTACAGCTCGTGCTGCGCCTGCTGCTCCAGCGTCAGGGCGCCGTGCAGACGGCGCGATGGAGCCGGAGTTCATCCCGGGGCGATGGCCCTTCTTGTCTGACCAGACGAGCATTGCCGCACGGTCCTGGTCCCGTCTAGTCCGGGTCGGCAAAAATCGTCTGGTGCTACCGTAGTTGTTGGGTGGGCGCCGACGCCACGCCCGGCTCGTCGCCCTGGCAAGCGGCGGGGGTCGGACAAGGAGGCGAGCATGGTGGTCTCCTGGACGGTGATCTCCTGGACGGTGGTCTACTGGGTACGCCACGTGGCGGCCGCCCTCGCGCTACTGGTTCTCGCTTTGCTCGGGATCGAGGTCGCGTTCTTCCTGCTGGCCGCGGCCTTCATGTAGTAGGCCCCAACGAGGCGGGTGCGCCGTTCTGCTCACATGAGCCGGGACGACGACGCAGCGCTGACCCGATTCGCGCTGCTCGACGGTTTTTCCGGCGCCGGGGCGAGGCCGGGAAGTTCTACTGCCTTGTGGGGCAGCTCCGAGCGCGCGGCTCGCGCGCCTTCTCGCTGGCTGCCGTCCAGGGGGCGGTCAAAGACGCGTTCAAGCGCCCTGGCGAGTTGCAGCTGGGGCTAGCTGGAACGTGTGACGCCTGCCAGAAGCCGCGTCCCTGCGTTGGGGCCGCGCAACCAGAATAGGGGGCATTGGCCAAGAGCCGTGAAGTACAGCGCCATGCTGTCGCTTGTTTTCGCGATCGTCGGCGTCGTGCTCTGGATTGAAGGCGGGCCGCACCCGCGCACCCGGGCGGCCTGGCTGCTGCTGGTGGCGATCCTGATCGTTTCCGCCCTGCCGATGCTCCTCTGCTGGCTGTTCTGCTATGCAGCTGCCGCGCCCCTTCCCGGTATCCCGGACCGGAGTCGATGAGCAAGGCCGCCCGATTCCGACCTACCTGTGTCCGCGCTGCGGGCTCGAGGTCGCGTTACGTTCCTGCCCGTTTGAGGGAGGCGCGCTAACCCATAGGAGCAGGCGAGCCAGACATATCCGTTGTCTCGGCCGCCATACAACGGTTCGCGCCCACGGCAGCGGCGATCTGTTTGCCCACGAGCTCGAGGCGGTCCTGGGGGTTCTTGATCTGGGCCAGCGACTCCGACGTGTAGGCAACCTGGTAGAGATACTGGGGTGTTCGTCCTCCTCCGTTCGGTTAGTCCGGATCCCCGGTAGGGACCCGTGCCGCCCCGCGTGGCTTTGCCAGCCCGGCGCTTCCGGCGTCCTCAACTGGTTCCTGCATGATCCGGCAGAAGTCGCCGGCCGAGCCGTCAGCCACGCTGGATCTCGAGCGGCAGCAGCGTGTCCACGAGCGACGCGCCGCCGTCCGCGTAGATCAGCTGACCGGTGATCCAGCCCGCCTCTGGCGACGATAGCAGCGCGACGACGTTGCCGATGTCGGCGGGCGTGCCCATGCGGCCCATCGGCGTCCAGCCACTGCTGTGCCACTTGCGCGCCACGTCCACCGCGGCGTCGCCGAAGCTTTGCAGCACGCTGTCGTCCGTGAGTCCCGGGCTGACGGAGTTGACGGTGATCCCACGGGGAGCCAGCGCGACCGCGAAGTAGCGCACGAGCGACTCAAGCGCGGCCTTCGCTGAGCCCATTGCGACCCATGGCTGCCAAGTACCACGCTGCCCGCCCGGCGCGTACGTGATCGCGACGATGCGGCCGCCGTGTCCCATGAAGCCAGCAGCCTCGCGGATCCCAACGAGGAACGCCTTGGCCTGCGAGTCCATCGCGTGATCCCAGGCCTCCAGCGTGATCTCCATCGGCTTCTGGTAGAATTTCGCCGCCTCCGGGCGCGCGTTGGCGACGAAGACGTCGAGCGTTCCGAAGTGCTGCCGGACCTGGCCGAACATTCGCGTCACGTCTTCGACTCGTGACACGTCGGCCTGGACTAGGAAGCCATCGGCCCCATGCTTGCGGACCCGCTCGAGGGTATCGTTGGCGGCGGCCTCGTTGACGTAGTAGTGGACCGCCACCTGCGCGCCATGTTCAGCGAGCTTCAGCGCGATCCCACGACCGATGCCCCGTGAACCCCCGGTGACCAGCGCGTGTTTGCCTTTGAGCGTCATGGCTCTGCCCTCCTCGAGGACCATCGCCCCGATCGCGTGAGCGACATCCTCCACCGTGTGGATGGGATACTTCAGACTCTCGCCCAGTCGGTGGACAGGGGCCCCCCAAATGCCCCCGTGAGCCGGACGGTTAGACGGTAGGAACTAGCACACGCACCCTAGGTCCCGCTGAGGCGCGTGTCAAGGCGATTCCTGCTCTTCTCCGTCCCTCCAAGGCCTGCCACGCTCTGGTGGTGACCGCCTGGAGAGTCTCGGACGGGGTTCTTAGTTGGGTCTGTCCCAGACTAGGAATTGTGGGCGACCAGGCACGGCCAGGCCCAGGCAGGGTAGCGGACCTATCCGTGGGCAAGAGGGTCTCGGGGGCGTGTCAAGGTCGAGTATGATGCTTGCGCGGTGAAGCACGATGACGCCATTGCCAAGGCCGCCGTCCTTCCGCCACGCAGGGGGAACCGCATGCCCCGTATGAGCACCGCGCCGGACTTAGCCAAGAGGGACGGACTCAAGCCCCTTGAGCGGGCCGCCCGTCACCCGATGATGCTGGGGCTCTTCATCCCGCTCCAGCAGGGCGCCTGGAGCCCCTCGACCTGGACGCGCGGTACCTCATGGAGCTTCGAATACAACGCGGAGTGCACGGTGCGGGCCGAGGAGCTCGGCTTCGATCTCGTGTTTGGCCTAGCCCAGTGGCTCGGCAAGGGCGGGTATGGAGGCGACATGCGGTTCCGCGAGCACGCCACCGATCCTCTCCTGGTCACCGCCGCCCTCGCGCCCCTGACCCGCAACATCATCCTGATCTCGACCGTTCACATCCTCTACGGCTGGCATCCGCTGCATCTCGCGAAGTTCGCGGCGTCTATCGACCACATGAGCAAGGGGCGGTGGGGGCTCAACGTGGTCACCGGCTACAAGACGAGTGAGTACGAGATGTTCGGCATCACGCCAATCGCTCACGACCTCCGCTACGAGATGGCGGATGAGTTCTCGGTCTTGTTGCGCCGCCTCTGGACCGAGGACGAGAACCTTACGGTCGAGGGTCGGTGGTGGCGGATGAAGGACGCCTTCGTGGCACCGAAGCCAGTCAATGGGACGGTCATCATGGTGAACGCCGCGTCGTCCGGGGCCGGGTTGAACTACGCGGCGAAGCACTCCGACCTCATCTTCGTCACGAGTCCGGCCGGGGCCAATCTTGACCGTGCCTGCGAGGCGCTCCCTCCTCACAACGCCAAGATCAAAGCGCTCGCGCGACGCCATGGGCGTGAGGTGAAGACCCTCATCAACCCGCACGTGATCTGTCGGGCGACGGAGAAGGAGGCGCACGCCCAGTATCGCGCGATCATGGAGCACCAGGACCCCGTGGCTGCCGACAACTTCTATGCCACCTTCATGGGCGGCGACCAGCAGTCATGGAAGGCGGCGACGCGCAGCGACTGGGTGATTGGCGGCAACGTGCATGTGGTGGGATCGCCCGAGCAGGTCGTGGACGCCTTCCTCCGAATCCACAAAGCCGGCTGTGACGGCGTGCAGGTCAACTTCTACGACTACCTCCCGGACCTCGAGTTCTTCGGCGCCCACGTGTTGCCGCTCATGAAGCAGGCCGGCCTTCGGGCCGGTTGACAGCGCAAGCTCCGAGGCTCCGTGCGCCCGAATGCGCTAGAGTGCGCCCGAGTTAGGCACAAATTGGGCACCAAAACAGTTCGAGAGAAATTCCGTGAGGGGAACTAACTTAGAAGAATGGTGGGCTGGGACGGGATTGAACCGCCGACACCAGGATTTTCAGTCCTGCCGACGGCGTTGAGGATGCCCGGTAAGTACCGAACTTACCGGGCATGTTTCTTCGACCAGATCCGCTGGGGCGGGCGCCAAAGGACCTGAATCCGCCCCCGATGGTGACAAATTGGTGACAGTCTGACTCGGTCAACTCCTATGCGCGTCGCCGCACAGGAGCTCGGGACAGATCTCAAGGACGTGCGCCGCGTGGAGGCGGACGCGCGACAGCCCCTGATCGTCTCCGTCGGTCTTCGATAGAAGACGGTCGGCGCTTAAAAGTCTAGCCCGAGAGTCGCCGTCCGGAGAGTCTTAGCCGACCTCTCACACTCCCTAGATCAGCTTCATTTAAGAATCTTTGTCAGGATTTCCTGGAATACGTGCAGACCTCAGGGAGGCGCTAGCATCAATTTCTACACGGGACCGGATATGTAAAGACACGCCCTTCGGTTGGGTGAGTCTTACCCGGCTCAAAACAACCGCTCATGAGTTTGTCGGGATCGACCATTTCGCGATTGTTGTCTCTGATCCCAAGATGGACGTGTTCGAATCCGTCGCCCGGCCGCTGGCCAGTTGTCCCGACATGGCCGATAAGCTCTCCTCGCTTAACCGCCAGGTATCTCCACCAGATCCCTTCCTAGATCACCAGGTTCGGAGGACGGCATCTTCTTGGATCACTCTTTTAATCAACGGACTTCATCAGACGTCTGGGCCGTCGATGACCCTGCGCCAGTGCAGAGCGCGCGACCGCTACTTCCCCCGCGACGGATATACGACGATGAAGTTCGACTGGTTGGGCATCTTCACCTTCGGCAACGTCTGGGCGTTCATCTCGTCGTTCTCGCCGATGATCCCGTTGAGGTGGAGCAGGTAGGCGGTGACCGCATACACCTCGTTGTCGCTGAGCGAGTGCGGCTGGATGTAGGGCATCGAGCGGCGCACGTAGTCGAAGACGGTCGTCGCGTACGGCCAATAACTGCCGATCGTGCGCACCGGTGCCTTGCTCGCGAGCGTCCCCTGGCCGCCAACGAGCCGGTCGTTCGGCTGCCCCGCGCCCTTCGCGCCGTGGCAAACCAGGCACTTCTGCTCGTACACGGTCGCTCCCGTCGCTGGCGTGCCCTTGCCCGGCGGCAACCCGATCCCGTCGGGTCCCACGCTGATGTCCCAACCCGCGATCTGCGCAGGCGTCGCCTCGCCCCCGAGGTTCGGACTCTCGATCGGGCTAGGGGTCACGCCCGCGCCCGCGCAGCCACCAACGACGAACGCGAGCGCCACGCAGACGAGATCACGCGTAGACATGCTTCACCTCGCCGTTCGCCGCCACGCTCCAGGCCTGGATACCGTGGAAGTGGAAGATGGCATTGCTGCCGTGCTCGGCGATGAACTTCGCGCGCTCCGGCTGCACGGCCCCGGTATCGTCGGTGGCGCGCGACTTGAGCACAGCCGCGGCGCCGTCCCACTTCCACGGCCGCCGGAAGCGCGTGAGCGCACGCGGCAGCACCGGCGCCACGAGCGGCGCCCCCGTCCACGTCCTGCCGCCGTCGGTCGACACCTCGACCTTCCTGATCGTCCCGTTGCCCGACCACGCGATGCCGGAGATCTGATGGAGCCCGGCGCCCCGCAGTGTCATCCCGTGCGAGGGCCGCGTGATGACAGACTTCACCTCCATCGGGTACGTGAACATCAGCGACTTGCCGTCGCCCTGGAGGTCGGTGTAGCGCGACGTCTCGTCCTTGGTCATGATCGGGGCAGACACGATCTTGAGACGCCGGAGCCACTTCACGCTCATGTTGCCTTCCCACCCGGGCAGGAACAGGCGCACGGGATAGCCGTTCTCCGGCCGCAGCCGCTCGCCGTTCTGGAACAAAGCGAGGATCGCGTCGTCCATCGCCTTGGCCATCGGGACGCTGCGGCTCATGGCGGCGGAGTCCGCGCCCTCGGCGAGAATCCACTGCGCGCTCCTGTCGACGCCGGCCTCCTCGAGCAGCACGCGCAGCGGCACACCGGTCCACTCGCTGCACGACACGAGCCCGTGCGTCTGACCGGCAGTGAGATCCGGCGGCGTCGGCTGGTAGAGCAGCTGGCTGTTGCCGGAGCACTCAAGGAAGTGGATCCGGGAGACCATCGGATAGCGCAGGAGCGCGTCCACGGTAAAGATCAAAGGACGCTTCACCATGCCGTGGATGAGGAGCCGATGCTTGTCCGGGTCGATGTCAGGCACGCCGCTGTGGTGCCGCTCGAAGTGCAGCCCGCTGGGCGTGATCATGCCCTCGAGCGACTCCAGCGGTGTGCGCGAGGCGCCGCTGCCCGTCGTGCCGGGCTGCGAGCGGATGAGTGTGCGCATCACCTTGCTTTCGTACTTGGCGGGGCTGCCGTACTCGCCCATCCCGGCGCCGGGGGCTTTCATCGACGGCGGGACTTCCGGTGGCTCGACCGCTTCGGCATGTTTCACTCCGCCGGCCACCAGACCGCTCGCCGCGAGCAAGCCGACGCTCTGTTTGATGAAGCGACGCTTGGATTCGTCCATCGTGGCCTCCTGGTGATTCCCGTGCTGCGACCTATAAACCGGGATTCCCGATACGGACTATGTTCGCTTGCCTCTCGGCGTAGAAACACGAACCCCTCCGCGGATTTCCACGGAGGGGTTTTCTTCTGTTGCTCGCGGTCTCGGGAGTGGGTTCACCCCGGATCCATACTGACTCCTCGACACCTCGCCCGGTGCAAGCAGGCCCGGGACCCTCAAACGGACTTCGAAACAGACCACCCTCGCTATGTCGCCTTCGTGTTCCAGATGTCCCGATGCAAACGCCACTGCCCGTCCGCTTTCTTCCAAACCACGACATACTTCACAACGGCAGTGCCGGATCCGAGAGTCAGCTGTGCCTCACCGACCTCATGGGCCATCTCGCCGGCCACCTCGAGATCGACCGTCTCGAGCTTCACGCTCTTCAACCCGATTTGCTGCGCAATGGACGCCCACATCTGCTTGATATTGTCCCGGCCCCTGACAAGCGGGCCGTCCGGTGGAAGGGCTACGGCGTCCTTTGTGTACAGGGATGCGAGGCTCTCAAGGTCCCCTTTACCCGCTGCTTCCTCAAACTTCCGATTCACGGCCGCGATCTCAGATTGACTCATGGAGTTTCTCCTCCTGGCGGTGCGATGGGCCATCTAGCTTAGGACACGCCACTAGACGAGTGCGGCCGCGAGTCAACACCATCGGGCGGACGTAGTCAAGGACCATTGCGGCGAGGGCATCGCGACCGCGTAGCCGGAGAAGGGATGAACAGACGATGATCAACGGGTACTTAGAATCCGAATGTTCCCAGATCACCATTCTAGCGTCACGGCTTCGGCGCACCCTCTGGGAGCTGTGAACCAGCGTCTCCGTCAAGGTCTTCGCTAAAAAGATCCACCGCCGTCTGCCCCACCGCGCTGGTGTCGTAGTAGGCGTAGCCGGCGACCCCAAGGGCTCCAACGATCGGGACCCACCTGGACGCGCCGCGCCTTAGGATGCGTTGCGTTGTCTTCGCGCCGATCCTCGCCGAGATCCGCTGCAAGGTGCGCCACGTGGGTCGCTCGATCAATACCCGTTCGCCGGCTCGAACAATCACATCGCGGACGGCCTGCGCGGCGGCATGCTTGAAGAGACAGAACAAAATCGTTTCTTCCGTTAGAAAGCCGGTCTTGCCGTACACCGCCGCAATGTCTGCGACCAGCTGCGCCTGGATTCTCCAGATTGCGAAGAGATCGGGCAAAATGGTCATCAGACCTAACGGTCCTGGGGGAAGGGCGAGACTCCCCGAGATCGCGGCAGACTTGAGGGCGGACTTCCTAACCAGTGCACGGGCGCGTGTTCGAGGGGTGGCCGCGGCGTGTTCGCCGCTCAGTGGAATACTCCCAACGAGTTCTAGCAGCCTCTCGCTTACCTTCCGAACAAGTTCGCTATCGGTGCCGCGGACGGCTCTCATCGTTCTCAGTCAGGGAGGTCTCCGTCCCTTCTCACGTGGCCATTATGGATACCATCGATTCAGTCGCCCGCGTTCCTATATCACTTGGTTCTAAGACCTTAAGGCTCGTCTCAGTCCTGCACGAGGTCTACCAGTCTCACACCTACGCCCTTTCAGCGAGGACGGCGCAGGAACTCCTCCGCCTCCTCGGCCAGCTCGCGGACGACTTCTCGCGCGGGCAGGACTCGCTTCACGGCGCTGACCGACTCGCCGGCATAGAGGGCCATCGCGCCGACCTCGCCCGTTGCGGTGCGATCGGCGACCGTGGCCGAGAAGCGCGGAACCGAGGGCTGGGCACCGTCGAGGTTGACCACCTTGCCGATGACCTCCCCCTGAAACGCCTCGGCCGCGTCGATGGAGGAGCGCAGGACACGATGCGGCGCTTCCGGCCAGCCAACGTGGAACGTGCGAGTGTAGACGCTATCCTGCGCGCGGGCGGCGATCAGTGCCTCGGTGTAGACCGGATGCACTCCGGCCTCTTCGGCGGCGACGAACCGCGTGCCCACCCGTACACCGTCTGCCCCCGCCGCGAGCGCCGCCGCCATCGCCCGCCCGGTGCCGATTCCCCCGGCCGCGAGCACCGGTACTTCCGGCACGGATTCGAGCACCTCGCAGAGCAGATCGAGTAGCCCGATCGTGCCGCGTACATGCCCGCCCGCCCCGCTGCCCTGCGCGACGATGAGATCGCACCCGGCCTCTGCGGCGGCGAGCGCTTCCTCCCGGGAGCCCACCTGCCAGGACGCCAGCGCTCCATGGGCGTGGACGATCCGTACGAATTCTGCGTCCGGGTCGGTGTAGAAGAACTCGACCGCCCGGGCCGCGCTTGCCGCCTGCTCGATGAACTCGCGTGGCGACCGACCCGCGACGCTCCCCGGGCGCATGATGAAGTTGACTCCGAAGGGACGCGTGGTCAGCTCCCGCGTCCGGTCGAGCATTCCAGCGAGGGTGGTTGCGTTCAGGCCGCCGCGGGCCGTTCCCAGCATGCCGAACGCCCCGGCTTCGGAGACCGCAGCCGCCAGCTCCGGCGGCGAGGCCGCTCCCATGCCGGCCTGCTGGATCGGCACTGTGCATCCGACCAGCTTCGTGAATCGCGTCGTCAGCATCGTGGCCCCCTTCTCTCACCATCACCAATCCCCGCTTGAGCCGGACGCCTGCGGCCCTTTCTCCTCAGGCCACCTTCACCATCCTCTTCCCCTTGTTCTCGCCCGCCAGTAGCCCGATCAGCGCGCGCGGCGTGTTTTCGAGGCCGTCGATGATGTCCTCCTGCACCATGAGTTTGCCGGCATCGACCCACGATTTGAGCTCGGCGATCGCCGCCGCGCGCTCTCCCTCGTAATCCATCACGATGAAGCCCTGGAGCGTCAGGCGCTTCACCACGATGAGGCCGGGCACCCCGCGCGGCCCATGCGCCTGCGGCGCGCCGTCATACTGCGAGACCGCGCCGCAGCAGGCGATGCGGCCGCGCAGTCTCATCTGGAAGAGGCAGGTCTCGAGGATGTCGCCGCCGACATTGTCGAAATAGACGTCGATGCCGTCGGGCGCCGCCGCTTTCAGCGCCTTGGGCAGCGGCCCCGCCTTGTAGTCGACTGCGGCGTCGAAGCCGAGCGCGCCGGTGAGCCAGGCGCATTTCTCCGCGCCCCCGGCGATGCCGATAACACGGCAACCCTTGATCTTGGCGATCTGGCCCGCCAGCGAGCCGACCGAGCCCGCCGCCGCCGAGACCACCACCGTCTCGCCGGGCTGCGGCTTCCCCACCCGCAGCAAGCCGAAATAGGCGGTGAGCCCGGCAATGCCATAGACGCTGAGGAGATGCGTCAGCGGCGCCAATCGCGGCAGCTTCGCCGCGCGCTTGGCCGGCAGCACCGCGTATTCCTGCCAGCCGGTATCGGCGAAGACGAGATCGCCGGGGCGGAGCGCCGGGCTCTTCGACTCGACGATTTCCGCCAGCGCGCCGCCCGCCATCACGCTCCCCGCCTCGACCGCGGAGCGGTATGTCGCGCCCTGCATCCAGGCGCGGTTGGCGGCATCCAGCGAGATGTAGCGCACCCTCGCCAGCACCTCGCCCTCTTGCGGCTTCGACAGCGGCGCCTCGACTAGGCGGAAATGCTCCGGCCCGAGCTTCCCCTTCGGCGTCTCGACGAGCAGGATCTGGCGGTTGCGGTCCGGCATGGCGTGTCTCCCTGGATCCTAGGCGAACTCCCGTAGACTTAGATCACTTAGTTCTCGGTTCACCCCTAGATCTCCCTGCCTATTGCAGACTACCCGCAGTCCGCTTAGAGTCCCTCTACTTTCCGGCTCCAGTCAAGGAGGGCTAGCGATGGACTGCAAGGATCTCGACCATCTCATCGACGAGTTTGGCTCGATGGTCACCGTTGCAACTGCTTCATTCCGGTATGATCGACCAGACTGGAAAGTGCTCTGGGCCAAAGCAACCGAGATTCAGAATAGCTTTCGCGAAACAAGATACCCTACCCGACGAGAGCGCGACCATGCGTGGACTCGCTTCAGCAATCTTCGAAACGCTGCGTCCGATAAAGCAGAGTCCGATCGAGATGAGCGCCGGTCCCAGTCTGAGTACCACCGCGACTCGATACTCCGCCAAGTCGAATCAGCCCGCCCGACGACCCTAATAGTCTTTGGTGATCCTGAGGTTGCCGAAATGATGCAGGTGACTCACGATGCTTGGTGGTCTCATCTCAAGCAGCTCCGGTCCTCTGAAAGGGAGGAGGCTATCCGCACCAACTTAAAGAAGAACTATGAGCGCTACCGCAATGCCTCGGAGGCTCTTGAGCATTACCGCTCTCGAGTGGACAAACTTCGCGCCAAGATCGCATCGGCCTTCGACTATCGAGTCCTCGCCCAGCAGCGAGTGTAGCTCATAGCCCCTTTGACGTCGGCGGATGGCCTCCGGGACGGCCGGATCCGGACCGTTGAGCTCTGGCCAGGTAGGCGGGCGGAGCATGGTGTCATCGGCCGGGCTCAGCGGGGCGGAGGCGAGGCGATTGTCACTGAACGTACCCCGGTCGGCAGCGGGATGTTCGAGAGTCCGTGACCGTATCAGCTATTTGACGCTTACCTCAATGAGGCGTGATGAATACGGCCGCGTTCCGGAGTCACGGACGGAAGCAGTCACTTATACCCTTGTCGCCCTCAATAGTTGGGCTCCCAGCGAAACCCGAGCGGGCCCTAGGGGAACTAGCCAGAGCAACCTACCCCGCCTAGGTCGTTCATCCCTGTCCCCCTTACTTACCCCATTGCGCCCGCTTATGGACCCATGTCTCGACACACTGTTTCAGCTTGCTCTCGACATGATCTCGCCACTCTCTCAACGTGACCTCTTCCGCCAGACTCCTGTTGCCGTTTTCCAGGAGGGCCATACCCCGGTCGAATACCCGGTCCTGAGCCCTCGCCGCGGCAATCACATCGTTGAGCGTCGTTGACCGCTTAGGATTCATCACTCAGCCTTCATCGCAATCTCCTCGTCCTCGGCTCCGAGAAGTCGTGGGGCATCTGCTCCTTGTGGGGGCGGCCGATCATTGATTAGGCTCTCCTTCGTTCTAGCGTAACTGACCCAGAATTTCTGGTCCGCCGCGACCTCCGGTCATGGCGTCGGTCATCTACTTCTCCATCGGGTCCAGCTCCGGCATAGGGGGCGTGGACACGACCGGTCAACTCGGTGGGCCACTGGCTACCTCAACGGCGATCCGGTACCCAGACCTTTCTTCCGTTTCGCAGGCCCCAAAGAATTTCTTTGGCAATCCCTGTAATCGCCGCTCGCGCGCTGGGCGTCCTGCCCCTGGGTTGGCCTGAGAGTGGGCGAGAGCTTTACTTCACCCTACTTTTTCCGAATGCGCCTCCTGGGAATCGAAGGTGAACGCCGTTCAGCGGCCCTGCTCGCTCACCCAGACTGTATGCCGTCTTCAGGAGCCGGGCTTGAAACGGTTAGAGCGTGAAAGGTTGGCGCCCCGTCCGTTCTTGATGAAGGCGACTGAGTCGTGCCCGTAATCCGGTGGCCCGGGGGTTGGCGACCAGGCTCAGCCGTGCCTGCCTGATGCTCTCGTTCAGGCTCTGCGGGGCCTTTCCCTTGCCAGACCGCTTAGGACCCATTCCGGCCTGTGAGGCTGGCGTACGGGCTCTGGCGACCTGCTGCTTCATGATCGCCAAGGCGACGTCCTCGCCC
>Ga0070716_100000858_pt1 | contig 13097 bp, 10 predicted proteins | sample LARL112metaG_FD_71395 | JGI IMG/M metagenome (GOLD analysis project Ga0070716, IMG submission 71395) | Corn, switchgrass and miscanthus rhizosphere microbial communities from Kellogg Biological Station, Michigan, USA - LAR L11-2 metaG | ecosystem: Host-associated > Plants > Roots > Rhizosphere... | reverse complement strand
CCAGGATCACGCGGATTGAGCCGCTGTGCGATCTGTGTGTTCGTGATGGCCTCGTCGGCGAGTCCGGCGAAACTCAGCGCGACGCTGTAAGCCCCGTAAGCCAGCGACAAAGTGGGATTGATTTCCAGCGCGCACCGAAACGCGGCGAAGGCGGCTTCGTAACGCCCCAGGATGGTCCCATAGACCAGTCCGATCAGCGTCTGTGCATACTCGTCGCGCGGCGCAAGGATCACGGCCCGCTCGGCGGCGCGGCAGGCTTCCTCGACAAGATTTTCCCGATCAGTGGAAATGCACAGCATGACGAGTTGCAGGGCCGCGCTACCGATCAGGCGGTAGCCCAGCGCACTATCTGGCGCGGCTCTGACGACCTTGTGGCCCGCCAGCCGCGCGCGTCGCAGGCTCTCCGGAGTAAAATCGCTCAGCTCGCGGAAGCCGCGTCGCCAGATCCGGAGTGTGGGCGGGTCATGTTGATCGGCAACGTGGCTTTCATTGAGGTAGATTCGATGCTGGATGGCCGATACGATGCTGCGCGTGATCTCGTCATGAACCTTGAACGAGTCAATGAGATCGCAATCAAATTTTTCGGCCCAGAGATGCCGCTTGCTGTCGGCTTCGAGCAGCTGCGCAGTAACTCGAAGGCCGGTGCCCAAGCATCTGACGCTGCCTCCCAGAACGTAGCTTGGATCAATCTCACGGCCGACATCATCGGCTTGATCGCCGCGGCTGACAACAGCGGTACGCGCGATCACCGACAGGCTGCGAATGCGCGATAGTTCCGTGATGATGTCGCTGGTCAGTCCCTCGGCGAGGGCTGCGCACTCCGATCCGTCGGTGATGCTTCGAAACGGCAGGACCGCGATGGATAACTTCCACGACAGGGGCTGTGCTTCGCTCCTGTTGTGCGCGGCGTTCGCCTCGATGCCGACAAGTCGATAACCCTGCCCCGGAACAGTCACCAGGCAGGTCAGATTCGAGTCTTTGGTTTCCAGCGCTTTGCGCAGTGCCGAGACGTGAACATGAATATTGCTGTCCTCGACGATGCGGTTGGGCCAGACCTGCGCCATCAACTGGTTCTTGCTCACGGTCTCGCCGTTTGCCCTCGCCAGCACGCAGAGGATTTCGAACGCACGGCTGCCGAGCGTCACCGGTGACCCGCCATGCGACAGTTCTCGCCGGGTCATATCGAGCAGAAAGCCGCCGAACCTGATGGACGTCATCGCCAATGCACGGAGCAACTAAAGGCAAAATTCAGAGGGATTAAGCGTGCCGCCAAGGACCTTAAGCGGTGTGCCCCTCAAGGTACAGATGAAACTGGACGCAGATGGACGGTGATGCTTGTCGCCTGCCGGGCCAGTCTTGTTCGGCCCGCCGGCACGATAGCGACTGCAGATGGGTCTCGGAACTGAATCGAAAATGGGGTGGACAAGATCGCTTTCGAACAAGATCGTTTTTTCGAGTGACGATTTGCCGACTGAGTTCGATGACAGGGCACGCCTGTCGGAATGGCGCGACTTTCTGCGCGGCGTATTTGGCGTGCTCGAGGTATCCAGCCTGCCTGACCGTCCGTTTTCGCAACGCCTGGAGGCAGCGCAATTCGGCAGCGCCTTGGCGGTCCACCTTTCAGGAACCATGGATCGCGCGTCCACATCGTCGGGCGTCGCCGCTACCTTGCGTCCGGACTTTTATCTCTGCTTCGGATCCGCTTCGGGCCCGATGTCGTTCGCGCAGTGCGGGCGCGAGGTCATGTTCGATGCCGCAACCGCCGTGCTTGGCGTTTGCAACGAGCCGCTGGATTTCCGCGCGGGCGACCGCAATTCTTGGTGGCAGGTGGCGGTTCCTCGGGCCGATCTGGAAGATCGTATTGTCGGTGTGGAAGACCTCGTCGCAAGGCCCCTTGACGCCAGCACGGCCGCGATGCGGCATTTGCGTCGTTATCTCACGTTGCTCGCCGAACCGGGCGGACCGGGAGACGATCCCGATCTGATCGCGCATATCGAAACGACGCTCGTCGATCTCATGACGCTCGCCCTGGGCGCCGGCCGCGATGCCACCGAAATCGCGCGCATGCGCGGCCAGCGCGCCGCTCGCCTTCAGGACATCCTGTCGGACATTCGCGCCGGTTTCACCAATCCCCGATTCTCGCCCGACCATATCGCGCGCAGGCTCGGCGTCACGCCGCGTCATGTTCAGTCGCTGTTGCAGGAGGCCGGATCGAGCTTCACCGAGCGCGTTCTTGAATTGCGGCTGCAGCGCGCCCGCCGCATGCTTTCCGACCCGCGCTGCGACCGAATGATGGTTGGCGAAATCGCCGAAGCCTGCGGTTTCAACGAGATCTCCTATTTCAATCGCTGCTTCCGCCGCCGCTTCGGTTCGACACCGACGGCCGCACGCGGGGGACCTGGCTGAGATCCGCGCGCACTTTGCCGACCGGTCCTTCTCGCCGCGCCGCGTCGCAGAAAAACTCGGGCTCGCGCCGCGCTATTTGCAGGACCTGTTGCAGGAGACCGGGGCGAGTTTCAGCGAGCGCGTGCTCGACCGCAGCGGCGAATGTGAAGCCGAGCGCATTTCGTGCAGCGTTACCGTAGTCCTAACCCGCCGAGATGGCCGCGCTCTACGCCCATCTCGGCGGGCGGATCGAAAAGCTCCGCGGCAGGGCGGCGTGAAGACGCGGGCGCTCTGAAGATTAGACAACCGTTGGTGGTGGCTGCCAGCCCACCCCATTGCACGCGCGCTGCGCGCGCGATACGTTTCGCTGCTCGATGTGCTGAACTGCCGGGTCTTTTTGGCGGCTTTGGACTGCATTGTGGGGTGGGCATGATCGAAAGGTTTGAGATCTCGACCGCTCAACTTCCGGCGGAGCTCGACGACCTGCAACGCTTCCTGCACTGGCGCAATGCCGCCGAAGGCGTGGCCGGTGCCATCGACGTGTCACCGACGCCGGACCGACCGTTCAAGAGTCACGCCGTCGGGTTCCGTTCGGGCATGACGAGCATGTGGCGGATCGACGGCACGATCGAGCAGATCGGGTCAGCGCGCAATGTGCTCTCCTACATCGGTTCCGATCGCCTCGTGTTGAACAGCAATCTCGGTTGCACCAGCATGGCGATCGCGCGGAAAGAGGCGGACGTCGTGTTCGAGGCAGGGCAGTCCGCGCTCTTCATTCCGAGCAATCGTATCTTCACGCGCGTGCCCGGCGATGAGCTGCATGTTCGCGCATTGGTGGTGTCCCGGCCCGCCCTCTGCGAGCTTGTTTCCAATGTCGACGATGTCCTTGGCAGGCATCTCGATCCGCATCTCCCGGCGATGCGCTATCTCGAGCGTTATCTGGGCATCGTGGCCGATCCCGGTGGCTTCGACACCGACCCTCTTGTTTTTGCACATGTCGATAGAACGATTGTTGATCTTCTGGCGCTGGCGATCGGCGCTGGTCGGGATGCGACCGAGATCGCCAGCATGCGCGGCCTGCGCGCCGCGCGGGCGCAGGCCGTGCTCGCTGAGATCCGCGCGCACTTTGCCGTCCGGTCCTTCTCGCCACGCCGCGTCGCAGAAAAACTCGGGCTCGCGCCGCGCTACGTGCAGGACCTGTTGCAGGAGACCGGGGGGAGCTTCAGCGAGCGCGTGCTCGAACTCCGTCTGCAGAAGGCGCGGACGATGCTGATGGACGCGCGTTACAACGGACTGCGGATCAGCGAGATCGCCGAAGCGTCCGGGTTCAACGAGGTTCCATATTTCAACCGCTGCTTCCGCCGTCGCTTCGGTGCTTCGCCGACGGCGCTGCGCGGCGAGCCGGATCGGCCATCCTCCGCCGGCCGGGAGTAACGCCGGCCGGCCTGTCCGCTGCATCCGCGAGCTCGGAGGCACCGTCCACCAATTGGGCACGGATATATGCGCGCCTGAGTTGTAGACCAGCAATCTGCCACCAGAAAAGCGCGTCCTGCGCGGTTGCGTGCAAGCCGCCTTCGCCGGCGGACAAACGGTGAAGCTGCGTGATGCTCCATACTCGGAATGGTTTCGTTCGAAAGCAGCGATCGGGAGAATGAGCAATGACCGTCCTCGAATTCGTCCGCACGGTTGCCCGTACCGAAGCGTCATCGGCCAAGGATGAGTCCTTGTCCGGCATCGTCATTTTCTGCGGGATCGGCCTGCTGCTGAGCCTTGCCGCATTCGCGCTTGGCTGGCTTGGGGAAGCTGCCGCCGTCATGTTCTGAGACCGCGCCTTCCATGCGGTTTCAAGCGTCGCGCGCGGATGATCGCTCGGCGCCAAAAGGCTTGACGTGCTGCGACGGCGATGTGGCCTCGCGGCAACATATCGAGCGAAAATATCAAGCCACCACCCCTCGATGCCGATCGTCCAATTCGGGTTCGCCGCAGGACAAACGGCTTGAGTCGCTCCGAGCCTAGGTTGCGCTGGATGCCATAGGGGCATGAGTCGGCGCAGAGCCGATGAGAAGCGGGGGTCGTTGCAATCATGATCAGGTTGACCAAGCCACGCGCGGCGGTGCCTCTTGCTGCGCTATTGGCGTCCACGGCGCTGGCTCCGTTGGCGGCGCTGCTGCCCGGTGCGGCACTTGCGCAGGACGCAACCTGGCTCACCAACCCCGGGACCGGCGATTTCAACACGGCCGCCAACTGGAACCCGGCCGCGGTGCCGACCGGCACCGCCTTCTTCGGCACGTCCACCACAACCAGCCTGTCGTTTTCGGCAAACATCATCACCGTCATCGGCGGCTGGACCTTCAACCCCGGTGCGTCGGCCTACACTTTCTCCACCTCCAACAATACTGTGAACTTCAATGGGACTGGCATCGTCATCAACGGTGGCAGCGCCAGCATCGCCAACAATGGCGGCCTAGCCTTCCAAAACACCAGCACAGCCGGCAGCGCCAGCATCACGAACAACGGACTCGCGGAGTTTTTCAACACCAGTACGGCCGGCAGCGCCAGCATTGCGAACACCAACAACGGAGTCGTGGTATTTGCCGACACCAGCACGGCTGGCAGCGCCAGTATTGCGAACACCAACAACGGAGATGTGCGGTTTTTCAACTCCAGCACGGCCGGCAGCGCCAGCATTACGAACAACAACGGGCTCGTGCGGTTTTTCGACACCAGTACGGCCGGCAGCGCCACCTTTACGAACAGCAACAACGGACTCGTGGAGTTTATCGGCACCAGCACGGCTGGCAATGCCAGCATCACCAACAACCCCACCGGAGTTGTGCAATTCCTCGACGCCAGCACGGCCGGCAGTGCTAGCATCATCTCCAACGGAGGTTTCGAGTTCTTCGGTGCCAGCACGGCTGGCAGCGCTAACATTACCAACAACTCCACCGGAGGTCTGCAATTCTCCGATAGCAGCACGGCCGGCGGCGCCACGATCACCAACAATAGCGGTCTGCTGCTCTTCCGAGACACCAGTACGGCCGGCAGCGCCACGATCAACAACAACTTCGGGGCACTGCTATTCCGGAACGCCAGCACGGCCGGCAGCGCCACCATTACGAACAGCGGAAATGTGGTGTTTTTCGACACCAGTACGGCTGGCAGCGCCACGATCACCAACAACAACAACTTGACCTTCTTCAACTCCAGCTCGGCCGGCAGCGCCTCCATCACCATCAACGCCACCGGTGGTGTGCAATTCTTCGGAAGCAGCACCGCTGCTAGCGCCAGCATCACCAACAATGGCGGACTGATCTTCCAAAACTCCAGCACGGCTGGCAGCGCCACCATCATCACCAACAGCGGCGGCAGAACCCGGTTTACTGACTCGGCCAGCGGGGGAAGTGCACGGTTCGTCCTGAACGGCACTGGCCAGCTCGACATTTCAACTTTGTCGGCCGCCGGCACCATGGCCGGCTCGATCGAGGGCAACGGCTTCGTCTTTCTGGGTGCGAAGAACCTCGCGGTCGGCGGCAACAATCGCTCGACCAATTTCGCCGGCATCATCGCGGACGGCGGCCTGGCTGGCGGCACCGGCGGTTCGCTGACCAAGACCGGCGCCGGCACGCTGACGCTGTCCGGGATCAACACCTACACCGGCGCAACCGTCGTCGATGCCGGCATCCTCAGCGTGAACGGATCGACCGCGGCCTCGTCCCTGATCACCGTGAATGCCGGCGGCACGCTCGGCGGCAATGGCATCGTCGGCAACACCGTGATCAATGGCGGCGCGCTGGCGCCGGGCAATTCGATCGGCCTGCTCACCGTGCAGGGCAGCCTCGCCTTCACGACGGCGTCCAGCTACATGGTGGAGGTCTCGCCTGCCAACGCCGATCGGGTCAATGTCACAGGCACGGCGGCGCTTGGCGGCGCAACCGTGAATGTCACGTTCGCTCCGGGATCCTATATGGCCAGGCGCTACACCATCCTAAACGCCGCGGGCGGCCTCAGCGGCACTTTTGGCAGCGCGGTCAGCAGCAATGTGCCGGTCAATTTCCAGACCACGCTGAGTTACGACGCCAACAACGCCTATCTGAACCTGACCGCGGCGCTGGGGGCTCTGCAGGGACTGTCCATCAATCAGCAGAACGTCGCCAATTCCATCAACGGATTTTTCAACGGCGGCGGCACGCTGCCGCCCGGCTTCGTCCACCTGTTCGGCCTGACCGGCGGCAATCTGTCCACCGCGCTGACGCAGGCCTCCGGCGAGACCGCGACGGGAACGCAGCAGACCACCTTCGATGCGATGAACCTGTTCATGGGCCTCTTGACCGACCCGTTCGTCGCCGGGCGCGGCGATGGCGTTTCCGCATCGAGCGGCGCGCCGGCACAATTCGCCGAGACGAATGATGGCGCCAGCGCCTATGCCGCGATCTATCGCAAGGCGCCGGTCGCGGCGGCCGAGCCGTTCGCGCAGCGCTGGAGCGTGTGGGCGGCGGGTTTTGGCGGATCGCAAACCACCGACGGCAACGCGGCGCTGGGATCGAACACTGCGACCAGCCGCATCGCAGGGAGCGCAGTCGGCGTCGACTACCGGTTCTCGCCGTTCACGCTGGCAGGCTTTGCGCTGGCCGGCGGCGGCACCAACTTTTCCATTGCGGGCGGCCTCGGCAGCGGCCGCTCCGACCTGTTCCAGGCCGGCGCCTTCCTTCGTCACACCGCGGGTCCGGCCTATGTCTCGGCGGCGCTGGCCTATGGCTGGCAGGACATCACCACCGACCGCACCGTCACCATTGCCGGCCTCGATCAGCTGCGCGCGCAGTATAGCGCCAATGCCTGGTCCGGACGCGTCGAAGGTGGCTACCGCTTCGCCTCGCCGTGGCTCGGCGGCATTGGCCTCACGCCTTACGCGGCGCGACAATTCACCACCTTCGATCTGCCGGCCTATGCCGAGCAGGCGCTGGTCGGCACCAACACCTTTGCGCTGGCCTATGGCGCCAGGAGCGTCACCGCATCGCGCAGCGAGCTCGGGCTTCGGACGGACAGATCCTTCGCGATGGCCGACGGCATCCTCACGCTGCGCGGCCGCGCTGCATGGGCGCACGATTTCAACGCCGATCGCAACATCGCCGCCACCTTCCAGACGCTGCCGGGCGCGTCCTTCGTCGTCAACGGCGCCGCGCAGGCCCATGACGCCGCTCTTGTCACCGCCTCCGCGGAGCAGAAATGGCTGAACGGCTGGTCCGCAGCAGCCACCTTCGAAGGCGAGTTCTCAAGCGTCACCCGGAGCTACGCCGGCAAGGGCGTCGTGCGATATTCCTGGTGAAACCCCGCCTCATCCATCGGCTCTAGCTCGTCCACATGAGCCTGTGCATGCCGGCCGTCGGCTGGGTCGCCACCGGCGGCGACGCGTCGGCCTACCACTATCTGCTCGCGGGCGTGCGCAGCTTTCCCGGCGCGCCGCAGTTTGCCGACGAGATACGCGCCCAGGGTTTTGTCGATGTCGGCTACGAGCGGCTGTCTCTCGGCATCGTGGCGATTCACACCGCGCATACCGCAGGCGGCCGGCGGGTGAGGAGGCGGGCTCGCGGCCCTTGCCCGACGAGCAAATCACTGCTGCTTCGCTCGGTCTTGTCCAGCCCTTCGCGAAAAAATAAACCGCCTTGTGATTTTTGAAAATCAGAAGTATGGTGTGCGCATCCCGCCTCGATGCAGAGGGCGTATCGCGATCGTCACGACACGTGAGGCGGGGATGCGATGGACGCGGATGTCACGTCAGACTTGCGTGACGTTGCGGACGTGAAGTCGTGTGGTCCTGTCGCCCCGACGCTGGCGACAAGTCGCGCTGATGACGTCAGCGCGGCGATGGGGGCAAAAAAGCCCGGTTCCCCAGGGAGAGCACGTATAAGCGTTAAAACCATCGCGCAGGGAATGCCGGATGATTCGGCTGAACCTGTGGTTCCTTCCCCGTGCTTTTTTGACTGCACGGGGGCCATGGGTTGCGGCCAGCACCCGGCATTCCCTGCGCCCTCTCATGTCGGAGGGTGAGCTTGCCCCAGCAACCCGGGTGCGATCGCGCCGCGGGACGGTGAAGTCATGCTCTATCAGTACGTCATTGCGAGCCAACGGGTCCGCGCAAAGCGCGGCCCGATGACAGGCTGCGCGAAGCAATCCAGACTATTTCCGCGGAGGCAGTCTGGATTGCTTCGTCGCTTCGCGCCTCGCAATGACGGCGGAAAACGTGGCGATGCCGTCGACCTCACAGCCAAGGCGCGGGCTCGTCCAGCGCGATCAGTTCTCCGACCTCGATGCAGTCGTTTCATCGATGTCCGCTCATTTTCGAAAGCGTCGAAGCTGGCAAAGTCCTTACCATGCAACCGATGCATCTTGTTCCAATCGCATCGCGCGGCAAATGGCAGCGCATCTTCGCGTGCAGCTGTCCCCAGATGCGGCGCTTTCATGGCCAAAATCTGCGATGTTGTACCGCAGCAACCAAAAGCCCTTGAACGATGCGGGGATTTGGCGAACAGTGAATTCGGGTGTGCTTCCGGGGGACAGTCCGGTGTGGGACCCACGAAGTTTTCGACTGAGGAATTTCCTGGCGATCGTGTTCGCCGCGGTGCTGATCGCGGCGATCCTTCGCCATGTGCTGCATGTCTATGCCGGGATTCCGCGCGAGGAGATCCGGGCGGACGCCTTCATTGCGATTGTCATCGTTGCGGCTGTGACGGTGTTCGTTCAGCGATTCTCGCGACGGTGAGATGTGCGCGCGACGCCGACTTCAGCCGATCGTTTGAGCCTGGTCTTCGCGGAACACCGCCGCGCAGGTTTCTGCTTCACGCTCGAGCTCTTCGTATTCGACGGTGATCGAAACACGCGGAACATTGCGCCCGCCGAGCCGCGTCAGCCAGGTCTCGGGTTCGGGCCTCGGATGATGGACGCGCAGGATCTTGATCGATGGATTTTCGGACAGCCAGCGATCGCGGCAAGCCTCGGCGTCGTCGTTGTCTCGGCCTAGGATCAGGTGCTGTTTCATGGCGGTTTTTTTCTACCATCCTGTCAGCGTCATCTTCTGTGAAGAGCATCACAGGATTATGGACAATTGATCAAGGCTGCGATGGTAAAACGGTTTACGACACCGGGATTCTACGGATAAAAATGGTATCGTGAGGTGCGCTCGCGAGCTTTTTTCACTCGATTGCATGCAACCCCGTGACTGACAAGATATTCCAGTGCGATGCCAATGCTGGCGTACGGGTTGTCTGATGCCGACGTCGCATCCTGACCGGGATGCACGTGATGCGGGTGTCAATACTCGTGAACTACCCGCTAAGCTCTTGATGTCGATGAAGCTTTGGATTTGATGGACGCGCGTCGGGATCGCGCCAGCGATACCAAGGTCAATTTCACTTGATCGGTCGCCTCGGACACCTTCTCTCAGGCGGCGCGCACGGCGCTGAGGAAGCCCGCGACCTTGTCGCGCAGCATGTCCGCCTGCTTCGAGAGCTGGCCGGCCGCGCCCAGCATCTCCCGCGCGGCCGTGCCGGTCGCGTCGATGGTATGCGTCACCGCATTGATGTTGCCGGCGACCTCGCTGGTTCCCGCCGCGGCCTGGCTGACGGAACGCGCGATCTCCTTGGTCGCGAGGCCCTGCTGCTCGACCGCGATCGCAATCGTCTTGGCGATGTCGCTGATCTGGCCGATGGTGCCGCTGATGCCCTGAATGGCGCTGACGGTGTCGCCGGTCGCGCGCTGCATGGCGCTGATATGCGCGCTGATCTCCTCGGTCGCCTTGGCGGTCTGGCTGGAGAGATTCTTGACCTCGGAGGCGACGACCGCAAAGCCGCGGCCGGCGTCGCCCGCGCGGGCCGCCTCGATCGTGGCATTGAGCGCGAGCAGGTTGGTCTGGCTGGCGATCGCGTTGATCATGTCGGTGACGGCACCGATCTTCGCGGCGGCCTCTGCGAGGCTGTTGACCAGATCGTTGGTGCGCGCGGAGGCCTGCACGGCTTCGGCGGCGATCGCCGAGGAGGTTCCGACCTGGCGATTGATCTCGGCGACCGAGCTCGACAGTTCCTCGGTCGCGCCCGCCACCGACTGCACATTGGTGGAGGCTTGCCCCGAGGCGGCGGCGACCGCGGTGACGCGCTGCGCGCTCTGCTCGGCAGTCCGGCTCAGCGATCCCGCCGTCGTCTCCACGCCCTTGGCGGCCGACAGCACGGCGCTGGCGATGGTGCCGATCATCTGCTCGAATTCGCCGGCGAGTCTTGCCATCACGCGCTGCTTCTCCTCGCGCGCTGCGACCAGATCGGAGATGTCGCGCCGGTAGCTCAGGACGACGGGCTGGCCGTCGATCTCGGCGGGCACCAGCGTGACCTGCACCGGCATGTGGGCGCCGTCGGCGCGGCGGGTGATCCATTCGAAGCGCGCCCGGCCGTCCTTCATCGCCAGCGCGACCTTTTCCTTGGCGACATCGGCGGAGCGGCGGCCGTCCGGCTGCAGTTCAGGCGCCATGTCGGCCGGCGAGCGCGACAGCAGGTCGGCCTTGGCGCGATAGCCGCCGAAGCGGACGGCGGCCTCGTTGCAGGCGATGATCTTTGCGCCCGACAGCACCAGGATCGCGTCGCAACTGCGTTCGAACGCCGCCTGCCACACCATGTTGTCGCGATTGTGCTGGGCCGAGCCGGAAAAGAACTTCATGGGGCAATCCGCTGTTAAGGGAATGTTTGCCATCCATAACAAGGAGATATTAACCAAACGCTATTGGCGCGGGGTTTGCTGCGGGCTTACGCCGCCTCCGCCATCGACCGCGCGAACGCCGGGTAGGATTCGGCGAGCTCGTCGAGGATGCGGCCGCGGATCAGCGCCAGCGTCGCCGCGTCCGGACCGGCCGTGGTGGGCACGTGTTCCGGCTCGTCATAGGCGAAGCCCGTATTGGCGCGGATATCCGCTGACGTGTAGGGCGGATGAACCGAGCGCAGGCGAAAGCCGCCGCGTTCGGACACGAAATCGAACAGCGCCATGTTGCTGAGCAGTGCATGCGGTCCGCCGCGCCGCGGGGCGTCCGGCGTCGGTGCCGCCGCGCTGATGAAATCGACCTTTGGCACGAACACGCGCGGCGAATGCTCCTCACGAAACAGGATCACACGCGGGACGAGATGGTAGAGATAGGCGGAGCCGAACGAGCCGGGCCATCGCACGTCTGTTTTTGGGTACGCGCCGGTGCCGACCAGGTTGATGTTGCCAAAACCGTCGATCTGGCCGCCGCCGAGAAAGAAGGCGTCGATGCGGCCCTGCGCGGCGCAATCGAACAGTTCGACGGTGCCGTTGGTGAAGAAGTTGTGCCGTTCGGAGCCCAGGATCGAGATCCGGACCGGCGGCTTGCCTCTTTCCTCGTTGCCGGCGCGGAGCAGCATCGCGCCCGCCGCAGGGATCGGCGAGGCGGCCCCGACCGCGACATGGCACATGCCGTCGAGCAGGTCGGCGATCACGGTGATGAGAAGTTCGCGGCGGTCGCGATCGGCGCTCATCCTGGGCTACGCCACTTGCTTGCGGCGGGCGAAGTAGGCCGAGAGATAGGTGTGAAAACCGTCCTCGGTGCGGGCCATCGCCGCGTAGCGCTTCACCTCGGCGGCGTCGCCGTCATATTCGTCCCACAGCGGCAGCGGCCATGCGCCGCGTTCGGCCACCGCAACCGCCTCGACATAGAGCGAGGGCAGCACGCCTGCCGCGGAATCCTCGGTCTCCAGCAGGTTGCGCGCGACGATGCGTTCGACGGTGACAAAAGTCCGTTTCGCGGCATAGGCAATGCCGGCGAGCTCGCGGTGCCGCCCGATCCGGACATTGCCGGCGCGGTCCGCTTCCGGTGCGTGGAACAGCGCCACGTCAGGCGCGATCGCCGGCACCACGACCACCTTGCCGGGCTCGCCGGTGGGACTGTCGATCACCTTCCAGTCGCTGCGGACCCGCAGGAGGTCGCTGCCGATGATCCCGGCGATTGGCATGAAGGGCACGCCCTTCTGTGCTGCCAGGAGGCCGGCGAGGATCGCGGGGCAGGTGGAGTCGTGCAAGGTGAATGCGCCGGCACGAACGCCCGCGGCAAAGCGCGGTGCGCCGCCAGCCTCGCCCAGCGAGACCGCACTTGTCTCGATCGCGCTGACACGGCCCGCGCCGATCAGAAAATCCGCCTGCAGGCCGCTGGTCGGCACGCAGACCAGCCGAAGGCCGCTCACGTCGCCCTCGATCAGGGCAGCGGTCGCGGCCATGGCGACACAGTTCACCGGAATCGCAAGCGACGCGCCGGGCTTGATCCGCCTCACCAGCGCCTCGAGCGCAACGATGTCGGTCATGGGCAGCTCCTCCGGGCCCGCGAACGCGTCGCGCGCCGGACGCGAAGCCTATCAGCGCCGCGGCGCGGCCGTCGAGCCCCGAACGATCAGCTCCGGCGCGAGCACGATGTGGTCGTGGCGGGCTTCGGGATCGCGGATCTGGGCGAGCAGAAGGCGTGCCGCCTTGTCGCCCATCTCGCGCTGCGCAATGCGCACAGTGGTCAGGGGCGGCGAGAGCATGTCGACATAGGGCATGTCGTTGTGCCCGACGACCGAAACATCGTTCGGGCAATTCAGGCCGCGTTCGGCGAGCGCGTCATAGACCCCGAGCGCCAGCAGGTCGTTGGCGGCAACGATCGCGGTCAGCGCGGGCGTTCGTTCCAACAG
>Ga0070716_100000848_pt1 | contig 13184 bp, 12 predicted proteins | sample LARL112metaG_FD_71395 | JGI IMG/M metagenome (GOLD analysis project Ga0070716, IMG submission 71395) | Corn, switchgrass and miscanthus rhizosphere microbial communities from Kellogg Biological Station, Michigan, USA - LAR L11-2 metaG | ecosystem: Host-associated > Plants > Roots > Rhizosphere... | reverse complement strand
CTCGCGAGCGTTTCAGACCCGCAGCGTCGGGTAACGGATGACCTAAAGTTGCTGCGAGAAGCGAATTCCCGACTTCGCGCGGTTGCTGTTCAACTATCGAATCTGGTCGGCGATCTGCCGCCTCTTCCGAGTAGGGCTGCGCCGCCTGCCACGTTGCGACGGACGAAAGCCGCCGGCGGCAAACGCGATGGCGGCTAAAGATTTCCGGCTTTGGCACGAAACCGACAGCCGGAATGGCCTGCGATGTCCGCTAACCAGGGAAGACCAGAGGTGAGCCGCGCGGGGTCAAGGTGACGCGATTGACCCTGATGTATGGACCGGCTGCGTTTCGCAAGAGAGATTGTGCGTGGGTTGCGAAGTCGCTGATATGTATCCGGCCTGTTTGATCGGCTCGCGGGCCGTGGCCTTGATGGGAATACGCACGCATCGTTGGTCTCATTAGCGGACAGGTTGGCGAGCAACCATTTGGGTCACCAGACTTTTGATGCGTTCATCGATCCGTTCCATACATTTTCTCTATCGCGAACTCGGGTAGGGCTTCAGATTGCCGTCACTTCGAGACGGGAGGCGTCGAAGGGTTTCTCGTTGCGCAGGATGCTCCACGTGATCCGCGCCAGTTTGTTTGCCAGGGCCGTTGCCAGCTTGTTGCGGTGTAGCCGTGGGGCTGCGTTTAGGAGCCATGTCCCGAAGCTGAAGCGCTCCCAATTATGCGGACGCATCAGGATCACGTTTGCAGCCTGGATGAACAGGGTCCTGAGATATTTGCTTCCGCGCTTGGAAATGCGGCCGAGAACGGACCGGCCACCTGTGCTGTACTGGCGTGGGACAAGACCAAGCCACTCGCCGAAGTCGCGCCCGCATTCGAATGCCTCGCCGGTACCGATGGCCGCCACCACGGCTGTCGAGATCAGTGGGCCAACGCCGGGAACGCTCATGAGGCGACAGCAATTCGCTTCCTTCTCCCCGACCTGGATGATCTCGTATAGACCAGCGATCAGGCCGCTCATTCGTGGCGATATCTCGTCCTGACGGTTCTCCCGGATCGCCAAAAGATCACGCGCCAGCCCCCGCCGCAATATTTGGAACGACCGAGACGTCAGCGCCGCTCCTGTCGTTTGCAAGACATCTCTGGCATTTTATGGATTGTGGTTCTCGGCCTCTACCTTTCCAGCGAGGGTGTCGGTTTCCAGGAAATTGTCGAGCATTCCCTGGATCGAGGCCTTTGCCTCATCCGGCCCGGTATCGCGCATGTCGTTGTGCTGGAACGGGGTGCGGACGACGGTGATCCCGGCCTTCTCGCAGATTTCGTCGTCGGGAACGACGCCGGGATCGGCCTTGAAAACGGGGTCTTTCGAGCGGAACGAGAGTATCTTGAAGCGGCCGTCGGTCATGAACGGCACGCGCAGATTGTCGAGCGTCACAACCTTCTTGATCTGATCGGGATAAAGCTTGGCGAAATACATCGAGATGTCACCGCCGTTGGAATGTCCAACCATGGTCAGGTGATCGTAATCAGCGTTCGGTTGAACTTTCTTCAGCTCGTCGATCGCGAAGCGGATGTTGGCGATGCCCCGGTGATACTGCGGCAGGCGCCCGACATAGAGTTCGCCGACTTTCGTCACCAGCGGCGCGTCGCTTGCGAGATCGTGCTGGATCGAGGCCACCAAATAGCCGCGCGCGGCGAAGACGTTTGCCAGGAAGGAATATTCCGTGAATTTGACGGTGTTGCCGTGATTGAGGATAGCGACCGGCAGCTTGATCATGCCGGCATTGGCCTCCAATTCCTTATCCCACCGCACGGCCAAGTCGATTTCGACGGGACGATTGCCGCGGGCCGGGTCGTAAAACATCAAGGTTTCGTGCCGGATCGCCCACTTGCTTGCAGTGAAATAAGCGACCGCAACCAGCGCAGACACAGAAAGCAGAACGGCAATTCCACGTTTCATTTTCGTCTGCGTCCTCGGTGAAAAACATCTTGGTCCGGACTTGTCACAGCGGGCCTTTTTTTGCGGGTGCGGCCTTACAGCACCGCAACAGCAACCAGCGTTACCGCGCTGACAACCAGGCCGGATACGCCGCCCAACATCACGCAAAGAAAAAAATCGTTCATGGCTATGCCGGCCTCTAACAAAAGGATGGGGACCGGTAAGGGCTCGGTGTTTCAACGTTGTTTCATTGCCCAGGGAAAATGGTTTCATGGCCGAAAATAAAAGGCGCGGGGCTGGCGATCGTCGGTCCCGCGCTCAAATGCAAAACCTCCGCCGGCTCACCTTGCAGACAAGTCGATCACGTAACGGAGGACCCAGTACTGAGGCCTCTGCGAGGTGGAAAGGCGACGCCGAGCGTGGCTCATAGAGTATTCGTTTACGGCACCCTCAAGAGAACGGCTTCCCGGTGATCATGCCTGATCCAGAAGGCAAGCCCTTAGCCGGTGAAATCGATAGACGCAAGCGCGCGAGAGTTTCTTTCTCGGCCCTTTTGATTTAGATCAAGCTTATCGTGCTTGATGCCACAAACGGGGGGCGTAAGATGCCCGCAGCGTGCCGCTTCCCCTGCTTGGCCGCGCCGTTGCGCGGGAGGGGTGCCATGACGACATCCATGTTCAAACTCAGGTCGAAATTCACCACCTGCGTGCTGGCTTGCGCGATGGTCCTGTCGGTCGCGGCATATGCCAGAGGTGGTGGTGGCGGTGGCTTCCATGTTGGCGGCTTCCATGGCGGCGTCGGCGGGGGACACTTTGGTGGTGGTCGCGCCTTCGCCGCGAGCCCTCATTTTGCCCCGCACAGCTTCAACGCCGTCCGCAACGCTCGCGCCGCGATGGGCACAGCTGCAGCGGCCGGGGCCTCTGCGCTTGCGGCGAGGCAGGTCGACGTGATGCGGAACGCCAGCGCCGTGCAGCGTTCACTGAACGTGCCCCTGATCAATCGGGCGCTGAACAACACCGTCGCGCTGCGCGATCCGCGCACCCGCGCGTTCATCACCGCGAGCGTGGCCAGGGCGGCGTGGCATGGTGGCAACTGGTGGTGGTGGCGCCATCGCAATGGCGGTTTTGGGTGGATCGGTCCCTTGTTCTGGCCGTTCGCCTTCTATGACATTTATGACTACGCCTTCTGGGGCTATCCCTATGATGATGCGTTCTGGGGGTATGGCTACCCGGACCTCTACGCCGGCATCTTCGGCATTTATGGCTATGATGATCTGATGGGCTTTGCGGGCTACCTGCCGCGCTATGCCAGCAGGCGCGGAGGCAACCTCGACACTGGAGCCTATGCGCCGCCGAACGGCCAGACCACCCTCGCGCAAATGTGCGGCGACGACAGCCGCGTGATCGCCGGACTGCCGATCGAGGCATTCCAGAATGCAATCCAGCCGAACGAGGCACAGCGTGCCGCGCTCGAAGAACTCGCGAACGCTTCGGAAAAGGCAGCTGCAGGCCTCAGGGCCTCCTGTCCCACCGACGTTGCGCTCACGGCGCCGGGCCGGCTTGCAGCGATGCAGCAGCGCATCGAGGCGATGATCGTCGCGGTGCAGACGGTGCAAGGGCCGCTCGATAAGTTCTACGGCCTCCTGAGCGATGAGCAGAAGGCGCAGATCAATGCGCTGTCCACCATGCCCCAGCGTCCGGACCGGACCGCGGCGAGAGCCGGCGCGGCCGGACCAACCTGCGATGTGACGCAACCGGAGCTGACCGAGTGGCCGACCGCGACGATCGAGCAATCGGTTAGGCCGACCGAGCAGCAGCGCCGATATCTTGACGCGCTTCAGGGCGCCGCCGCCCAGGCTGCGGACACACTGAAGGTATCGTGTCAGACCCGGCCAGAGGACGCGCTGACGCCGTCGGCGCGCCTCGCGGCCATTGGCCAGCGGCTCAACGCCATGCTGCAGGCGGTGAAGACCGTGCGCATGGCGATGGATGACTTCTATGGATCGCTGACCGACGAGCAGAAAGCGGCCTTCGACGCGATTGGCCCGCAGCAGGCTGGCGGGCGCCGAACCGTCCGCGGGCGCGTATGATCCGGCGCGATGTCGTCCGCGTAGTGAACGCGCCTTGGGATCTCGTGCAAGCGCGCGGCAAGGGATTGGATCGCTTGCGAGGGGAAGCCTATCGCGTCTCCCGCGATGCGAGGACCGATTGGTACGTCGAGCCAAGAAGCTTAGGAACAGCGTTTTGCTTGAGAATAGCGGACGTGAGAGCCAGGTTCTGTGCAGTTTCCGCAAAGGAAAACGTTGCTTACGCTACCGAGCATCCAACCCACTAAGGGCAGACGTAATGGAGGAGCGAAGCGGACATCGACGTAGGTGAGTCGGTGGGCGCGGTTTGGCTTACCCGACCTCTCTTGAACCTCGCAGCCACCGCAACAACTCACATCAGATGGTGATGGTTCGCCCGGAGTTCTTGCATGGGGCGGCGTGTGCCGGTCTTGTGGCTGCCGCTAATCGGTTTCCTCCTCGCTGCCGGGCTGGTAGCGGCACTTGGGCGCGATCTGGACGGACGTTATGCGGGGTCCCCACTCAAGCGTTGGTTTGACCAACTCGAAAGCGGTTGGGGGCGCTGCTGTTCGGATGCCGACGGCCGTATCGTAGAAGATGCCGACTGGGAGACCAAAGACGGCCACTATCGCGTTCGCGTACCAAACGTTCCCGGAGAGGCGGTTCGAAAAAGTCTGAATACTGCGCCATTTGGCGGTACTGGTCATTCGCAATATGCGAATTTTGGCGGCGAGCTGTTCCAGGTTGAGGACTAGTCGGTTGACGGCACGAACATGTAGCCCACGCCGCGCACGGTGCGGATAGCGTCGGGATGTGCCGGGTCAGCCTCGATCTTGCGGCGCAAACGCGTGATGCGGAGATCGATAGCTCGGTCGAACGCCTCCATCTCCCGGTGCGCCGTCACCTCCAGCAGCCAATCGCGCTGCAGCGGACGGTTGGGGTTTTCGGCAAACACCTTGAGCAGGTCGAATTCGCTCGCTGCCAACGTCTCCTCGCTGTTGTCGGCGGGATCAACGAGCACGCGGCGTTCAAGATCGAGCACGCGGCGGCCCATGCGGACCCGTGGTCCTGCCGCCACGACGCCACCGGCCGAGCGTCGCAGGACACTTTTTACTCGGGCTAACAGCTCACGGGGCTCGAACGGTTTCGCAATATAATCGTCCGCGCCGGTCTCAAGGCCGATTACACGGTCTACCGTGTCAGAGGCGACCGTTACCATGATAATGCCGATGCGACCGCTTTTTTCGCGCAGCCAGCTCGCCAGCGCGAAGCCGTCTTCACCGGGCAATCCGACATCGAGCAGCACCAGTGCCGGCAGCTCACGTTCAACCGCCCTGCGCAACGCGATGCCGCCGTCAACGCCGGTGACCCGAAATTTCTGTCGGGAGAGATAGTCGACCAGCAATTTGCGCTGCGCGTCCTCGTCCTCGACTACGACAATATGCTGGCAGTGATCCATGCCTAGGCACCTTCGCAGTTGCGCGGGATCTAAGGCCTGACCGGTCCATGAAACTTGTACACTCGTGCGCTTCAAACTAGCCTACCATGGATGATCCGGGTTGTCAGGGCATAGGAAAGCGGGGCCGGTCGGTGCTGCCAGCGAATTCGCTTAACGCCGCAGTGCGAGACTTTGTCAGAATACAGACGATACAAAGACCGTCCACCGCGACACACTGTTGATACCTCTTATAGCCATAGTGCTGAGTTTGGAGGCGTCCCGAATGTTTGCCCCTCCCCATCGGTTACGTGGCATTCTCGCCGCTGCAGCTCTCACTTGGACTACACCGGCTTTGAGCGGCGACGTTAAGGTCGCGTTCATCAACCCGAATGGGCCACCCGAATTTTGGCAGCCTGTCGTTACGACGATGAGGGCCGCAGCCGCTAAGCTCGGAATTGACGTGGAAATCCGCGAATCGGATCACTCCCGCGACAAGGCGGTCTCGATCGCGCAGGATTTTCTCGCTGAGCGCCCGCGCCCCGACTACTTGATCGCAACTAATGACCTCGAAGCCGGTGACGAAGTCATAAAGCTTGCTGATGCCGCACATGTGAAGACAATCCTGCTGAATAATGACCTCAACGAGAAGGAAGAGCCCCGCACCAAATATCGCGCTTGGCTCGGCAGCATTGTCCCGGACCATGAAGGTGCCGGCTACGGCATCGCCACGACAATTCTCACGGCGGCGGAAAATTTGACTAATCGCCCTATCAAAATCCTGGCACTAACCGGCGACGCCACGACGCCTGCCTCAGTCGAGCGCGTTCGTGGCCTCAAGCGCGCGATCGGCGTTATGTCGAGTCTGCTTGGGCCCAGCTCGGTGCAGCTGCTCGACGTGCGCTATCTCGATTGGACCGCCAAAACTGCGGAGGCCGCGACGCGCGATTTCATCCAATCCGGCCAGCACATTGATGCTTTGTGGGCCGCTAATGATCCGATGGCGCTCGGCGCGATCGCAGCGCTGAAGGGGGCCGGCTACCATCCGGGAATCGATGTGATGGTAGGCGGTCTCAACTGGAGCCAGGAAGCCGTCGATCGCGTCTTGAACCATGAAATGGTTGTCACCTATGGCGGCCATTTTCTTCTTGGTGCCTGGGCCATGATCGTTCTCCGCGATTACCAGGATGGTCGCGACTTCGCCGAAGAGGACGTACGCCTGCAAATTCCGATGGGCGCTTTCGATCTCCCCGTGGCGCGGCGCTTTCCCGAAATCGGCAAGGTCGATTGGCGCCGGGTCGACTTCACGCGATTCAGCAAAACCCGCAATCCCGCAGTCACGCGCTACACCTTTACGCCGGACGCCGTGCTACGTCAGCTCGGGGCCACCCAATAAGAACCGCCGATGATCTGGTTTCGCCAAAACAGGGTTGCACTCACGATTCTCATTGGACTGGCACTGATTGCATTAGTGGCAATCGGACAAAGCGCCGTCGCGTTTTTTGCGATCGCCCGGTTTGGCGCCAGCTTCAACGAGATTGCCGAGACGAATTTATCAGCCCAAATTGCCGCCTCCCAGCTATCACAGCACAGCCAAACGTTGGTCGCGACGGCGCCGGAGATTGCTCTTGCGAACACGCAACTGCGCCGGCAAGCCATCATCGACCAGCTCAATGAGCGGGCCGCGGCGCTGGCCGGCCTCGTCTCACGCTTGGGTCAGACCGGGACCGATCACGCGCAAGTCGCGGACTTGCAACGCGAATTGAACGTCGTTGTCACCAACTTGAAAGGTCTGGACGAATTTGTGCGCCGGCGCATCGATGCGAGCAACGCACTCGAGGCGATTGTTATTCGTCTACCGAACTTTGCCGGAAGCGTACGAAAGGTTGCCGACGCAGCGATCATTGGCAGACAAGACGACGAATCAAGTTCAAGTTCGATCGTCTCGTCGGCAGACCAGGCGCACTTGGCTGAATGGTCTGCGGCAGCGCTTGAATGCATCACGCTGATGTTGACTACCCCGGCGGTTGATAACGGTTCGCGCCTCGACCGCGTAAAGTCTGAGATTCAGACACTCATCGATCGCATGTCCCGCGCACAGGAAAAACTGCCACAGGCCCTGCAGTCCAAAATCGCTCCCGTGCATGATGCGATTGCCCAGTTTGGCCTTGGCCCCGAAGGTCTTCCTGACGTGCGTCGTCAGCAAATCGAAAGCGAAGCGGCAATCGAGACCGCGCTGCGACTCATTCAGCAGACCAGCGCCGCGTTCGTGGGGACAGTTTCTGCCATCTCAATGGCCACCCGGGGAGACATCGCCAGGCGCTCTGCGTACGTCAACAAGACGGTTTCGTCCTTCAACGTGCTGAGCATCATCGCTTCACTGCTGTGCTTGGCCGCGGTTGCCGCGATCTTCGCCTATGTGCAGCGCGCGGTGATCACCCGCCTGAAGCTTCTTCAACAATATATGGGGGCGCAGGTCGAGGGACGGCCAGTCACGATACCAACTGCCGGCGAGGACGAAATCAGCGAAATGGCAAGAGCAACAACCTTCTTTGTGAAGGAGCTGAAAAAGCGGGAGGAGGCGCTGGGCACGGCCAAGGAGGCGGCCGAAGCCGCGCGCGATGCGGCCGAACAAGCCAGCGCCGAGGCAGAGGCGGCGCGCGTCGACGTCGAGCGCACGCGCGAAGTGCTGCAGACCGTGCTGGACAGCATGAGCGAAGGAATTGTTCTGTTCGACAAGGACCTCCGCTTGAAATTCATCAATCAGCAGCTGATAGCGGCCCAGCGCTACCCAACCGAACTGGCTCGCCCGGGCGCCTCTGTCAATGACCTGATCCGCTTTCAGGCTGAACGCGGCGACTTCGGCCATGCTGAGGATATCGGTCTGCTGATCAAGGAACGGACAGCGACGATCCTCAAACCGGGAGGTACTTGCTATGAGCGGCGCACGGCGAGCGGCAGTTTCGTCGAGTTCAGTTTCAAGCCGCTGGACGGTGGTGGCCTGCTGGCGCTTAGTCGCGATATCAGCGAACTTAAAAAGCGGGAGAGCGCACTCGAGACCGCTCGCGACGCGGCGGAACGGGCCCGCACTGAAGCCGAGGCCGCTAATCAGGCGAAATCAACCTTCCTCGCAACGATGAGCCATGAAATCCGCACACCGATGAATGGCGTGCTCGGCATGGTCGAAGTGCTCGAGCGGCAAGGTCTCAACGAGGCACAACAACAGACAGTTTCGACCATTCGAGAATCGGGCAACGCGTTATTGCACATCATCGATGACATTCTCGATTTCTCCAAAATCGAGGGTGGACGCCTTGAACTAGAGGCTATTCCGTTTTCGCTGAACGGCCTGGTTTCGACCATGCTGGAAACATTCCGACCGCAGGTAATTGCCAAGGGCCTAACGCTTGACGCTGAAATCGACTCAGGCTCGCAAGACGTGCTCATCGGCGATCCCAACCGAGTGCGGCAAATCTTGTTCAATCTTCTCAGCAATGCCATCAAGTTTACCGAACGTGGCCGAATACGAGTTCACGTCAACACCGCGGCGCTCGGCGAAGGCAACACGAGGGTGGCGCTCGCCGTGGCCGACACCGGAATCGGCTTGAACGCAGAGCAGCTCGGCAGGCTGTTCCAACCGTTCGTGCAGGCCGACAGCTCGATCACGCGGGAATTTGGGGGAACCGGTCTTGGTCTTTCCATAGTCCGGCGACTAGCACAGATCATGGGCGGCGATGTCGCCGTCGAGAGTTCGCCTGGTGCCGGCTCCACCTTCACCGTGACATTGAGGGTGCATGCTGCGCCCGCCGACTCACCGTTGAAATTGCTGCTCAAACCGGTCGCCAGAACACCCGTGAACGTCGCTGCTCGATCCGAAGGCCCCCGCGTCTTAGTGGTCGATGATCATCCCGTGAACCGAGAAGTCCTTGTGCTCCAACTCAAGCTTCTTGGGATCACCGCCGACAGTGCAGCCAGTGGCGCCGATGCTTTGGCAGCATGGGCGCGCACGCGCTACGCCGCAATCTTGGTTGATATCCATATGCCGGGTATGGATGGCCACGAGTTGACGCGGCAGCTACGTGCCGGCGAAGCCAATCGTAATGGCGGTCGTACGCCGATCATTGCCGTGACTGCTGATGTCATGCAAGGTCAGGAAGAACACTGCCTCGCGACTGGTATGGACGCATATCTGGTGAAGCCCGTAAGAATCGAGCGGCTGCGCGCCACGCTGGAGCGATGGCTGCCTATTCAGGGCGATGATGATGCCGCAAGCCCAGCCGATGCGACGAAATCCGTCAGCGCGATTGACCGTAACGTCCTCGCGGCTTGGCTCGGCAATGACGGTCATGCCGTGGATGAGCTGTTAGACAAATTCCGCCAAACAGCTATCCACGCTGAACGGGAAATTGATGATGCTTCCCGCATCGGTGATCTGGCAACATTGGCCGCAACGGCGCATAAGCTAAACGGAGCCGCGCTAGCGGTCGGCGCGACCGGTGTTGCCGCGGCCGCTGCCGCGCTGGTTCAGGCGGGCAAGGCCGGTGACCGGACACACTGCCGCGACCTGCTCGGGCGGCTCACGGTTCAACTGCGTCGCGCCCTCGCCGAGATTGACGGATCCAGTCGACCAGCCTGATCCTTTCTCGTCTCAGCCGATACTGGCCGGCAAACTCTCCCTTCATCGCAAACTTGCGACTATTGGTCGTTGTTTAAAGGCAGCAAGGTTTCAAAGGCATCCGGGCTGGTTTAGATGGGCAGCGGCCTAGCGTTGCCAAGCGCAGAATCGACGACGCCGGCCGCGATACAAGCGATACCAAATCGACGATGCTCGACATTCCTACGAAACCGATGTGAGTCATGATCGCTACTGCTACCGCAGAGGCGGTGAGCTTGCTCAGTATCAACAGGAGAATTCAGATGCGCCAGAACATCCAGAACAGAGAGCTGCGGACTAATATTCTCGCCCTGTTGCTGGTAACAACGCGACGCGTTACCCCAGACGATACCCGCGTCCTCCGTCACTGCGACTTCCCCGACAGCAGCGGCAGACGCGAGCTGCAGCGGCATCAAGAACAAACCGCCATAGCGCCACTCAACCAGTGCGATAGGCTGGCTGCTACGCCGGAAATGGCCGCTTAATATTGGGCTCGGGCTCGCGGTTTTAGGTTGGCCACTGTCACCGGTTAGGCGGTGAGCCCAATGAACAGGAGAATTCAGATGCACAAGATCAACGTCTTTGCCGCCGCTCTGATCCTAATTGGCCTCGGAGCATGGGTCGTTACCACCAACTCACGCGTTGCCGCCTCGACGCCAGTCAGTATCGATCCGTTACAGATGATGACTGGCGCGACGAATCTTCCGACCTCGCACTACGTCGACTACAGCGTAGAGTTTCCCAATTGAAAGGGCTGGCTACGAGCCAGCCTTGGATCTCGAGTTGCGCGGCGATCAACCGATCGCCGGGAGGAGGTTCCGCCATGTTGCACGCTTTAGACCTCACGCGTTCATTCCAAGCAGCCAAAACTCCTTGGCAGGCAGTAAGCGAGAACGACAACGAAGCGATTGAGTGTGCTCCTCATGGTTTTGCCAAGGCAGCCTTCCAAGACACCCTGGCCGCCCTTCCAATCGTGACCTACGAGGCCGGCGAGACCGTAATCGCCGATGGTTCGAGGACCGGGCGGCTGTTAATTCTAAAGAACGGCACAGTCACGATCCTCAAGGACGACAAAGAATTTGCCAAGGTGGCGGAGCCTGGCGCTGTTTTCGGCGAACTCTCGGTCTTGCTGGATCAGCCGCACACCGCCGAGGTGCGTGCCTTGGAAACTTCGCAGTTTCACATCGCCGACGCGACCGCGCTGCTCTCACAAAATCCTACTGCGGTGCTCTATGTTGCTACCGTTTTGGCACAACGACTCGACGTCGCAAATCACGCTCTCATTCAATTAAAAAGTCAGCTTCAAACCCGAGAGCCGCATAACGTGGTCGCCAAAACGGTCGGTAGAGTGGAGCAACTCCTTGCCGGCGGTGGCGCCAATCTTGTTTATGCCGGATACCCATACGATCCGTTTGCCCAATAGAGAAACTATCATTTTGCTGCAGTGCAGGCCAAACTCCAGTCGGACCTCGGCCTGACGCTGGAAGACATTGCTGTCCTGCGCGAGTACGCCACGAAACCCGCGCCGACCTCGCTCCGATTGAACCCACACTGCAAAAAATCAGGTCCAACATGAGCAAGCAAACCTTCGTCATGACCCCGAAGAATTACCCGCGTCCGCTCGAAGTCCTCGGCGAGCACGCCGCCGTGCTGGCGTCCGACCAAGGTACCATTGGCTCCGAACTCTTCCTGAAGGAAGGATCTCGAGGCAGCACCTCGCCTTGGCATCGCCGCCCAAGCGAGCGCGCCGCCACGAAAACCTTCAGCAAGATGATCCATCGACTGAAAGAGGACGTTCGCAGCTGGTACGAGCTACATCGACGCAACGGTGCGACCAATGTCGTCGTCTGGGCTATCTACCTTGAGCTGCTGTTGATGCTCGTCCTGCTCGTTCTTTTGCCATTTGATACTGTGCAAGTGGGAGGCCGCTACCGCCTGATCAAGCCGCTCAATTTTACGATGTCGATGGCTATGTATCTCGCGACGGTCGTGATCTTGCTGGATTACCTCCGGGCATCGATGTGGTGGAAGAAGGTCATCGGCTGGGGGGTCTCAATCTGCATTTTGACCGCCATCACCTGCATTACTATGCAAGCAGCGCGTGGTACGACCTCACACTTCAACAACAGCACGCCCTTCGACTCCACCGTCTCCTCGCTGATGGACATAGTGGATCCTCTCAATAGCGTCTTTGTCCTCGTCCTGCTAATTTTCGCTGTACAATCTAAATACGATGTTTCGCGCTCGTCTCAACTTGGGATCGTATTCGGGATTCTCCTTTTCCTTGCAGGATCTGTCATCGGGGGAGTGATGGTCGCGCACGGACAGAGTGTGGTAGGCGTTGCGCCTGAAGGTCCGGGACTGCCGGTGGTCAACTGGAGCACCAAGGGGGGCGATTTCAGAGTCGCGCACTTCTTGGGTATCCATGCATTCCAAATTTTGCCGATCGCGGGGTGGCTTATCAACCAAATGGAAGGTCTGCCCAGGCGAGCGAAGCTGACGGCCGTTGTTGCCGTCTCCGCTGGGTACGTGTCGCTCATGGGAATTGTGTTCCTACAGGCCATGAACGGTGTGCCGCTCGTGAGAATGTGAGTCGCGCGCGCCGATATTCCCATCGAGCAGCCGACTGCATTTGAATTTGGTTTGAACCTAAAAGATTGCTAAGTCGCTCGACCTCGTCGTCCCTTCCGCAAGTGCTGACCCGCGCGCCGACGAGTTGATCGAATGAAGCAACGACTTCCGGTTCTGGCCCTGGCTGTGTAAAAACGAAAAAAATCGAAACGCGACGAGAATGACATTCTTCAGTTCGATTTCTAAGTCGAATGTGTTTTCGAATTGGATGCCTGAAACGGTCTTAGACGAATAACTTCTTCTATAGCGATCTAGTGCCTTCGCGTTTTCACCCAGCCAAGACCCATTTCGGACTTCGGCCTTGTCGTCATATTAAGGCTAACCGTCTCGCTTTCGGTACTTTTCGAGGACGGTTTTTGAACGCCGGCGGCGGGAAGGCTTTTGGCATGTCAGGATTTTGGCGTTGGTACGACCGCGCGGCTCGGGCGGATTTTGCCGGGACGCTACTGGGGTACGTATTCGATTGGAAAGGGT
>Ga0070716_100000843_pt1 | contig 13231 bp, 8 predicted proteins | sample LARL112metaG_FD_71395 | JGI IMG/M metagenome (GOLD analysis project Ga0070716, IMG submission 71395) | Corn, switchgrass and miscanthus rhizosphere microbial communities from Kellogg Biological Station, Michigan, USA - LAR L11-2 metaG | ecosystem: Host-associated > Plants > Roots > Rhizosphere ... | reverse complement strand
GCCTGCTGGTAATAGGCTTTGGCCAGCGCCCAGCGCGTGTCCCAGGAAGCGGGGGCAGGATTGAGCTTCAGGGCTCTTTCCAATGGAGTCACCGCGGCTTCGTATTTCCCCTGATTGCATAGAGCCATGCCGAGCGCCGCAAAGGCATTCGCGTGCGCTGGATCAATCTGTGTAGTTTTTTCCAGGACTTCCTCCGCTTTGGACCAGTCACGCTGCTTCAAAAGAACCACGCCCTGCAGATACAAAACATCGGGATGCCCGGGCGCAAGGAGCCTAGCTTTGCTGGCATCCTTCTGCGCTTCCGCCAGGTTGTTAACGGCGAGGGCTTGCAAGCCTTCATCGACCGCTTTTTTGGCCTTCGGCGCAAGCAAAGGACGACCGGGAACGCCCTTCTGGTTCGCTGAGACAGGGTGCAGGTAAACATCCACCTCGACTCTTCCGTTCGCAATGATCGAAACGTCTTTTTGTGTGCTCGCATATCCCGCAGCTTCGACGACCACGGTGAAGTCTCCGAGTTCGTTGACCACGAGTTCAGCACGGCCGAGCGTTGTCTGTGCTTGTCCGGCAGGAATGGTGCCGCGGAACAGCTTAACTACGGCCGGGTTGGAAATGGCTTCGCCTGAGGAGTCGTGGACGACTACGCTGATAGCAACGCCTCTGCCAAAGAACTCGGTTGCGGCGGAGCCGGCGTCTTGCGCGCGGGAGGGAGAGACCAACAGCAGACCGAGCAGAAGCGAGAGCAAGAATCGAAAATTTGACGGCAAACAGTTATTTGCTAGTGCTGGAGGCAGAAGCTGTGGACCGCAAGAACTGTCTGTTCGCGAACGGTGCATGACCACCCTCGACGCTTGGCGGGAGATTATGCCAACGGGTAGTGCGCGTCAAGGGGATAGCCCAAATTGACTGTCGTTCCTCGCCGACAGGGTTCGTGATCACGATTGAAGATATGTCCTTAAAGCGAAAGCGCCCGAAACTCTTTCGAGTTTGTAGGATCTAATTTCTTCGATTACCTGCGGCAATTCATACCCACGCTTTATGTTTGGCGCGAGTCTCACGTCGTAGGGACCATTTCGCCCCAGATGCTGATCCTAGCAGTACCACTTTCGTTCCTGTATGGGCAAACCTCACTTTCTGCCCGGCTACTGCCGCATTGTGCTAAGTTGCAGGTAAGTTTTCGATTGGTGTTTCTCAATGGAGGGCATCGTTCAGTTGAGATCTGATGACGAAATCATCGATGAAATCATCCCTATCCTAGGCTTCAGCCGTCGGGGAGCCCGGATTGAGAGCGCAATACGAAATGCGCTCGCCCAGCGGCGGCCACGAACTTAAATCCGGTGAGCCTTGTCGTCATCTTAGCGACGCTTACACATAGCCCACAAACACCTGTTTTCGGGCAGCCACTTCTGGCGACGTGGGCGTCCGCAGATTCAGGCGCTTGCGAAGCAACCAGCGATGGGGATTTTGGGCAGCCTCGCTTGCACGTTATGTTTGCAGCCACAAACTTCCCAGAAGCTGACTTGCACTAAGACTTATGGCCCGCATCGGTGGGAGTCCGTCCCGTGTCCTGCCTGCTGGTTAGCCCGTCACTGCGGAGCAATGTTGTTGGCGAATTTTTGCGGACTGGATCTAGCCAGCTTAACGGTCTTCTACGGCCTTCGCTTCGCAATGTTCTCGTATTTCTGTCTGGCTTTTTGAAAGATCGCCAGCACCGCCTGCTGCTCAGTTTCGGTATTCCACGTCGTGCTGCTCTGCGCCGCCGTGATCAGCCGTCCCATCCATGCCACGAAATACGCTGCATCCTCCGTGTTGCGCTGCGGGGCGCCAGCTATGTTCACATAAACCGGACTGGTCGTCGCATACGGGTACAGATCCAAAATCGGGTATTCGGCCTTGTCACTAAACGTGCGCAGGATGCACCAGCCACTGCTTTCGAGCGGCAAACTGCCTTCGACGTAAGCGGTTGTGCGATTTGCACTGATGTCTAGTTCGCGCGCCACTTTCCCGTTGCAGACGATCTGCAGATAATCTACTGGGACAATGGACCCAAGAGCCGCCTTAAAAAAGACATCCTGCTTCTTGTCGAGAAGAACCTCCCCTCCTGGCGCCTCCCCTCCGAGTTCAAAGCGCATCAACGGCCCGTTCGTGGCGAAAGTCCGTCCTGCTTTGATGGACTGGAGCCACGGCTCAAGCTTCAACGATCCAGCGGGAACTTCCGCATACACGCGGTTCAACCCAATCGGCCCCCGCAACGAGGCATAGTTTCCCATGAAATCTGTTCCGGCGGCGGTCGGCAGCCGGAAACCGCAGTTCAGCAACTTGTACCAAACCTCTGCCGTGGATTTATGGTCCGAAAAGCCGACAACCTCGATGTAATCCACTTTCCCAAGCGCCACATCAGCCGGCAGTTCAAGCGTGACAGCGTCTTTCGCCGGATTCGGTACGCTTTCCAGCGGATGAACATACCCCACCAGCGCTCCTTGTTCGTGTGCCAGATCAGCCACGTCGGCATTTGCCGGAAACAAACTGGCCGCCTCCGTGTTTGGGTACCCGGCATATCCTGGCAAGATCAAATTCCGCGTCAAGTTCAGAAGCCCGAGATGTCCCCAGTAGCTGGTATGAAATTCCTGCGCGTGCTGCAGCAAGCGATCTTGGTCGGAAGCCTGATCAAGTTTCGGCGAAAAGTACGCAATATCCGGGAAGCGCTCTTCTTTGTTGACGACCAGATTTTCAATGATCGACAGATTCTCGGCGGCGGCCTGCTCAATCAGATGCGAGGGTGTGTTCCGATATGTGCCCGCATAGTTCATGTGTACGTGAGCATCCCCACTGACCCACCGCGTGTCAGGACTCTTCCACTCGATTTGCCGAAGCGGAACCGTGGTTTCCAAGGTTTTGCCCGCCAGAACCTCTAAGCTTCGTTCTTCGAACCGGTATTCGAAGCCGTGCATGACGCCCACTTGCACTCTTCCCGCTGGAACCGTAACCTCAGAGATTCCCTTGGTGTCGAAGTAGTGCGCCTCAAACCGGCGCTCCTTGCGGTCAAAACTGTCGTCCCCTTCCATCCACGCATCATCGGGCGCATACGCCCGCCCGTCTTCCGCAGTAACGAAGACTCGTGCCGCCACCGGCTTCCCGCCGCGATCTGTAACTCGCAGAAGCAACTTCCCCATTGGCTTCAGGTACTTTCGCTCGCGGGCGACAACCTCGTTCTGCGCCCCGCCGGGAATGGTTTGGATCCACAACGACGTATTGCCGCTGCGGTTGGAAATAAACGCAATCTTTGATCCGTCCGGCGACCATCGTGGATTGATATTGTCGTACTCTCCATACGAAATCGGAAATGCGTCACCACCCGCCTCCGGCATCACCCAAAGGTGGTGCCACGACCGTCCTAGATATGACGCGTACACCATGCGCTTGCCGTCTGGCGAAAAATCCGGGCGGGCTTTCCAGGTCGTCTCCTCATAGTGGATCTCATGCGCTTCCGCGCCGGGTTGCGCCTTCATCCGCCAGAAGCCGCCAGTACCGTGGATGTGCCCCCGATTGGAAATGAAAAGGATTTCCGACCCGTCATGCGACCACACCGGGCTGATCTCGTGGTCGACCTGGCTGTAGTAATAGCGAGGAAGTGAACTGACGTTTTCCGGAGTGAGTTGTTGGACGTCGCTCAGTTCGCCATTCTCGAATCTCCCGGCAAAGATGTGGAAGTGACCTTTATAGGAAGTCGAAACAAACGCCAGCCGCTTACTGTCGGGAGAGAACCGCGGCTCGAGGTTAACCGAGCCTCCGGATGTGAGCTGTCGCGTGCGTCCATCATGCACGTCGAGCAGCCATAACTCCATGGCGTCGTGGTCGTAGCGCGAAAAGACAACCCAACGTCCATCCGCCGACCAGTCCGGCTGATAGTCATAGCCCGGACCTGCCGTCAGTTGCTCGGCGACCGTGCTGTTCACATCCTGCCGCCACAGCGATCCGGCAATGGAGTAAATCAGCGTCCGGGAATCCGGAGACCAGGCAGCCGCACTTGGTCCCGTAGTGAGCTGAGGCAGGTACATCTCGCGATAGTAATAAGCATGTGGGAGGTCGATCTGCTTGAGCACCGGCTCACGCTGCGCCACACAATTCGCGCATAACAGGAAAGCAATGATGAAAAGCCGAATCAGTTGGAATCGGAACAAAGTTCCTCCGCGAAATCAGGAAACGGAACGAATTATTTCGTACCGGACAGAATCAGCAATTTACCTCACGGCCGGGATAATGGGCAGCACTACCTGCGAAAGGCGCTTTGCGTCGTGAAATACGCGAATGTGCGCCTTTTTCATCTCGACACTGTTCACCTCTGACTTTGCACTTTGGAGGTTACGCGAGAAGTTCGGGCTGAAGCTTGCGGAGATCTGCAGGCGGATCCGGTGTCCCTGAAGAAACACGTTGCTGGTAATCAGGTTCTCCAAGTTCAGTTCATAGATTGTTCCCGGGGATAATAACTGCCGGCCCCGGCTGATGTCGCGATAGCTTGCGCGCAGGACATCGAGGCCCGGACTCATCAGGTTCATCGCCGTTCCATCCGGGGAGACGTCCAGAAGACGGGTCCAAAGATCGAAATCGCGGCAGTCGCAGGAAACAAAGATGCGGGCCGTAATCGGCCCCGTTATTTCGGTATCTTCCTGCAGCAGAGCAGAATCGAAGGTCAAAACGTCGGCGCGAATAGCCAGCTTGCGATAGTCATGGGCGCCGGAGGGCTCGTACGTGTTCACGACGGGATTTGCTGGATCGGATACGAATTCGCTGAAACTGTCCGGGTTGTCGAAAGGCGTGGTTTGTAGTCGGCCTGCACTTGAACCATCGCTCGCGGGAGCGAGGAAAGCCGATGTTTCTCTGGCTGTCGGCGGCCACTGGTCCGCGTCGCGCCACTGGTTGCGCCCCATTACGAAGTAACGCACTGGCTTTTCGTGGTCGACGCCGTTGTTTATGTGCTTCAGGTAGTGATCCATCCAGCGCAGCACAACCTCGTCGTAGTCGATTGCCGCGGTCGGGCCGAACTCACGCTCTCCGGATCGCGTTCTTGCGATATTGTCCACGCCATGAACCCACGGTCCAAGCAGCAGGTGAGTGCGAGGGTCGTTGTCGCCCTTCCTGGCCTGGAGAAGTCCTGCAAAGTTCGTAGTTGCGCCTTCCGGGCCATAGTTGTCGTCGTACCACGCCGAAAGGTTTAGAACCGCTGCGTGCGTGCGAGGGTAGTTGTCTCGCAGTTCGCTCCAGTTCCACCACGGATCCTCCGGCGGATGCTGTAACCAGTCGAAATAATACGGGGCGACTTGCTGCAGAGGCTTCACATCAAGCAGGGGTAGGGTAGTCAACATCTTCGGCCCTTCTTCCTTCCAGGCAGTGAGGGCTTCTCGGTAAGTGCGCGGGCCGGGCAGGTTCTTTTTCGCACGGGTACCCCAGGCAATGTTGTCCCAGATCCAGTCGATCCATGACATGTCCCACGTTCCGCCGGCGAAGAAGAAATTCTGCGGCGTCGAGAACGTCATGGCCGGTATCATGGCGCGCAAGTGAGGAGGGTTCTGAACCGCGGCGAGCCACTGCACCGCTCCGGTATACGAAAGGCCGAAAGTTCCCACGTTGCCATTCGACCAAGGCTGTGCGGCAGCCCACTCGATCGTGTCATAGCCGTCTGGTCCTTCATTTTCGTAGGGACGGAAATCTCCATCCGAGTGGTGCCGTCCACGAACGTCCTGGATTACGACGGCATAACCACGCTCGGCGGCATGCTTGAAAGTCGTGTACTGCTGCTGCGCGGCATCCTTCCCGTAGGGCGTCCGATACACCAGGACGGGGAATTTGTCGGCCTCGGGTGGCCGCATTACGTCGGCGCGAAGGACCACACCGTCACGCATAGGCACGGGGACGTCTTTCTCCACAACAAAATGCGTCTCGGAGTTCGGGGTGTCCTGCCCAGAGATGACAATGGAAACTGCAGGAATCAGGACCAAGGCCCAGAGTTTCATCGGGCGTTGAGACTAACAGGGTGCAGATGTGGCGGCAAGTCCGCCGCCGTTTCCTCCTGCTCGACAGGAGGTTGTGTAAAATCCTTACGCAGCGATCCCAGTGAATTGAATGCCAACTGCTGCCGGATTGCATCCCAGGTGCTGAGTGCCGAGTTCTAACGCACAGTCCGTTGCGACAACTCTACCGGCCCGCTACTACACAGATCCGGACCTCTTCCGCGACGAAGTCGAACGCTTCTACTGCCAGACCTGGATCTGCGCCGGGCGCGCAGATCAAGTCCCGACACCAGGCGACTTTTTTCTGCGAGAGGTTGCGGGTGAAAGCATCATCATTACTCGTGATGGCAGTAACTCGTTGCGCGCGTTTTTCAACGTCTGCCGGCATCGCGGCACCCGGATCTGTGCCAGCGCCGAAGGGCATTTCCCCGGACGGATCCAGTGCGGCTATCACGGTTGGACCTACGGACTCGACGGAAGTCTCATCGGCGCCCCCCACGTACATGACGGCTTCTGCCGCGAAGACTATCCCCTCAATCGCGTGCATTCCGACATCTGGGACGGACACATCTTTATCAATCTTGGCTCGGAGCCCGCCCCCCTGGCCAGTCAACTAGAGGATCTGACTCAGAAATTCCAGAATTGGCAAATGGCTGACCTGCGCACCCATCGGCGCATTGCGTATGAGGTGAAGGCTAACTGGAAGCTGATCATGGTGAACTACAACGAGTGCCTGCACTGTCCCATTCTTCATCCGGCGCTAAGTGCCATTACCGATTACCTCTCCGGAGAAAACGACCAGCCCCATCGTGGATACATCGGCGGCTCAATGGAGTTTCAGGGCGGCGCCAAGACTATGAGCAAGGATGGCAAGCTGCGGCGCAACTACCTTCCTGGACTCAACGCAGAGGAGCGAGACAGAGTCTATTACTACGCGATTTTTCCTAATCTGCTCCTCAGCCTGCATCCGGATTACATGATGACCCACACGCTCTGGCCGCGCGCCGTGGATCGTACTGACGTTGTCTGCGAATGGCATTTCCACCCTGACGAAATGGTCAAGCCTGACTTCGAAGCTGATGATGCGGTTGAATTCTGGGATGTTACCAATCGTGAAGATTGGGCGATCTCAGAGCTCTCGCAAGCGGGAATAAAATCTCGTGCCTATAAGCCCGGACCCTACTCCCGCTGCGAGTCGCTGCCCCACGCCTTCGACCAAATGGTACTGGAGCGTGAGAAACAAGTAATCAAGAAGCAGCCCCGCTAAACGGCCAACGCCCATCCTCGCTCTGCGGTTTTGTTCCCCGGAACCATGTAAGGTGATAAGCGTGCCGCATCACCGAACCGCTAGCCGTCCGCTATGGGCCACCGTCGTTGCAAGTCCATCCTGGGCATAACTTCTGGTTTGCCCGTGATCCGCTAAGTGCGGTGCTCCGCGCTTAGTCACGAATACTTGACGATTTAGCTCCAGGAAAGAACTAGGGGAAACGCAGAATTGCCAACCCCGCCGTTTCAGCAGGTGGCAACTCCCGCACGCGGGCAACAAAGACAGGCAGCACCGCTGGTAAGTATTGCCCTCGTGTTGTTCAGATGTAGATCGACTACGATTCAATTCCAGTGGTGCGAGTGCGACCAGATCTTCTGGATGTCGAACTTCACTCCGCGGCACAAAAAAATGATTTGTCCGTTCTCCTCGCTCATACCAAAGCGGTTGTAGTGCTCAAATGCCTGGTAGGAGCTGCAGTTGTCACGCACGTCGTTTTCGCTCCATTGAATTACTATCAAGTTTTCGTACACCTGTGGAGGAGGACCCCAATACCAGTGATTCTGGTGTCCTGAATAAGCGGTGGGCAAACCGTATTGTGGTCCGAAGAGGTTGACGGCGCCAGCTTCTCCGTAGTTCCCGGCCCATATTCCCGTTTTCGCGCGCTCCTCCGGCGGCAGCGAATTGTAGACGCTCGCGATTTCCCGGACCAAATCCCGCCATCCGAACTGGTCGGCTATCGGCTGCATCAAAAGCGACTGCTGGTGCACCTCGGCCTTGGCGGGCTTGAATCCAATCCTGTTCTGATATGCCAGCATACGCTCCGGAGGTAATAGCCAGATCGACATGGGCAGAAACGGCGCTGTCGCTAGGACAATCACGATCACCACGGCCACGCGCGTCCACGCCGGACGATTGGCCAGCCATCTCTCGATCACAGTTGCTCCGGCGGCGAACGCGACGGGATAGATCGGGAACACGTAATAATTCTTACCGTGCGCGACTTCCATCAGCACGAAAAAGACCACGAATGTAAGACCCAAGACGCGCCAGCGCCGTTCCCGTATCAACCAGATCACTCCTGTCAGCCACACGGGCAGCAAGATCGGATGCTGGTCGAGGATCTGCTCTTTGACAAAGGCGAGCGGCGGCAGAACAACGTTCTTGGCCTCCCGGCGCACATTCGCCAGGTCCTCGATCGTCGGGAAATGGTGGTTGATCTGCCACACAATGTTCGGGAGGAACAGGGCGAGCGCAATCGCGCCGGCGATCCAGATCCAGCGCCTGGCGAATTCGCGCCGCTGCTGCGTCAGTAGCAGCGCGACGGTGACAGCGAACCCGAACGACAGCGTTGAATGCTTGTTCTCCAGCCCGATGCCGCAGAGCACTCCGAACCACAGCCAGAGCCGTGAGTTACTCGTCCGCAGGACTCTTGCGACGACCAGCATCGCTCCCGTCCAGATCAGCGGCTCGACCGCATTCATCGTCATTAAGCTGTCCGTGACCAGCACCCACGGGCAGAGCAGGATCGCCAATCCCGCGAGGAATTGGCCGTAACGGTTCGCGCCGAGTTCGCGAGCCAGGAACATCGTCGCCGCAACGAGGGCTGTTCCCGCCAGAGCAGGGATCATCCGCAGCGCCGCGAGCGAGCCTCCGAGCAACAGGGCGACCTTCGCATACAGCGCAATCAGCGGCGCAGCATCGACATAACCCCAGTCCAGGTGACGAGCCATATCGAGGTAGTACAGTTCGTCGCGGAAATACCCGTAATGGCGAACGCTGGTAAATACGTGCAGCAGTAGCTTCGCCGCGCAAAGCAGTACCAGTCCCGCTGTCCAGATCGGCGGCAGCGGCTCGCACGCGCTCTGTTCCACGGTGTCGGATCCGTTCGCCGCTTTGCTGGTCGATAAAGAAGAAATCGCGGTTGCCATTAGTCCCCCCTGCGTTGTAAGGCTACATTTAACCCGGAAGAAACTTCGGAATTAACTGTCACGGGACTATCGGGCCTAACGGAGTGACGAAGTACTTGGTACTTGCTCACAGCTTGTGCAGGAGTTCCGCCAGGCGCCCAAGATAGCGTCGTGTCCAGGTCAGTGTTGCGCCCGATTTAAGGATCAGTTTGTACTCGCCGTGGAACCATTTCTGGAGTTCGCTTACCGCGTCCAGTCGTACCATCGCCGAGCGGTTGACGCGCACAAAGGCATCGTGGTCGAGGCGCCCTTCCATAGCATCCATGGTCCCGCGAACGGTGTAGGTCTTGTTTCTGGCGTGGATGAGCAGGTAGTTGCGTTCGCTCTCGATCCAGTCGATCTCGTCCGGCGAGACGAAGAATGCACGCTCACCTTGCTCCACCAGCAAACGGGTTGGTCCATGGCGCGAGCGTTCAATATCCTCCAGCAACTTGTGGATCGCTTCGGCCGAGTTGTCGTGCTCGCGCGCCTGCTTGGCGTCGTTCAGCACCTTCTGGAAACGAGCTTCGTCGAAGGGTTTCAGAAGGTAGCCAAAGGCATGGACGTCGAACGCCTGGATCGCGTAGTGGTCGAACGCGGTGACGAACACGATCCGCGGCAACGGAGGTTGCAACTGTTTCACAACCTCGAAGCCGTCGAAATCCGGCATCTGCACGTCAACCAGGAGGAGGTCGGGCCGCGTGCGCCGGATTCCTTCCACCGCTTCGGACCCATTCGCCGCCTCGCCCACGAGTTCCACATCCTCATCACCGGCCAAGAAGCGAAGTAGTTTGCGGCGCGCAGGCGCTTCATCGTCCACAACAAATACCCGCAGACGAGGACTCATGCGCTTGCCCCGGCAAACCGGATGGGGATTTGGACCGTGACCGTGAGTCCTCCGCTGGGCTCGTTGTCGAAGCTGAGCCTGTGGCGTTCGCCGTAGAGCGCAGCGAGCCTCTCCGCGGTGTTGGTGAGACCGATGCCCTTCTCCGGTATTGAACTGCGCATACCGGGTCCGTTATCGCTGACGCGCAACAGCAAGTCTCCCTCGCTGCATGCAGCGCGAACCGCGACCTGGAGCGGTGAAGTGCCGGCCGCATGGCGAATCGAGTTCTCCACCAGCGGCTGGAGGAGCAGTTGTGGAACTAGAACCTGCGCGACATCCGGATCCACGGTGATCTCGACGCGCAGGTCGTCTCCGAAGCGCTCCTGCATGATTCGGAGATACATGCGAACGGTGTCGATCTCCTCCTCCAGCGGGACTTGCTGTGCGTTCGAACGGTGCAACGTGCGGCGCAACAGGTCGCTAAGTTGCGCCAGCATGGCGTCGGCGCGTTTCACGTCCTCGTACATCACCGACGAGATGGTATTTAGCGTGTTGAAGAGGAAGTGCGGCTGAAGCTGGAGTTGCAGGTTTTGGAGTTGTGCCTGCGCCAGGCGTGTCTCCATGTCGGCCGCTGCGAGCTGGCGACCACGTAGCTCGCGGTAGTAATCGAACAGCGTCAAGACAGTGATAAACACCGCGTACAGGACGATGAAGTTGGAGAACTCCATCGGGTATCGCCAGCGCATCTCCCCGTAATCGTAAGAACCCATGCCAAGCAGCGGCGAGAGCACCATGCGGGAGATTGCCATAAGAGAGGTGTGACAGAACGACAGAACAACCGCGATGGCAAGATGAATGGGGGCGACCTTGTACCAGTGTTGCTCGCCGAAACGGAACTTGCGGTTCGCCCAGACGATAGCGGGAATCAGAATAGCGAAAGTAGAGAACCCGGTTCCTTCCTCCAGCACCCGTTGTGCGAACATGTTCGGACGGTGGCGAGAAAGGTCATCGAGATACAGGTACCAGAATTTGAGCGAGGCGCCGACAACCGTAATCAGACCCGCAACGCGGGAGGTGCGCCAAAGGTCCGGTTGTCTTGTTGCGGGTTTCTCCACCATGTAAGCGTAACCCAGATTCGTGTGAGAGCGAGGGCTCCTGTGGGACGAGCGGGCCTAACGCTGAGACAAATGCGGCCCGTGGAGCGCCAGCTACGAGTAACGCGGTTTTTTGGCGGCGGCTCTGGACGAATGGTCGCTAGCCTTGATCGGAAACGCCTCGGCATGACACTTCGGGTTAGAAGAGGAAGTTGTTCCGAGGCGTTTTCGATAAGGAGACTAGGAGGAAGCCGCTGGCGTTTGCGGCGGACGCGGTGCACTATGGGATTTGAACGGCGGTTTGGGGCGCAACAGGTCGATGAGTAGGCACCGGAAAAGCGGATCGAGACCGTTCGCGGTGGTGCAGAAAGCTGGCGGAAGGTTGGTGGAGGGTTGTGGCAGATGTCGTGGACTTCGGGTGAGCACACGGATGTATCGGCGTGCTGGAGCACATCCTCGGGTCGTCGGTGATGAAGGCATCAGGAAGAATCGAAGTACATGCATGCTGATAGTTCCGCAGCAGTAAATCTCTGAATCACCATCATCGATGCGCCGCAGCGTGGGCAGTGCCAGAGAGAAGAGCTTTCAGATCGGAACTCGTGTGCTGTAACTTCCTCTGGCGTCGACCTATTGGAAGCCAGGAGCTGTCGACCCAAGGCCAAACGAGAAGCCCGAAAACGATTGGCAAGAAAGCCGAAGTGCCGGATGCGGACAAAGCCTTTGGGCAGCACGTGCAGAAAGAAGCGACGTAAAAACTCGGTCGCGCCCAGAGTCATCTTGCCTTGCTTGCTGCCGTGGGCGTAATCCTTCCAGCGGAAAGTCACACGCTCTTGGTCAAAGGCTAACAATCGATGATTGGAAATGGCTACGCGATGGGTGTAGCGACCCAGATAGCGCAACACCTGCATGGGGCCGCCGAAAGCAGGCTTGGCGTAGACCACCCAGTCGTGACGATGGAGCCGGCGGAGTAGTTTTGCAAACTGTGGTGGATCGGCGAGAGTTGCAGCCGGGCCCGCACACTGTAGCTTCTTGCTGCGGTGGAGGCGTTTGAGGCCAGCGAGAAACTTGCCCCGAAAGACACGACTCAGGACTCTGACGGGTAAGAAGAAAGGATAGTGCGGACGAACCCATTGACGATGATCTGGTGAAAGCCCGCCCGCGGGAATGACACAGTGAATGTGGGGATGCAGACACCCACGCCCACAGTACCCTGAGTGCAGAGGATACTGAGGTCCAGGTCTTCTATCCTTTTCACCCCCTCCAGGGCGCTACCGTTCAGATCCTTCGCAGACCGAAACGGGAAGACGGCGCGGTGTCTGTCATTGACCGGAGTGGGAAGCGGCTGAAGATTCCCGTATGGATGCTCTCGCCAGAAACCGCCCAGATAATGATCAGCGAGCAGGCTCATCTCAGCAAGGAAGCTCTTCTCTCTTTAGCGTCGTTACTTTCTCTACATGCCGGTGAAAATCGCGGCCACGATAACCTTCTGTCAACTGCTGTTAAGGAATGCCAGGGAGGTCATCGTGGAGCAACTGGAACTATCGGGCCTGAAGATCCGGGAAGGAAGCGGAATCGCGCCCGTGGATGCAACCGTGCGCGCCGATGTGGTCGATCTGATGGCTCGGATTCTGATGGCGGTTTTTCAAGCGGAAGGAGGAAGGATTGATGACAGAGCTTCTCTGCAGTCCCAAGATCAAACCGGAGCATCTAGCGCGCAAGGCGATCGTTTACTTACGACAATCGAGCGAGAAACAAGTGCGCTACAACCTGGAGAGTCAGCGCCTTCAGTATGAGGTAGCCGATCGAATACGAAACTTGGGCTGGAGAGAAGTGGAGATCATCGACAGTGATCTCGGTTCCAGCGCAGGGATGGCGGCGGCCCGTCGGGAAGGATTCGAACGCGTCCTCAGCTTGATAGCTCTGGGAGAGGTTGGAATCGTGGGCAGCCGGGAGGTTTCGCGCTTGTCCCGCACAGACAAGGACTGGTGTCGGTTACTGGAGGTGTGCCAGATTTTTGGAACGCTGATCGCTGACGAACAACAGATCTACGATCTTAATTATCTTGATGACCAGCTGGTGCTGGGAATCAAAGG
>Ga0070716_100000839_pt1 | contig 13274 bp, 14 predicted proteins | sample LARL112metaG_FD_71395 | JGI IMG/M metagenome (GOLD analysis project Ga0070716, IMG submission 71395) | Corn, switchgrass and miscanthus rhizosphere microbial communities from Kellogg Biological Station, Michigan, USA - LAR L11-2 metaG | ecosystem: Host-associated > Plants > Roots > Rhizosphere... | reverse complement strand
CGGTGGATCGCTTGCCCCTGGAAGCCACTGTGGGCTGGGATGCCACCCTGAACGGCAACCTGGCGGAGCAACTGAGTGAGCCCACACTGCTCGGTGCGTTCGAGGGTGCAGGTATCACGGTGCTGGCAAAGGGCGTCGCATTCCCGAACGGAACGAACCCGTTTGCTGCCGATGTGTTCCCAGACGGAACCCTGCTTCTGAACAACAGTACGAGCACCAGGAATGGTTGCGGGCGCGATACCGCTACCGCACACAATCCGTTCCCGAGCAGCTTCTGGTGCAACCCGTCGAGCATTGACGGCCTGAGCGTGACTAATAGTTCTCAGGGCGGCGGCGGCATCATGGTGCACGGCTGGGGTCACAACGTGCAGATCGCCAACAACCGGATCTACAACAATCAGGGCACGCTGTCAGGCGGCATCACGGTCGGACAGGGCGAACATCCGGACGTCTACCTGGCCGGTGGCATCGCTAACACCGTTCCTGGTTCATGCGAAAACAGCAACGTTACGAATCTCAGTCTGCCGTACTGCTTCGACATGAATGTGAACGTCCACCACAACTCCGTTATCCAGAACTCTTCGTTGGGTGATGAGTTGTTCTCGTCCACGCCGGCGGGAGCAGGTGGCGTCACGTTCTGCAACGGCTCTGACTACTACCTGTTCAACAACAACTGGGTGTGCGGCAACATGAGCACGGGCGACGGCGGTGGCGTTGTTCACCTCGGATTCACCAAGAACGGTGATATCGAGCACAATGCGATCCTGTTCAACCAGAGTACGAACCCGACAATCACCACCAACGGTGGCGGTCTGCTCGTCATGGGCGCTCCTGACCAGGATCCTCCATGCGCCGCGACCAACGACAACGATTGCCTCTCGCCGCCGGGAACGATTACGCCGAGCGACGGTACCGGTCCGGGCCTGGTGATCAACGCCAACCTGATCATGGGCAACGCGGCCGACAGCGGTAGCGGTGGCGGCCTGCGATTGCAGCACATCAACGGCACCGACGTGCTTAACTTCCCGAACGGCAGTGGCAATTCGAACAGCAGCGGGCGGTGCAGCAGCGCGAGCCTGAATGGTTGCCGCTGGAACACGGTTAGCGTCACCAACAACATCATCACCAACAACGTGGCTGGCTGGGACGGCGGCGGAGTATCGCTGCAGGATGCGCTGGCGGTGAACATCATCAACAACACGATCGCCTCCAACGATTCCACGGCCTCCTCGGGCGTGCTCTTCGGTTCGCTGTTCGCACCGTTGGCCAGCGCCCCGGGCGTCAATTGCACTGCTGGTATCAACAACGAACAGTCATGCCCGCAGGTTGCGGGTCTGGTGAGCGTTACCAACAGTGCGATATTAGAGGCCAACCTGCCCGCAACCGGATTCAGCTGTCCGGCTGGGCACGGGACCAGCGGAAACAATGGATCCTGCAGAACGTATTCGGTTCCTCTTCTGGACAACAACGTGATCTGGCAGAACCGCTCATTCGTCATCGGCGTAGGCAACTTCGGTACCGGGAACCAGGTCCAGCAGAAAATAGTCACTCTGCTTAACTCGTCGTTCACCGGGCCGGCTGCGACGCCAGCAGGAAGCCAGGCGAACATCGGCACTTGCCCCACGGCAAGCTACTGGGACATCGGCGTACGCGGTGATTCCGGGCCAACCAACCACGCTGGCGGAAGAATCCTGGGTCCTGCTTTCTCGGTACTGACCAGCACGACGGGTTACGCAGCCAGCAACACGAACGGCAGCCCGGCGCTGATCAGCCAGTACTGCAACGGATCGCGAGTTCCTCCGGAAGTCGGTGGCCTGGGCTGGGAAGTTCCTCCGGGCACCAACGAGACCAACGCTCTGCCCACGCCAGTATTCAGCCTGACTCCGTCCGCGACGGTGGATGAAGGCAACAACTGGATCAACCTGCGGTGGGGCCCGCTCGCGCTGGCGAAGCCTGCTAACAACGCGGTGCTCGGCAACTATGGCCTAACGTCGACGTCGTCGGCCATCAACCACATCCCGGCTGCTGGTAACAGCCAGCCAGATGGTGCCTACACGCTGGCCCCGAGCCTGGACTACTTCGGTACCCAGAGAAAGAACGGCTCAGTCGATGCTGGTGCAGTCGAGTTCGCTGGAGGCACCACCGTTAATGCAGTAGGCAGTGTTACGGGCGGGCCGCTGGCGTTCGGGAATGTGGCGCTGTTCAGTACTGCCGCTGCGCAGACTCTGACGCTTCACAGTACCGGCACCGCAAGCGTGACGGGCATCACCCTGGCATTCTCGTCGCCCCGGTACTTCCGGCCGACGGGCGCTGCGGGTGGAACCTGCGGAGGTACGTTGGTTGCGGGAGCCACTTGCACCATCAACGTTAGGTTCCGCCCCACCGCGCTGGGCTTGGTGAACGGAACTTTGACAATCACGAGCAACGTCGCGATCACAGGGTCGCCGGTTTCGCTCAGCGGTACTGGCGTGGCCTCAGGGATTGCAATTGCGCCTGACCCGCTAACCATTACTGCAAATCCGATTACTGCAACGGGCACGGTTACGGTGACCAACACCGGCGCCAGTTCGGTGACCATCAGCAACGTCACGGTCGCAGGAGGGTCGATCATCGACTACTTCTTCAGCCAGTCGGGAACAAACACTTGCTCTGGAGCCACGCTGGCGCCAGCCGGGACTTGTTCGGTGGGAGTGCGGTTCACCAGAGTGTTGGCCGGCACCGGAGATTATCCTGGTACGATCACCTTTACCGACACAGCAACGGGGAGCCCGCACACCGGCGACCTGATTGGCCATGTCAACTAGCAGCAACTAAGCTGAAAACGCTGCCCGCGAGTCTCTCGCGGGCAGCGTCGTTTTGTGGCTCGAACCTTGCGCAGAACCAAACAAAGGCAAAGATCCTTGGTTCGTGCATTCTCGAGCCCGCGCCCGGTGCGCTAGAATTGCGATTACTTGAGATCGCAAAAGCCAAAAGGAGAAATTTCGATGAAGATGTTACGAAACCTGTGTTTGTCTGCGGTGCTCATGCTTCCGTTGCTCGCCTTGGCCAAGCTTCAGGTTCCGAATGATGTGTTGGGTAAGGTGGAAGGCGGTCTGGATTTCTGTGCGCAGGCGGACCCCGACTCGGCCAGCCAATACCAGGAAAAGAAGAAGGCTTTCATCCAGGGTGCCTCGGACCAGGAAGTCGCCCAGGCTCGTGCCAGCAGGGAATACAAAGAGAATTACAAATCTACGACGGACGAAATGTCGAAGAAGCCTAAGGACGAGGCCAAGAGCGCCTGCACGACTTCTTTGGCCGGGAACAGCTAAATGTCCAGGGATCTCAAGAGCTTTGCAGATGTGGTCCCGGGCGGGAAGCGGCCGCTCGGACTGTTTCTGCTCCTGGCGCTTTGGGTGCCTCTCCTCTTCTTGAGCGCATCTGCACTTGGTCAGAACCCCGAGCCCGCCCGCCCCGCACAGCCCGCGCCGCATCGCTCCAAAAGAAGAGTGACTGTTGACGATCAGGTCAAGGGATTAGCCAAGAGCCTGGACTTGAATCAGGAACAGCAGGAGGCCGTTAAGAAAATTCTGGAGCGGCGACAGCTGGAGAGTGTACGTATCATGCGTAGTGGTTCAGGACCGGATGCAATCGACCGCTTCCGAGCCTTGCAAGCAGGAACAGTGGAGCAAATCCGCGCAGTGCTCAACGATGATCAAAAGAAGAAATACAATCCCCTTGCACCTCACCCTCCGCAAGCTTCAGATCAGCCAAGCGTACAAGATTGGATCAAGGCCACGACCCCGCATTGAACAGGATTGCACAGCCACACCGGACGGCTCCCCCCAAAAAGTCTCAGGACATCGTCTCCGATCCGGCATGGCACTAATGTGTCATATTGGAGAGTCGCCGTTGAATGCGATAATTTCCATGATGTCGAACAAGCTTGTTAAGCCCGCTCCCTTCCTCGTTTTGGTGTGTTTGTTTGCGGTCAACGGCGTGGCGTTCTCGCAGAGTCAGCCCGCAACCAGCAGTAAGCCCACGACGCCCGCGCCGCAGCCTTCCGGCAGTGTTTCGCACTCTCCCTATCGTCCAAACCGGGTCTCGAAGAGAGCCAGCGAATATTACAGCCTGGTATGGGGAGTCGATTCGCTCTCGGTAAAGTGGACTGAGTCCGGCGAGGTGATTCGATTTACCTACCGCGTGCTCGACCCCGAAAAAGCGAAGGTCCTCAACGATAAAAAGAACCAGCCAGTCCTGATCGATCCGCAAGCTGGAGTCAAGCTGGTAGTCCCTACGCTCGAAAAGGTGGGCCAACTGCGGCAGAGCAGTAATCCCGAGGCCGGCAAATCTTATTGGATGGCTTTCTCTAACAAGGGAAGACCCGTAAAACGCGGCGATCACGTGATAGTAGAGATCGGTACATTTAAGGCGGAGGGGTTAGTTGTAGATTAACCGCAGCGTGGCGGATGTTTTCGCGCGAGCCCAGCTACTGATTTAAGTTGCAGCATTCATCTTGCGAACTTCTGTGCGAGTAGCTACTCACCTCTCGGTCTCCCTCGATACTTAGATTGGGAAAGTTAAGCTCGTGCGAGTGCGGCGGGCGGTGCGCAACGTCATGTGCTTCGGCAATCAACGTCATTTCTTCCCTGCCTCCCAACTGCCTGCAACTCGTGGTGTAGAGCCCCAGAGGCCACGAACTAACGATACTGCGAGGGCGGCCGACAGAGGCCAGTTTGCGTTGACCGAAATTCGCAGCGAGCGCAAGATGTAGAAATGCTGAAGTCCTCTTTACGAATGACTGCAGGTTTGTTGATCACCTGCGGCGCGCTCCTGGCGAGTGCGAGCGGGCAGTCGACTGACACACAGAACCAAACCGTTCCCTCACAGCCCGCTGGCGCGCAGCCTGCGAAGCCCGGAGCAGCGCCCGCTTCTCGAAGCACAAGCCGATACCGTTCTGCTGGCATGCCCCCACGGGCCCGAAACTACTACCGGATGCTATGGGGAGTGGATTCTTTCGGCGCAAAATCGGTGGAATCCGGCGAGATGATTCGCTTCAGCTACCGCGTGCTCGATCCGCAGAAAGCGGCGCAATTGAACGACAAGCACAACCAGCCCGCCTTGATCGACGAAAAGGCCGGCGTGAAATTGTCCGTGCCCACGCTCGAAAAGGTCGGCGCACTTCGCCAGAGTACCTCTCCGGAGGCGGGCAAGGTCTACTGGATGGTCTTCTCGAATAAAGAACGCTACGTAAAGAGCGGCAATCGCATCAGCGTGGTGATCGGAAAATTCCGGGTCGACAACCTGCTCGTCGAGTAGTTGATTCCTGCAATGGCAGCGCGTCTAGTGAAATATCCACTGCGCATTGGCTCGGCGGCGTCCTTCGTAGCCTCTCCTACAGACTGCAAAATTACAAGAGGAAGTCCATTTTCTATTCCTCCTGCCAACTGTCGCAATGTTTTTCAGTAATGGTTACCAAAGTGCCATAAGTTGCCACCCCGCAACTTACTGTTAGTCAATAACTTCCATTTCCTCCTTGTGGCACATCACCTGCGAATGTGACAGCGACGGTTTACTCCCCTTCCGATTCTGTCGGAGAACCGATCATCAACGGGCGAGAAAGCGGCGGTTGCGTCATCGCTGACCCCGAAGTTTTTAGGAGACCTCAATGAAGTTGCGTTTGGCAGTGTGGGGAATATTTCTAGCGCTCTGCGTGACACCGGCGTTCGCCGATTCGCTGCATTTCACCAATAAGGGTTTGATTTCCGCCAGCGGAAGCGACAGCGGAATCGATGTCGTTTCCTGCCTGACCAAAGTATCGTTTGACGGGAGCGTTCTGTTCTCCGGCCACGTAGGCACGGTCGCCTTCGATACCGGAAACTTTACCGGCACTTTCCTGGGCGGCGGGGCATTCACCGGCGGAACGTTTGACATTGACGTGAACGGCTTCGGTACGGCGCTGTTCGCGAACAATTTCGCCGGTACCTGGACGAAGATCTCCAACGACATCTACAAGCTCGTCGGTACCTTCTCAGCTACGGTAGATGGCCTCCACGTCAGCGGCGTCACCACGCAGCTTTTTGAACTCGAGAACGAAGATGGCCACCTTTCTTTTGACGAACTGAAGGGCAAGACCTGCATCTCACCGTCTCCGGTTCCAGAACCCGGAACACTGACCCTGCTCGGCACCGGTCTTCTGAGCCTGGGCGGTTTCGTGCGTCGCAAGTTAGTGACGAATTAGACAAGCAGGTCCACATCCCAGGGCGAGGAAGCACCGCCCACGGACTGTTACAGCTTAAGGCGAGGAACACATGTTCCTCGCCACTTTGTTTTCTGTGGCTAACAAAGCCGAAAGCAACAGCCGCTCGCGCCGGGCTGCTTATTTCGCGACACCCGCGCGAATCGCGCCTTGCTCGGAGGGATGCAGCAGGGTATACAGCGCTCCCCAAATCTGGGCCTTGTCTTCGAGAGTGCTCAAGCGAATCATGGGTGGTTTGGGATGGATTCGCTGGACAACTTTCTCGACCGTCTTGATCAGCAGATCTGGGGCACCCTTCACGATCCCGCCGTTGAAAACGACCATCTCGGGATCGAGCATACTGACGACGTTGGCTGCCGCAACGCCCAGTATCAGAAAACTGTTTTCGACCAGGGCCTGCGCTTGCGGATTGCCCTGACGCAGCGCTTCAAAGACATATCGTGCGTCGCGGGTCTGCGCGAGCGTTCCGCTCTCCGACCCATTGCCGGTGTTCGAAAGCTTCCTACCCTCGGTGGCAAGCGCCACTCCGGAGACGTGGGCCTCCAGATAGCCGGTGTCAGGAAAGTCCTCATTCCAGCGCGTCCAATCCAGATTCATCCGGAACAACTCGCCCGCAAAACCGCTGCGTCCTCGGCAGATCCGGCCATTCACAAACACGCCGGACCCAATTCCCGTTCCCAGTGCGATGAAGACGAAGTTATCGACACCTTGCGCCACGCCTCGCCAGTGTTCGCCGATGGCCGCCATATTCGCGTCATTGTCGAGAAACACGGGCACGCCAAAGGCATCTTCGAGTGCTCGCCCCATATCGACTTCGCGCCAGCCGGGTACGTTGTTTGCGTCGATGACTTTGCCGCTCTGGGGATCCACTCCACCCGGAACTCCGATGGCGATTCCTTGTAGATCGGCTTGCGCCGTGCCCGACTTTTGGATCAGGCTCGCTATGCCGTCTCGCAGCTGCGCGATCACTCCCGCCGGCCCTGCTTCGGCCTTTACATGTTCCCGTGCCTCCGTGCGAATCGTCCCGTCTGCTGTAGCCAGCACGAAACGTAAGTGGCTGGCGCCCATGTCCACGGCGACCCCGTACCCGGCGTTTTTAGAATCCTGATCTTGTCCACTCAAGGGCTGAAGCGCTCCCGAGGCAACTGCCACTTCCTCTTATGCCTCGTATTGAATCGTTTTAATCAGCGAATATAAGGTCAGGGAAATGCCAGCAGCTGTCAAGGGGAAATTTTGGAAATCAGGTATACCTAGCGCGTTTGCTCTGGGAATGAGCCGATGCTTGGTAGAGGCTGAGCCGGCTTTGGATTGTCATGTCTCCAGTCAGGACGGCCGAAGACGTACGTCACCTTGTCTCGTAGAAGATCGGTTCGACGGACGTCCCGCCAGAGTTCAGCCCATTCGTGAAAGGCGATCTTGACGGGATTGTACGTCCGAATATTGGTCGTCAGTCCAAAGACAGGTGCTTCCTCCTCCGGCTCGAAAGTCCCGAACAGCCGATCCCACACGATCAAAGTTCCGCCGTGGTTGCGATCCAGATATCTGGCATTTGATCCGTGATGCACGCGGTGATGCGAAGGAGTGTTCAGGACCCATTCCATCGGCCCCAGCGACCGGACGAGTTCGGTATGAATCCAGAACTGGTAAAGCAGGCTGATCGCCTGCATAGTCAGCACCATCATGGGCCGGAAGCCGACCAGCGGCATCCATGCCCAGAAGATCCAGCTGATGAATGTTCCCGTCCAGCTCTGGCGCAGGGCCGTCGACAGGTTGTATCGCTGGGATGAGTGATGCACCACGTGCGACGCCCAGAATAACCGGCACTCATGGCTTGCACGATGAAACCAGTAGTAGCTGAACTCGTCGGAGAAGAACAACAGCCCCCACCCCCACCATTGATAGCCCAGGGAGAAAATCCGGAATCGATAGATCGCGCTGAAAATCGCGAGCTGCATCGCTTTAGCGACCAGGTTCACCGCCACGTTCCCAAGGCCCATCGTGATACTGGCGGCCGAGTCTTTGATCTCATACAAATCGCGGCGCATGACGGCGTCGGCAATTGCCTCGATCGTCATCAGCAGCACGAACCCCGGGATGACCAGTTCGATCAGATTCGGCATACAGCTGCCTGATTCTATACCCCGCTTAGCAGCAGCAAATCCTGCGACTTACGGCCCAAGACCGCACGTTACCACCGTCACTATCCAACGATTACCAGACCTTCCATACTGACCACAACTCACGCAACTGTGTCTTGCGATACGGGTTTAGAGCAGTGAGCACTTGGGGCGCGCCGAAAGTGTTTTGTGAGTCGGCTTCCGCTTCCAGTGTCTGCAGGAGGGCCGACTTTATGACGACCAGTCTCCGACGATTTCTGAAGCCATTGCTTCTCGCGCTATTTGTTTCTTCGTTCGCACTCTCGGCGCTTGCCGATCCGCCGGGACGCGCCGTGCGCATCAAGTACATCTCCGGTGCTGTCTCCATGCAGCCGGGAGGCGTCAACGATTGGGTAGAGGCCGTCGTCAACCGTCCGCTCACCACCTCCGATCGCGTCTGGACCGACAAGGAAGCTCGCGCCGAACTGCACCTGGGCAGCGCCGCTCTGCGCATGAATGCCGAGACCAGTCTGACTTTTACTAACGTCAATGACGACATCGTGCAGGTCGAACTCGACCAGGGCACGTTGAACCTGCACATCCGCCATCTCTTTGGCGGAGAGACGTACGAGATCGATACGCCGAACCAGGCTTTCACGATTTTGAAGGCGGGCGACTACCGCTTTGACGTCGATCCGAACGCCGACACCACTTCCGTTACCGTGTGGAAAGGCGAAGGCGAAGCCAATGGCCAGGGTCCCGGCGTCAAGTTGAAGTCCGGCCATCAGGCCAGCTTCACCGGCGGAACTTCACTGGAGCATCAGGTAGCCAGTGCGCCCGGCCTCGATGGCTTCGACGACTGGTGCCGCGTGCGCGACGACCGCGAAGATCACTCCAAGTCCTATCAGTACGTTTCTGCCGACGTGGTCGGTGCCGATGATCTGGATGAGTACGGCACCTGGCGCGTGGAGCCTGAATACGGCGCCGTGTGGGTTCCTGCGGTAGCTCCGGGATGGGCTCCCTACCACAATGGACACTGGGTTTGGGTCGAGCCGTGGGGCTGGACCTGGGTTGACGAAGCGCCTTGGGGTTTCGCTCCCTCTCACTATGGCCGCTGGGTACGCGCCGGGGGATATTGGGCATGGGCGCCGGGTCCGGTCGTAGTTGCCCGTCCGGTCTACGCTCCCGCGCTGGTGGCGTGGGTAGGAGGGCCGCATTTTGGAATGAGCGTGTCGTTCGGTGGAGGCGGAGGTGTGGCCTGGTTCCCGCTCGGATGGGGAGAGCCGTACGTTCCCTCGTACCACGTGAGTCGTAATTACTTCCAGCAAGTGAACGTCACGAATACGCGTATCACGAACATTACCACCGTCACCAACAACTACTACGTCACCAACAACAACACGACGGTCGTCAACAACAACATCCATAACACTCGTTATGCCAACCAGAATGTGTCGGGAGCCGTCACTGCTGTGCCGACGCGAGCCATGACCAACTCTGAGTCGGTCGCCCGGGTCTCCGTCGCGGTGCCCGCAAACGAACTCAGAACTGCTTCCGTCGCGAATGTAGCGGAAGTTGCCCCGGCGCGAACCAGTGTGTTGGGAGCGAGAGCCGGTGCGCCTGCTGCGCTGCCGCCAGCACGAGTGGCTGAAGGCCGTTCGGTGGTCTCGCACGTAGCTCCGCCTGCTCGTCCGGTTCCTTTTGAAGCACGGCAGGAAGTCCTGGCGAAGACGCCGGGGCGCCCGCTCGATGCTGAAACTGAGTCGAGACTGCGTTCGAACCTGGCGCGCCCAACGCCGCCCACTGCGCAGAATCCTCAGCAGCCGATGCAACCCGTGCGTCCGGGATCGCCGATGATGGCCAGTCCCAGCGGAGTCCAGGCGCGGCCAGTTCCCCGGCCTGGTATGTCTGCGGCCAATCCCCCTGCCACCGAGACGCATGCTGCGACAACTCCAGCGCAGCCTCCGCAGCAAGTCGCGCCCGCCGCACGGCCCGGATCGCCAACCGCGACGAATCCTGAGGGCACTCAGCCGCGACCTGTACCGAGACCCAGCCGGCCGACGTCACCCGGCAATTTTGGCGTCTACGAGCCGAAGGCCGTCACAACGACGACACCGGCTCCGCCGACACAGCCCGCGCCACCAGTCCGCACCGAATTACCGGCTGCGGGCAATCCCGCGAACGGTCAACCCCGGCCAGTCCCGCGCCCGGTCGACCAACAACGGTCTTCCGGGAACACTGATGCGTGGAAGCCGGAACCGGCGGCTCAGACGAATCCACCGACCAGCCAGCCCACGCCTCCGGGACGCTACGTTCCGAGGCCAGGTGCACAGACGTCTCCGGCTGTCCAGAGCGAGCCTGCGAATACCACGCGGCCCACTCAGCGAACGGTCGAAAATACGGGAGCGTCAGCCAACGCGGAGAATCCACGCAACGTGGTACCTGCAACAGCTCGCCCAGGTGCGTCGACGGGAGTAGTTCGTCGCAGTGTCGAGACCGTTCAGCCCAGTGCGCCGCCGCGTTCACCTCAGACGGTTTCGATGCCGCGCAACAGTCAGCCCTCGTCGGAATCCAGCCACGCCCACACTGTGGTGACGGCGCCGCGCGAGAACAACAATAGGCAAAACAATCATCACGAAAGCAAAAGCGAGAGCAAGCACGAAGAAAAATCCGATCGCAAGCAGAACCGGTAGCAGATCATCTCTTGCAGAATGGGCGTGCCTAAGCAGCACGCCCTATCTCTTTTTTGGCGGTTCTGCACGCTTACCTGTCGCCCGATCCTTGCGGAAGCTTCTCGACTGAATCCAAAACCCTTTAACCGCAAAGTACGCAAAGAAGAACTCGCGAAGGGCGCTAAAGCAGAGATTCTCTTTGCGATCTTCGCGGGCTTTCTTGGCGACCTTTGCGGTGAAAAGCTTTTCCCGCGATAGAATCTCGTCGCTGCGTCCAAGCCTATGCCGATCATGATTGCGTTACTGCGCGGGATTAACGTCGGTGGTCACCACAAAATCAAAATGGACGAACTCCGCAAAGTTTGCGAGTCCCTGAAACTCCGCAATCCACAGACCCACGTGCAGAGCGGCAACATCGTGTTCAGCACCGAAGAGAAAGACGCGATTCGCGTGTCGCAACGCATGGAAGCTGCGATCGAACGCAAGTTCGGCTTTCACGCAGACGTCATTGTGCGAACAACCCGCGATCTAAAAGACGCCATTGCAAGCAGTCCCTTCGCATCGCGCAACGGCCTCGAGCCCGGCAAGCTTATCGTGACGTTTCTCGCGTGCGATCTGGCAAGAGAACAATGCGCCGGGATCCTCAGCATCAAGGCCGGACGGGAAGAAGTGAAACTAGGAAAGCGCGAGCTCTACATCTACTATCCCGACGGCATGGGCAAGTCGAAGCTCGTCCCCGCGCTGGATCGGGTGCTCAAGAAGACTGGGACGGCCAGAAACTGGAATACCGTGACGAAGTTGCTTGAGATGGCGGAAGCGATGGAAGCTGCCGGGAAGACTCAGTAGCCGCACAACAAGCTGATGCAACAGCTTGCGAGAATCTGATTCTCTGTGCCGGACCTTTGCGCTCATCAATTTCTTTTTCTTGCGCACTGGCGAACTGCAAAAGCAACTCCCCCAGCAGAGCCAGCCTAGTAGTCGCAGAACACCCTTCACCCTGAATGAATCGGGGTTTGAGTGTAATCGCCTGTTTTCATCAGTTATCATTAGCTATGCCTCGCGGTGAGTCAGTGTGTACAGGACAAGTTCGACCCGATTCGAGACCCCTAATTTGTCGTAGATCCGCAGCAGAGCCTTCTTGACGGTGTTCTCTTTGATGCCCAGTCGCTGCGCGACCTCGCGGTTGCCAATCCCTTCCGCGACCAAGTTGACGACCTGCTCTTCTCGAGGAGTCAGACAGGCCTCTCGCTTGGCATTGATGATGCGTCCTTCTGGTACCGAGCTTAACGCATCGATCACGTACCCCAACTGCTCAGTGTTGGCCCAGAACTGGCCCTGGTGGACGACTGAAATACACCGACACAGAGCCCGGAACGGCTGGCAGGGTCGACAGAACAAGCCACGGACTCCGGCGCGAATGGCATTGACGACAAGATTGCGATCATAACTGTCCAACAGAAGAATGAGCCCCGTGTGCGGATGACTTGCGTGCAGACTACGGAGGGTATCAATCTGACTGTCATCGGGCGTACCGCCACCCAAAAGCACGACATCGACTGGGCCCGACGCTAAAGCTTGTATGCAATCGGAAAGCTCGCTGCGGCAGCAGTTGACGTTTATGCCCGTCTGGCGGCGAAGAGCGCTGCTCAGTAACTGGGACTGAGTTAGGTTGGAATCGGCCACGAGAACACGTATGGAATCGCGATTCGCGCCCGATTGGAGTTTCACGCTTCATCCTCCGAGCCCTTGCCGGAAGCGCACTGCCTTGGAGGGCGGCCTTGGGGGTAACTGACGACACGAAGAACCGAGGTCGGACCCTGCTAACTGTCGCAGAATCCCATTTCACTCACAGCCGGGTCTAAATCAGTCTCCGCTACCGTTTGGAAGGGGTTTTCCTGCCGGATCTCTCTTCTGTAGAGCATCCATCAATCGCTCATCTTCTGCGACCAACTGTGGGCTTTTTTGTCTTCAGCCACTTTGGATTTCAAGTAGCTTCTGCTTCAACTCAGCGAAGTCTTCCATGAGGAGTAGTGGAAACGAATTGTGTCGCAAGGGAAACTAGGAAAACTCCTAGCGTCTCAAATGTAGTTTGAAGGAGTTTTCACAGCGGTCGAGATTGTATGCGAGCCGCTGCAGGTCGCAGCCCTCGCTCCGATGATTGGCGAAAAATCGCGATTACAGTGCGCCGGGCTAAACCGGCTTGAAGTAGAGGATGAAAGTTCCTTACGAGAAAGGAGTAGCGATCCACTCGGCCTCGAGTCTTGCGCTGCT
>Ga0070716_100000837_pt1 | contig 13278 bp, 8 predicted proteins | sample LARL112metaG_FD_71395 | JGI IMG/M metagenome (GOLD analysis project Ga0070716, IMG submission 71395) | Corn, switchgrass and miscanthus rhizosphere microbial communities from Kellogg Biological Station, Michigan, USA - LAR L11-2 metaG | ecosystem: Host-associated > Plants > Roots > Rhizosphere ... | reverse complement strand
TGTGACCGTGAATTTCATGGCACGGCAATTGCTATGGACTCAGTGAGCTAAACACCGAGATAGAGGAGTGATCGAGAGTTGCTGGGGAGACGATCTGAACGCTGGGAGCGAATTGCGCGGCACCGATACCGGGCCGGCAAAGAGTCCAGGAGGTTTTAATGTCGAAAAAAGTGGCAGACGTCTTGTGGGAGATGCTGGCGAAGGCTGGAGTCAAGCGCTGTTATGGAATCGTGGGGGACGCACTGAATCCTGTGGTGGACGCACTGCGCCGAAATGGCGCAATCGAGTTTGTTCCCGTTCGTCATGAGGAATATGGAGTGTTCGCAGCGGTCGCGGAGGCTTATTTCACGGGTAACCCAGTGGTGGTGTGCGGCACTGCGGGGCCCGGAGTTGTCCATTTGTTTAACGGATTGATGGACGCGCGGAAGGAAGGAGCTCCCATTATTGCGATTGCCGGGGATGTGGAGTCTAGCATTATTGACACATCCGCACTCGAGGAACTGAACCCGTACAAGTTTTTCGAGGCAGCTTCTCTCTATACCGCACGGCTGGTTAATCCGGAGCAGGCCCGCGCGGTCATCAGCACCGCCATCCTCACGGCTGTTCTGGAAAAGGGTCCTACCGTTCTTTCCATACCTGGCGATGTCGCGTCAGCGGATGCTGCAGACCAGCCTACCGACTTCACCATTGCAGCCCCAGCTATCCTGAGACCTTCCGATACAGACTTCGAAAAATTGGTGAGGATGATCGATGAAGCGAAGACAGTGGCGATCTTTGGTGGGGACGGTTGCAGAGAAGGTCGCGACGAAGTGGTTGAACTGGCGTGCAAGCTGAAGGCCCCCGTCGGCTATTCATTCCGCGGGAAACAATGGCTGGAGCATGAGAATCCGAACGCCGTTGGCATGACCGGGTTGATGGGTTATGGGGGAGCATACAACGCACTCCATGAAGCTGACCTCTTGCTCATGCTGGGCACGGATTTTCCATTTTCAGAATTTCTTCCCGGCGCCAGTGTGAAAAAGGTTCAGATTGACAAGAATCCCAAGCACATCGGCCGCCGTACAGCACTGGATCTCGGGCTTGTCGGCGACATCAAGTCGACCGTCAGTGCATTGCTTCCAGCCGTGTGTGAAAAGACGGATGGAGACTTTCTAGCGAGGCAGCTTGCGCACACGGAATCCTTCCACAAACTGCTGCAGCACTATGTCGAGAAGGGACCGTCGATAAAACCGATACGTCCTGAATTCCTCGCCGCGACGCTCAGCGAGCTCGCTTCGGATGACGCAATGTTTTTTGCGGACACGGGTACGGCGTGTATCTGGCTGGCGAGACATATCCATGGTGGAAGGGACCGCAGGCTCTTTGGCTCATTCTCGTGGGCGTCTATGGCCAATGCTGCACCGAACGCGTTCGGATGTGCTTTGGCATACCCCGGCAGACAGTGCATCGCGTTATGCGGCGACGGAGGCTTCACGATGCTGGGAATGGGCGATCTGCTGACGCAGATAGAACGACGAACTCCCGTGGTTCAAGTCATACTCAACAACGAGAAGTTCGACTTCGTTCATATCGAACAACAAGAAGCCGGCATTATTCCGTTCGGCGTGGAGTTCAAGAATCCAAATTTCGCCAAGGTTGCAGAGGCCATGGGGGCGAAAGGGATTCGCATCGAGGAACCAGAGGACGTTCGAGAAGGTTTGGCTGAAGCTCTCGCCTACAAGGATGGCCCAGTCGTTGTCGACGCGGTTGTAGATCCCTTGGCGCTTGCCATGCCGTCGCATTCACCATTCCACACCGTCAAGGGATTCACTCTCAGTTTCGCCAAGCAAGTGCTGAGCGGAAGGCTGGATACGGTGATCAAGGAGCTGGGGCGAAACGTTGGAATCGTCTGAGCTGTAAACGGCCGGATGAGCTTTTCCTCAGGGATACGACGTGAAGCTGAATATGCAACGACTCGGATTCCTGTCCTGAGGCATGACCGGAATCAGACACGTCCGGAGCCGGCCAGAGGAGGTGTGCGCCCTCTATGCGTTTGCTCCTCGCAACTATCGGAACGCAGCCGAGGAGCCTTGCATCGCTCTCGGCGCGTAGAAAGGAGATGTTGGGTGTGACTAAACCCATTCTGGTGGTAACTAGCCGTTATACGAAGGAAGTTGAAGACCGTATCAACCGGAATTTCAACGCCCGGCGAAACCCGAATCAGTTTCCTTTCGGCCAGCAGAACCTGCTCTCCGCGGCCGAAGGAGCCGATGCCCTGTTTATCACGCCGGCAGACCGGCTGGACTCTGGGTTTTTCCAGGAGGCTTCGCCCACTTTAAAAATCATCGCCACCTACTCGGTGGGTTTTGAGCATATCGATCTGGAAGCCGCCGCTCGCCGGAAACTTCCGGTCGCTTATACCCCTGGTGTCAACAGTGAAGCAACGGCCGACATCGCAATGCTGCTTTTGCTGGGTGCTTCGCGTCGAGCTTACGAAGCTCAGGAACTGGTTCGAACGGGAGCGTGGAAGCCCCTGAGCCCCGACATGCTCTTGGGATGGCAAGTCGGTGGCAAAGTCCTCGGCATTTTGGGAATGGGGCGCGTGGGACAGGCCGTGGCGCGTCGAGCGCGAGGATTCGGCATGAAGATTCACTATTACGACACGTCGAAGTTATCTCCCGAAATCGCAGGCGATGCCGTCTACCACGAGGATCCGTCAGATCTGCTTCGAGCAAGCCAGTTCTTGAGCCTGCACGCTCCGGAGACTCCCCGGACCCGCCACTTCTTGAACTCCAAAGCCATAAGCCTTCTGCCCCCCGGGGCCATCGTGGTGAATACCGCTCGGGGCGGATTGGTGGTCGACGACGACCTCATCGCTGCTCTCAAGAGCGGGCGGGTCGCCGCTGCCGGGCTCGACGTTTTTGAAGGCGAGCCAAAACTTCACCCGGAATATGTTTCGCTGAAAAATACATTTCTATTGCCACATATCGGCAGTGCCACGATCGAAACCCGTACCGCCATGGGCATGCTAGCCCTGGACAATGTGGAGGCGGTGTTGAACGGTAGGCCTGCGCCGACCCTCATCCCCGGTCACAGTCCGGGAAATTGTCTGAGCCGATAGGAGGAAAGCAATGAGCGAACGCTGGAGAGTGGTCATCATAGGCGGGGGGTTTGGCGGGCTTTCTGCGGCTCAGCACTTGAACTCGGATCTGGTGGACGTGACGCTCATCGATCGGCGAAACTATCACCTTTTCCAACCACTACTCTATCAAGTCGCGACGGGCTCGCTTTCGGCGGGAGAGGTCGCCTCGCCCCTTCGGGGCGTCCTAAGCCGGCAGAAAAATACTCGCGTCTGGTTGGGGACCGTCGTGGACATCGATCCTGATTCCAAACGCGTCTTTCTGGCCGATGGGGCCATCGTTCCTTACGATTCATTGATCGTTGCCGCCGGCTCACAGACGTCCTACTTCGGGCACAACGAGTGGCAAGAGTGGGCGCCCGGCATGAAGAGTGTTGAAGAAGCCACGGCCATCCGCCACAAAATTCTCTATGCATTCGAAGTGGCCGAGCGCCTTTCGGATCCCGCGCAGCGCCGTGCCTGGCTCACATTCGTCATCGTTGGAGCAGGGCCTACTGGCGTTGAACTCTCTGGGGCGATTGCGGAGATCGCCCGCCAGACGCTAAAAAATGACTTTCGTTCCATCCATCCCGAGGAAGCGCAGATCATCCTGCTGGATGGTGCGCCTCGAGTACTGATGCCTTTCCCTGAAGACCTGGCCGAAAAGGCAAGCCGTTCACTTGCCGAGCTTGGAGTCGAGGTGAGGTGCAGTGCAATGGTCAAAGAAGTGGGCAAAGAAGGTTTGACGATTGATTCCGGGGGACAAACCGATTCAATCGCCGCGAAGACAGTGGTCTGGGCTGGTGGCATCACGGCGTCGCCGCTGGGCAAAATCCTGGCTAGCCACACAAAAGCCGAGACCGACAAAGGAGGAAGAGTCAAAGTAAAACCTGACCTGACGATTCCAGGCTATCCGGACATTTACGTCGTAGGCGATTTAGCTTCAGCGATGAATGAGAAAGGAAAACCCTTGCCTGGAGTGGCCCAGGTCGCTATGCAGGGAGGAGCCTATGGCGCCAAGGCGATCTTGCGAAAAGTTAAGGGGCAGCGGGAGCTGCCACCCTTTCGTTATTTCGACAAAGGGTCTTTGGCAGTGATTGGGCGCGCGGCCGCAGTGGCGGACACTTTCGGCCTTCACATTTCGGGGTTCTTAGCGTGGCTGGTTTGGGCCTTTATCCATGTAACCTATCTGGTGTCGTTCCAGAGTCGCATTCTCGTTTTCGTTCAATGGGCGATGCAGGATCTGACCTTTAGTCGCGGTGCACGACTGATCACAGGCAGCGCTCCAACCGACTTCAACTTCAACAGCGAGGTCTCGCAAATGCGCAGTGTGCCAGAGACGAAACCTGAGCCGGTGAACGCGCCGCATTGACCATTTCGAGTTTTTCGGCGTGCATCGGGTCAAACGTCTCAAGACGGCGAGTGTGAGAAATCGGTGAGACTCAGCGGCCGCGAACCCTTCCTTGAGATTCAACTTTACGCGGCCGCCCTATTTGCGCATCCGATACAATCTATTCCGATATCGCCAGACCGGCCTGTTCGTTCCCAGTAGTTGAGTACGCGAGACGCGAACGACTGCAGCTGATTGCGTCGCTGTGTCGACTGCAAATCTCTGCAGGGGACATGGGATCGGCGGGCAGCGATCTTGATTAGCTCTAACAGCGTGAGTTCAGCGAGAAAGACTGCTTTTCGTTATGGACGTTCATAATGGCCGATTGGGGCCGCTGCGAGGCGAAGGATGTCACACTTCATTACGCCGAATTTCTGACAGGAGCACGGGACAATGAGCGCGCAAGATGTGCCAACCGTATTCATTGTCGATGATGATAGAGATGTGCGGGAGTCTCTCCATGAGCTGCTGGAGTCTGTGGGCCTGCATTCTAAGTCTTTCGGAACAGCACAGGAGTTCTTATCGAGTCCACGCAGTGACAGTCCCAGTTGCCTAATTCTTGATGTGAGACTTCCGGGCATCAGCGGCTTGGACCTTCAGCACGAACTGAAGAGAGGGAAAGTGAGTATTCCAATTATCTTTCTCACAGCACATGCGGACGTTCCAATGTCGGTCAGGGCGATGAAGTCTGGTGCGGTTGAGTTTCTTACCAAACCATTCAGGCAACAGGATCTGCTCGATGCGGTTCACCGATCGCTCGCTCGAGATCGCATCGTCCGCGAAAAACAGCGAGACACTGCTGAACTGCGACAGCGATACAACACATTGAGCGTCCGGGAGCGCGAGGTGATGAACCTGGTCGTTTCCGGGATGCTTAACAAGCAAATTGCGGCGGAACTCAACGCCAGTGAAGCCACTGTCAAAATGCATCGGAGCCAGGTGATGAAAAAGATGCAGGCTCAATCCTTGCCTGAGCTCGTCAGAATGGCGGACAAGCTTAAGTCCATCACGTAGCCGACCGTACGTGAATCGATGCTTTCCTCTCCGGATTATCGGTAGTAAGGATCTAATCACCTAAAGTCTGGTTCAGTCAGCCTAAAGTTAGATTGCTCCAAGTGAGGCAATCTCGCTAACCTAGCCGCATGCCAGTGGACCGAACGTCCAAATTAATTGCGATCATTGATGACGACGAGGCCATGCAAGATTCACTGCGCGACCTGATGGAAGCGGCTGGACTGGTCGCACGGTGCTTCGGATCCGCGGAAGAATTCCTCGAATCCGATTTGCATACTCGGGCTGCGTGCCTAATTGTTGATATCCGTATGCCGAAGATGTCGGGCCTGCAGTTGCAAGCCAGGTTGAAAGAAGAGGAATGCAATATTCCGATCATCTTCATCACGGCTCATGGAGATGCCAGGATGAGAATTCGAGCGATGAGAGAGGGTGCAGTTGAGTTCCTCGCAAAACCGTTCGATCATCACCTGTTGCTCAAAAGGGTCCGAGCTGCACTGGAAATGTGAGCAAACCTCGGTTATTCCAGTCGCGTGGGGAGCCTGAAGTGTAGAGGTATCTGTGGGAGATTATGCAGCAGTCATGAACCCTGGGCCGGATCAGCCCGAGCGCACGTTCGAGCGGATCATCGGCGATAGCTCTGCTCTCGAATCTGTTCTCGAGCAAGTGGAGCAGGTTGCTTCCACCGACTCGACTGTCCTCATCGAGGGGGAAACCGGGACGGGAAAAGAACTCATTGCTCACGCCATTCACAACGCTAGTCAGCGTTGCGGGCGCGCTTTTATAAAACTCAATTGCGCGGCCATTCCGCTGGATCTTCTGGAAAGCGAATTGTTCGGTCATGAGAAGGGCGCCTTCACCGGAGCCATCGCGCAGAAGATTGGGCGCTTCGAAATGGCCGATAAAGGCACGCTGTTTTTGGACGAAGTAGGCGACATCCCCTCGGCGCTACAGCCGAAGTTGCTTCGCGTCTTGCAAGAACAGGAATTCGAGCGTTTAGGGAGCGGTCGCACGCACAAAGTAGATGTCCGACTGGTAGCCGCGACCAATCGGGATCTGGTCAAGATGGTCGCTCGCGGCCAATTTCGCAGTGATCTTTATTATCGTCTGAATGTCTTCCCTATCGTGTTGCCTGCACTAAGAGAGCGCCGGGAAGACATTCCTGCTCTTGTCAACCATTTCGTGAAGATGTTTAACCGCCGCATGGGGAAGCAAGTCGACAGCATTCCTCCGGAAACCATGGCTGCTTTCCAGTGGTATTCCTGGCCTGGCAACATCCGCGAGTTGCAGAACTTGGTGGAACGCGCGGTAATCCTATCGCGGGACGGTGTTCTCCCTAACCCACTTCACAAAAAGCAAACCGAGCTCATGATCCCCGGCGTGCATCGCGCTCGAACTTTCCAGTCATCGATGACGTTGGAAGACTCGGATCGCGCTCTGATTGTGGAAACGCTGGAGCAGGCCGGCTGGATTGTCGGTGGACCGCGCGGCGCAGCGGCAAAACTTGGACTGAAGCGAACCACGCTGCTTGCCAAGATGAGAAGGTTGGGTATCTCGCGGCCTATCCATCAGGAAGAAACCACCTTTCCCGGGGTCTCGCAAGAAGATGCCGAGATTTGAAAGTAGGACTGGCAGCCGGACATTGAACAAGGTTAGAAGTGAGCAAGCGCGATCGGCTCAAGCGAGCAAACCGTAGTCGACCCGATTTCGCCGTTGTTCGTCTGTGTGCTACCGGACTGGCCCCTTGAATTTGGCTGCGGCTCATGGCTGACATCACGAAAATCGACGCCTATGATGCCGTCGCGCCGATTGTAAAAGGGAACGCCAACCGCCCGCCGGGATTACAGGGCAAGTCAGTTTAATCGCTGCTGCGCGAGCGCGTGTGATGACGGTTCTCCAAACAATGTGGGACACAGCGGTGATCGTCCGAATACGGGCACGACGCGCTTTCGTGTTGGGCACTGTGTTGGCGACTTTGTTGCTGCTAGCGCTTCCCCGTGCGCTCGCGCTTGAGCCGGACCGGCGGATCTCCCAGTATGGTCACACTGTTTGGCGCATCCAGGATGGCGCCATCTCTCCCCCTACCAATATTGCTCAAACCACCGACGGGTTTCTCTGGATAACAACTGCGCAAGGGTTGATGCGTTTCGACGGAGTCCGGTTCATGCAGTGGCAGCCTCCCCAGGGACAGACCCTGCCCGGCACACATTTCTCGGCCGTATTCGGCTCTCGCGACGGCAGCCTCTGGATCGGTACCACACGCGGTTTGGCTCGCTGGAAAGACGGCCAACTGCGAACGTTCACGGACCTGGAGCATCCCACCGGCATAGGCGAAATTATCGAAGACGACTCCGGGACAATATGGGCGACTCGCTATGGGCTTAACGCACGCGAAGCGCCCCTATGCAGCATCTCCGAAGAGACGCTGCGCTGCTTCGGGAAAAAGGACGGTATCCCCGTCACCTACGGACTCGGGCTGACCCACGATAGCGAGGGCAATATTTGGTTCGGGTCTTCCGTGCTTGTTCGCTGGCGGCCCGGCACTCCTGCCACAACATATTTTGTTGAAATTGCTAGAGAACTTGCAAAAGGCGATGGAGTAGGCGATGTCGCGCTTGGCCCGTCAGGCACGGCATGGGCGAGCTTAGATGGAATGGGACCACAACTTGGCGTCCAGTACTACTCCGGAGGTAAGTGGACGAGCTACGCTGCCCCGGGATTCGACGCGGCAAGAGTCCGTCCTTTTGCCCTGCTGGTCGATCGCCGAGGATCGCTCTGGGTTGGCACAAAGGATGATGGAGTCTACCGCATTTGCGGCGGCGTCGCCGACCACTACGGCGTGTCGGATGGGCTGTCAGGCAACAGCGTGGGGTCCCTTTATGAGGATCGAGAAGGAAACATCTGGGTGACGACCGATGGGGGACTCGACATGTTTCGCGACACGGCCCTAATTAGTTACACGACACGGCAGGGAGTCTCGGACTCCGACTTCCATTCGGTTCTGGCGTTACGCAACGGGGCGGTGTGGATTGGTACCGGTAGCGCCCTTAACATTTTGCGAAAACAAGACGGAAAAACCGTCATATTCGATCGAAACCTCTCGGGCCGAGAGGTTGGGCCCATGCTGGAAGACCACAGTGGCGTGGTTTGGCTTGGAGTGGACTTGGCTCTCATGCGGTTTCAGAATGGCCGTTTTCGAGAAGTCCAGCCTCCTGGTGGGCAGCCTTTCGCGAGCCTCGGCGGGGTGACTGGTATTGCCGAAGACTCGGGCGGAACGATTTGGGTTCTTACTCGGAGGGGCCAGTTATTCAGCATTGTCGGGGACAAAATTGAGAAGCAAGCCTCGCCCAACTACGACCTCGGCTGGCAGAAATATCTGGTGGCAGACGCGAACGGCGGTGTTTGGCTCGGCACTCAAAAGGGCAAAAGTACTATTTCTTACTTCCGCGATGGACGTTTGCAGACTACGTCGCTGAGTTCTCCCCAGGGCCCGGTCGGTATTCGCGCACCGTTCGTGGACTCTGACAACTCTCTCCTCGTCCCAAGTTCGCAGGGTCTCTACAGGCTCAACCATGGGCAACTGACCCTCTTCAGCAGCGACAATGGCTTGCCCTGCCCTGAGATCTTCAGCGCGATCAGGGATAACCACGGTGCTCTTTGGGTCTATACACGATGCGCCTTGGTCAGGATCGCACAACCTGAATGGGCGAAGTGGATCGAGAATCCCCACGCTGCGGTGTCCGTCATGATTCTGGACACTCTGGACGGAGCACAAGCTGGGACCGGGAATTCTTACCAGCCGACTTCCTCTAAGACGCCGGACGGTCGACTGTGGTTCGTAACCGGCGTCTCAGCACAAGTGCTGAATCCGGACCGCCTCTATGAGAATGTGCTTCCGCCGCCGGTCTATGTAGAAGGCGTTATGGCGGACCACAAACGGTTCGACGCAACATCACTCGTCAAAGTCCCTGCCCGGAGTCGCGACCTCGAAATTGACTACACCGCACCCAGTTTTTCGGTTCCTCAGAAGGTTCGCTTCCGCTACATGCTGGAGGGCCGGGACCGGGAATGGCAGGATGCTGGGACGCGGCGCCAAGCCTTCTATACCGACCTTAGACCCGGACACTACCGTTTTCGAGTGACCGCGTCCAACGGCCAGGGCGTTTGGAATCAAGCCGGCGCATCGCTGGATTTTGTTGCACTGCCAGCCTACTACCAGACGAATTGGTTCCGATTGTCGTGCGTCGTAGCCTTCATCGCGTTGCTCTGGGTGCTTCACCGCTGGCGCGTTCATCAGCTCAAGAGCCAGGAAAAGCGTCTGCGAGAGGCAGTCGAAACAATTCCAGCGATGACTTTCACCACATCGTCTAACGGTTCCAATACATTTGTGAACAAGCGCTGGACCGAATACACCGGGCTGTCTGTAGAGAAGACTTCAGGCGCAGGCTGGCAGCGTGCGATCTATCCCGAAGATCTAGCGCGCACCGCCGAAAAGTGGCGTGTCTCGGTTGCGACCGGGCAGCTCTTCGAAGACGAGGCCCGGTACCGTCGCGCCACTGACGGGGAATATCGCTGGTTTCTGGTGCGTGGTGTCCCACTTCGTGATCAGCGTGGGAGGATTGTTAAGTGGTACGGAACTCTCACGGACATTGAAGATCGTAAACGTGCAGAACAAGAGCGCGAGAAATTGCGTGAGTTGGAGGCAGATCTTGCGCACATCAATCGTGTGAGCATGATGGGGGAAATGGCCGCATCATTCGCGCACGAAATCAAGCAGCCCATCGCGGCCTCCATCACCAGCGCCAATACTTGCATCGAATGGCTTGCCCACGAACCGCCCAACCTTGATCGGGCCCGTGCGGCGGCAACCCGAATCGATAAGTATGGGAATCGTGCCGCTGAGATCATCGATCGGATACGTTCGTTCTATAGGAAGTCTCCTCCTCAACGAGAGTTGGTCGACCTGAACAGAATCCTCCACGAAATTCTTACGCTGCTGGACGGCGAGGCTCTCCGATCGTCGGTGGCCATGCGTACGGAACTTGCCGCTGAGTTGCCCGAAGTCATGGCCGACCGCGTGCAGTTACAGCAGGTGTTCATGAACCTAATGCTCAACGGCATCGAAGCCATGAGGGACTCGGGCGGCGAGCTTACGGTGAAGTCGCAGATGCAGGATTCGCAGGTGCTCTTTTCAGTTAGTGACACGGGCATGGGGTTGCCAATCGAGAAGATGGATCAGATCTTTTCTGCCTTCTTCACCACCAAGCCGCAAGGCAGCGGAATGGGGCTGGCCATCAGCCGTTCGATTGTGGAGTCGCATGGCGGGCGATTGTGGGCCAGTGCCAACGATGGACGAGGTGCAACGTTTTATTTCACATTGCCTACTCATGTGATGGAGTCAGCCTTGGTCGTCTAACGCGTTGTTCTTTGTCCACGCTGCTTGCAAACATCGAGGCTGGCTGACGGCCGCAACACATTTGTCAATGAGAAGCGGGCCAAATACCCCGGGCCTGTCAGGGAGAGTTCAGATGCAGGTTAGGAGCAAACGACAGCGACTTTTGGTCCCGGTTTTCTTGCAGCGACGGAGATCGATAATGTCGCGCCCGCACCGAGTCACACATACCGCAACATTGTCAGTGCTGTTGATGTACTTCGTGCTGACCGGATGCCGCTCTTCTTCAAGAAATTCAGCTCCGACCGTTGCTTTCAGCAAGCTTGCCGCCGCCTATCAGGAGAGTCCCCACAAAACGGACATAACCGAACGTGACTACAAGACAGACACAATCGAAGGTCGTGTCACAGGGGCTCGATCCGGGCAGCGAATGCTGTTGTATGCAAAGACAGATGGACGATGGGGCCTGTGCCGGCAATCAGGTCAGCCGTTTACCAATATCGAAACAAACGGCCGGTGGAAAGCTTCAGTCCACCTGGGATTACAATATGCCGCTCTGTTGGTTGATCCAACCTATATTCCGCCTGAACAAACTGAATCGTTGCCGATCGTCGGCAACGGCGTGTTGGCGCTGGCTGTCATCAACGGAGAAGGCCCAACGCCCGTACTCCCGTCGCCCAAGATACTGAGCTTCAGCGGTTACGAGTGGACGACGAGCTCCGGGCCAATTTTTCACGCTGGGTCGAGGAACTTTTTCGATCCAGCGAACGTTTGGACAGACCAAACAGGTGCGTTGCATCTTCGCATCTCGGGAAGCCCGGGAAAGTGGAATGTGGCGGAGCTGAAGCTAGCGCGTAGCCTGGGATACGGAACATACAGGTTCCAGGTGCGCGATGTTTCTCATCTCGAACCTTCCGCTGTTCTAACTCTGATCACCTGGGACGGCGTTGGCACTGAGAGCGACCGGCGCGAGTTGGACGTTGACCTTAGCCGTTGGGGAAACCTTGATAATACCAACGTAAATTATGTCGTCCAGCCTTACTACGTGCCAGCTAACTATGTTGCCTTTCGGGTACCGCCTGGTCTCTACACACATTCATTTCGGTGGGAACCGGGGAAAGTAACATTCTCGACGGCAGCAGGATCAGGGAATGCAGGAGGTGGCCGCGTCATTAACCAGCACGTGTTTACCTCCGATGTACCTCCCCCTGGCGGCGAATCCGTGCGCATCGCCTTGTATGTATTTGGTCAAGGCAAAGTCCCCTTGAGAAACGAAAACGAGGCCATAATCGACAAATTCGAGTACCTCCCGTGATTTGCTGGTTGAAGCCAACTCGATGGATTCTTGTTGGAATGGTGCTAGCGGGCCATATCAGGGATGCCCGTGCACTCGATCCCAATCGTCAGCTTTCGCAGTACGTCCGCGAACAATGGACCACCGAAACCGGATTTCCCGGCGGCGCTGTCAACGGCATCGCGCAAACCGCAGACGGATACCTCTGGATTGGAACCGACAGAGGCCTGCTACGTTTCGACGGCTTTAATTTCAGGCCTGTCTCTTTTACTGTCTCTACCGCTTCGAACGTTTCGATATTGCAACTGCTTACGGATGCTGGTGGAAAACTGTGGATCCGTCCACAGGGCGCCGATCTCGTGCGCCAAAAAGATGGCAAGTTTGAGAGCGTCAGATACGGTCCAGTCGCAATCACCGCCGTGTCAAAGGATAACAACGGCGGAGTGTTGGTTTCAGACATCGAGCAGGGCACATTCCGTTTCATGCCAGACAACGTTCAGAAGTTGGGACCCTCTTCACCCCCAGTAATCTCCATGGCCGAAACAGCCGACGGCAAGGTTTGGCTAGGGACACTCGGCGATGGCCTCTTTCTTCTTACGGGCGGACGGGCCACCAACGTCAACGCAGGATTGCCCGACCGAAAGATCAATTCTCTGCTGCCGAGCGGTGAAGAGTTGTGGGTAGGCACCGACACGGGCTTGTATCGCGGAAACAGCAACGGTCTTCGTCGGGTTGGATTGCCGTCGTTCCTCGAGAGTGTCCAGATTTTGAGCCTCCTGCGCGATCGTGACTCGAACATATGGGTGGGCACAACGCGCGGGCTACTGCGCATCAATAGAAAAGGAATTTCGTTCTCAGAAGAAAATGAGCTCCGTGGAGACGGCGGGATTAACGTTCTGGTCGAGGACCGCGAAGGGAATCTCTGGATCGGAGGTGCACGAGGACTGGGCCGCATTCGGGACAGTGCGTTCGTTACTTATTCATCTGTTAGCGATCGTCGTTTCGAACACAATGGCCCTGTATATGTCGACCCGGAGGGCCGCACCTGGTTGGCTCCCGCTCAAGGTGGGCTGTATGTTCTCCAGAATGGACGC
>Ga0070716_100000836_pt1 | contig 13283 bp, 12 predicted proteins | sample LARL112metaG_FD_71395 | JGI IMG/M metagenome (GOLD analysis project Ga0070716, IMG submission 71395) | Corn, switchgrass and miscanthus rhizosphere microbial communities from Kellogg Biological Station, Michigan, USA - LAR L11-2 metaG | ecosystem: Host-associated > Plants > Roots > Rhizosphere... | reverse complement strand
GACGAGGTGCTCAGCCTGCTCGGCACCACCATCCCGCCCGGCCGGGTCGAGTTCACCCCGCGCATGGTCCGCGGGCTGAGCTACTACACCGGCCCGATCTGGGAGGTGGTCGCGGACGGGGTGCCCGGGTCGATCTCCTCCGGCGGCCGCTACGACCACCTGATCGGGCAGCTCGGCGGGCCGGACACGCCGGGCACCGGCGGGTCGCTGGGCATCGAGCGGATCCTGCTGCTGCTGCCCGGGGCCGCCGCCGCGGCCGGCATCAGGCGGCTGGATGTGGCTGTCACCATCATGGGCGAGGAGTTCGCCAGGCGTGCGTTCGAGCTGGCCGCCGAGGCCCGGGGGGCCGGGCTGCGGTCCAGCTTCTACCTGGGCGCCTCACACAAGCTCGGCCGGCAGCTCAAGTGGGCCAGCGACCAGGGCGCGCGGTGGGCGCTGATCTACGGCCGCAGCGAGCAGGAGGCCGGCACCGTCACCGTGCGGGACATGGACAGCGGGGAGCAGACCGCGGTGCCAGCCGCCGAGCTGCCCAGCTACCTGGCCGACCAGGCCGACGGCTGACGGGATGCCCGGGCGGTCGTCAGGACGCCGCCGCGGACAGCGGATCGGGCAGCGCGGCTGACCGGTGCCAGGCCGTCGCGCCGAGCACCTCGGCGAGGCGCTGCTCCACCGGGCCGGTCATGTCCTGGACGCCCACCGGCCGGCCGAGTTCCGCGGCCAGGCTGGTCACCCCGGCGTCCCGGATGCCGCACGGCACGAACCGGTCGTAAGCGGCCAGGTCGCAGTCGCAGTTCAGCGCGAAGCCGTGCATGGTCACGCCGCGGGACACCCGGATGCCGATCGCGCCGACCTTGCGGTCGGGCCGGCCGGCCTGGCCCGCGACCCACACGCCGCTGCGGCCCCCGACCCGGACCGTGGCCAGGCCCACGTCCGCGCACGCGCGCATCAGGGCTTCCTCGATGGCCCGCACGTACGCGATCACGTCCACCGGGTCGCTCAGCTTGATGATCGGGTAGCCGACCAGCTGGCCGGGCCCGTGCCAGGTGATCTTGCCGCCCCGGTCCACGTCGATGACCGGGGCGCCCGCGTCGCCCGGCGGCCGGTCCAGCGGGCTGGTCCGCTTGCCCGCGGTGAACACCGGCTCGTGCTCGAGCAGCAGGCAGGTGTCCGGGATCGTGCCGGCCACCCGCTGATCGTGCAGCTGCCGTTGCAGCTCCCACCCGTCCAGGTAGGGGATGTACCGCTCGCCCAGACCCGCGTGCAGGTAAACCAGCTCACCGCTCATGCTGCCAGCCTAATCCGCCGCCCGGGCGGGGCAGCCTCCGGCCGGACGGCCGGTGGCACTCAGATTTCCAGCCAAACCTCAGTGCCGTGAGGGGAAGCAACCGGCCGCGTGGGGTAGTTACCGGCTAAGGAGGTACCTCGCGTGATGAATGTGGACGAGCTGCGCCGGATGAGCCCAGGCGAGCGGGCGGAACTGGCCCGCACCCTCGCCGCGCTGGACGGGCCCGTCCCGCCTGCCGAGTCCGACCTGCCGGCCGGGCCGTTCCGCCGGGCCATCGCGCTGGCCGCGATCATCGCCTGCTGCGCGGCGCTGGCCGCGTGGACCGGCGTGCTCGCGGTGACGCTGCCGCGGTACTACCACACCGGTGGCTGGCGGGGGGCCTGGGTCGGCTTCGACGTGCTGCTGCTTATCGCGTTCGCGTTCACCGCCTGGGCCGGCTGGCGGCACCGCCAGCTGGTCATCATCTGCCTGGTCGTGCTGGCCACGTTGCTGTGCTGTGACGCCTGGTTCGACGTCACGCTGGACCTGCGCACCAGCGGGTTCCTGCTCAGCCTGCTGATGGCGCTGTGCATCGAACTGCCGCTGGCCGCGCTGGCGATCATCGGGGCGCGCCGCCTGATGCGGCTGAACATCCGCGCGCTCGGCCGGTTCCGCGGCCTGCCCGGGCCGGTACCGCCGTTGTGGAAGGTGCCGCTGTACGGGCTGGAGAGCCGCGGATTCCGCAACCTCATCCCGGCCGAGCCGTGCTACCCGGCGCCGCAGGACGCGCTGGCCGGGCTCGGCGGCGCCGCCACCCCGCCCGGCCAGGACGGCGATGGCGGGCGCCCGCAGAAGCCGGCCCGGCTGGCCCACGATTAGGGCGGTCCCCGGACCCGTGGCGGGCGCCGGTGCGTGCGCCGTCAGCGAATCACGCTCGCCACGCGGCGCGGCCCGGGAAAGGATGCAGGCATGGCCCACTTCACGTCCTGGGATGGCACCAGGCTCGGCTACCGGCGGGCCGGCCGCGGCCGGCCGCTGGTCTGCCTGCCCGGCGGTCCTGGCCGGACCCCCGACTACCTGGGCGATCTGGGCGGCCTGGCCGGTATCCGGGAACTGATCCTGCCCGATACCCGGGGCACCGGGGCGTCCGAGGTGCCGGCCGACCCGGGCACGTTCCGGTGCGACCGGCTGGCCCAGGACGTCGAGGCCCTGCGGGCCGAGCTCGGGCTGGCCCGGATGGACCTGCTCGCCCACTCGGCCGCTGGCAGCGTCGCGCTGCTGTACGCGGCCGCCCACCCCGGGCGCATCGACCACCTGGTGCTGGTCACCCCGGGCCTGCGCGCGCTGGGCCTCGAGCTGACCGGCGAGGAGCAGCAGGCCGCGATGCGGCGGCGGTCGGCCGAGCCGTGGTACCCGGCCGCGGCCGCGGCCGTGCAGGCGGCCGAGGCGGGCGACGACAGCGACCAGACCCGCCTGGCCTACCTGCCGTTCTTCTACGGACGGTGGGACGAGGCCGCCCGGGCGCACGCCTTCGTCGGGATGAGCGAGCGGGCCCGGCCGGTGCGGGCCGGCATGTACTGCGACGGCGCGTTCGATCCGCCCGCCACCCGGGCGGCGCTGGCTGGCCTGGCCGCCCCGGTCCTGGTATTCGCGGGCGAGGCAGACATCGGCCCGACCCCCGAGTTCGCCGCCGAAGCGGTCCGGCTGTTTCCCGGCTGGGCGCTCGCGGTGCAGCCGGGAGCTGGCCATTTCCCCTGGCTGGACGACCCGGCCTGGTTCACCGCCGCGGTGACCGCGTTCCTGGACGACCCGCCGGGCTGACCCGCGCCTACGGCCGGATCAGGCGGCGGAGCCCGTGGGGCGGAGTTCCGCGGCCAGCGCCCCAGCCAGTTCCGGGTAGGTGAACTGGAAGCCGGCCTCCTGCAGCCGCCGGGGCATGACCCGGGCACTGGTCAGCAGATCGGCGGTGACCCCGCCGAGCGCGGCCGACAGCACCGGGGAGGGGATGCTGAGCAGCGCCGGCCGGTGCAGCGCGCCTGCCAGGGCCGCGGTGAACTCGGCGTTCGTCACCGGGTTCGGCGTGGTGATGTTGACTGGCCCGGACACCCCGGCGTGCCCGAGCAGGAACCTCGCGACCCGGATCCAGTCGCTCAGTGCCACCCAGCTCATGTACTGCGTGCCGGGGCCAACCCGGGCCCCCAGCCCCAGCCGGAACGGTGGCAGGAGCCGGCCCAGCACCCCGCCGCGGCGGGACAGCACCACCCCGGAGCGCAGGTAGGCGACCCGGATGCCCGCGTCCCGGGCCGGGTCCGCGGCCGCTTCCCAGTCCCGGACGACCCCGGCCAGGAACCCCCGGCCGGCCGGCCCGGACTCGTCCACCTGCTGGCCGCCGGTGTCCCCGTACCAGCCGATCGCGGACCCGCACAGCAGCACGGCCGGCGGGCGGGCCATCCCGGCCATCCGGCTCGCGATGGCCCGGGTGCCCAGGACCCGGCTGGCCCGGATCTCCGTCTTGTAGGAACTGGTCCACCGGCGGTCGGCGACCCCCGCACCGGCCAGGTGGACCACCGCGTCCGCGCCGTGCAGGGCGTCAGGCGCCAGGCCGCCGTCGTCCGCCAGCGGATCCCAGGCGATCTCGCCGCCCGCGGCCGGCGTACGGCGCACCAGCGTGACGACCTGGTCGCCATCCGCCCGCAGCGCGCTCGTCAGGGGCCGGCCGATGAGCCCCGACGCCCCGGTTACCACGACCTTCATGCTGCCCCCGTGCAGGTGACCTCAGGGCCGGGCCCGATGGTGCGCCGGCCGCCCCGTCACAGCCCAAGCTCGGCCTCGAATGCCCCCTCTTCCAGGCGCTGCTTCACGGTGACCAGGAACCGGGCCGCGTCGGCGCCGTCCACCAGCCGGTGGTCGTAGCTGAGCGCCAGGTACACCATCGACCGGACCGCGATGACCTCGCCCAGCGCCGGGTCCGGCACGACCACGGGCCGGCGGACGACCGCGCCCGTGCCCAGGATGCCGACCTGCGGCTGGTTGATGATCGGCGTGTCGAACAGCGCGCCGCGGCTGCCCGTGTTGGTCAGCGTGAACGTGCCGCCGGCCAGATCGTCCGGGCTCACCTGGCCGGCCCGGGTGCGCGCTGCCAGGTCGGCGATCTTGCGGGCCAGCCCGCCCACGTTCAGGTCGCCGGCGTTCCGGATGACCGGGACCATCAGCCCGCGCTCGGTGTCCACCGCGATGCCCAGGTGCTCGGCGTCGTGGTAGGTGACCTGGGTGCCGTCCGGGTCGATGCTGGCGTTCAGCCGCGGATGCACCTTGAGCGCCTCCACGGCGGCCAGCGCGAAGAACGGCAGGAATGAGAGCTTGACGCCCTCACGCGACTCGAAGTCGGCCTTGGCCCGGTCCCGGAGCCGGGCGATCTCGGTGATGTCCACCTCGACCACGGTGGTCAGCTGAGCCGAGGTCTGCAGGGACTCGACCATCCGGCGGGCGATCACCTGGCGGGCCCGGGACATCCGCTCGGTGGTGCCGCGCAGGCTGGACGGCTCGATCGCCGCGCGGGCCGGCGCGCCCGGCTGCGGGCCGGCGGGCGCCTGCCCGGCGGCCGGGGCGGGCGCTGGCTGGGTGTCTGGTGCCGCGGCCGCCTGGGCCGCGGCCACGGCCTCCCGGCGGACCCGGGCCGCGTCGATGACGTCCTGCTTGCGGATCCGCCCGCCGACCCCGGTGCCCGCGACGGTGGCGAGATCGACGCCGTGCTCCGCGGCCAGCTTGCGGACCAGCGGGGTCACGTAGGGCCCATCCGATGTGCCCAGTGCGGACGCCGCGCGGCCGGGGCCGCTGCCCACCGCTGGCTCAGCCGCTGGCGCGGGCGGGGGCGGTGGCGGTGCGGGCGCCTGGGCCGGCGGCTGCCCGGACACCGCCTGGGCCACCGGCGATTGCGGGCTGGCCGGCGCGGCCGGGGCTGGTGGCTGCGGTTCGGCCTGGACCGGTGCGGGCGGGGGCGGTGCGGGCTGCTGCTGCTGTTCCGGCTGGGCCGGTGGCGCCGCCGGGGGAGCGGGTGGCGGCGGGGGCTGGGCCCGCTGCCACGCGTCGCCGGCCGGTGCGCTGTCCGGCGGCGCTGGCTGGCTGCCCTGATCCGGGGCGGCCGCCGGGGCCTGCGGCTGGTATCCGGCCGGCGCTTCGTACTGGCCTGGCTGGTAGGCGGCGGGCTGCTGGTAGCCACCATCGGTCTCGCCGCCACCGGGGTAGGGGTAGCCGTCCTGGGCCGGGGCCTCAGCCGGTGCGGGAGCCGGCTGGCCGTCCCCGGCCTGGGCCGCCGGGGCCTGGTCGGCCTGGCCAGCCGGGGCCGGGGCGCCGCCGTCGGCCGGCGCTCCCTCGGCGCCGGTCTCGTCGATGACCGCGAGCTCAGCGCCCACCGCCACCGTCTCGTCCTCGGCGACGACGATCCCGCGCAGGATCCCGCCGACCGGGGAGGGGATCTCGGTGTCGACTTTGTCGGTGGAGACCTCGAGCAGCGGCTCGTCCGCCTCCACCCGCTCGCCCTCCTTCTTGAGCCAGCGCGTGACAGTGCCCTCGGTCACGCTCTCACCGAGCTGGGGCATGGATACGGAGACCGACATGGCTTCCCGTGACTCCTTCGCTGTTCGACGCCACAGTTGCGGCTGTGGTGTGGGGGCGCGCTCGCCCCGCCTGGACTACGCGTGCACGTGCAGCGGCTTCCCGGCCAGCGCGAGGTGCGCTTCGCCGATCGCCTCCGACTGGGTCGGGTGCGGGTGGATGAGCTGAGCGACGTCGAACGGCAGCGCTTCCCAGTTGTAGATCAGCTGGCCTTCGGCGATCAGCTCGCCGACCCGGCTGCCGACCAGGTGGACGCCGAGCACCGGGCCGGGCTGGCCGTCCGGGCCGCCGCTGGCGGCGGCGATCACCTTCGCCGCCCCCTGCGTCTGCAGGATCACGCTCTTGCCGTTTCCGCCGAGGTTGTAGGTGAACTCGGTGATCTCGATGCCGCGCTCGGCGGCGGTCGCGGAGGTGATGCCCACCGACGCGACCTCGGGCTCGCTGTAGGTGATCCGGGGCACGCCGTCGTAGTCGATCGGCGTGACCTCCAGCCCGGCCAGCCGCTCGGCGACCAGGATGCCCTCGGCGAACCCGACGTGGGCCAGCTGCGGCCCGGGGATGAGGTCACCCACCGCGGAGATCGTCGGCACGTTCGTGCGGCAGTACTCGTCGACCTTGACGTACCCGCGCTCCACGGCGATCCCGGCCGCTTCGTAGCCCAGGCCCGAGGACACCGGGCCCCGGCCCACCGCGACCAGCAGCAGCTCGGCCTCCAGCACCCGGCCGCCGTCCAGGGAGACCGCGACACCGCCGCCGGACTCCTTGACGCCTTCGAAGCGGGTACCCAGCTCGAACTTGATGCCGCGGCGGCGGAACGCCCGCTCCAGCAGCTTCGAGCTCGACTCCTCCTCGGGCGGCAGCAGGTGCGGGAGCATCTCGACGATCGTGACTTCGGCGCCGAACGACCGCCACACGCTGGCGAACTCCACCCCGATGACCCCGCCGCCGAGGATCACCGCGGACTGCGGCACCCGGTCCAGCCGCAGCGCGTGATCACTGGTGATCACCCGCTCCCCGTCGATGTCCAGGCCGGGCAGGCTCTTCGGCTCTGAGCCGGTAGACAGCACCACGTGGCCCGCGTCGTAGACGGTGTCGCCCACCTGGACCTGAGTCGGCGAGACCAGCCGCCCATCGCCGTAGATCATCTCCACCTTGCGGCTGGCCAGCGTGCTCTGCAGGCCCTTCCAGAGCCGGTCGACGACCTTGTCCTTGTAGCCGTTCACCCCAGGCATGTCCACGCCGTCGAACGTGGACCGGACGCCGAACGCGGCGCCGTCCCGGGCGTGGTCCGCTATTTCCGCGGCATGCAGCAGCGCCTTGGTCGGGATACAGCCACGGTGCAGGCAGGTGCCGCCGACTTTGTCCTTCTCGATCAGCGCGACCCGCTTGCCGAGTTCCGCGGCGCGCAGCGCGCAGGCGTAGCCGCCGCTGCCCCCGCCGAGGATGACAAGGTCGTAGGTCCCGTTGCTGTCCGCCACCACAAGCTCCTTGCTCCGATCAGTTATGCCCGACCGTCTAACACCGGCCCCGGTTAGAGCCTTCCGTCAGCCACATCCAGGGCAATCTGCACCAGCGCCCTGGTCGCCGCGCCTGTCCCGCCCTTGGGGGTATACCCGTGCGGCGCGCTGTCATTGAAAGCTGGGCCGGCGATGTCCAGGTGCGCCCAGCGCACCCCGGCCGGCACGAACTCGCGCAGGAACAGCCCGGCGACCAGCATCCCGCCGTAGCGGTCCGGTGCCACGTTAGCCAGGTCGGCCACGGCGGAGTCCAGTCCCTTGCGCAGCTCGCCGGGCAGCGGCATGGGCCACATGGCCTCGCCGGCCTGGTCTGCGGCCGCCACCAGCGCGTCGCGCAGTTCGTCATCGTTGGCCATCACCGCGGCAATCCGCGGGCCCAGCGCCACCACTTGCGCACCGGTCAGCGTCGCGACATCCACCAGCACGTCGGGGGAGTCAGCGGCGGACCGGGCCAGCGCGTCGGCCAGCACGAGCCGGCCTTCGGCGTCGGTGTTGAGCACCTCGACGGTCTTGCCGCCGTAGATGGTCAGCACGTCAGAGGGGCGCTGCGCGCTGCCGCTCGGCATGTTCTCGGCCAGCGGCAGGTAGCCCACCACGTGCACCGCCGGGCTGAGCGCCGCGATGGCCTGCATCGCTCCGATGATCGCCGCCGCGCCGCCCATGTCTGACTTCATGGCCTCCATGGATTTCGCCGGCTTGAGGGACAGCCCGCCCGAGTCGAACGTGATGCCCTTGCCGATGAACACCACGGTGGCCGGGGGATGCGCGCCCGGCGGCGGGGTGTACTCCAGCCGGACCAGCCGCGGCGGGTGCACCGAGCCCTGGCCGACGCCCAGGATGCCGCCGTAGCCGTTCTCCGCCAGCGCCTTCTCGTCCAGCACCTCGGCATCCAGCCCGGACGCGGCGGCGACCCGCTCGGCCTCGGCCGCCAGCGTCGCCGGGTACAGGTCGGACGGGGCGGTGTTGACCAGGTCACGGGCGAGCGACACGGCGTCCGCGAGGACCTGGGCACGCTTGCTGGCGCCGCCCGTGTCGCCGCCGCCGGTCAGTACGGTGACCGAGGCCGGGGGAGCGGCCGCCCGCCGGTAGCGGCGGAACGAATAGCCGCCGAGCAGCGCGCCGAGCGCGGCCGCCTCGGCCTGCGCCGGGTCCTCGGCGGGCAGGGCCAGCGCGATCCTGGGCCCGGGGGTCTCCCGGCCGGCGTCCGGCTGGCTGGCCGCGGCCGACGCGGTGATCGCCCGGGCCGCGGCGCCGGCCGCCCGGCGCAGGTCTTCTGTGCGCAGCGGCGCCGGGCCGAGACCCACCGCGACAATCAGCGGGGCGGCGAGCCGCCCGCCGCCCGGCAGCCGGGTGATCTCCTCGGCCTGCCCGGTGGCGCCCAGCGTGGCCAGGGTGGCGGCGAGGTCCCCGCCCAGCGCGTCATCGATGTCGGCCGCGCCGGGCGCGAGCAGCGGCCCGTCCGGGCCCTTGAGCACCCCGATGACGACGGCGTCTGCGTCGGCTGAGCGGGGCAGGGAGTTACTGAAGTCGAGGGTCGTGGTCACGGCTCCGATGCTAGTCCCTGACCGGTCCCGCCGATCACAGTGTTGGCCTGCGGGGCGGCCCCCCGGGACCTCCCGGCCGCCGCTGTGTGCCGGGGCCGGCGGACCGGGCCGGGACCGGCGCTGGACATTCCGGTGATCAGGACGGGCAGGGGCAGCGTGGAGTGCGCTTCATGAGCCGCAGCGTGCCCCGGCCGTTCGTACCCGGTATACGAATGGTAGCCGGAGGGTTAAGCGGTTGATCCAATAAAGATCTAACAGTTGTTACTTTCAGTTGCTCACGGATGTTACTCTTATCGAGATGCCCCCGGGGCGCCCCGGGGGCCGGGGTGCCAGCCAGGAAAGAGGTGGAGCTTGGCCGGTGGTCCCTGGGCGGGACGCTCAGTGGCCTTCCTCGTCGGCCGCGTACACGCGGGCGGCGTAGTCGTCCAGCGACTGCTGGCAGGTCTCCAGCGCCTTCTCCGCCTCCGGGCGCCCGCTGGCGCCGAAAGCATCGCGCTGGCGCACCCGGGCGAACCAGTTCCGCAGCTTGACGAGATCGACCTCGTTCTCCTCAAGCTCCGCGTAGGTGAAGTGATCCGCCAGGTATTCCTTTTTCACCTGGGCCAGGAAATCCTCGCAGCGGTCCACGATCTCTTCGTATTCGTCGTTCCGCGCGGCCTGGAACGCAGCCCGTACCTCGGGCTCACCAGCCAGCACACGGGAGGACAGCAGCGCCGCCGTCCCGCCCATGTCCAGGATCTGGCTGCGCAGCTTGCGCATGGCCCGTTCCGTACTGGGGCCCGCGGGCAGCGCCGCCGCGGAGTTCTGCAGGTAGATCGCGCCCAGGCTCTTGAGCCGGCGCCACACCGCCGAACGCAGGCGGCTGGGCTCGGACGGTACCCGGTAAATGAGGACCAGCCAGCCCTCACCCGGACCACTGCCGCCGTCAGCCATGCCGCCATCCTCGCAGACGCCGGGCCACCTGCCACGCCACGGCGCGGCACTACCGTGCCGTCACCGGCACCACTGGAGGCTACGTGAATGCCGTCGCGCTTGTCCTGACCGTCTTCGTGGCCTGCGCCGTGGAGGCGGTCGAGGCCCTGACGATCGTGCTGGCGGCCGGCCTGACCCGGGAATGGCGGTCCACCTTCCAGGGCCTGGCCGTCGCGCTGGCCGTGCTGGCCGTGGTGGTGGCCGTGGTCGGCCCGGCGCTCACCTTGTTCCCGCTGGGCGTGCTGCGGCTGGTGGTGGGTGCGCTGCTGGCTGTGTTCGGCTTGCAGTGGCTGCGCAAGGCGATCCTGCGCGCCTCCGGCTATCAGGATCTGCACGACGAATCCGGCATCTACCAGCGGCAGGTGACGGCGGCGCGGGCGGCCGCGGCCGGCGGCCGGCACGGTGTGCACGACTGGTACGCGTTCACCCTGTCGTTCAAGGGTGTCCTGCTCGAAGGCCTGGAGGTGGTGTTCATCGCGATCACGTTCGGCAGCAATCAGGGCAGCATCGGGCTGGCCGCGCTGGGCGCGGTGGCGGCCGTACTGGTGGTCGCCGCGGTCGGGGTGGCCGCCCGGGCACCGCTGGCCCGGGTGCCGGAGAACACGATGAAGTTCGCGGTGGGCGTCATGCTGACCTCGTTCGGCGTGTTCTGGGGGGCCGAGGGCGCCGGGGTCAGCTGGCCCGGCCATGACGCCGCGCTGCTCGTGCTGGTCCCGGTCATTGTGCTGGTCGCCGCGGGCTACACCCTGCTGCTGCGGCGGGCCCGCGCGGCGGGGCCGGCCGTGCCGGGCAGCCCGCCGCGGGCCGCCGCTGGCACCAGCCCGGTCACCTCGGGGGAGGGGTCATGAGCCGCTGGCTCCGTTCGTTCGGGATCTTCTGGTACGACTTCATCGTCGGCGACGACTGGCGGGGCGCGGCCGTGGTGGCGGTGGCGCTGGGCGGCACCGCGCTGCTGGTCCACGCGGCCGGGCTGAACCCCTGGTGGCTGCTGCCGGTGTGTGTGATCGCCGCGCTCGGCTGGTCGCTGCGCCGGGCCACGGCCGGGAAGGGCTGACCCGGGTCAGCCCGTGCCGCCCGCCCGGACCAGGCCGGTCTCGTAGGCGAACACCACGGCCTGCACCCGGTCCCGCAGCCCGAGCTTGGCCAGCACCCGGCCAACGTGCGTCTTGACCGTGGCCTCGGACACGTACAGCCGCTGTGCGATCTCCGCGTTGGACAGCCCCTGCGCGACGTGCGCGAGAACCTCGCGCTCCCGGGTGGTGAGCAGGACCAGCCCGGGCACCGCGGGGGAGTCGCCCGCCGGGAACAGCGGCGCGAACCGGTCGATCAGGCGGCGCGTGGTGGACGGCGCGACCACCGCGTCCCCGGAGTGCACCGCGCGGATGGCGAACAGCAGCTCCTCGGGCGGGACGTCCTTGAGCAGGAAACCGCTGGCCCCGGCCTTGAGCGCGGCGTAGGCGTACTCGTCGAGGTCGAACGTGGTGAGCATGAGCACCCGGGGCCGGTCCCCGGCCCGGCAGATCCGCCGCGTCGCCTCGATCCCGTCCAGTTCCGGCATCCGCACGTCCATCACCACCACGTCGGCGGGCCGGGTCCGCAGCAGCTGGATGGCGGCCAGGCCGTCGCCCGCCTCGCCCACCACCGACATGTCGTCCTGGGCGTCGAGCACCATCCGGAAGCCGGTACGTACCAGCTCCTGGTCGTCGACCAGGAGGATCCGGATGCTCATGCGACCCCGGCCCGGTGCGCGGCGCCGCCCGCCGCGGGCTGGCCGGCCGGGCCGGTGGCAGTGCCCGGGCCAGCGCGGACCGGAAGGGTGGCGGTGACCTGGTAGCCGCCGCCGGGCCGCGGGCCGGCCTGCAGCGTCCCGTTGTACAGCGCGACCCGCTCGCGCATGCCGGTCAGCCCGTGCCCGGCCCCGTCCGCGGCGGCCGCCGCGCCGTGGCCGTCGTCAGTGATCCGCAGCTCCAGCACGTCCTCGCAGTACCGCAGCAGCACCTCGGCGCGGGCGCCCGCGCCGCCATGCTTGCGGGTGTTGGTCAGCGACTCCTGCACGATGCGGTAGGCGGCCAGGGCCAGCCCGCCGGGCAGCGGTGCGGGCACCCCCTGCACGGTGAACGAGACCGGCAGCCCGGTGGCCCGGGCCTGCTCCAGCAGCTCGCCGAGCTGGCTGATCCCCGGCAGCGGGACCACGCCGGTACTGCGGTCATCGCTGCGCAGCACGCCGAGCATGCGGCGCATCTCGGCCAGCGCCTGCCGCCCGGTGCTGGCGATGTTGCCCAGCGCCTGCCGGGCCCGTTCTGGCGACCTGTCCAGGGCGTAGGACGCCCCGTCGGCCTGCACGACCATCACGCTGACGTTGTGCGCGATCACGTCGTGCAGTTCGCGGGCGATCCGGGCCCGCTCGGCCGCCGCGGCGATCTGCGCCTGCGCGTCCCGTTCCCGTTCCAGCCGGGCGGCCCGGTCCTCCAGCGAGGTGTAGTAGGCGCGGCGGTAGCGCATCGAGTCGCCGAGGACCCAGGCGACCAGCACCGGCCCGGCGAACGTTATCGACCCCACCATGATCCAGTTCAGCACGCTGAGCCCCCGGGGGGCCCAGAATGCGACGGCCACCGCCGAGCCGATCAGGCAGATGCCCAGCCCGGCAATGGAGATCCGGCGTGGACGGTAAGCGGCCAGGGTGTAGAGCAGGATGACGATGGCCAGGTCGGCCGTGCCGGCCCGGACGTCCAGCACCACCTGGAGCGCGCCGGCCGTGACGCTGATCAGGAAGGCCCCGGCCGGGTAAGCCCGGCGGAAGGTCACCGGCGCGCACACCACCAGCACGAACGGGATGAGCTGATACCGGTCCGTGGCGAAGGCCTGGACCAGGCCGAGGAACGCGAGCGCGGCGGCGAGCACGCCGTCCACCAGCCGGGGGTGGCAGCGCAGCCAGACGTAGAAGGCGGCCACTGGACAAGAGTACGGGCGGGCGCCGCGGCCGGCGTCATCCTGGAGGCGGGCCTGGCCTCATCCTTGCGACGGACGGTCGACCGGCCGGGCCCTGCGGGCCCAGCCGGGCCGGCCTTCCGCCCCCCGGTACGGCCCGTGAGCCTCCCCTGCCCACGGGTCCCAGCGGGACCTCCCCTTGGCCCCGCCCAGGGCTCTCCCCGCCCCCGGCCTGAGGCGGCGCGCACCGCGGTTCCCGGAGTCCCCCGCGATGCCCGGCAACCACGCTGCGGCGAGCCTGCCGGGCATCGCTTCCCGTGCCGTAACCGCCGCGGCACGGGCCCGCCCGCCGGCCTGCCGGCGGGCTCTCCGGCCAGCGCAGTCCGCGCTCGCCTCAGGCTCTGCCCAGCTAACCCGTCCCGGGCCGCCGCCGCTATCCCCGGA
>Ga0070716_100000829_pt1 | contig 13319 bp, 8 predicted proteins | sample LARL112metaG_FD_71395 | JGI IMG/M metagenome (GOLD analysis project Ga0070716, IMG submission 71395) | Corn, switchgrass and miscanthus rhizosphere microbial communities from Kellogg Biological Station, Michigan, USA - LAR L11-2 metaG | ecosystem: Host-associated > Plants > Roots > Rhizosphere ... | reverse complement strand
CCTCATGGGATCCTAAGAACTATTACATCGTGATCAGTCCTGGTCCCGATCACCGCCATAACGCGGGGGATGAGTTTCAGGCGATCCTGCTGTTCCAGCGCAAACGGATCGTGAGTACTGCGAGCGCGTCCGCTGTAGCGCTCAACATCGCCGTGGAGCACGATCGCGGAGCGATGAATGGCAAAGCACAAATTGTGGGCACGGTGATCGATCCAAGTGGAGCAGTTGTGGCGGGTGCGAATGTCGAGGTGCGCGCCAGAGGAAAGGAACTCCTGCTCAACGCGATCACGGATGCGAGAGGGCAATTCAGTCTGGCTGGGGTTTTTCCGGGCGACTATGAGATTCAAATCACCATGGCTGGGTTTCGAATGGCGTCGGGTATGTGCAATCTCCGCGCGCGCGACCGCGCCGTCATCTCGGCTACGCTTTCTGTGGGACAAAGCACGGAGACGGTGGAGGTGAGCGGCGCGGCTCCGCTGCTCGAAACGGAAAACGCCATGGTGGCCGTTCCGGCACCCGTTGCTGACGTTGCTGGCGGCGTTGGAGGCGGCGTTGGTGGCGGAGCAAGAGGAGAGGCGATCGCGCTGCAGGACGCAAAGTCCTTAGCGATCAATGGGCGCGATTTCACACATCTGACTGCCCTGAATAGCGGAGTTCTGGCAAAAGAATCGAAGGGAGCTCCGGCGGCGCACGTTCGTTCCTATTTCCCCGAGGCGCTGTACATCAATCCCGAAATCATCACCGACCGTGAAGGACGCGCCAGCATCGTGATCCCGATTGCAGACTCGATCACCACCTGGCGGATGGCGATGATCGCTTCTACCCAGAGCGGAGCGATCGGCACCGCAACTTCCAGCTTGAAAGTATTCCAGGATTTCTTTGTCGACCTCGATCTGCCGGTGACGCTGACCCAGGGTGACCGGGTTTCGATCCCTGTTGCCATCTACAACTATTCGGGGGCAGCGGGCGATGTGGCCTTGCAACTTCAGTCCGACGATTGGTTTTCACTGGTGGACGATGCGGCGGAAAAGACACTGCAGGTGGAATCGTCGCGCGTGGGCGGAGCGCAGTTCACGCTCGAAGCCCGGCACATCGGCAAATTCAAACTCACGCTTGCCGCGCAGATGAAGGGAACGTCGGAGAGGGCAGACGTGGTCGTGAGGGAAGTCGAAGTGATCCCAAACGGGCGCGAGCAGAATCTGGTTTTCAACGGCAACCTGGAAAATTCGGTGCAGCACGAGCTGAATTTTCCGCGAACTTCGATTGCAGAGGCGAGCAAAATTTTCGTCCGGCTCTATCCCGGGCCGATGAGCCAGATGGTGGAGGGCATGGACAGCATCCTGCGCATGCCGAATGGCTGTTTTGAGCAAACGTCCTCGAGTACATATCCGAACGTCCTGGCGCTCGACTACATGAAGCGGACCAAGAAGCTGACCCCGGAAGTCCATGCCAAAGCGGAGGGGTACATCGCGAACGGGTATCAGCGGCTGCTGACGTTCGAGCTGCCGGGCGGGGGATTCTCGTGGTTCGGAAGCGCGCCTGCCAACAAGATTCTAACTGCGTACGGGTTAATGGAGTTCTACGACATGTCGAAGGTGTATGACGTGGACCCGCGACTCATCGCACGAACCCAACAGTGGCTGGCCGGAGAACAGCAGAAGGATGGAAGCTGGAAGCCAGACACGCAATTCATCAACGAAGGCGCGACGAACCGCTACAACACGGACCTGCTTCGCATCAGCGCCTATATCGGCTGGTCGCTGAAGAACACGGGATACCGGGGCGATGCTGTGGAGCGCGCCAAGCGCTTTGTGGAAGCCCACATGGGGGAGAAACCCGACGCGTACACGCTGGCGGTCATCGCCAACTTTGCCGCGAGTTACGGATCGGACCGCGAATTCACCAGACACGCGATCCAGCTTCTGCTGGATGCGCGCACCGAGAAAGAGGAAAAAGTTTGGTGGACGGCCGAAGAGACCGGAGTCTATGGAAGTGGCGAAAGCGCTAGCGCGGAAACCACAGGATTAGCGGTGCAGGCTTTGCTGCAGTCGGGTGAAGCCGCGGGTATGGCTCGCAAGGCGCTGAGCTATCTTGCATCGAAAAAGGACGCGAACGGAACTTGGGGAACAACGCAGGCCACGATCATGGCGTTGCGCGCGCTGCTCACGGCTACGGAAAAATCGGCCGCAGATGTGCAAGGCACCGTGATCATGCTGGTCAACGGGAAGCCTGCGGAGAAGCTGGAACTGACGGCGGAGAATAATGATCTTCTGCATCAGTTCGTTTTCAAGGGCATTGAGCAGCGAGCGCCGAGCACGGTGGAACTTCGGTTTGAAGGGAAGGGAGCGCTTGCCTATCAGGTGGTGGGCAGATATTTCTTGCCGTGGGACGAAAAGCCTAGTACCGAAGCCTTTTCGATCGATGTGTCCTACGACCGCACGCGCCTGGCTCAGGATGACTTGGCGACAGCAACTGCAACGATCAAGAACAATCTCGGCAAGACGGCCAAAATGGTGATGGTGGATCTCGGTATCCCGCCGGGCTTCGACTTATTGAGTGAGGACCTGCAGGATTATCAAGGAAAGTGCGCCAAAATGACCAGCGGCCATCTTTCCAAGTTCAGTCTCACCGCTACGCAAGCGATTCTTTACTTTGATGCGTTCGCTCCGGGCGACACTGTTAAGGTGAAATTCCGTTTGCGGGCTAAGTATCCGATCCGAGTGCGAACCTTCCAATCGCGCGTGTACGAATACTACGATCCGGAGGTGGCATCCACGGCGCGTCCCGTGCAATTGGAAGTACACCGGTAGTCTGGTGCGCGGTCGGCAAACCGAACGTTGTCCTGAAATGAGCATGGAGGAAGTTGAAGGAGGATAGTCGGTAAACCACAAGTTGCCGAAAGTCATTTCCCAATCTGGCTTGAGTTGGTCGCAAGGAGAGGCACATTTCTCGCAACACTTATGAGTGAACAAAACAGGCATTCATCAGGTGATTTAGAAAATGGAAAACTGATCGACCGATAGTCGTCATCCTCACCGTCCTCGTGCCAATGACCATTCGGTTCGAGGTCAACCTACTCAATCAGTTGTTGTTTTACGCAATCTGTCAACCTTGTGCGGCACTCGTTTTGGCGGCGAGGATGAGACAGAAGAGAGAGACACCATCCCTAAGCCTTCGGCTTAGGTCGGTGCCATGCGCACGTGATGATTCGGATGTTCTTCGCACAAGCTCGAACAGGGTTCGATCTCGTTCGGTCGGTGTCTGATTACCGTTCGAATGCGGAAATGACAAAGGTCGCCGCTACCGCTTAAGGGGTTCTGTTCCTTCACTCAGGATCTTCAGATAACGTGAGTACCCAAAGACGCGGGCCCGGCGTTTTCCGGTGACCTCCTTGGCTATGCCGAGGCGAACCAGGTGATCGAAGGCAACCGTCACCGTTGGGATGGACAGTTTAAGCGCCTCGGCAACAACGCCAATACCGACCAGTGGTTTCTTCTGCAGGTACTCATGAACACGCAATGCAGAAGACGCAGCGCGTCCGATTGTCTGAATGCGATCTCGATCTTTTGCAAAGAGAGTCAGAATCTGTTTTGCAGCATCAGCGGCGGAGCGCGCCGTGATCTCCGTCCCTTCGAGAAAAAAAGCCAGCCACTCTTCCCAGGCACCGTCTGTTCGGACACTCTGAAGCAGATCGTAGTACCGGTCGCGGTTCGTTTTGAAGTACAGGCTGAGGTACAAAAGAGGCTCTCGCAACGCGCCCTTGGAGCAAAGCAACAGTGTGATCAACAGACGCCCGAGTCTGCCATTACCATCCAAGAAGGGGTGAATGGTCTCAAACTGCACGTGAACCAATCCGGCCTCGACCAGAATGGGTAACTTGTACTCTTCGTCGTGGAGAAAGCGCTCAAGGCTGTCGAGACACTCCATCAACCGCTCTGGCGGAGGAGGAACAAACGCAGCATTGCCGGGACGCGTTCCGCCGACCCAGTTTTGCGAGCGCCGGAATTCGCCGGGAGTTCTGTTGGCCCCGCGTCCGCCGCGCAACAGGATGGCGTGAATTTCGCGGATGAGTCGGAGAGAGAGCGGAAAGCCGCCCGCGATCCGACGAAGCCCATGTTGCATCGCGGCCACGTAGTTGGAGACTTCTTCGACATCGTCGATCGGAACACTCGGTTCAGCGTCATTTTCAAACAGCAATAGATCCGAAAATGACGATTGCGTTCCTTCAATCTGGGACGACAGGAGTGCTTCTTTCTGGATATACAGGTACAGGAAGAATTTCGTGTCCGGAAGCAAGGTTGTGAGGCCATCGAGTCGGCCTAGCGCCTGGTTAGCACGGTCAAGATGCTGATACAGTCCCGCCAAGTCCACAGGCGGATTAGGGGGCAGCCCTGGCGGGATAAAGGCCCGCACTGGTTCTCCAGTGACCGTTGTTGTCACGTAGGTCCCCAGCCTCGACTTGTTTTCAGTGACCACTCGCGTTATGAAGGGTTCCTTTAATAAGCGCTCTAGCTATTAAAGGATATGGCATTATGTCTTAATAAGCAAGCGGAGCCCGCCGGACCGCTTGGACCTTCGCACGATTCGCAGTACGAAGCCCAATGCCGAATGCTATGCTACGGACCCTAACTTCATGGGCTGACGTGCAGGCCCGATTCCTAGACTTGCGGAATATCCTCTGAGGTACTGGATCGCTGGTGTTTGCCGTTTCCTGCAAAATCGATCCAGAGTTCATCCATCGCAACCATATCGGAAAAAACGGTCGGCCCTCTTCAGATACCACGAAAGAAAAAGCACGAGGGACCGACAAAAGAATCGTTGCTGAAGAATAAGGGCCGGAGGATCTGCCGGCCCCGAGTTCCTTCATTCGCAATCGTTGTGCCGCGGGCTAGGCGCAGGCTCACCCGCGACGCAGGGGACCGCGCTCAGATATTCGTAGATCGCACGGAGGTCATGGTTCGTCATATTGTGATAGATAGGCCATGGCATTATTTGGAGAAGAGCGCCGTCGAACGGAGCGGGCAGACAATTCCCGTCGGGAGCCCCAGTACATGTTGGATGGAGGTGATCCATGTCTACACCTGTCCGTATGATCTGGACAAACTCTGAAAACGTATGACCTCCCTCAGGCCGTCCAGTTTTGTCTGGTGTCAAATTGCGGGAGATGATGTGTGGAAACGGCCCTGGCCCGGGGAAAGGACCAAAATCCCTACCGCCACCCAAGTAGGTTGTGGGATTAATCTTCGTCGGCTGGCCAAAGTATGGGTTGCCGCCTGGGGCGAATTCGGTTTCAGGGCCGGCACTGTGGCAACCATTGCAGTCGCCCTGTGCGTTGACAATGTAGCTGCCGAGTCCCACGAGTGCGCGGTTTTTTCCCTCCAGATTCAGCGGTACCGGCGCTATTGCAAAGCCCTTTCGAATCTCCGATGCTTCGTCTTTCCGATCGTTGTCGTCACCAGATGCCTGTCCCTTTGGGGAGAGGATCGAGATCCCCATAAGAATGGCTACTGCAAGCGCTGCGGACGATCCAATGGCCTTGAGAAATTGGCGTAATGTCATCTCTGTGCTCCTTATTATTCTTTCCTGGATTTATCTTTTGGCGGGCGCGTTGATGATGCGGGAATCCGAAAAAGAAGAGTGGTCAATTTTGTACAGTTCACTCGTTAGTTAGTGAAATATCGCGATTACAACATTGACCTCAAAAAAGGCGAACAGACGGCGCACACTGATGTAAACGCCTCCCTGTTAACAACAACTGAGGATTTCCAGCATTACGAATCGCCAACCTTCCTTGCCTGCCCCTAGTAGTTCTTCGGGCGAACAAAAAGCGGTTAAGTGTAATGTGCGTCACAGAACAGAGACAATTTACGTGGTAACAAACGAGGTGTAGGTGAGAATCCTGACGGCTAAGAATTTAGCCGTCCGCCCAAACGAGAATAGCCATGTGTTCGCTGGGTTGCTTTTCATAAGTACCGCATCAAGGATGCCCTGAACGCGAAGAGCAACTCAGAACTTTTTCAGTATGCTATTAAGCACCATTTGATTGCCCCTTGATCATTTCCCCTCTAACGGCGGCACCTTTCTCCAAATCCTAACAATTAAGGACTCTGTAGGTGTTGAAAGATCGCGATTACACCGGGATTGTGATTGAATTGCTCTTCCAGGGAGCCACAGAGAATGGAGATCAGAGCATTGCAAAGAATTCAGGGGTACGAAAACGCGTCAAGCAGCATACAAACACGAGTGACATATTTCCGCCGCTTCCAATCGGTCCCCGGCGCCAACTTTCTGCAGCACGCGGTGTACATGGTTCTTGACGGTTTGATCCGAAAGATTGAGTTGAGTTGCGATCTCTTTGTTCGTTAATCCTCGTCCCATCATCTCCGTCAGTTGCTGTTCCCGGCGTGTTAAACCGAAGGGATGTCGGGCTTGGAGGCACGTGGCCTCCATTGGCGGAGCTGCCACGTGCTCAAAGAGGACACGACAGAGACTTGGAGGGCATACTGCCTCATTTCTTGCTACCGAACGAACGGCAGCCGCCACATCCATGGACGAGGCATCCTTCAGAAGGTATCCAAGTACACCAGCACGCACCGCCCGCAAAAAGGTGGAAGAATCGGATTCCATCCCGATCAAAAGGACCCTTAACTCCGGGAGCTCTTTACGGAGCTCGGGGATGATCTGCACAGCAGCAAAGGAATCTAGTCCGGAATCGGACAAAAGCACTCGGGCGCGGGTGACTGTAACTTCTTTGACGAGCTGAGGGGAAAGGGAGGCAGCACCCACAAGGGACAGGTCTGATTTTTCGCCGAAAATCCGCGTGAGGGCTTCACGCAAAAGACGATTTTCAGTAAGCAGAAAAACATCAATTCTGTGTGACATCATGCACCCTTACTTCGAGAAATCTGAGCGCGTGGGTTTGTACGGATTACACTCGTTGAGTCGGTGTAGTGAGGTCTCTTGTTCCCATGCAGGGTAGAAGCCGGTCTCGATTGCGGTTCGGTACGGGGCCGACCCGTAATGAGTTCACACTTGTCCGGCGGGCCCGAACCACAGGTCGAGCACCAAATAGCATGTAACCTGCTTGAGATCAGACCACTCTATCTTCACGGTCGTTTATGTTGCGGCAATCCGAGGACGAAAAGTGTTCAATTTTGCACAGCGATCCTAAATGACTGTCGCAAAATCGCGATTGCACTCATCGAGGACGGGAGGGCTTTGGAGAACACGCACAATTAGTCGATTTTGAAAAACGCTTAAGTCCTGTATGTAATTGGAAGTATGGTGCGCCCTGGTGGATCCAGACAACACTCTCCGGATAGAGATTCGACTCGGCCCTTCTTTGCAATCGAGTGCAGCCTAAACGCTTGTGCTTGATCTTGCGAGCTAAGACCCGCACCCCGCGCAAGATGCCGAGACCGAATGGCAGGACAAACAGGAGCGGAGAAGCCACCAGCATGCACGCGACCAGAAAAACGTTGATTGCGAGCACCAAAATTCGTGACATCATCGCGCAGTATAGTCCGGAATTTCGGCCCTGGAGAGCTTCTTTTATGTGGCGAGTCCCGCCCGCCGTCGCCATAGCATTCCCAATCGTGTCAATGGTTGTGATCGCCTGATTGCGACATCTATGGGGCTGCTACCTTCAGGCTTCAGAATTCTTTCGGAGATTCCCTTGACTGACAGGTGCCTCGCCGGAAGGCTGTGCACGTAGCGGCAGGGCAACGATCACTGCGGTTCCGTGTGAATTGGACTCGATATCAAAACTCCCGGACAAATCTGTGACGCGCTCGCGCATTCCGCTAAGACCGACTCCCCTCAAAAAGTACTTGACGACGCCGGCATTGTTAGAGACGCCTGATAACGTCAGTTGCGCAACCATCGGGCTGCAGCATCGGCGCTGTTCTCGGGCAGTGTATTGAAGGCAATCGTCGCGCCTGGGGCAGCCTTACGGACAGCGTTGATGACGGCTTCGAATATCGCAATGCGCTTGGGTGGCAGGCGCACGCCAGCTCCGATTACCACAAAATCGTAGCTCGTCGAACCTAACTGATGCTCCACTGTCGGCCCAGCGGTCGGCCTCCCATCCGCGTTCAGCGAACCCCTTCATCGCAACCGCGATGCCAGCGTGAACCTTCTCAGCGGTCATGCCTGGCGGCAAAGCAGGGTCAGAAAAATCCACCGTCTCCGGATCGTAGCCTAGAAACAGAATCCGCGTCATGAGTCTCTCCCTTTGTTCTTACATGCGCTCGCGGTACCGCCCGCATATGCACCATATTAACCAGAAAATGCCACGGATGTGCTCTTGGAGTTCGATCACAGAAAAGTCTGGCCTGTTCAGTTCCCTAGCTCTCTGTATGAGGCTACGTTGGTCAGGATCCATCGCTTGCGCATTCTAGGATGGTTGTTGAAACATCACGATTTCATAAATGGAGCACCGGGGCAGGGGTCAATCCATCACTATCTTCTGGCACCTGCTGCCACGCGTCTTCCTGATTCGAGGTCAGCCGGTTCCCCTGCCATCCTCCAGGCCAACATCAGAAAAGACGGAGCAGTGAGATCAATCGCGGGTTCCACGGTCGAATAGAACTCGACGTTGTCCTTGTACACGGCACCGTTCCCGTTGAATTGAGAGAACGAGTCTGCACTGTTCTGTGGACACGCCTTCACGCCTCGCGGTGCCCCAGAGTCCGCCTTTTCGATCGGCCCCTCGACCACAGCACCGGCGAGGATCGGCGTTGGCGGGTTGCCCGATCCCAGCAGGTTGGCGACCTGGTGATGGATGCACCGCGGGAACGTGGTTCCGTCGCCCACAATGAACGAAGTTCCCCACGCATTGGCACCCAGGATATTGTCAATCCATTGGCGGGAGTATGTGTCGTACTCTTTGGAGTGGGTCAGGTAGTCATACTCGCTCGCCATCACGGCAAGTGCCACCCCGTGCGTGGGCGTGTCGCCTGCGCCCCAGGGTGCGCCAAATCCAAAGGGATCTTTGCCGGCCACTGAGACTGCGTTTTCCAGAGTCTTCTTCATGTTGGCTAGGAGATCCGCCGGCGTCACCGCCAGTCCTGCTGTGTCGCCCGCCAACGTCATGGCCCGATACAGTTCGAAATGAGCCAACCCGCTCACGTCTGCAGCCCCCAAAATTTCGCCGGCGCCCTTCTCGCCGTGAATGTAGGCTGAAGCCCAGTCAGTCGCCTGCTTCAAATAGAAGGCAGGATCACGATGGGGCAGTGCTTCGGGCAGGTTAGGAATGCGAGTGGCGAGGAAGAGTTCCGTTGCCCCTAACTCCATGTCGTCGCGCCATTCCGATTCGCCGTAGAAGTCATGCGGAGAGGCGGTCAGCAGCTCCAATTGGGGGGAGGTGTCCGCCAAATCAAAGATGTGTTCCGCCTCCAGCAAGCACCGATTCGCATAGGTCGGATCGCTTTTCCGATAGATCGTGAAGCACAGTGCGAGGTCTGCAGCGAGGCGGCCCGCCAGATTGGGACTGATCCTGGATCCTGCGGGAGCGGCGATAAGGACTGGTCGATTGCGAATATACCGGTACTTGGGTTGTGTGCCACCGAAAGCGTCGTCCTCTTGCGGCAGGCGCCAGAGGCTGTGGTCATCTTCGAAGCTGGAATTGCCGCTCCCAATCCCCACCTGGTAATAAAGCGTCGCGGAGTCGTTGTTCCACATGCGCTGCAGCCAGTCCAACCCAAATTGCGCTTCTTTCACAAAACTGGACGTCGAGGAATCACTTCCCATCTGCCGAGGAAAATCGCGCACGCCCACTAACATCAGCGCCTCGGTATAGCTGGTCGTATGCACGAACTTCAGGGAATCGCCAGCGTCCCACCATCCTCCCGAAGCATCGACGACTGAACCGGTAGGCACGAGGTCGCCCTTGATCCGTCCAAACCAACCAAATTCCGGTGGCTTGTAAACATTGCCTCGCTGATCGTTCAAGTGGGCGGGTGCTGTTCGCAGTGCAGAGGGAATGTAGTCACTTCCGTCGCGCTGGTCCTGAAAAAACCGCAAGGCGTTGTTCAGTGGAGAAACATAGAGTTGCGCCGGACTGTCCACGCGGAAGGTGGATAATGCTGGATGTGGACCTGAAACGCTCAACGTGTAGGTCCCTGCGGTCAAGATCGTAAAGTCCAGTGGGTACACTTTGTACTTGCCCCAGGTGGCGCCCGAGTTTCCAACGGCACCCGAAAAAACTGTTTCTCCGTTCGATTTCTTCACCGTAAAGGTGGATCCCGCTTGATCCGTTCCTGACATCAGATACGCATGCACTGGCCCGCTCTCGTATCCCGCCTCATTCAGCCGGAGGAATGGGGTCTCACCGGGCGCGGCGGCCCGGGAACATCCGGGCATCAGAATGGCCAAAAGAGCGCTCAGCGCGACTAGCATCAGCACAAGTCGTGATGTCTTCAGCATCACGCGTTTTTCGCGAGTGAGCAGTTCGCGAGAAGTTCGGACGTCATCCCACATCGCCAGAGCCTCCGATCGTCGGGGATCATGTTAAATGGGATTTCGAGGGTTTACTGTCGAAACACCATCGCATTTTCTTGCATCGCCCGCCGAAATGAAAAATAATGGCGCACCGTCTGCGGACCATTGTTTCTAACCGCTCTCGGGTAGGAGCCTTTTTACGGATGAGACCAGTTCGAATTGGTTCACCCTGCTCACTCGCACTTCAGTTTGTTTTGTGTGTTGTTTCCATCAGTGCTCCGCGAGCAGTCTCGGGGCAAGCGGTACCGCCTTCGGCGTCTGTCGAAGTCATCACTCAACATGATGTCCCAATGACGACTCGCGACGGCGTTGTGCTCTACGCCGATATCTACCGTCCCAAGTCTGCGGACAAGTTTCCTGTCATTTTGATGCGCACCCCTTATGACAAGAGCGTGAACTGGGCAGTTGGGCCGACTTATCGGATGGTGCAGCGCGGGTATGTGGTGATCATTCAGGACGTACGGGGCCGCTACACATCTGAGGGCGAATGGTATCCGTTTCGACATGAGCAAGCCGACGGATTCGATACGGTCGAATGGGCCGCTGCGCTCCCTTATTCCAATGGAAAAGTCGGAATGATCGGGGCATCGTATGTCGGCGCGACGCAGATGCAGGCCGCCATTGCCCAACCTCCCCATCTGGTCGCGATTGCGCCTGATGTTACAGGTAGCAACTATCGCGAGAATTGGACGTACCAGGGCGGCGCTTTCGAGCAGTGGTTCAACCAGAATTGGACATCGCAGCTTGCGCAGAACACACTGGAACGTCTGATTCATCAGAATACGAACGCCTTAGTTGGCGCCTCAACGATACCCCTTGCAAATTATCCGGTGTTCAACTTTGGGCAACTGCCGGCGGACGCCCAATTAACGGCCGTCATCGCGCCCTATTACCTCGATTGGCTGGCGCATCCTGATTACGACGCCTACTGGAAACAGTGGTCGATCGAGGAGAATTTCTCGAAGATCACGGTTCCGATGCTGCAGGTTGGAGGGTGGTACGACATTTTCAGCGCCGGCACTCTTCGGAACTACATGGGTGGCAAGGCACATGGAGCCACGGAAGCAGCGCGCACGCAACAGCATTTGCTGATGCAGATCGGCGGCCACGCGGGCTTCGGGCGTCGCATTGGAGACGTCGACTTTGGCGTACACGCTCTCGAGAATCCGTACCTCGAGGTCATCCTGGATTGGTACGACTTTCAGTGCAAAGGCATTCAGAATGAATTCGCGGCGGACAAGCCCGTAAAGCTCTTTTTGATGGGCGCGAATGAATATCGGCAGCACGATGACTGGCCGCCTCCACAGGCGAAATACACGAAGTATTTTCTCCATTCATCGGGCAAAGCGAATTCGCTCCGTGGAGATGGAACGCTCAGCATCGCGGCTCCTAAATCAGAGGCGTCGGATGCCTACGCGTACGATCCTGGTAATCCAGCGCCAACCGTCGGAGGGCCTCTGTGCTGCGACATGGAGCATATGGAGCCTGGGCCACGCGACCAGCGTTCCGTAGAAAATCGCGATGATGTGCTTGTCTACTCGACGGGGCCGCTGCCGAGTGATTTGGAAGTCACGGGACCAGTTACCGCGGAACTGTTCGTCAAATCGTCGACCGTCGATACCGATTTCACGGCGAAGCTCGTGGATGTGGCTCCCGACGGATTTGCGACGAATCTTACGGAAGGCATTCTCCGCATGCGCTATCGGGATTCGCAGGAGCATGCAACGTTAATGAACCCGGGCCAAGTTTACAAGATATCGCTTGATCTTTGGGGAACAAGCAATCTCTTTCTTCGTGGGCACTCGCTCCGGCTAGAGATCTCGAGCAGCAATTTCCCGCGCTTCGACCGGAACTTTAATACAGGCGAGGACATCAAATTCGCGCGCAACTTCGTATCGGTTCGCAACACGATTCTGCACGACGAGCAGCATCCGTCCGCACTCGTACTTCCTATCATTCCGTCAAAGTAGAGCCGGACGATCCTCCGGAATCGCATCGGCGGAGCAGTTACGGGACGGCATGACCGACGGCTGGTTTTGAGGGGAGATTCACGCGGATGCCGAGGCGAAGTAACGCAGGGGGCCCCAGATTGACAGTTGGTGTTCGTGCGGTCTCGTACCGCTGATCGAGAAAATTCTCCGCTGCAAAGAAAAGTTCTACACGCCGGCGAACCATCCGTCCGACCTGGAAGTCCGTGGTGTAGAACCGGTGCAGAACGAATTGGTTTTGGTCGTCGTCAAACTGTTGCCCGACGAATCGTCCAGAGACCGATAGGGACCAGCGCGAAAAACCCGAGTAGAAGAGTCCCCATGTGAACACGTGTCTCGGAACCTGCGGGACGTCCCGCCCGACTAGGTCGACTCCTCCAGGGCTACCGGGATATTGGAGCACGGTGGCGCCTGTAAAGGTGTAGCCCGCGTATGCCTGCAGAGCGGAATTCAGGCGAAGTGCGCCATCAAGCTCCAAGCCGCGTGAGCGAGTTCTTCCCAGATTCTGCCGTTGACGTGTAATCAATGTTGGCGTCGACGCCAGAGTCACGTTGGTGATCGGATCAACGATGTCGCTCCAGAAATAGGTTCCGCGCAGATGCAGACGTTGATCTAACAAGGCGATCCGGATTCCCGCCTCGGCACCTGTCAGACGTTCCGCTGCGAGCGAGGGATTGTTGAGGGTGGATACGTTGCCGACTCGAAAAGTGCGGTAAAGCTCGTTCAGGGTGGGAGCCCGGAACGCGCGATAGATCGAACCTGTTACCGCCAAGCGATCGCCGAGCGAACGAAGAACGGAAAGACGCGGACTCAGGGCGAAGTCCGATCTTG
>Ga0070716_100000827_pt1 | contig 13335 bp, 9 predicted proteins | sample LARL112metaG_FD_71395 | JGI IMG/M metagenome (GOLD analysis project Ga0070716, IMG submission 71395) | Corn, switchgrass and miscanthus rhizosphere microbial communities from Kellogg Biological Station, Michigan, USA - LAR L11-2 metaG | ecosystem: Host-associated > Plants > Roots > Rhizosphere ... | reverse complement strand
AGCGACCGGTTGATCCCGATCCGAGTCCGGTACGCGGACAGCTTTCGCGGGCAAGAGAATGACATCCGGCAGTTTCCAATCCTGGCAGCCAACAAGCAGATTGTTCCTCTGCAATCCCTTGCGGCCATTAGCAAAGAGCGGGGGCAAAACGAATTGCTGCGCGAGAATCAGCGCCTGATGATCACTCTTACGGCACGGCTAGAAGGACGCGATCTGGGAAGCGCGATCGCGGACGTTAAGAAGGTGCTATCCGACTATGCGTTCCCCGTCGGCTATACCTACCAGATCGGGGGCCAATACGAGAGCCAGGTGAGTTCGTTTCATGACCTTCTATTCGTTCTTGGTCTGGCGCTGGCCGCCGTGTTCACCATTCTTGTCCTGCAATTCCGTGCGTTCCTGCCGGCTCTGGTGATCATATCGGCTGCCCCGATGTCGCTGATCGGGGTCTTTCTGCTGCTGCTCATCACCCGGACACCGCTGAATGTCTCCTCGTTCATGGGGATCATTCTCATGGTCGGTCTGGTCGTGAAGAACGGAATCATCTTGTTTGAATACTACGAGAAGCTGCACGGAACGATGTCGGTGAAAGATGCTCTGGTGCAGGCGGGAAAAATACGACTCAGGCCGATCCTGATGACCACGCTCTGCACACTGTTTGGTCTGCTGCCGCTGGCCTTGGGCCTTGGTTCGGGGGCAGAACTGCAGCGCCCGCTGGCCATCGCAGTGATCGGAGGGCTCGCCGTTTCCACAGTGATTACGCTGGTTGTGATTCCGGTTTTCTACAGCCTTGCCCGGCAGTTGAGTTCAGAGGAGAGTGTCGGTCGAGACCTGAAGAGCAGCGCATAGCACCGTGTCCACCTTGTTGCCTTGTGGATCTAGTGCAGCTACGAATATAGGGCCGGCAAAATTAGTTTGAATCGTCATCAGTTCGAGGGGCGGTGTGCTGGAATTGCGCATGCGCGTGAAGGCGCGTTGCCGATATCGCAATTTCAAATCGCACATGCCTGCCGCAGCTCGTGCATACCGGAAACGTGTCGCCTCTCAAGACCGTTACGTAGTGGGGAAGTTCGTGGTTGCTGCCGTGCACGACTTTGTAGACTCCTGCAAAGACCGCTTTCTCACCCGGGTGAAATTGCTGCATCAATAGAGAGGTTCCTACTCGCAAACTATGTTTCTGAGCCCGCTGGGCTTGGAGGAATTGTTCTTTTCGGCAGCAGCCATCCTGCAAAGAAGACTTCTATCGTGATGATCTGCCCTCGATCTGCCTCGCCTCATACCACAGCGCAAGTTCCACGCGGTTGTTGACACCAACCTTATCGTAGATGGAACTGATGTAATTCCTAACCACGTGTGCGGCAATCCCCAGTTCCGTACCAATCTCACGATTCTTGAGGCCTTGCGAAACGAGTTCGGCGACTCGACGCTGTTGAGTACTGAGAGTCCGCTTGCGGTCGAGCAGTGATTTTCGTGCAGACATATAGTGTCTCTGAAATAAAGTGGGACTCATCGAAAGAGCCCACTGAGACCAAAGCCTTGATAGACCCTTTGACTGTTGTCGAAGCATTGACGAAGGGACGTGGGGAATACCCCAAGCACACTCGGAAACTATCAACCAGGACCTTAAGGCAACCTTAAGAGATGTACTTCCGACGTGAGTGTAGCGTGTTTGGGATGACGCTTGAATGCAGAAGGTTGTGCATTGTTTGCTCTGTCGGGAACCGTACGTCGCGTCCCTCAAACAGAAAACTCAATTCCACCTCAGCCGAAAGGATCCGTCTGTTTGCAAAACTACTCTGTTGTCATCGCACTCACACGCCTTCGTTGAAGGGAGTTCGTCTAATATTGCGACACGGACCCGTATTAAGATGCAGCTGGGATTGATACGCCAATGAAATTACTCCGATACGGGCTGCCTGGTTGCGAGAAGCCAGGATTGCTGGACGCCAACGGTCAGCTCCGCGACTTGTCGGGTCAAGTCCGCGATATCGCAGAGGAGACGCTTCTGCCGGAATCGCTCGATCGTTTGCGAAAAACAGATGCGTCCGCGTTGCCCAAAATAGAGCGTGCAGTTCGGACCGGAGCCTGCGTTGGGAGAGTGGGCAAGTTTATCTGCATCGGGCTCAACTATTCGGACCATGTCGCCGAAGCCGGTGCCAGCGTCCCTTCAGAGCCCGTGCTGTTCATGAAGGCGACCTCCGCAATTTGCGGTCCCAATGACGACGTAATAATTCCGTGCGGCGCTGAGAAGGCCGATTGGGAAGTCGAGCTTGGCGTGGTTATCGGCAAGCCAGGGAAGTACATCGAGGAACGCGACGCCCTTTCTCATGTTGCCGGCTATTGTGTGGTGAATGACCTGTCAGAAAGAGCCTTCCAACTGGAAGGCACGGGCCAGTGGGTAAAAGGCAAGAGCGCGGACACGTTCGGTCCCATCGGGCCGTGGCTGGTGACCGCCGATGAGATCGTCGACCCTCAGAATTTGCGACTCTGGTTGGAGGTGGATGGCCATCGTTATCAGAATGGATCGACGTCGAGCATGATCTTCGGCGTGAAGTAACTGGTCAGCTACGTGTGCCGCTTCATGAGTCTGCAATGCGGCGACATTATCTCTACAGGCACGCCGCCCGGCGTTGGTATGGGCCAGAAGCCCCCGGTCTATCTGCGAGCGGGCAATCGTATTCGACTTGGAATTGATGGATTGGGAAGGCAAGAGCAGCGTGTCGTCGCATTCTCGGGTTCATAGCTCGGTGCCTGCCTTGGGTTGCTGTGCGTGGATCAAGTCTAAACACGCAGTTCGTGAATCTTGTTCAGTGACTGCTGTCTTTCGGAGAAACGACTCGGCCGTATTCGGAGGTGCGGGCCATACGGTCAAACATACTGTAAGCCGTCGTGGATAACCGGGTGATTGCCTCTTCGCCGTCCCGTTCCTTGCTGAGATAAGTTGTCATAACGCAGAGAATGTAAGGGCGATTCGACACCAGGACGATTCCACAATCGTTGCGTACTCCTTCAAGTTCGCCAGTCTTGTCGGCGACGCGGAGACCTTCCGGCAGGTCCCGGGCGATCCAGCTTTCTTTATGAGTACTCAGTACTTTGATCAGGTCGCCCGTCAACTCTTTGTGGACAACTTTGCCTCCGTAAATCTGTTCCAACAGACTTAGCATTTCACGCGGGGTCGACACATTTTCGCGGCCTTCACCGGCGGCTTTGATGTCCATCATCTTTCTACGCAGGCGGGTGTGGGTGAGGCCCAGGTTGTCGAGCAGAGCGTTCACGTTGTCCATGCCGACGCGATCAATGAGCACGTTCGTCGCGGAATTGTCGCTGACCGCCACCACCATGGTGGCGAGATCTCGATTCGTCACTCTGGACACGCCCGGCGTCAATCCACCCATGATGTCGCTGTCCGCGACGAGGTCCGAGGCTTGCACGGTGTAGGTGTCGGTGAGTTTCGCCTTGCCAGGTACGCCTTGCAACGACTGTTGATTCTGGTGGTAGAGTTCCGCGAGAACAGCGACCTTAATGGTGCTCGCTTGCGGAAATACTTCGTCCTCGCGGCGAAAGGCCTTCTGGCCTGAGTTCAGATCCTCGATCGCGACGCCCATAACGCCGTCGAGTTCTTGATCGACGCGGTCAATGGTTGATTCGAGTCGCTGCCAAAGGACTTTCTGCTTAGTGCTCAGACTCGCCTGTCCAGTCTGGGCCTGAAGGCTTACTGCGAGCAACGCAACCAACAACATTGTTTTCACGATTGGGGTCTCTCTATAAGAGGGTATCAGCCCACTAGGCAGACAGGTCGGGATTCCCGGCTAGTTCCAGGGCGGCGGCTCACGGTTTGTTTTGCGTAAGGCCCAGTCCCGGCCCGTCAGGAAGAACGAGTTTTCCTACGCGCACTTGTACCCCGCTGAAAGGGTCATTCGAGATCAGAAGGTTGCCATCCAGGTCTGCATAGTCCACGAGCGGGGACAAGTGAGCGGCAGCGGTGACGCTGACCGAACTCGAAACCATGCACCCAAGCATCGTCTTCATACCCAGAGCTTTGGCGATGTCGATCGTTCGTTTTGCTTCTAGAATGCCGCCGCATTTGTCGAGTTTGACGTTCACACCGTCGTACGAGTCCACCAGCTTTGGAACGGCCGCTGGACCGAGGCAGGCCTCGTCCGCAATGATCGGGATGTGGACGTGTGAGCGGACCCAGCGAGTTTCCTCGAGCATCGCTGCTGGCATAGGCTGTTCCACGAATTCCACTCCCTGCGACTCGAGCCAGTTGATCTTTCGAACGGCCTCTTCCTTATCCTTCCAGCCCTCGTTTGCATCCACGCGGAGCGGTTTCTTCGTAACACTTCGTACCGCCTCGATAGTGGCTTCGTCCGTGTCGAGCCCGACTTTGATCTTGAGAATCGGGAATTGGTCAGCCTCACGAACCTTGGCGCGCGTGGTTTCCGGTGTGTCGATGCCGATTGAAAATGTAGTCATAGGAGCATCGGCCGCAGCGAGCCCGAAATAGCGGTATAGCGGCACGCCTAGTTTCTTCCCGATCCAATCGAAAAGTGCGATGTCGACGGCCGCTTTCGCAGCATATTGTCCGTGTACTTCACGACAAACGCTGGCCATGAGTTTCTCGAACTTCCAGGGATCAGCAGAGACCAACAGGGGACGGACGGATTCCACCGCGTCCCGAGCACCTTCAGCAGTTTCTTTGTATCGGACGATGGGAGCCCCTTCTCCGACTCCCTCGACGCCTTGCGCATCGAAACGAATCGAAAGGGTGTCGCGATACTCGCTCGACGACATGGTCGTCGTCCAGGTATGTCGAAGTTTTAAGCGGCTGATTGAGGTTTGCAATTGCACCCGATCGGCGGTGGAGGGTAGGTCGGCTGGAGAATTTTGGGCCTTGCAAGCGAGTCCAGTCCCAGCGAGCAGGGTACCCGCCATCCATTCGCGGCGATTCATTTCACCCTGCGACAGGCAACGAGAAGTTGTGTCCACGGTTGATCGCGCAATCGGCTGATCTGCACGCCGGGATGACCATGAGTGGTGTCGTGAATGAATTGTCCGTGCCCGATATACATGCCAGTGTGTGTGATGTGGTCAGCAGAGCTTCCAAAAAATAGAAGATCTCCAGGCCGAAGCCGTTTGCGATCGACGGGTTCGACTCCGTTCCAGGCAGCTTGCAGGTCGGCGTCGCGCGGCATATTGATTCCGCGACTCCGCACCAACATTTGCGTGAACCCCGAGCAGTCATAGCCCAGGCTCGAACGGCCGCCCCACAGGTAGGTAACGCCCAGGAAGCGCTTCGCCAGCGCGATGGATTCTGCGATGGTCAAAGAATGAGAGTCCACGATGACATCTCCCGCCTGGATCCAGGCGGTGCGCCCATCGAGCAGGCGAACCTCAAACCAGCCCTGATCGTCCCCTGTTCCTTCCTTTTCTACCTCGAGCCTGGTTTCGAACGGCAGGCTTAGCATCGGACGATGAGCGGTGACGTCGGTCTCGCGGTAGAGGTTGGCGAGCTGAGTGTTGATCCAAACCGTCTTCGGGGAGGCATGATCAACATCGTCACTCGACCGACGACGTGCCGCGTCAAGACGCACCCATCCGGTGTAGTCGTCAGCCGTGCGCACCCGCGCCCAACCCTCCGACTCCTCTAAGACCTTAAGCGGGCTTCCATAGATGGCTTGGCTCACGACCTCCGCATCTTCGCTGGCCTTCGAATACATGTTCGCGACAGGTACTGAAACCACGAGCGTAGAGTCTTCCGACCGAGCCCAACTCGGGCTAGCGAGCGATATGCACACACAAGCAGCGAACACGTGGCGCGAGAGGTTCGTCGTGTATTGTGTGTTGACCCAAGATGAGACTGTATGATCCACGGGCAGATTTTTATTGGCAGAACTCAGAACGTATACCTCGCCGAGAATTGCATTTTGCGGGGGTCGCTCGACAGACCCCGACCATCTTCGCTGACCGTCAGCGGATCGATAACTCCCAAGTCTAAATTCGAATAGCGATTGCTGCCCGGTTCGTCGTAGTGCACGGCATTCGGAACGTTCTGCACTTCCAGGCGCAATTGCAATTCATGTCCCTCATGGATCCGAGTGGTCTTGGCAATCGACATGCTCAGATTTCGATACCCAGCGAGCCGGAAAAAGTTCCTGCCTACATTGCTGAAATCGCCTGCTCCCGGTGTCGAGAACTGGGAAATCTGTCCTGGAGTAAGGTAGGTTAACAGCCCAGTATCGGGATCGCGGTGGATGCGGAACATATTGGGCGAGCAGGCAGTGCAATTCGCGACGGTGCGAACGATGCTGCTAAGCGTGTAGTCGTTGGAATTTGAATACACGGTAGTGGGCCGGCCGCTTTCGATGATGCCAAAGCCACCGATTTGCCAGCCGCTGACGAGTCTATCGACCAGTCCGTTTGCTCCCTTGGCCCAACGTTTGCCATGACCGAATGGGAGTTCATACACCCAGATCGATTGGAAGACATGGGTGCGATCGAAATCTGAGGGTGCATAGTTGAGCTTACGATTGTCGAGATCGAAGGGCGTGCTCGAGGCTCCGAATGGAGACGACTGTACGCCGACTGTGGTGAAGGTTGGGTCGAACGAACGTGTGTCAATGGACTTCGACCATGAATAGCTTGCCTGAAATGTAAGTCCATTGGAAAACGATTTGCGAACTTCCGTTTGCAGCGCGTGATAGGTCGAGAAGTCGTGACTGTCCAGCACGACGAATCCACCGGGCGAACTGGGAAAGTTGCCCGCGAACTGCGGATACGAATAGAAAAACGTGTCCCCCAGCCCGGCGGCAGAATCGATTTGGGCCAGCGCGAGCTTTGCGGCCATCCCGGCAACGCGGCCGTTGGTGAAATCCGTGTGATAGGGATTATCGCCGTTCGGATCCGCAAGCCACTGGGACCCCGTTTGTCCCGGCGGTATCGGACCGACAGCTTGCATCAGTTGATCCATCAAGGGGCTGTCTTGGCCATTCGTAACCGCGTTGAAGGCGCTTAGAAACCCATTGCTCCGGATTTTTGCCTGGTTGGCATCGTAGGCACCATACAGATGCACTCCTTTTCGGCCGATGTAATTCATCTCCACCACAAACTTCTGCGGTAATTCATGTTGAAAGCCGAGGCTCCACATGTACGTTTGCGGAGGCTTCCAGTTAGGGTCGACAACAGTCATGGAGTTGTTGCTGAAGGGGGGTGGCTGTCGCAATGCGGTAGGACTGTTGCTGGGGCCGTTGATGTAACCGCCAATGATGCTGCTAACAACCGCGGGCGTGAGCTGGTTCAATCTCCCGCCTGCGCTGCCGTAGTTATTATCGGTGATTTGTGTCGTCAGGCCGGGCATCCCTTGAAAGATAGCGGAGGACAAGCTGAAGGTGTTTATGCGGTCGTAAGCGATACGGAAGTTGCCGCGAATCGAGGTCTTACCATCACTGCGAGGATCCCACGCGAAGCCGATCGATGGTCCGAAGTCCTTGTAGGAGTCTCGGTAAAGCTGGCCAGGAACCCAAGTCAGAGAGTCGCTAGCGTTCCCCCAGCCGAGCGGGCCGTTCGGGCGAAGCATGTTCGCCGCATTCGTCACGCGCGGAGACAGTTTTATCTCCCAACGCAGGCCCAAGTCGACCACCAGGTTCGGGCGCACCCTCCAGCTGTCTTGTCCATAGAAGTCATACTCGGGCATGCGAAAGTCGGCATGCAGCAACGTGCCGATCGGGGCCCATGTACTCGGACTCTGCGCTACCAAGCCTTGCTGAATCGAGCCCACGCGACCCAGTAGATCGTTAACGTAGCCCGTCAGGTTGAAAGCGTCGCCGCTGACATCGGTAAATTTGAGAGCGTACCCGTCGATCGTTGTTGGGAAGTTGAAGTCCGTGGGATTGGCGTTAGACGAGTCGCCCCAGTTGACATTCGGATCGAAGTTAGCGGCGAGCGCGGCGTTGAGCGAACCGATGCTACCGCGCTGATCAATGTGCCGCTGGTAGCGGAAGTTGATTCCCCATTTGAACGCGTGAGAACCCCGGAGGTAGGTCATGTTATCTGCGAGTTGAAAGGTGGTGAGATAGCGTGCGTTTCCAACGTAGTTTTGGAGCGGCATTTGCATGCACGCGACGCCGTCGACACAAAGAGGATTTGCGAAGAAGTTGAAGAACGGGTTGCTGGCAGATTTTGGATCGGGATTCGCAAAGTTGAATCCAAAGCGATTCATGCCAACGACGAATTCGTTCAGAGTGGTCGGGCTGACCGCCCAACGCCACGCCACTGCTAGATTCCTTGGAGTACGAAAGGTGTCTACCGTGTTCGGGAATCCGGGGAAGATCGGCAGCCCTGCGTTGGCGGTATCGCCCAGAGTGTTTTGATGCCCAGCTGACCAACGTGCAAAAATGCTGTGTCTCGCGTTGAATGTATGATCCAGTCGTACGGTGTAGTCGAGTTGCTTCTCATGCTCAGCTGCCAGCCAACTGAAGGCAGCGACGTTCAAACCATCTCCGAGGGTGTAGTTGTTAGGCAGAGGCATCGAATTCAAAACAGACTGAACGCCCGGATCGAGTCCTGCGCCTTGGGGATCGTTGGCCGCTGCATCGTAACTATCAATGGTGACGCCGGAAAGAGGTTGTCCATTTGCGTCGACCGTCGCGTTCGAGTTGCCTACCGCGCTGTTGCTGCACGCACTCTTGTACGGGTCCTGTTGACAAATCGGAGAGTTCTGATCGATGAACCTCAGAATGCCTTGCCGGGCCTGACCGGTATATACCGTATTCGAATTGATCTGGGTCAGCGTGGTCCGTAGCCACTGGAAGTTTACGAAAAAGAACGTCTTGTTCTTGATGATGGGGCCACCCAGGCTGAAACCTGGAATCTGCTGAAGAAATTGTGGCCGGGAAAGACCCAGCTCGATGTTTGCAGGATCGTTAGCATTGAATCCGGGCGTCTGATAGAAGAAGTAGGCGGAGCCGTGAAAATTGTTGGTGCCCGACTTCGTCACCATTTCGACTTGTGCGCCGCTGTTGCGTCCATATTCCGAAGTGAAGTTGCTGGTGACGACGCGGAATTCGGAGAGCATGTCGGGATTGGTGCGTAGTGGCGAAAAATTTGATCCCCCGGCACTGGTTTCATTGATGTCGATGCCGTCTAGTGTGTAATTCCAGGCCCGGTCTCGCGAGCCGTTCACGTGAACGCCGCCCCCTGCGACGTTCGGTCCTCCTTGATTGAATCCGCCGGAATCTACAACCCCTGGCTCTAGTTCAACAAGCGCAAGAGTGTTCCGCCCGCGAGTCGTTACAATCGGAAGGGAATTGAGGGCAGCGTTGTCGACGAGATTCCCGATATTGCCGGAGGTGGCCGTTTCTACCAATTCGGCTGCGTCATGCACCTCGACCATTTCGTTGATTCCACCCACCGAAAGGGTCGCATTTAACTCCGTGGGTTGGCCAATGCTGACGACGTTTCCCTTGTAGCTTACAGTTTTGAAGCCTGCGCCCGAGACCTTGACGGTGTACGTCCCGGGTTTCACCCCGTCGAAAACGTAGGTTCCGGCATTGGTCGTATTGGCGGTAAACGAAACTCCAGTAGCTTCATCGGTGAGTCCGACTTGAGCGTTGTTCACGGCGGCGCCACTGCTGTCCTTCACAACCCCGGTAACACGCGAGGTCGTCTGTGCGAAGACCATCAAGCATGTCAAAACAGTCCATGTAAATAGAGAACGCCTGCACGCTCTACCGTGTTTCATGTCGTTTCCCCTCGCTGAAGTCCGAGCACTGAATCTTGGCGACCTATCCCAATCGTCCCGATTTGATGCAACCTCTATAAACCGGTGTGCAACAGGTGTCAAGTAGTTTAGCTAGAAATGCAACATTTGTTTCTACTCGAGTTTCACTGCAGGCCTGACATCCACAGTTTCGCGGATAGAAGTGCCGCTGCCTTTCGCTCGAAGAGGGCTGTCGTAGGAATGTGGCGGCCGTTGGAAGAAGTGCAAAAGGCAGTGCTTATGGTGGCGAGCTAGGCTGGAAACCACCGATAACCGTTACGCTGTTCCTGGTCAGCTTTCTTGAGCAGGGCCAGAGTGCGGGAGCGGCGGTAATGGGCGCAGATCGTGAAAAGCACGTGAATAAAACTCATCGGCGCAGCATAGGAGTTGCTGAACGGGGCTTCAACGGACGTCAAGAAGCATTCGTTCGCAAATCGGGCCAGAGGCGAAACGAAGGTATCCGTGATTCCGATGGTGTAGGCGCCATTGGAACGGGCCTGCTGCACGCCTTCGACGGTTTGTCTAAGGCATCTACGAAAACTAAGGGCGATCACCAGGTCTTGCCGGCCTAGACTGCGGGTCACGTGAATCGTCTTGCCCGGAGAAACCGCCGCCACCACGGGTAGTCCAAGAAGCGTCAGTTTATAGTCGAGAAAGTCCACCAGCCCAATGGCCATATCGCCGCCAAGTAGCACGATGCGTCTTGAGCGGTAAATCCGTTTTGCCAAAGCGACGACGCGATTCAAGTCCAGCGTGTTCCGGAGAGAATGAAGATTGTGCAGGTCGCGCTCCAATGCTTTCCGGCCATGCGAGGCCAGACTCGACTCATTCGGATTCGAACCTTGCATGCCCTCGAGCGAGGTTGCGCTGGCGATCGAGAGCTCATGCAGATAACTCTTGAACTGTGGATAGCTGGAGAATCCCAATCCGCGGGCGATGCGCAAAACCGTTGCAGGGTCGGTCTTCAGTCGTTCGGCCATGAGCCGAATGCTCATGAGTACGAATTCCCGGGGATGTTCCTGCACGGGCCGAATGATCTCCTGCCGGCTCTTGTTGAGCTGTGAGATGCGATCGGCAAAACTGAGATAGTCTCTCTGTCCGTCTTGCATGCGGTTCCGATGAGCCTCCGGTCTAACACCAGATGACGCGGGTGTACGGTGGCCTCCAACCGATCGAAGATGCAAACGTAGCACGCGTAGGGTGAAGTGTAACAAATGTTACATAGGGAGGAAAGGTGGAAGTCTGATGACGGGGTGTTGGAGCCTGAAGGCTAGTGGACGACCAGCCGGACTGCGCAGAAACGCCAATCACGAGTTGAAGCGAGATCCCGGTTGGACGGCATGAGCGCTATTTGAAATGCCAGCCAGCAAGTCTGTGTTAATGGGGTACTCTGGCGAGTGTTGTACGATCAAGGCGGACTGCATTCGCCATAAAACCAAAACAAAAAAAACGCTGCCCGCAAGGTACCTTGCGGGCAGCGTGTGTGTTCTGTTAGTTTGCGTGACCGATCAACTGGCCAACTTGCGGACTGCCGGTGGCGTTGTCGGTGAAGGTGATCGTTCCGAGGCGATCAACTCCTCGCGCTGCCAGGATACTGCTGAACCGCACGCGTACCGTGCAAGTTTGTCCGGGTGCGAGTGTCGTCCCCGTGCAGGTATTGGCGTTGGCTCCGAGCGGGTCAATCACCAGAGACCAGGTGAAGAATCCGGATCCTGGTGAGGTAGCGGCCACCGCGACGTTCCCCACATTCACCGATGCCCCTCCGAGCGGCTGCGTGTTCGTTAGGGTCACCACTCCCGTTCCGCTGGCCGAGCCGCTTGCGAGGGTTATGGTCAGCGGGTTCGGAGCAATAGAAACCGTTCCCGCACCTCCTCCGCCACCCGTGCCTGCAAACTCTACGGCGCCAGCATCCACCGCGTTGTTGGTCTTCCTCGCGTTGCCGAAGAAGTCCGTGCTCGGAGCCAGCGTGTACGCTCCGCTGTTACCGTTCGCAGGCGGAGCGTTGTGGATGTAATTGATCGTCGGCGATGCGCTCGTCGGACTGTAGATTCCGAGGAAGGTATCCGCGTTACCAGCCCCACTAGCCTGGCCACTCGGTCCCATCAGGGCCAACGGACCCCAACTGATGTTGATCCAGTTGTTGCCTTCGTCGATGGTCGCAACCGGAGTCAGGTTGAAGAGCGGGTTCGGAACAGTTGCATCCGAAATGCCCGGAGGAACCTGCCATCCGCTGCCCCCAAACTCAGGCGGGATGCGTGAGCCGTTGCAGTAGGACCTCACGACGGCCGGATCGGCGCCCGAATCGTTGTTGCTGCCGGCATACGTGCCAGAACTCAGGAACGAGAACGTCGGAGTCAATGTTCCCGCGCCATGATTAGTCGGCCCCGTGTCACCACGGACGCCGATATCCCAGAGGCTCGATGCAGGGCAGGCTCCCGTGCTGATCTGGCTCGGCGCCAGCGTCGTTGTGAAGGCGTTGTACAGAGCAACCTGGTTCTGCTGGTTGGTGGTTCCCGCAGCCGGAGCCGACACGCCGATGTAGTACGACCGGTTCTGCGTGATCACGTCGTTGTCCAGCAGCGGAACAGAGTTCTTGATGCAATTTGAAGTGGAAGCAGCGCTGTTTATGCCGTGGCCCGTCGGACACACGGTATTCGCAGCCAAATTGCCCGATAGCACGGCGCTGTTCTGGATGCTGACCAGGCCTGCCACCTGAGGACACGATGCGGTCGCAGCCGCGTTTGTGCAGTTGCTCCCCTGGGTACTGGCCAGAGGCGCGCCGATGGTGTTAAACAGCACGCCGGCCGAAGCCGTGCTGTCGTTGTGCATGATGGTGTTGTTGATGATATTCACCGCCAACGAATCCAGCAGGGAGATACCGCCACCGTCCCAGCCGGCCACGTTGTTTACGATGATGTTGTTGGTGACCTGGACCGAGTTCCAACGGCAACCATTGTTGCTCAAGCTGGCGTCGCAGTTCGAGTTCGGGAAAGCTACCACATCCGAACCGTTGACCTGCTGCAGGGCGATACCGCCACCGCTGCCGCTCTCGGCCTGGTTACCGATCATCATGTTGGCATTGATTACCAAGCCAGGACCCGTACCGTCGCTCGGTCCAACCGATGCGGCAGGAATGACGACGCAATCCTGGTCGGTGGTTGCACCGCAAGTGGGATCGACGTCAGGTGCGCCTTGGATGACCATGGCGCCACCATTGGTTGGGATTGTCGGGTTGGTACTCTGGTTGAACAGGAACATGTTGTGCTCGATGTCCCCGTTGTAGCTGAATCCAAGGTGACCGAGACCGCCGCCGTCACCCGTGCTCAGGTTTCCGCAAACCCAGTTGTAGTTGAATTTGTAGAAGTCGGAGCCGGTGCAGAAGCTGATACCGCCCGCGCCCGCCGGCGTAGCCGAGAACAACTCGTCACCGGTGGAAGAGTTGAAAGTGATGTAGTTGTGATGCACGTTCACGTTCAAGTCGTGGCAGTACGGCAACTGCGAGTTGGTTCGATTAGAGAAGCTCCTGGTTTGGCAGGAACCCGGAGCGGCATTAGTAGTGCCCCCCTGGATATACGCGGGAG
>Ga0070716_100000826_pt1 | contig 13338 bp, 11 predicted proteins | sample LARL112metaG_FD_71395 | JGI IMG/M metagenome (GOLD analysis project Ga0070716, IMG submission 71395) | Corn, switchgrass and miscanthus rhizosphere microbial communities from Kellogg Biological Station, Michigan, USA - LAR L11-2 metaG | ecosystem: Host-associated > Plants > Roots > Rhizosphere... | reverse complement strand
CCCGGGGTCCGGGTCGGCCAAGTCGGTCGGCGTCTATTTCGATCCCGGCAACCCGGATGACGCCATGGCCGACACCCTCACCCACCGGCTGACCAGTGGCCTGCTGGTCGGGGCGCCGCTGGCCGCAGGCGTGATCGTGCTCATCGTCGGCCTGACCCGCAAGAAGCGCTGGGCACGCCGGCAGCGGCGGCAGCGGGCTCAGTTCGGCGGCGGCCTGGACGACGAATTCGTGGCCCGGCACCTCCAGGAGAGGCGCGGCAGCAGCCGCCCCGACGGTTACTGACTCGCCTCGTGCGGGAGAATGCCGCGATGAGCTCAGAATCGGCGGTATCGCCGCTGTGGAATCCGTTCGCGAACATGGCCAGCCTGGCCGGCCAGGCCATCACGATGGTGCGGGGCGAGGGCTGCTGGGTCGTCGATGACCAGGGCCGCCGCTACCTCGACGCGCTGGCCAGCCTGTGGTACTGCAACGTCGGGCACGGCCGGGCCGAGCTGGCCGACGCCGCGGCCGGGCAGATGCGCAAACTCGCCGCTTTCCAGGCGTTCGAGTACTACTCGAACCCGCCCGCGGACGAGCTGGCCCGCCGGGTAGCGGAGCTGGCCCCGGTCACCGGGGCCAAGGTGTTCCTCACCCCGGGCGGCGGGTCGGACGCGGTGGATACCGCGGCCAAGCTGGCCCGCGGCTACTGGCGGGCGGCAGGCCAGCCGGCCAAGCAGGTCTGCCTGGGCCGGACGCACGCCTACCACGGGATGAACGCGTACGGCACGTCGCTGGGTGGCATCCCGGCCAACACCGACCCGTTCGGGCCGCTGGTGACCGGTGTCGAGCGGGTGCCCTGGGATGACCCGGCCGCGCTGGGCAAGGCCATCGAGCAGACCGGGGCCGAGCGGGTGGCCGCGTTCTTCTGCGAGCCGGTGATCGGGGCGGGTGGCGTCTACCCGCCACCAGAGGGGTACCTGGCCCGGGTCCGGGACATCTGCCGCCAGCACGATGTGCTGTTCATCGCCGACGAAGTGATCACCGGGTTCGGCCGGACCGGCCGGTGGATGGCCAGCGAGCGGTTCGGGCTCGACCCAGACCTGATCACCACGGCCAAGGGCCTCAGCTCCGGGTACGCGCCGATCGGCGCGGTGATCGCGGCCGAGCGGGTGGCCGAGCCGTTCTGGCGGCCCGGGTCGGCCGAGGTCTTCCGGCACGGGTACACGTACTCCGCGCACCCCACCGCGTGCGCGGTGGCCGTCGCGAACCTTGACCTGATCGAGCGGGAGCAGCTGGTCAGCCGGGTGGCCGCGCTGGAGCCGGTGCTGGCCGCCGCGCTCCGGCCGCTGGCCGCTCACCCGCTGGTGACCGAGGTCCGGGCCGGCACCGGGCTGCTGGCCGCGGTCGAGATCGACGAGACGGCCCGGGCCGCCGACCCCGGGCTCGGCCAGCGGCTGGTCGCCGCGATCCGCGAGCGCGGGGTGATCACCCGGCTGCTGCGCGGGGTGGCGCTGCAGGTCTCCCCGCCGTTTGTGATCACCGAGGCGGAGATCGGCCAGATCGCCGAGGTTTTCACCGCCGCCCTGGACGCGGTTGGCACCTGACGGCGGGCCCGCTATCAGCGCGGTTCACCGTGCGGCTGGCCACGGCCAGCGGCGGGCAGCCGGGCCAGAGCCTCGCGGGCCTGGTCCACGAGCGGCGGGGGCGCGTCGCTGGCCAGCACATGCCGCAGTGCCTTGCCGTAGGCCACATCGAACGCCCCGGCCGCCGGAACGGCCACGTCCGGCTGCACGCCGGTTCCTTCCCAGTTGGTCCCGGTGACCGGGTTGACCGACCGGGCGAACGGCACCGAGATGGCCAGCGTGGCGGAAATCGGCACCGTCCGGGTCGGGTGCGCGCCGCCGCCGGTGGCCTCGCCGATCAGCTCGGCCCGGCCCTGGGCCTGCAGCGTGTAGCAGAAGTCCTCGCCCCCAGAGAACGTCTGCGCGCTGGTCAGCACGTACACCGGGCGGTCCAGGTAACGGGGGCCGGGCACCCAGGCCAGGCTCCAGAACTGCCGCGTCTCCCCGGTCGGGCGGTAGAAGATGTCGTTGAGATGCGTGTTCGCATCGGGAAACAGGTAACTGCACCAGAAGACCACGCCATGCGGTGAGCCGCCGCCGTTGTGGCGCAGGTCGATGATGAGCGCGTCGGTCCCGGAGACCAGTTCCATGGCCGCGGCGATGACCGGGCCCGCCTCCTCCGGGTCAGCCACCGCGTGCAGGTCCAGGTAGCCGACGTTGCCGTCCAGGCGCTCGGCGCGGCAGATCCCGTAGTTGCCCGGCCGCCGCCAGCTGGCGGGCCGCGCCCGTTCCGGCTGGCCGGGCCCGGGCTCCCCGGGCCTGCCGGGCCAGGCCGGGCCGGGCCCGCGCGGCCTGGTCCGCACCCGCAGGTGCCGGTCCGGGCATACCTCGTGCAGATGGCTGGTGAGCCGCTCGGCCAGCGTGTCCTCGTCGAGGCCGTCGTACTCGCCCGCGGCCAGCCGGGCCTCGACCGCGGCGGCGGCCTGCTCGGCCCGGTCCGGGAACACGTAGTCGGTGCGGAGCAGTTCCAGGGCGGTGGTCACGGCCTCCCGCGGCGGGAGGGACGCCCCGGTCAGCGCCGGGTCGTCGGGCATCGTGATCCGCGGCCGGGGTGGGCTGGCGTCCTCGATGGTGAACTCCAGCCACCGGGCGGCCGGCAGCCGGAGAGACAGCTCCCGGCGCATCCGTTTCATCCCGGCCTGATGCGCCTGGGCCCAGTCGTCCAGCGACCGCTGGTCATCGGCCCCGCCGACCACGACCCGGACCAGCAGCTCGCCGGGCTCGATGGCCGGGCCGTCACCGTCCGGGGTGTCACCTGGCCGGTCGTCGCCAGCCCGGTCGTCGTCATGCCGGCGCACCACGACCCGGCGCACCGCGCCGGGGGCGAAGCGCGCCTTGACCTCGCGGTCGATGAACCGCTCCAGCTGCAGTAACTCAGTCCGCTGCACGGCGTTCCCCCTGTGCTCCCAGCACCGAGGCTAGCCAGCCCACAGGCGTACCGCACCCCAAATACCGGGCGGGCCGGCCCCGGGTCAGCAGCCGGGCACCGTGCCCGCGCTGGCCGGCCCGGGACCGGGCTGGTTTCCTTGGCGCGGGCATCCGGACCAGGCAGGATGTCGTGATGAACTCTGCCCCCGGTGCGGTGACCGACCCGGCTGACCTGGGCGTGCTCGCCGCCGCCGAGTTGCTGCGCGGCGGCGGGCTGTCCGCGGCGGAGCTGCTGGCCGCCTGCCAGCGCCGGATCGCCGAACGCAATGGCGGGCCGCCGAGCTTCGACGGGGCGCCCGGCGCGGTCAACGCCTGGGCCCGGCTCTACCCCGAGATGGCCCGGGAGCAGGCGCGCGCGGCGGACGAGCGGCTGGCCCGCGAGGGCCCGGCCGCGCCGCTGCTGTGCGGGATCCCCATCGGGCTGAAGGACCTGCTGGCCGTGGCCGGGCTGCCGGTCACCGCGTCGAGCCGGCTGCTGGCTGCGCACCGGGCCGGCCAGGACTCGGCCGTGTGGGCCCGGCTGGCTGGCGCGGGCATGGTGCTCGCCGGGCACACCCACACCCACGAGTTCGCCGCAGGCGGCACCACGGACCAGGTGGCTAACCCGCATGCACTGGACCGCTCGGCCGGCGGCTCCAGCGGCGGGTCGGCGGCCGCGGTGGCCTGCGGCATGGTCCCGGCCACGATCGGCACCGACACCGCGGGCTCACTGCGTATCCCGGCGTCGCTGTCCGGGGTGTCCACGATCAAGCCCACGCATGGCCTGGTGCCGTTGCGCGGGATCATCCCGCTGGCGGCCAGCCTCGATCACGTCGGCCCGATGGCGCGCTCGCTGGCGGATTGCAGCGCGCTGCTGGCCACCATGGCCGCTGGCGGCGCCGAGATCACGCCGCTGATGCCACCGCCGGCCCGGCCGGGCCCGTTCCCGCTGCGCGCGGCCCCTGGGGCGCGGCCGCTCGACGGGATCACGGTCGGGCTGACCGACCGCCCGGAGTCGGCCGGGGTCGAGCCGGAGGTCGGCGAGGTACTTGACCAGGCGGCCGCCGCCGCGCGGGAACTGGGCGCCCGCGTCGTCCAGCGGCCGGCCGCGGCCGGCCTGCCCGAAGCGGACTTCAGCGCGATCCTGCTCTCCGAGGTGGCCGCCTACCACCAGCGCTACCGCGACGCGGCGGCCGGCTACCGGGCCAGCGTGCGCGAGTTCATCGCCGGCAGCTGGGCGTACACCCAGGTGGCCAGCTACCTGTCCGCCCAGCAGCGGCGGGCCGAGATCACCGCCGGCTGGGAGGCGTGGTTCGCCGGGCACAGGATCGACGTCATCCTCGAACCCAGCACGCTGGTCACCGCGCCCGAGCGCGGTCCCGGCTACGAATCCGGGCACCCGGCCGGCCAGGGCGACCCGCTGATCACGCTCACCTCGGCGTGGAACGCCACCGGTTTCCCGGTGGCCAGCCTGCCCGGCGGCCTCGGCCGCCACAGCCACCTGCCGGTCGGCATCTCGGTGATCGGCCCGCGCGGCGCCGACCCGCGGGTGCTGCAGATCGGCATCGACCTCCAGGAGCACGCGCTGCACCCGCCGGCCATCGCCGACCCGGCGGCCGGTGCCGGTCATGCCCGCCCCCGGCCGGCCTGACAAGCTGTACCGCGTCCCGAGATAGGAGTCATCGATGGATCTTGGCCTGCGCGGCAGCCGGGTGCTGATCACCGGGGGAAGCCGGGGAATCGGATTCGCGGTCGCCGAGGCGCTGGCCGCCGAGGGCGCGGCCATCGGGCTGGTCGCCCGGGACGCCGGCGGGCTGGCCACCGCGGCCGGCCGGCTGGCCGGCCAGGGCGTGCCCGTGGTCACCGTGGCCGCCGACGTCATGGACACCGCCGCGCTGGCCCAGGCCGTCGATGACATCGCGGCCGGCCTGGGCGGCCTGGACCACCTGGTGGCCAATGCGGGCGGCACTATCGGCGGCGGCAACCTGACCAACGCGCGGACCGGCGAATTCACCGCAACCTTCGCCTTCAACGCGGGCCACGCCGCGGAACTGATCCGGGCCGGCCTGGGCCACCAGCGGGCGGCTGGCGGCGGCGCGGTCGTGATCATCTCCTCGATCACCGGGATGCGCCCCGCACCGCGCACCGCGTACGCGGCGGCCAAGGCGGCCGAGATCCAGCTGGCCGCGACCGCGGCGCAGGAACTGGCGCCGCTCGGCATCCGGGTCAACGCGGTCAGCCCCGGGTCCATCCTGTTCCCCGGCGGCTCGTGGGACACCTTCCGCCAGGAGAATCCCGAGGACTTCGCCACCTTCCTGGACACCCAGTTCCCGGCGCACCGGCTGGGGCGCCCGGAGGAGGTCGCCGACGTGGTCGCATTCTTGCTGTCGGCCCGGGCGTCCTGGGTCACCGGTGCGAATGTCGTGGTGGATGGTGGCCAGCGTTACCCCAGTGCCCGCCGGTTCAGCTGATCGTGGCCCGCGGCTATGGTGGCCCAATGGCCCCTCGACTGCTCACTGAGCGACTTGTGCTGCGCCCCTGGAACCCGGACGATGCCGGTGCCGCACTGGGCGCCTACGGCGACGCGGACGTCGCCCGGTGGCTGGCGCCAGCCATGGACAAGGTCCACGACGCCGCGGCGATGCGGCTGGTGCTGCAGCAGTGGATCGCCGAGGACGGGCGGATGATCACCCCGGCCGGCCGGTGGGCGATCGAGGCCCGCGCGGACGGCCAGCTGGTCGGCGGGGCGACCCTGCTCCCGCTGGCGCCGGACGAGGAGTTCGAGATCGGCTGGCAGCTGGTCCCCGGCGCGTGGGGACACGGCTATGCCACCGAGACCGGCCTGGCCCTGGCCCGGTGGGCGTTCGAGCAGGGCATCGAGCAGGTGATCGCGGTGGTGCGGCCCGCCAACGCGCGGGCCCTGGCGATGGTCCGCCGGATGGGCATGGAGTGGGTCGGCGAGACCGAGAAGTATCACAACCTGCGGCTGCAGGTGTTCCGGCTGCGGCCCGGCGATCTGTCCGCTCGCTAGGACACGCCTAGGCGCCAGGTGGCCGGGGCGCGGGTCCCCACGGCGGCCCGCCGGCCACCCGGGGCCGCCAGGACCCATCTGGGGGCGGCACTGCACTGGGGGCCGCTGGCGCGGTCCGGCCGGATTGCCCGGGTGCCCGGACCGGCAGCGGCGCTCTGCCGGCTTCAGCCGGCGCGTACCAGCTGCGCTGCGGGAACTGCTCGGCTGGCCCGGTGGGGGCTGGTTCCTGGCCGGGCCCCGGGGTGTCCTCCGCGGTGGTGCCAGTCCACGGCGGCGTCCGGGCTACGGCCAGCAGCGACACCGCCAGCAGCAGGATGAGCACCGCGCTGAAGATCAGGGCGGCCTCGTTGGCCGTGGCCGGGCTCATCGCGGCCACCAGGCCGGGGCCAGCAAGCAGGCGGCTGATGTCGCTGGCACACGTGGCTTCGCCAGTGCCCGCATGCGGATGTCTCCTCTCGGAGTCCAACTTGGGCGTGTCTTAGTGACCTACGTCAGCTAGGCAAGCCTGATGCAGGACTAATTGTGCCAGTCCGGACGTATCGCCGCCCCGGGGATCATCCGGCTGGTGGACCCGGATCGTCCGGGCGCTGGACATCGCGGAACACCACCCAGCGCAGGGCGGTGTACATGAACCCGATTTCGCCGCAGGCGCCGGCCACCCGGGCCAGCCGGTAGTCCACGCCAAGAGCGGCCAGGCCGGTGCCCACGGCCAGGATGCAGACCAGGTAGTTGACGACGGCGGCCGCCGTGTACACCGCGGCCTGCGGGCCGACCGCCGCGGGCTAGGCCCAGCGGGAGCCGCGCCGCGATGGCTGCCATCGTGGCGCTGAACTGCCGCCCCCCGGGCCGTTCTGCGCTGCGCACGCGCCTGCTCCGCCACCGGCACGGGGCCAGCCTGGCAGCCCTGGGTGACCAGCAGGTGACCGTCGCGCAGCAGGCTGGAGATCTACGCGACACGCATTAAGACGCCGGGTCCGCGTCGAACAGGTGCAGCCGGTGGGCGGTGGCGGCCGCCTCACCACGATTGCCCACACCCAGCTTGGCCAGGATGTTCGACACGTGCACGCTGGCCGTCTTGGCCGAGATGAACAGCTCGCTAGCGATCTCCGGGTTCGACCGGCCGGCCGCGACCAGCCGCAGCACCTCGAACTCCCGGGCGGTGAGCCCGAGCTGATACAGGCCGGGCGAGTTGCCGGCCTGGTCGCCGCGCAGCAGAATCCGCCCGCCGCGGGCCAGATCCTGGATCTCGGCCTGCAGCGGGCCCGCGCCCAGCGCTTCGGCCAGCCCGGCGGCGCGCCGCAGCCGGTGCGCCGCGCCCGCCCGGTCCCCGGCGGTGAGCGCAGCCTCGGCGGCCCGCAGCATGGCCGAGGCCCGCTCGTAGGGCTGGTGCACACCGTCCCAGGCCGCGGCGGCGGCATCCCACTGGGCCAGGGCCTGCTGGGCGTCGGCTGCGCTGGCCGGGTCGGTGTCAGCCGGGCCGGTCCCGGCCGCGGCGGTGAACGTGAGCCAGCTGGCCTCGCGGACCGGGCCTGAGGTATCCAGCTTCCCGGCCAGCGTGCGCAGCGGCCCGAGCACTTCCCGCGCCCGCTCGGCCACGGCCCGGTCCCGGGCGGCCACGCAGATCCGCGCGCTCGCGGTGAGCAGCGGCCAGGCGTAGCGCGGATCACGCACCAGGTCGAAACGGTCAATCGTGCCGGCAATCGTGTCCAGCGCCTCGGCCTGGTCGCCCTCGGCGGCGTACAGCTCCGCCTCCAGCTGGGCCATGGGCAGGTAGTACTGGCCCTCGTGATGGCCCCGGTACCCGGCCCGGCCCAGCATGGTGCGGGCGGCGGTCGCCATCGCCCGCGCGGCCACCAGGTCGCCGCGGCGCATCGCGATCTCGCCGGACACGATGCGCAGCGCCAGCCGGTTCAGCTGCGGCGGGGACAGCACCAGGGCATGCTCGATGACCTCGACGGCCTCGTCCCACCGGCCGAGGGCGAGCAGCGGCTCGGCCACGTTGATGGCCAGGAATGTCCCGGTGGTGCGGGCCAGCCCATAGTCCTCGGCGCTGGCGATGCCGTCCCGCGCGACCTGGGCGGCGCGCTCGTGCTCACCGAGGCCCTCCAGGATGTGGGACTCGTTGACGGCGACGTGCAGCAGCGGCCGGAACGTGCGGACCTGCTCGGCCAGCGCGCGCGCCCGGGCGAACCACTGCAGCGCCTCGGTGTCCTGGCCGGCGTGCGCCTTGATGCTGGCCACCTCGCACAGCGCCCGGACCTGGATGGCGGGCGCTCCTACCTGCTGGGCCAGGGCCAGGGCCTCCTCGCCGCGGGCCATGGCCGCCGGACCGGCGGGCCCCACCCCGTGATGGGCGTCGCTGACCAGCAGCCGGGCCCGGGCCGAGTCATCGAGGCCGGGTGGCACGAGGTTGATCGCGGCCCGCAGGTCCGCGTCCGGGTCGCCGCGGCCAGTGTGCTTGCTCAGCGTGGCCCGGGTCTCCAGCAGCTGTGCGGCCCGGACCGGCTCGGCCGCCGGGTCGAGTTCTTTCAGCGCCGCCGACGCGAACGCCACGCCCCGCTCGTACTCGTCGGCGTCTTCCGCGGCGATCGCGGCCCGTTCCAGCACGTCCAGGTGACTGGCGCCGATCAGGTCGGCGGCGTCGGGCACCGTGTCCCACAGCTCGAGCACCCGGGCCAGCAGCGTGAGCTGCTCCGCGTGGGCCAGGGCATGCGCCGCCGCCGGGGCCGCCTGCCACGCGCTGCGCAGCGCGCCGGTCGTATCGTGCGCGTAGTACCAGTGATGCGCCTGCTCGATCACGCCCCGGTCCGGGGCGACCAGTTCCGCGTCGGCCGCGAGAACCTGGGCGAACCGGGTGTGCAGCCGGGTGCGCTCGCCCGGCAGCAGGTCGTCGTAGATGGCCTCGCGGATGAGCGCGTGCCGGAACGCGTAGCCACTCTGCCCGGCGGTCAGCACGTTGGCCGCGACCGCGGGCCGCAGCGTGTGCTCCAGGTCGCCGGCGGGCAGCCCGGTCACCGCGGCCAGCAGTGCATGCCCGGTGTGCTGCCCACCCGCGCTGGCCGCCCGGAGCAGGTCCTGGGTCTCCTCGGGCAGCCGCCGCACGGCGGCCAGCAGCAGGTCGCGCAGTGACTCCGGCAGCTCGTTAGCCAGGCTGCCGTCGGACAGGAGCTCTTCCACGAACAGCGGGTTGCCTTCCGCGCGGTGGTACACCTCGTCGGCCAGCCCAGGCTCTGGCTCCCGGCCGGTGATGCTGGCCACCAGCTCATCGGCTTGCAGCCGGCCCAGCCGGGGCAGCTCCATCCGCTCCACCCAGCCGAGCCGGCCCAGCTCGGCCAGCAGCGGGCGGAGCGGATGCGTGCGGTGCAGCTCGTCGGACCGGTAGCTGACGATGATCAGAACCCTGGCCAGCGCCTGCTGGCTGCCGATCAGGAAGGCCATCAGGTCGCGGGTGGACGGATCGGCCCAGTGCGCGTCCTCGATGACCAGCACCACCGGCCCCGTCTCACCCAGCCGGTCGAGCAGCGTCAGCATCTGCTCGAATAGCCGGGCCCGGGCCACCCCAGTGTCCGGCTCCGCCTCGGCCGCACCGAATTCGGGCAGCAGCCGGGCGAACTCGCGGGTGGCGTGGCCGGGCAGCAGCCCGGCCACGCCGTCGGCGCCGATGCTCCGCACCAGTTCCCGGAGCATGGCCGCGAACGGCGCGAACGGCAGGCCATCGGTGCCCAGGTCCAGGCAGCCGCCGGCCAGCACCCGTGCGCCCGCCGTGCCCGCCCCGGCGGCGAACTCGCCGATCAGGCGCGATTTGCCGATCCCGGCCTCGCCGCCGATGAGCACGGCGGCGGGCCCGCCATCCTGGGCCCGGCGCAGGGCAGCATCCAGCGCGGCAAGATACTCGGCCCGGCCGATCAGGGCTGGGCTGCTTATCCGCGGGCTCATGTCCTCCAGGATGCCATCACCCGCTGACATCCCGCCGGCTGCGCGCACCCGCGTCAGGCCGCCCGGCGGCCTGCTGGCTGGTGTTCGCCGGCCCCGGCTGAGGGCTGGGGGACCGCGGCGCGACGCGGCCGGGCTGGATGCCGGGCCGCCGCGGCCGCGCGATCGCCAGCCAGGGCCGCGGGCGCCTCAGCCGGCCTCGCTGGCTGGGCCGCCGCGCCCGGCTGGCCCGGCAGTGGCCCGGTCGGCCAGGCACCGCGGCGCCACCGCCACCAGCCGTGGCTGGCCGTGACCCGGCCGCGGCGGGCCTGCCTCGCCCGCTCGTCCTGGATGGCCTGCTGCCGCCACTCCCTGATCTGCTCGGCGGCCACGCCCTGGGTAAGGATTCCGTACACCGCTTCCTCCACGGGTTGGGGGCCGATTCCGGCCCGTAACCCGAGACTCGCGGTAAGGCCCGCCCGGCCGCATCGGGCAGTTGCCTTATCTGCGGCCGGGAGACCCGCCTTAGCTCCGGGTGGCGCGCTTAGCAGCTGGGCGTTCTGACCGCTGGGCGCTCAGAACTGGTCCGGTGACGAGATGGCCTCGCTGACGGTGATCTCGGGCGGTGCCGGGTCAGCACCCACGGACCCGATGAACGCCTGCAGGTCGGGCTGGGCGAAGAACCGCTGGAACTGCTCGCGCTGGCCGGGATACGTCACCAGCCCCGGCGGCGGATCACCCCGGACCCGGGTGGTTCAGTCGAGAGCGAGCGTGCCCGCCGCGGCCAGCACTCCGGCCGCGCGGCCGGGATCGCCAGCAATGTCCAGCTCCAGGTCGGCCGGGCGGGCCCGGCTGGCGACCAGCTGGCAGAACCCCACCGCGTCGGTGACGATGCGCAGCGGAACCGGACCGGGCTGGGTGCCGCCGGGGCCGGCGTCCAGTGTGACGTCCCAGGTGCCCCCGCCCGGGCCGGTCAGCACCAGGTGCACGGCCACCGGCCCGGGCAGGCCGCTGGCGGCCGCGGCCCGGGGCAGCAGCCGGGCGGCGAGGTCGGTCATCAGGAGCAGCGTGGGTGGATCGGGCACCGCGGGCGGCAGGCCGGCCACCCGCCGGATGTCGTTGTCGTGAACCCAGATCTCGAACGCCCGGACCACCAGCAGCGCGTTCAGTGGCAGCCGCATGCCGTGCACGGCCACCTCGGCGTCCAGGTCAGTGCGCGCCCGGACCAGGCCGAGAGTGCGGTCCACGGCGCGGCGCCACTCAGCGTGAGTGGCCGCGGCCGGCCGGCCCGCCTGCCGGGCCGCTGCCGCCTGGGTCGATGCCACGTGCCCGGCGGCGGCCACAGCCGGGTCGCCGGCCAGGCAGCGCTGCACGTCTTCCTCGACGCCGGCCAGGTGGCCGACCAGTCCCTGCACGTCGAGGTCGCGGAGCACCGGCCGCGCCCAGCGGTCTGGGTCCAGTGAGCCGAGCAGCCGGTCGAGGGCGTCAGCCGCCCGGCGGAACCCCTCCACCGGCGCGATCGGCTCGGCCCTGGGGGTGACCTGCCCGGCCGGCCGGACCAGCCGCGAGGCGGCCAGCACCCGCTCACGCAGCCCGGCGGGCAGGGCCAGCGAATCGTCACGTCGGTCGGTCATGACTGCTCCAGCAGCTGGCGGTCCAGCACGGTCCCCAGCTTGGCCAGCGCGAGCCGGAGCCGTGACTTCGCAGTGCCTTCCGGGATGCCGGCCGCCAGCGCGACCTCACGGTAGCTGAGCCCCTGGAAGTAGGCGAGCTCGATGACCCGGCGCTGGTCGGGCGGGAGCAGCTGGACCGCGTCCCGGACCACGCCGGCCGCTTCCGCGGTGACCACGGCCTCGCACGGCGTCGGCTCGTCCGGGCCGGGCGCCAGCCGGTGGTGCCGCTCCTGCCGGGCCACCCGGCGCAGGTCGCTGCGCAGCACGTCCACCGCCCGCCGCCGGGCCAGCACGGTCAGGTAGGTACGCAGTGCCCCGGCCGCCGGGTCGTACCGCCCGGGCTGGCGCCACAGCTCGACGAACACGTCCTGGACGACGTCCTGCGCGGCGCCGCTGTCGCCCAGCACCCGCCGGGCCGCACCGTACACGGCCGGCCCGGCGCCGTCCAGGATCTCCGCGAGCGCGTGATCGTCCCCCGCGGCCAGCCGGGCCACCAGCCGGGCATCTGTCCCCCCCACGACTGGGACGCTAACGCGGCCCGCGGCCACCAGGCAATCTTCTGCGGGGAACTCATCCCGGCCGCCGCAGGCGGCGGTGCCGGGCCCCGGGCCGTCCCGGACCGCCGGGCTGAGTGTCGCTGGCAACTGTGCCTCCCACGCCGCAGGATGCCGCCCGGGATACGTCACCGGGACGGCGGCCGGATCACCGCGGGATGGCCAGCAACCAGTGGCGGCGGGGATACCGGCACGGCTCCCCGGCGGCCGCGCTCAGGATCCGGCCGGGGAACTGGCCGACGGCGGGCTGGGTGGCAGCGGGGGCATGCTCGCTGCGTCGGCCGGGGCGAGCAGCTTGGCGATGTCCAGCTTGGACCCGGCCATCTGCTTCAGCATGAAGTCGTGGTTGAGGTCGAGGATGGCCCGGGTCTCCGCGGCGATCACCGCACTGCGGCTCAGCGTCAGCTCGTTGTCCTGCTGCTGCTCGCCGGACAGGGACCAGTTGGTGGAGCCCTTCACCGTGTACACGCCGTCGACGATCACGATCTTCAGGTGCGAGATCGCGTTGTGCACCGAGCTGGTGCCGATCGCGATGCTGTTGCCGAACGCGTTGTTGTCCCAGCTGGCCAGGATCTTCTTCTCGTGCACCCCCGCGGCCTGGCTGCGGTCCAGGCTCATCTGCACATACACGTGCGCATCGCCGAGCTTGCCCTGGATGATCTTGTTCAGCTCATCATCGTCGTAGCCGAACATGTTGACCACGATCGAATGCTGGGCGGTGCCCAGCACCGCTACCAGCAGGCCATGCACGTTGTCCCGCGGCGCGAAGAACGTCCGCTCGTCGTCTGGGTAGCCATCCAGGAACCGGCCCTCGGCCTTGTACTGGCCCAGGTCATCCCAAGAGAACTGCGGATCGGCCATGACGTGTCCCCCTGCCCCCGCCCGTCCCGTGACGGCGCGCACCCCTATCGTGACGACCCCACCCCGCGCCGTCCACCCTGTGGCCGGCCCGGCTGCTGGGCCAGCGGTCCGCAGCGGCGGGTACCCGGGGTTGCCACCAGGTCCCCGCCGCGCGGCGATCCGGGGTCAGCCGCGCTGGGCATTGGCCTGCATCGCGGCGAGCGTCTCAGCTAGCTGGTCTTTGGGACTGAACTGGATGAACTCGCTGCCAGCCGTGGCGGCGGGCACGTGCCCAGGACCCATGTAGAAGGCATCGCCG
>Ga0070716_100000825_pt1 | contig 13357 bp, 15 predicted proteins | sample LARL112metaG_FD_71395 | JGI IMG/M metagenome (GOLD analysis project Ga0070716, IMG submission 71395) | Corn, switchgrass and miscanthus rhizosphere microbial communities from Kellogg Biological Station, Michigan, USA - LAR L11-2 metaG | ecosystem: Host-associated > Plants > Roots > Rhizosphere... | reverse complement strand
GCCCTCGGCAAGGTCTACAGCTTCGGCCCCACCTTCCGCGCCGAAAAATCCAAGACCCGCCGCCACCTCACCGAGTTCTGGATGGTCGAGCCTGAAGTTGCCTACGGCACGCTCGACGACATCATGGAACTCGCCGAAGGCTTGATCACTTTCCTGGTGAAGCGCTGCCTCGAAAAGCGCCGCGCCGACCTGCAGATTGTCGGCCGTGATGTCGCCCAACTCGAAAAGATCGACGCGCCCTTCCCGCGCATCACGTATGACGAAGCGGTCGAGCGCCTGCAGGCAGGCTTCGCCAAAGGCGAACTGGAAAACAAATTCGAATGGGGCGGCGACCTCGGCTCGCCTGACGAAACCTATCTCTCGTCGCAGTTCGAACGCCCGCTCATGATCCACCGCTACCCGGCCAAGGTAAAGGCCTTCTACATGGAGCCCGACCCGCAGCGCCCCGATCTGGCGCTCTGCGTCGACGTGCTAGCCCCCGAAGGTTACGGCGAGATCATCGGCGGATCGCAGCGCATGGCGTCGCATGAATTGCTATTGCAGCGCATTCGCGAGCACGGTTTGCCCGAAGAAGCGTTCAAATGGTATTTGGATTTGCGTAAATTCGGTGGCGTCCCACACAGCGGCTTCGGTATGGGCATCGAACGAGCGGTGGCGTGGATCTGCGGCCTCGAACACGTCCGCGAAACGATCCCATTCCCCAGAATGCTGCACCGACTCTATCCGTAGATTTGTAATTTAGTAATCGGCAATTTGTAATTTGAAATCCCACGGCAGAAAAAGGGTGGGGCTGGAGATCCTCAAAAATTGGGTAATTGGGAAATTTGGTAATTGGGTAAATGAAATAATCTTGCTGGAGTCTAGAGCCGTTAAATTACAAAATTACTAAATTACCCGATTACCAAATTTCCTCGTCCGTTTGGACATCGACGACCTAAACCATGACCCCAACGCCCAACACGTCCTTCACCAGCGTCACTCCAAAACAAATACGCGTCATCGGCGTCCCCCTCGACCTCGGCCAGTCGCGTCGCGGCGTCGATATGGGCCCCTCGGCCGTCCGCGTCGCCGGCCTCGAGGCGCGCCTTGAAGCCGTCGGCCACAACGTCGAAGACGGCGGCAATGTCGCCGTCGCCATCCCCGAACAAAAGAAGGAAGGCGCGGCCCACGCGAAATACCTGAAAGAAATCACCGCCACCTGCACCAAGAGCGCCGAGCTGGTCATGAAGACGCTCGAAGCCGGCAAGGTCCCGCTCGTGCTCGGAGGCGACCACTCGGTCGCGGCCGGAACGGTCGCGGGCGTAGCCGAGTTCTACCGCAAGCAGAACCAGAAAATCGGATTGATTTGGATCGACGCACACAGCGACATGAACACGCCCGAGACCTCGCCCAGCGGCAACGTGCATGGCATGCCGCTCGCCGCCATCATGGGACTGGGCCCGAACGAACTCGGCAACATCTTCAATTTCTCCCCCAAGATTCATCCGGAAAACTGCGTGCTTGTCGGCATCCGCGACGTCGACGCCCACGAGAAGGAAAACATCCGCCGCGCCGGAGTGGAAGTCTTCACCATGCGCGACATCGACGAGCGCGGCATGCGCTCCGTGATGGAAGAGGCTCTGCGCATGGCCGGACGCGGCACTGCCGGCTATCACGTCTCGCTCGATATGGATTGGATCGATCCCGAAGATGCCCCCGGCGTGGGCACGCCGGTGTGGGGCGGCGCGACTTATCGCGAAGCGCACCTAGCCATGGAAATCATTTCCGACCACGGCCGCATGTTGAGCATGGAGATCGTCGAGGTTAATCCGGTAATCGACGAACACAACCAAACCGCCGACCTGGCAGTAGAGCTGGCACTCTCGGCCTTCGGCAAAAAAATCCTCTAGCCCGTGTGGCGCGCACACTGCTGTGCGTGTCCGGCGGTTGCGCTATTCCGACCATCGGAGCGCAAGCCTTCCATCCAACAAGGCAACTCCGCAACGCTATCCAGCAAAGCTGTATGCGGTTCTTGCTGCAGCCGTTCCCTCCCATGCAGCCCGGTCAGCACGCCTACCACTTCGCGAACTCCAGCGTTCGTCCCCGCCTGCAGATCAAGCGGCGTATCGCCGACGTTGATCACTTCGCGCACGCTCGTAACGCCCGCCGTCTCCATCGCCCGAAAAATCATGTAAGGCGCCGGCCGCCCTGCAAGGACATCGCTGCTGGAAATCCGGGCCGAAAAGACATCGTGCCACCCTGACAACTCCAGAATCAGCTCCGAGATCTCGCGATAGAACCCGGAAGTCGTCGCCAGCAGAATGCCGTGTTCATGCAGCCGTGCAAAAGTCTCCGCCGCCCCCGGAATTGGCAGAACACCATTGTCTCGATAGTGACGCTCAAGCTCTCTGCGGAAGTCCCCATACACCGCCGCGACCGCACTCTCGCTCGCTTCAGGCTTCGCCCGCCGCCGCACGAAGTGCCGGATCACCTCCTGCTTCGAGGCCCCCTTCCACTCTTTCAATTCGGCAGTAGTGTGCGCGATGCCATGCTTCTCGAGTGCAGTCGAAAACGCGCGCAGCACTTCGCCGCGATCTTGCACAATCGTGCCCGCCACGTCGAAAATCGCCAGCTTGATCGCGTCCATGGGAATTTTCATTCTACAAGTACAAGGAACCATCGGCATGATTGACGCCGAACGCCTCTACCGTCCACACTGAAATGTCATGACGAAACTGCGCGTGGGAGTCCTTTTCGGCGGCCGCAGCGGAGAGCACGAAGTCTCGTTGCTTTCTGCCGCGTCCGTGGTCAATGCCATCGACAAAAGCAAGTACGACGTCGTGCCCATCGGCATCACCAAAGAAGGTCGCTGGCTCACGGCGGGCGCCGCAGAAGCTCTACTCCAGGGCAAGCCGATCGACGACTCCAAGCACCTGCGCGCCGGCGATCCCGAAGCCACGCCCGGCGCAGCCGTCCTCGCCAGCGGAGAATCCGTGGTCGTGCCGCCCGAGCCCGTGCACCGCTCGGCACTGGCGCCATTCCAGACCGACGCCAATCTGCGCCGCGCCTCCGATCGCGCCATCAACGTCGACGTGATCTTCCCCGTGCTGCACGGCACGTTCGGTGAAGACGGCACCATCCAGGGCCTGCTCGAGCTCGCCGATATTCCCTACGTAGGCGCCGGCGTGCTCGGCTCTGCAGCGGGCATGGACAAAGACATCATGAAGTCGTTGTTCCGCGCGGCGGACTTGCCCATCGTGAAGCACGTCACGATTCTGCGCAGCGACTGGGACACCGATCCCAAGAAAGCCGAAAAGACCGTCGACCGAGCGTTGAAGTATCCCCTCTTCGTGAAGCCCGCAAACCTGGGATCGTCGGTTGGCATCTCGAAAGCGCGCAGCAAGAAAGAACTCGGTCCTGCGATTTACGAAGCCGCCAAGTTCGATCGCAAGATTGTCATCGAACAAGGCGTGGGCGGCACGAAACACAAGGCCCGCGAAATCGAATGCTCGGTACTAGGCAACGATCGCCCGCAAGCTTCGGTCGCCGGCGAAATCGTTCCCGTGAAAGAGTTCTACGACTACTCCGCCAAGTATCTCGACGAAGGTTCCGAACTGATCATCCCTGCGAAGCTCACGAAGCCTGAGATGAAGAAAATTCAACAGCTAGCCATCCGCGCCTTCCAGGCTGTCGACTGCTCGGGCCTCGCCCGCGTCGACTTCTTAATGGACCCGAAAACGCGCAAGCTCTACGTGAATGAGATCAACACCATGCCCGGCTTCACCGCCATCAGCATGTACCCGAAGCTCTGGGCAGCGACCGGCCTGTCCTATCCCGATCTCATCGACCGCCTGATCCAGCTAGGCATCGAGCGCCACGGGGACAAGAAGAAAAATCAATACAGCCGCTGACGCAGCAAACAGCAAGTCGAAGACTCACGAATTCAAGTTGTGGACCGATCTCCGCGCACCAACACAAGTCCTGCAGGGACGCCAGAAGCTAGCCCCGCACGTAAGTGCGGGGAACCGTAGCAAACGAAGCAAAGAGTCCCTTTAGGGACGACATTCGGCGCGACCTCTCCTCAAATCTCGACTCCAACTTCGCGCAACATTAGTGTCAGCCGGCTAACCGGCATGGCCGTCCCAATGTTCGGGCTGCCTGAGACCCGGTCGGCAAACCTCAGCACGGCGTCGTCTTCAAACGCCCCGGCAAAGGTTTTCACTGGATAGGCGCAAATGTAATTCTGGATTTCCCGTTCCAGCAGCGGCCGAAACAGAATGTTCGACACCTCAACTGCCGAGAGCATCTTCTGCGTGCCCGCATGCAGGACAGCCACTGCCGTCACAAACTGAAATTCATTTCCGGAAAGCTCGAGCAAAAACTGCGCCGCCTCGTCCAGGTCGCGCGGCTTCTCGAAAATGCGCCCACCGAGCGCAACCACCGCGTCGCCCGACACGATGACCGCATCCGGATAGGCCGCCGCCACCTTACAGGCCTTGGCTTCGGCCAGGGTTCGCGTCAACACGGCAGGATCGTCATGCCGGATCGCCTTCTCATTAATCGCAGCCGGGCAAGTCTCGTAATGCACGCCCACCAGATTCATGGCGCGCTTACGAAACGGAGACTCTGATGCAAGAACAATTCTCATGGGAAACCAAAACAACCGCCGAGCACGCCGAGACCGCACAGGAAACAATAAATGAAAAAGACTCCTCGGCGCTCTCTGCGATAAATGATTCTGTGTTCCTCTGTGCTCTCTCGGGTGCAGCTTTTGGTTGTTAATTTGTCATCCTGAGTGAAGTGGGGCGCCTGCCGAACGCAGTCCCCCGGCAGCAGCGCCACTGCACTGAACGATTTCTCCACCACCGCTTACGCTATCGCACTCCTTCGCGCCGCCTCGAGCACAATCGCCAACTCCCGCACCCCGCACCGAATGTCTCCCGGCCGCACGGCCGCGAATCCCAACTGCAGTCCATTCAATCCTCGTCCTCCGTAGCTCGCGAGCGAAGTGACATCGACGCCACGCGCATGCGCGGCTTTCACTGCCGCGTCGGCCGAAACTCCGTGCAGCCATCCAACCGTCTGCAGTCCAGCTTCCACCTCCGACAGCTCCAGCACTCCGCGCAACTCACGCCGCCCTTCTTCGAGCAGCACGCTCAGTCGCTCCGCATACACCTCGCGCATACGGCGCACATGCCGGGCGAAGTGGCCCTCGGTGATAAATTCTGCCAGCATTGCCTGCTCGAGCACTGGACAATGTCGTATCGTGATCGACTTCAGCGCCGCGACGCGCTCCACAAGTGTGTCGGGCAACACCACATATCCCAGGCGCAGCGCGGGGAACAACACTTTGCTGAAGCTGCCCGCGTACAGCACGAGGCCTGCATCTCCCAGGCCCTGCATGGCGGGAATCGGCCGCCCCGAATAGCGGAACTCGCTGTCGTAGTCGTCTTCAAAGATCACGGCGCCCGAGCGGCGCGCCCAGCCCAGCAGTTCCATGCGGCGCCCCAGGCTCATGGTGGTGCCGAGAGGGAATTGGTGCCCGGGCGTCACGTAAATCAGGCGCACACCGCGCGCCGGCAGTCGTTTGATTCGTGCTCCTTCGCGATCCATAGCCACCGCGGAAAGCCTCGCCCCGCATGCGCGAAATACAAGGTGGGCGCCGATGTACCCTGGGCTCTCAACGCAAACGCGGTCGCCCGGGTTGAGCAGCAAGCGTGCCGTCAGGTCGAGCGCCTCCTGCACTCCTGAAACGATCGCCACCTGCCCGGCCGCGCACTTCACGCCGCGCGCCGTGTTCAAGTACTCCGCCACCGCCTTGCGCAGGGGAAGATAACCGAGCGCATCGCATCCCATGAGTTGCCGAACGGGCGCGCGTCGCAGGCTGCGGTTCGCGATTTTTGCCCATAACGCAATGGGGAACAGGTCGAGCGCAGGCAGGTTCGCCCGGAACGCGCGGAGTGGCCGATCCTCGTAGCCAGGGAACGCCTGCACCCGCTGCCCGTAGGCTGACAGCGAGGGCTTGCGCACGCGCCGGGGTGCGCGCACCGTCTGACGGTCCGAAGAAACCTGCAGCCACTGTTCGGGCAGCACGCGGCTCACATACGTTCCCGATCCCACGCTGCCTTCGATGTAGCCTTCAGACTTCAGTTGCTCGAACGCCGAGACCACCGTGCCGCGCGCCAACGCGTATTGCCGCGCCAGGTCGCGCGTAGCCGGCAAGCGTCCGCCTGGAACCAGACGCCCCTTCAGAATCGCGCTGCGCAGCGACCCATACAGCCAGCGATACGCGGTTTCGCCCGTCCTGCGCGGCGGGACGGCAAGATCGAGAACGGAGGCGCGTTTCGCCATGGAAGTGGTCCATATAAAATATCACAATATGGTTCTTTGACATGGACCGCTATGCGAGTAGCTTGAACGATGAAAAGGAGCTGTCATGCGAATCACAGCCCAAAGGCTAGTTCGGCACGCGACGCTCGCGGCGTGCCTGCTGGCGCTCGGGGTTGCACCCATTCTCGCGCAAAGTACGCCTGCCCAAGCCCCGAAGGATCGTGCCCGCGTCCTGCTCAGCACGCCCATTCCTCCGCTCGACGGCGCGCACGTAAAAGCAACTCTGGTGGAGGTGAACTACGGGCCGGGAGAGGCTTCCCCGCCACACTCCCACCCGTGCGCCGTGATCGGCTACGTGGTGGAAGGCGCGATCCGCACGCAGGTGGAAGGCGAGCCCGAGCACACTTACGAGGCCGGCGGAACTTTCTACGAGGCGCCGAACGGCGTGCACGCCGTCTCCGCAAATGCCAGCGCCACCCGGCCCGCGAAGCTCGTCGCCTATTTCGTGTGCGACCGCGATGTGCCTCTCAGCGTCAAAGTTGCCGACCATAACCATGCGAAAGGAAATTAGTCATGATCAGAACTACAGACGCTCTCCCCGCGAATGTTGTCACCAAGGCCCGCGCAATCGACTGGCAAAAGATCGCAATGCTCTACGTGCGCATCGCGCTGGCCGCAGCATTTCTCTCGGCCGTGGGCGCGCGCTTCGGCATGTACGGCAAGGACGTAGGCTGGGGAAACTTCGCGAACTTCACCAAATACACCGCGGAAGTAAATTCCTTCATGCCGGCGTGGACGATTCCATATATCGCATGGATCGCCACCGCCGCAGAAACCTTCTTCGCGCTTGCCTTGCTGATTGGAGTCTGGCCACGCAGGGTCGCTCTCGGCACGGCCCTGTTGCTGGCCTTATTCGGAATCGCCATGGCGATTTCATTCGGTATCAAGTCGCCGCTGGATTACTCGGTTTTTTCAGCATCGGCCGCGGCGTTTCTGCTCGCCCTGCACGAGACGCCGAAATCCAGCGCGGCGTAACCATGCCACGCGAAAACCTGCAGCAATGCTCATCAATTTCTTGAGGAGGACGAAATGCCACGTATATTCAAACCGATCGCGCTCCTGATCATCGTGCCCACTCTGCTGTTGCCCTTAGCCGCGCAAAATGCATCCCACGACCAGGCCGCACTGCTCAAAGCCCGCGAAACCGTTTGGCGAACTTTTTTCGCAGGGGACGTGAAAACCCTGGCCGACCTGGTGCCGCCCGACACGATCGTGATCAGCGGCGACAACCAGAAATGGAGATACCAGGCCGACGTGCTCGAATCCTCCCGGAAATTTCATGCCGCCGGCGGAAAGCTGGTCCGCCTCGAATTTCCGCGCACCGAGGTGCAATGGTACGGCGACGTCGCCATCGTGTGGAGCAACTACTCCCTCGAAACCGAGATGGATGGCAAGTCAACACCTGAAGACGGCCGTGTCACGGAAATTTTCGTGCGCCGCAACGGCCACTGGACCAATCCTGGGTGGCACACAGACTCCGGCAAGTAGGCGTGGTGCACTTGCGAGCAAATCGGGTTAGTGGGGAGAATGCGAAATTCCGAGAAGGATACCGATTCCTGCTTGGGTATCATGAGTTTATGTGTTTCGTGCTTTATGCAGGAACCACCAAACCCCTTCCGCGCAGGACGTGGCAGAAAGAAGCTCCGGACCTGTGCGTGGTGTCGCTCACTGAGCGTGACGCCCCAATCAAAAAACACTTCAGAAGCCCCGAAGTCCAGTATGTAGGCTCGACCTCAGGGTGTGGGTGCGATTTTCCAAATGTCAACCTGTACAAGGGAGAGTGGCCGCTCTTTGCGGTGGAATCTGATCCCGAACGTGATGCAAGCGACCACTATAATCGAAAGGCATTGGTCGCACTGCTACAAAGGTCTGGGGACAAAACGGTGGAGCTTTACGGTGTATGGGACGGAGACTTCGCCAAGACGCCAAGAGCCTTGGAAGAGATTTCGTTGCAGAGAATCCTGGATTCGAATTTTCGCTTCAAGGAACAGGGCTTCTACACAGTTATGGTGAAGGAGGACCCAACCCTCGCACCGGATCGCTCTGACGTGGACGGGCCGCAATAAACGATTGAAACATCCCGTTACCACCAATTGAGGCGGAAATGCCCGACTTCTCTTTCCTCGCCATCGACCACGTGCAGTTAGCCATGCCTCCGGGAGAAGAAGCGACGGCGCGCCACTTTTATGCCGACCTGCTCGGAATGCGCGAAATCCCCAAGCCCGCGCCCTTGGTCTCGCGCGGCGGATGCTGGTTCGCCAGTGAAAGCGTGCAGCTTCACCTCGGTGTGGAGCAGGACTTCCGCCCCGCCAGAAAGGCGCACCCGGCAATTCGCGTCAGCGGATACGCAGCCCTGCTCGCGAAGCTGAAGGCGGCCGGGATCGAGGTGATCGACGCCGACGATCTCCCCAACGTGCAGCGCTCCCACATCTTCGACCCTTTCGGCAATCGCATCGAACTGATCGCCTCGTGAACGCGACGGCCGACAGGGGCGCCGATGAAACTCCGGGCGCGGATCAGTTTTTCGGTACTTGGCCTGCTGGTGATATCTATTTCACAACAGACGACTCTGAAGTCGATGCAGTTTGCGTCTCGGGATCCGTTCTCAGGAGTTCCGAGTCAATAAAAGATGCAATCTGGCTCCAGACTCGGGGGTCGTTCTCGATTTGGTGGTGAGGTTGGTTGAAAACCCGGGAAAGCCATCGGTAGTTGTCGCAATCGACTTGATGGTCTTCGTACTTCATGTGAAAGTTGCCCAAGATTGTGGTTCGTCCGGCATCAGCTGCAACGATTAGGGGCTGCCCACGCGTGAAACCTTTTCTTTGATAAAAATTCACTGCTTTCGCAACGTTGGCGGGAACCGTGCGATTGTCCTGTCCAAACTTCTTCACGCTGTCGATTTGGATGATCAGCGACACCGGAATGCCGTGCCGTTGCAGGTCCCTTGCGAAGATTAGCGTCTGCGAAGCACCCCAACTGTGTCCGTAGAGAATGATCTTCACTTGTTCTTTCTCGGCGGCTGTCAAGGAACCGTCCTTGTCGGTATCCAAGCGCCGAATCGTATCTTCTACCGCTCTCTTCTCTTCGTGATTCCCGAATACTTCGGCGTGAACAGCAGACCCATATCGGTTCTGGAGATAGGTCGCGAACAAGACTTCAGGGTGATTAATGTCATCCCGTTTCACAAAACCACCGACAAATCCAAGAATGATGGCTTTACGAAGGTCGCGATTTGCAGGTTCAATGGGCTTCCTGGAGCAGACCTGACGAAGAGTTTCCCGCAAGGCGGAAGGCGTTAAAGGATCCTGGCATGGGTCTGCAATCGATCGAGCGCCCCGATGATCGACAGATGATATTGGCGAGACGTCCTGGGCATGCGTTATTCCCAGTCGACTCAGCAAACTAAGCGTCAGGATGAGGAGCACTATCACGATGGTATGCACCCTGCCCACACGCGGAACAGCTTCCTCAGAAGTTTCGCGGGGAAATCGCAGGAGATGCAGTTTTTTCATGGTAGGTCGTACCTATCGCTGTGCTTTCCTAGATACCGCCCGGAAACTTCCACGTCACCGGCCCTGATTGCCAGCACGGTATTCTCCGTCCTCAACGGCGGTCGAGGCGCGTTTGTGGAGGTGTGGTGTCAATCGCCGAATAAGAAACTCTTGAAGCACACTCTCGAAGGCAATTTCACCCAGCCTGATCAACGAGTTTTGCATCACCAATCCGGCGCCATTGCGATCGCTTTCGGGATAGTAGAGATATGAGATGCCGGCTGAAGCAAAGGCCCCGGCTACGTTCGAATAATTCGGCTGCCAGCGCATATTATCGCCTTTGCAAATCACAGGACTGGCGAGCGCATACAACAACCGCGATCGAGTACTACCCGTTCCTTTGTAGAAATAACGCGGATCCTGTTTCAACAGGGACGGTAGTATCGCGCTTCCAATAAACGTGGCGGTGACCGCGTCAGTGTAGGAAGCACCCAGGCGCTTGAAATAGCCTTGCGCTCCCTGGCCGTATCCCTCGAAAGTATTCGTTGCCTGTTCAACTCCGGCCAGGGCGGCAACTCCCACGACGGTGAAGGGATCCCTCGTGGTCTTCCAGGCAAGGCGGAATTTCTGCTTAGAGTTGAGAGGGAGCGCGTCGCGGTCGTAGCTCACGTAGAAATTCGGAAATATACCGAGGACGCGTTGCTTCTCCTGATCTTTAATCTGCATATCCGCAACCTGGGCTTGGGTGAGCGGACTGTCTTGTACATGCACTGCGGTCACGGCCCCCGCCACCGCCAGGATGATCGGAGGGACCAGATAGGTTTCCCCGGGGCGCAGAGCTGCGGAGAATTCTTGGGTTGCGAAGCCGGGTGCGGCAACTGTCAGGCGAAAGGATCCGGGAGCGACATTGGCGAACAGAAATTGCCCATTGCTGCCGGACTTTATCTGCTGGTTCGAAGCCTTGCCTGCGTCGGTTAGATACACCTCAGCTCCAGCGCTCACTGCTCCTGACTGATCAAGAACGGTCCCGCTAATGTACCCCGGAGGCTGGTGACGAGTCGGCTCATTCCCCGGACTACTCAAGTACGCTTGCTGGACCTGGAACCCGTCGGCTACCGGCATGCTATAGACATCTGCTGCTCTCGCACCAGGAAGCCCATTGTCGGGTTTCGTCACCTGCGCGCTGGAAAACGTAGCAATCACTAGGAACAGCAGCAGCCGAGCCGATGCTTCAACAATCGGATGTCTCATGCTGAGGGCTTTCCGCGTGACTTCGTATCGCACTGTCTATCTGATGATTTGCCGGCTTCGCGGACAACTAGCAAAACACACAGAGCGTCACTACGCAGTTTCATTACTTTTGAGGGGATTACGAAGAACTGGAGCGAGTTCTTCTCCGCTGTGTGAGCACCCCGCGCGTGGTTGAGGACGGCAGCAGATGGCCCACTCGTGTTTCTTCCTTTGCACATCGCGGGACTGGCGTTGTTGACAGTATCGGGCAGAGGCGATGAATAGTACCGTCGACAGCAGCCCAGCCATGGTTGGGTGATTCTTTATGCATCGCCTGCTGCCGCTGTTGTTCGCTTTGGCGTGTAATACCGCGTTATGGGCGGATGCCACCCTGTTTGTGCAAGAACCCTATGGCGTCTTTGGGGCCATCAACCCTACCGGACACGCTTCTGTTTACCTGTCCCGAGTCTGCGCTGAGACGCCCGTTGTGTTGCGGCGGTGTGACCCTGGCGAGTTTGGAATCGTGATCAGCCGCTACCGCAAGATCTCCGGGTATGACTGGATTGCGATCCCGCTGATCCCCTACCTTTACGCTGTGGAGGATGTCGCAAGCATTCCAGCAGAAGCTAGTGCTGAGACGGTGGCCTATCTGCGGGACGAGTATCGACGCAAACATCTGCTAGAGATTGTTCCTGACAGTTCAGGTGGTCAAACGCCGAAGGGATCATGGGTCGAATTAATCGGCGCTGCCTACAATCGCAAAATCTATGGCTTTCAGATCGAGACCACGGAAGCGCAGGATGAGGATCTGATCTCCGTGCTCAACTCGCGGAAGAACAAACGCCACTTCGATCTCTTCTTCAACAACTGCGCCGACTTTTCCCGTAACATTCTCAACCTCTACTATGATGGCGCGATTCACAGGAACTACATTGGGGATGCGGGCATAACCACCCCTCAGCAAATCGTAAAATCCTTGATTTCGTATGCAAAGCACCATCCCGACTTTCCTCTTTCGGCCTTTTTCCTTCCGCAGATACCTGGCAGCCGTCACCCGAGCCACCGGGTGGATGGTGTTTCTGCGGCCTTGGTGAAGTCTAAGAAATACATTTTGCCACTGGCGGCTTTTCATCCTTGGGTAGCCTGCAGCATCGTTGCAATCTACCTGGCGAACGGCCGCTTTAATGTCGCCCACTTCGCTGAAGCGGAGTACTCTCCTGTTGATTTGTCGATGCTGCAGGATTCCGCAGTTCCAAGACGGGATGAACTAGCACTAAGAAAGTAGCCAAATCATGCGCTCTTCCTGTCGGATCGTTCGACGATGTTCGTGGCTGGTCGTGCTCTTGCTTCTGCCTGGGTGCAACACGCTGAATCCCCTGTGCGGGAGTGCACGCCCTGTGCCGATCCTCAACTCGATCTCTCCAAAAACCATGGCCTTTTCACAGCTACCGCCCATGTTCGTCATCACTGCGACCGGCAGTGAATTCGTTTCCTCCTCCGTTGTGGTCTTCAATGGCGCCACCCTCGCCACCGGCGTGACCAATCATTCCCAACTCACGGCCACGATTACATCCTCCATGATCTCTGCTCCTGGAAGCTTCAACGTCGTGGTGAAGACGCCCGCCGGCAATACTGGGGACGTTGGCTGCTCTAGCGGCGGCACCAGTAGCGCGCAAGTCCTGACCGTCAACTGACCGCCTGCAAAACCGAATCAGTTCATGCGCCGCTCCACTCCTGCAGGTCGCGGGCCTGCGCTGGTAGCAGGATCGTCGTTGACGTAGCATCGCCATTACACTCATCCTATGACTCTGATGCACATCCCTCCCGGCGGCGGCTTCGCGAGCAAACGGGTCTTCCAAGAGCGAAGGAAGGTTCGTTTCATGTACCGCGAGACGCCCGACAGCAAGAACGACAGCGGGTGGCGTTTCTTTAGTGGCACTGAGGATCAAGCGTATTCGGATGACCCAACCAATTTTGCGATCTGCGCGTTGACGACGATTGCGGAAATTGATCCCGATGTTGTGGGGTACCTTGACACACCTGCTCCCTGTGCATTTGAAAAGAGCGCAGGATGACGACCCGTTTCACGAGTCCCGCGACTACCAATTCGAGCCTGAATAGACTCGGAAGAATCTTGCAGAACTCAATAGCCGAATCGTAGTTGGTGAAAAATCGCCATTACACCAATTGACCCCGGTTTGGGCGAACAAACGGAGCACACTGGTGAGAACGCCTGATTTCAACAACTACGCGGAATGCGCTAGATT
>Ga0070716_100000823_pt1 | contig 13372 bp, 11 predicted proteins | sample LARL112metaG_FD_71395 | JGI IMG/M metagenome (GOLD analysis project Ga0070716, IMG submission 71395) | Corn, switchgrass and miscanthus rhizosphere microbial communities from Kellogg Biological Station, Michigan, USA - LAR L11-2 metaG | ecosystem: Host-associated > Plants > Roots > Rhizosphere... | reverse complement strand
TCAATAAGCTGATTTCCAAGGAGCTCCCGTGGCGCCAGCGCGAGGTGGCGTTCGAAAAATCGTTTCCTCCAAAAGAGGAAACCATCCTGGCCATCATCGACGCTCCGACGTCGGAATTGGTGAGCCAGGCGACCGCCGCGTTGACCGAAAGACTGTCTGCTCAGAAGGATCACTTCCGCTCCATTCTTGAGGCCGGGGGAGGGCCGTTCTTCCAGAAGAACGGGCTGTTGTTCTTACCGACGCAGGAGGTGGTCGGCCTCACCAAGAAGCTCGGCGAAGCCAAGCCGCTCATTCAAACGCTGGCGCAGGATTCCAATTTGCGCGGCCTGACGACCGCCCTCAATTACGGATTGATCGGCGCGCGCATGAACCACTATACGCTCGACGATCTGTCCGGCACGTTGAACATGGTGTCGGACACTCTCGACGAGGCGATTGCGGGGCAGCGCGCGAGCTTCTCCTGGCGCGCGATGCTCAACGGACGTCCGCCGACGCCGGACGAGCGTCGTCGCTTCCTCCAGATCCGGCCGGTGCTCGACTATGCCGCCCTCATGCCGGGCAAAGTGGCGACCGACGCCATCCGCCAGGCGGCGGCCGATTTGGACATCGGCGCGAAATACGGCGCAAAAGTACGGCTGACCGGACCGGTCGCGATCGCCGACGAGGAATATGCCACCTTGGAAGAGGGGGCTTACGTCAACACCACGGTGACCGTCGTCGTAGTGTTGACCATCCTATGGCTGGCCTTGCGCTCGTTTGGCATCATCCTCGCGGTCGCCATCAGTTTGACGGTGGGCCTTTCCATCACCGCCGCGATCGGCCTCGCCCTCGTCGGAGCACTCAACCTGATTTCGGTCGCTTTCGCGGTCCTGTTCATCGGGCTCGGTGTCGACTTCGGCATTCAGTTCAGCGTGCGCTATCGCGCGGAGCGGCACGAGGTGGATAATCTCCACGAGGCGCTGGTCAACACCGCGCGCCACGTGGGCGCGCCGCTCACGCTAGCCGCGGCGGCAACCGCTGCCGGGTTTCTGTCGTTCCTTCCCACCGACTACAAAGGCCTCTCCGAGCTCGGCTTGCTCGCAGGTCTGGGCATGATCGTCGCCTTTCTCACCAGCATCACGCTCATTCCTGCGTTGTTGACCGTCCTGCGGCCGCCGGGCGAGCCGAAGGAAATGGGGTTCAAGAGCTTGGCGCCGGTCGATCGATTCATGGAGCGGTACCGAATCCCCGTCATCATCGGCACTGGCCTCGCAGTCGCCGCGGGACTGCCGCTGCTCTACTGGCTCCAGTTCGATTTCAATCCGCTCAACCTGCGCAGCACCCACGTCGAATCCGTCGCGACCTTCCTGGAGCTGCGAAGCGATCCCGCCATCGGTGCAAGCTCGATCTTCGTGCTGGCGCCGAACCAGGAGGCCGCCAAAGCCGACGTGGAAAAGCTCTCCAAGCTGCCCGAGGTGTCGAGCGTAAAGACCATCGAGAATTTCATTCCCGACGACCAGCAGCCCAAGCTTGCCGCCATCCGTCAGCTGGCGAGCGTGCTCGATCCGGTACTGCGGCCGGACCCGAACAAGAAACCGCCGACGGATGCCGACAACGTCGCCGCGCTCAAGGCCGCGGTCGATGCTTTGAAGCAAGCAGCTGGGACTCAGACCGGGCGCGGCGCGGTGGCCGCCAAGCGACTGGCGGAGGACCTTACGAAGCTCGCTCAAGGCGATGAAACCATACGCGCGCGGGCGCAAGCGGCGATGGTCTCCCCGCTCAACACCTCGCTCGACGAGCTGCGATACTATTTGCAGGCGCAGCCGGTCACGCTCGAAACGCTGCCACCCGAGATCGCGCGCGAGTGGGTCACGCAAGATGGGCGATATAAGGTGGAAATCCTTCCCAAAGGCGATCCGACCGACAACGAAACGTTACGCCAGTTCGCCCGCGCTGTGCAGGCCGTCGAACCGAACGCCACCGGCGGTCCGATCGCCATCCTCGAATCGGGGCGCACCGTGATCCGGGCATTCTATGAAGCCGGCTTCTGGGCGCTCGGCTCGATCATCGTTCTACTCTGGATCGTGTTGCGCCGCTTCGGCGACGTCCTCCTCACCATCATTCCACTGCTCATGGCCGGCGTCGTGACCATGGAGCTGATGGTCCTCTTGGGAATGAAGCTCAATTTCGCCAACATCATTGCGCTGCCGTTGCTGCTAGGCGTCGGTGTTGCCTTCAAGATCTACTACATCATGGCCTGGCGAGCCGGCCAAACCGGTCTTCTGCAATCGAGCCTCACGCGGGCCGTCATGTTCAGCGCGCTCACCACCGCCACGGCGTTCGGCAGCCTGTGGCTGTCGAGCCATCCCGGCACCTCGAGCATGGGCAAATTGATGGCGCTGGCGCTCGTCACGACGATGGCGGCGGCGGTGCTGTTCCAGCCGGTGCTGATGGGCCCCCCGCGCGAGCCAAAGAGGCTCAAACGCCGCGTCGGCGCGGGCCCGGCCGTGGGCGCGACTGCAAGCGCAAACGCGGGGCGGCTTCACGAACCGGTCGTCGCCGGTGCCGACAAGTCGACATAGACCTGCCCGTCCTTCACCTCGGTGCGGAACGTCTTGAGATCGGTGCAGCAGGGTTCGCGCACGGCTTTGCCGCTCGGCACGTGGAACGCGCCGAAATGCAGCGTGCACTCGACGACGTCGCCTTCCAGGATGCCGTCGCCGAGGTCAGCCATGGCGTGGGTACAATAGGCCTCCGTGGCGTAGAAAGTGCCATCGATGTTGTAGACGGCGACGCGCTCGTCCCCCACCTCGAAGCTCCTGACGCTGCCCGGCGGCAGATCGGCCACTGCGCAGACGGGAACGGGCTTTTCGGCCATGTTCGATGACACCCTTTTTCAGTTTGTCATTCCCGCCGAGCCGCAATGACGGCGAGAACCGCTCGATAAGCACCAGTGGTGGCTATGGACCGCCGCTCGCGCCTTGCTCCGCGCGGCGTAGGGCCCCGTCCGACTTTATTGACATGACTAACGCAAACATCATGCGTGCTTAGCGGGCTTGGCGAAAAGTTCAATAGGGCAGGGGCGTCAGCTGCACCAGGAGTCATCACGGCCGAATTGCCCGCTCGCGGGCCGGCATGTAGGTTCCTGCCGAGCGGAGAGGCGCAGCGCGAGGGAAAATGGCCAAGCTCGATCAGCTCATCGAAGAGCTCGTTACTGCAAACCGCATTCTCGCGCGTGAAGGCGTGGTCGATTCCTTCGGTCATGTCAGCGCGCGCCATCCCGACAATCCGCAACATTACCTGCTGTCGCGTTCGCGCGCGCCCGACTGCATTGAGAGCAGCGATATCATGGAGTTCATGCTCGACGGCACGCCGCTCGATCCGCGCGGTCGCGCCCCATATTTGGAGCGGTTCATCCATGGCGCGCTCTACGAGGCGCGGCCGGACATCATGTCGGTCGTGCACAATCACAGCGAAAGCGTCATTCCGTTCGGCGTGACCGGCCAGAAGATCAAGCCGATTTTCCACATGGGCGCATCGATCGGCCACGAGGTGCCGGTCTGGGATTCCCATGATTGTTTCGGCGACACGGCATTGCTGGTCGAGAACATGGATATGGGACGCGACCTGGCAAAGCACATGGGCGCGGGCCCGACCGCGCTGATGCGCGGTCATGGTGCAACCGTCGCCGGACGCAACATCCGGCAGGCGGTTTATATTTCTGTCTATCTCGAGGTCAATGCGCGGCTGCAAAAGCAGGCGATGGACATGGGGAAGGTCAAATTCCTGACTGCCGGCGAGGTGGATAAGGTCGCCGAACGCACCGGGGCCTATGGCATCAATCGGGCGTGGGAAAATTGGTGCCGGCGCGCCGGGCGTCCATTCCAGGCAGAGCGGGGCTGAGGCGCAGCGCCGCACGAAGGGGCTGCGGCGGGAGTCGCGCAGGCTCGATGTGCTATAGGCGAGGCGGGGGCGGCGTCGGAAGCGAGGCAAGCCGCGCGACGATGGATGGCGGAAGGGAACGATAAATGGCTGCCGTGCCATTTGAGCGGATTGACGCAGGCGCGCCGAAAACCGCGCGTGGCGATCCCATTCTGGTCGTCGACGAGATCGTCAAGCGATTTGAGACTCCAGACGGCGTGCTCACTGCGGTGGACCACGTTTCGCTCAGCGTCGCGCCGGGCGAATTCGTCGGCGTGATCGGCCCCTCCGGCTGCGGCAAATCGACCTTGTTCAACGTCATCGGGGGCTTGCTCGACGGCTACGAGGGCACGGTCAAGGTGGTGGGCGAGCGGGTGCGAGGCCCGCATCCCGCGGTCGGCATGATCTTCCAGGAGGAATCGACCTTTCCCTGGCGCAATGTGATTGACAATGTGGCCTTTCCGCTGGAGATCGCCGGTTTGCCGAAAGCCGAGCGCTACGAGCGGGCGCGGCGGTTCGTGAAGCTCGTCGGCCTCGACGGCTTCGAGCGGCGCTACCCGGCGGAGCTATCGGGCGGTATGCGGCAGCGGGTGTCGATGGCGCGCACGTTGGCGGCGCAACCCAAGATCCTGCTGATGGACGAGCCGTTCGCCGCGCTCGACGAGCAGACCCGGCTCCTGCTCGGCGATAAGGTCTTGCAGATCCAACAGCAACTCAAGCAAACGACCCTGCTGATCACCCACAATATCACCGAGGCGGTGCAGCTCTCCGACCGCATCGTGGTGATGACCTATCGCCCCGGCAAAGTGAAGCGGGTGGTGGAGATCAGCCTGCCGCGGCCGCGCAGCTCCGAAATCGTCTCCAGCGAGGCGTTCGGGCGCTACGTTGCGCAAATCTGGAGCGATCTGCGCGAGGAGGCGAGCCGCGGACTGGATGACGAGGAGAGCAGGAAATTGCGCGAATCCGACACGTGATGAACGCGACGCTCGCCAACAACCGCTATCTTCCGGCCGTGCTCGGCATCGGCTCGCTCATCGTTTTCGTCGCCCTCGTCGAATTGCTCATCCGCGTCGGCGTCATCAACCGCTTCATCATGCCAATGCCTTCCGACATCATCGCCGCGTTTCCACGGGTGGTTGTCGAGGAGCACGTGCTTTCGCGCTTCCTGCTCACCGCCGCCGAGGCGTTTTCGGCCAGCATCCTGGTGACCGTTTTTGGCGTGGCCGGCGGGGTTGTGCTCTATCGCTATCAGTTGTTGCGGCGCGCGACCGAGACCTGGGTCGCGGCGATCGCGGCGGCCCCGCTCGTGCTGATGTACCCGCTCTATCTCGTGATCTTCGGCAGGAGCGCGTTGACTATCGTGATGATGGGGTTTACCGCCGGCCTTGCCCCCGTCATCCTCAAGACGCTCGAGGGGCTTTCCGCCACGCGACGCGTGCTGATCAACGTGGGCAAGAGTTTCAATCTGACGCCGTCGCAGCAGTTCTGGAAGATCCTGTTTCCCGCCGCGCTGCCGACCATCTTCGTGGGACTGCGGCTCGGTCTGATCTTCGCGCTCATCAATATCGTCGGCGTCGAATTTCTGATCAATTTCGGTGGCCTTGGTCAGCTTATCAACGAGCTTGCCGAGCGCTACGATCTTGCGGGAACCTATGCGGCGATCTGTTTCGTGATCCTGGTGAGCATTTGCGTGTTCATCCTCACTGAGAGGCTGGAGCGATGGCTCAGACCGGTGGATTGACGCTGCCGACGACCAAGTCGTGGGGGCTACCATTGCACCCCGTGACCGCGCTGCGCATCGCGATCATCGTCGCCGTCGTGGTGCTTTGGGAAGCCATCTCGGCGTCGGGATGGCTCTACCGCGACGTCGTGCCTTCGCTCGGCGCCATCGGTCGATCTCTCTATGCGACGTTGAGCGATGCGACGTTCTACTTCCACCTCGGCACCACCGCCTATGAGATCGGCATCGCGATGCTCGTTGGCGGCCTGAGCGGACTCGCGGTGGGCCTGCTGCTGGGCGGCAGCAAATTCATGTCGCGCGCCTACGAAGCCTATCTTTACTATCTCGGCCCCTGCCCGAAGATCATCTTCTTCCCCCTCATGATCATGTGGTTCGGCGTCGGACCCGGATCGAAAGTGGCGATGGGGGCGATTTCCTGTTTCTTTCCAGTCGCGCTCAACATCGCGGGCGGCATGCGCGAAATCGACAAGGTGCTCATTCGCGTCGGAAGGAGCTTCCGCGCCAATACCTGGCAGATGGTTTGCAAAATCTATCTTCCCGCCATGCGCCACCCGGTGATCAACGGCGTGCGGCTCGGCCTGGGCGTGGCGCTGATAGGCACGCTGCTTGCGGAGACGAAGCTCTCCAACCGCGGCATCGGCTTCCTGGTGATTCAGGCCTACAGCATCTTCAACATGCCGCAGATGTACGCGCTGCTGATCATCCTCTTCGTGATCTCAATCGGCGCCAACACGGTCATCGGTCGCTTCGGCGGCCTCGACGAGATCAAACGATCCTGAGTGCTTCACTCCCACGGTTGGAGGTGACCAATGGTTGCAGTTGCATCGGCGGCAAAGACTGAGCCGCTTCTTCCCAATCTGCCGTCGCACCGCGATCCCTATTACGCCGGTCGCTGGCAGAAGCCGAAATCGCCGCGTTACGTCGACAGCATCAGCCCGGGAACAGGCGAGCCGTTGGGCCCGGTGGTTGACGGCTCGGCGGCTGACGCGGAGGCCGCCATCGCCGCCGCCAAAGCCGCGTTTGCCGAATGGCGGCGTGTCCCCCCGCTCGAACGGGCCAAGATGCTGCGCGCCATCGCCGACGTGCTGCGCAAGAACGGCGAGGAGCTCGCCATGATCGACGCCGCCGATTGCGGCAATCCCTACGCCGAGATGGTGCGCGATGCGCAGATGGGCGCCGCGCAGCTCGATTTTTACGCCGGCCTGGTCACCGAGATGAAGGGCGCCTCGATCCCGATGGGGCCGGATGCGGTCAATTTCTCGGTGCGCGAGCCCTTCGGCGTGATCGGGCGCATCATCCCGTTCAATCACCCCTTCATGTTCGTCGCGGGAAAATCAGCCGCGCCGCTCGCCGCCGGCAACACCATCGTGGTCAAGCCGCCCGAGCAGGCGCCGCTGTCCTCGCTGCGGCTCGCCGAATTGATCGACGGCATCCTTCCGCCTGGGGTGTGGAATGTGGTGCCGGGCGGAAAGGAGGTCGGCCAGGTGCTGGCGAGCCATCCCGATGTCGCCAAGGTCGCGCTCATCGGCAGCGTGCCGACCGGCCGCGCGGTGATGAAGGCCGCCGCCGATACGCTCAAGCCGGTGACGCTCGAACTCGGCGGCAAGAACGCGCTGATCGCTTTCCCTGACGCCGATCTCGACGCGGTGTCGGCCGCCGTCGTCGACGGCATGAACTTCACCTGGTGCGGGCAATCCTGCGGCTCGACCAGCCGCGCCTTCGTGCACGAGAAGATCTACGACGCCGTGCTCGAACGGGTGAAGCATTCGGTCAAGCGCTACAAGCCCGGCATCCCGACCGATCCAGCCACGACCATGGGCTCGATCGTGAGCAAGGCCCAATACGATCGCGTGCTCCGCTATATCGACGCCGGCAAGCAGGATGGCGCGCGGCTCATCGCCGGCGGCAAACCGCCGAGCGACCCCAGTCTCGCCAATGGCTTCTACGTCGAGGCCACCGTATTCGCCGACGTGACCATGGACATGCGCATCGGCAAGGAGGAGATCTTCGGCCCGATTCTCTCCATCTTCAAATGGCGCGCCGAGAATGAGATGCTGGCGCAGGTCAACCAGGTCGAATATGGGCTGACCTGTTCGATCTGGACCAACGACCTCGCCACCGCGCACCGCGTGGCAGCGGCGGTCGAGGCCGGCTACGTATGGATCAACGAGGTGTCGAAGCACTTCCTCGGCGCGCCATTCGGCGGCTACAAGCAGTCCGGGGTCGGGCGCGAAGAAGGCATCGAGGAACTGCTGAGCTTCACGCGCGAGAAGAACATCCACATCAACCTGAAGCGGCGCGCCGGCACGCATTGAGGCGCATACGTTCCGATCTCAATCCTGATTTTGGCCACTCCGCGGCCTTCGCCGCCATGGTGGTTCGGCCGGAACGCGACGCTCACTTCAGCCGCGAGAGGAAATAGGCGAGATCGGCGAAATCGGCATCCTTCAGCGGGTAAACGACGTCGGACATCTGCGCATCGTAAGCGTAGCGTGAGTTATCCTTGTAACCGCGCAACGCCTTGAGCAGGTAGTCCTCGCGCTGGCCGGCGAGCCTGGGCACGTTCTCGCGCCCGGCATAGTCGGATTGATGGCAGAAATTGCAGCGGTGTTGTTCGGCGAGCGCGCGCCCCCTCTCCGTGCGGCCGGCATCGGGGGTGTCGGCGACCGGCTGCGGCGGCGGCAATTTGGAAATGATATCGGCGCCCTTTTGCAAATCGGTATCGCTTAGACCCTTGGTCATTTCGTTCATCGGCTCGCTCACGCGCAGCCGGTCTCGGAACAGGACGAGCTGCACGGTCGCGTAGAAGGCGGGCTGGGCGCCGAGCGAGGGCGTCTCGGGCAATTGCGACGTGCCGTTTTCGCCATGGCAGGCGAAGCAGGTCGGCAGCCGCTCCTCGAGCGGCTGCGCAGTAAGCGGCAGCGCAACCAAGCCGGCGACGATCGCCCCGATGGCGAGGCTGCGCATGTCGGCTCCGGAAAAACGGGAGCGCCGAAGCAACAATGTCGAGGAGGGGCATGCCGCCCTCGACATTACGACGCGTCAGCGCCGGGCCGTCCGCTGGGGACCGTAGCTGACCCGGTAGATTGCGCCGTTATAGTCGTCGGAGACCAGCAGCGAGCCGTCCTTCATCACCATCACGTCCGCCGGCCGACCCACATAGTTGTTGTTCTGGATGAAGCCGGTGACGAACGGCTCCATCGACCGGAAGGTGCCGTCCGGCTTGAGCTTCACCAGGACAAGATCACCCCCGACCTTGGTGCTGCGGTTCCAAGAGCCATGGCGCGCGATGATGATCTGGTTGCGGTAGGCGGCCGGAAACATGGTGCCCGTGTAGAAGCGCATTCCCAAAGCCGCCGCGTGCGGACCGAGCAGCGCGATCGGCTTGGTGAACTCGTTGCATGAATGCCCCCATCCGAATTCCTGATCCGGGAGGTTGCCCTGATGGCAATACGGGAAGCCGAAATTGTCCTTGCCGGGCTGGGTCACCCGATTGAGTTTGTCTTCGGGGACGTCTTCCGACAGCCAGTCGCGCTGGTTTTCCGTGAAGTAGAGTTGCTTTGATGTCGGATGCCAGTCCATGCCGACGATCTGGCGGATGCCGGAGGCAACCACTTCCAATCCGCTGCCGTCCAAGTTGAGACGATAGATCTTGGCATGCCGCTCGGACGGCATGCAGATGTTGCACGGCGCGCCGACCTGGAAGTAGAGCTTCTCGTCGGGGCCGACCGTGAGAAATTTCCAACCGTGCGCTTCGTCCTTCGGCAGGTCGCTGAAGATGACGGTCGGCTTCGGCGGATTGTCGAGGTTGTCTTCGACGTTGTCGATTTTCGAGATCTGGGACAGCTCCGCGATATAGAGCGTCCCCTTATGCAGGACGATGCCGTTGGGGCGGTGAAGTCCCGAGGCGACGACCTTGACTTCGCGCTTTCCGCCCTTGTCGACAATGGCGTGGATCTTGTCCTTGAGGCGACTCGAGACGAACACTGTGCCCTTGTCACCGAGCCGCAGCGTGCGCGCGTTGTCGACGCCGCTCGCATAGACATCGATGGTGAAGCCTTTGGGCGCTTTGAGCTTGTCGAGCGGCAGCTTGTCGGCTGCGACCGGGATCGGCGGCGGGGCGATCGGCGCGAGCTTCTGGGCGGCAGCAGTATCGGGCCGGCCGATCAACGGAGAACCGGGCGGCAACGGAGCCGGCTGCTGGGCAGCCGGCGGCGCAGTTTGCTGCTCGGCCGCCGCCGGAGGAGCTTGCTGCTGGGCGGCCGCCGGCGGCGCAGCCGCAAGCAAGCTACCGAGTGTGCCGGCGAGTACGAGCGCCGAGCGGCGCGACACGTGGGTCATGATGATCCTCCCTTTTACTGCCGATCTTGATCGTGCGTTGTCTCGTTTGCATTCATCGCGGCGGCAAAAGCCTCCGTCGATTGCGGCCCATCGTAACCTTCTTCATATCGTCAGCGTCCCGGCCTTTGCCGCGGCGTAGCGTTCGCCGACCTTGCCCCAATTCACCACGTTCCACCACGCCTTGAGATAGTCGCCGCGGCGGTTCTGATAATTGAGATAATAGGCGTGCTCCCACACGTCGTTGCCGAACAGCACGCGCTTCGACTCCATCAACGGCGTGTCCTGATTGGGCCTCGTCTCGAGCGCGAGCTTGCCGTCACGCGTGACGGTGACGACCACCCAACCCGAGCCGAACACGCGCAGGCCCGCGGCGTTGAAGTCGTCTTGCAGCTTCTGCAAGCCGCCGAGATCGCTGGTGATGGCTGCGGCGACATCGCCCTGCGGCTGACCGCCGCCGGAGCCCATGATCTGCCAGAACATCGTATGATTGGCGTGGCCGCCGCCGTTATTGCGCAGCATGGTGCGGATCGCCTCGGGCATTTCAGCGAGCTTGGCGAGAATGTCCTGCAGCGGCATGGATGCAATGTTGGAGTGATCCTTCACAGCGTTGTTGAGGTTGGCCACATAGGCCGCGTGGTGGCGATCGTGATGGATCTCCATGGTGCGCGCGTCGATGTGCGGTTCGAGCGCGTTGAAGGGGTAGCCGAGCGCCGGCAGTTGGAACGGGCCCGACGCGGTCTGCGCATGGGCATCGCGCGCGAACGCGACCGCGGCAACCGCGGCGGATCCGGCTAGGAATTTTCGGCGTGTCAACGACGCGTTGGTATCGAACGACATGGAGTCCTCCGCTCAATCTGCTTGCGGTCTCGGCAATATGCCTGTCGCATCCCTATGCCAGCACGTACGATAGCACATGCTGCACGACGAACCAGCTATGACGATCTGATGATGCCCGGCACTCGCATGCGCCGGTAAGCGTAGGGCGCATCGGTCTGGACCGCCGCAAGCTGTGCGACCCGTGCGTGGTCGGGCGCGAGCTGACATACCGGGTCGGTTGCGGCGGCATCGCCGGTGAGGGCGAAGGCCTGGCAACGGCAGCCGCCGAAATCCAGCTCGCGGCGCGGGCAGCTTGCGCACGGCTCCTTCATCCAAGCGGTGCCGCGGAAGGCATTGAACGCCGGAGAGTTTGCCCAGATGTCGGCGAGCGAATGCTGGCGCACGTTCCAAAATTCGAGGCCGGTCAGCGATTCGGCGGCGTGACAGGGCAGCACTTTGCCCGACGGCGTCACATTCAGCGAGCGCCGGCCCCAGCCACCGACGCACGGCTTTGGATAGCGGGCGTAGTAGTCCGGGATCACCGCGTCGATGACGATACGGCCGTGATGACGCGACCGCAGCTCTGACAGCGCCGCCGCCGCCCGCTCGACCTGCGCGCGCGACGGCATCAGCGCGGCGCGGTTCTTCAGCGCCCAGCCGTAATATTGCACGTGCGCGATCTCGATGCGGCTTGCGCCAAGCGCGAGCGCGAGATCGACCATGTCGCCGATCCGCTCGATGTTGGCCCGGTGCACCACCGCGTTGACCGTGAGCAGGAGGTTGTGGCGCACGACCGCGGCCGCCAGCGCCCGTTTTTTGGCAAATGCGCCCCTGTACCCGGCGATGCGGTCGGCGGACGCAGCGTCGCTGTCCTGGATCGAGATCTGCACATGGTCGAGGCCAGCTTTGGCCAATGCGCCGAGGGTCTCCTCCGTGATGCCCACCGCCGAGGTGATGAGATTGGTGTAAAGACCGGCGACATGGGCGCCGGCGGCGAGGTCGACGAGATCACGCCGCGCGCCCGGCTCGCCGCCCGACAAATGCAGCTGTAGGACGCCGAGTTCGGCCGCTTCGCGGAAAACGCGCAGCCAGGCCGCGGTGTCAAGCTCGTCTTCTCGCGCGTCGAGCGCGAGCGGATTGGAGCAATAGGGGCAGCCGAGCGGACAACGGTGAGTCAGCTCGGCGAGGAGCCCAAGAGGCTTATGCAGCATTGCGGAACCAACGCGGCCTCAGGACCATCGATCCGGAGGAACCACGTCCGAGGCGTTCCGATAACGTCCGCCTAGCCCCTGAATACACAAACATTTTTGCCCTGTTGCCGTCCGAACATTTCCGGGGAAGTCCGAGGTGTGCCATAACCGTTTCGTTGGCAGGGAGGGACATAGTGCGATATCCTGGGGTGAAGGAGCTAGCCAAATTGACGCGACCGGGGCGTTACGCCGTTGGACATGGTGCATTCCTACAAATATCGCAATGGCAAACGCGCGCCTGAATTTTTCGTCACGTCCGCAACGGCAAGCACCACCACCTTGGCCTCGGCTCCTGACTTATGTCACCCTGGCCGAGGTGCGACAGTACGGGTTTGAACTGCGCCGCTTGCTTGCGGCCGGCGGTGATCCCCTCGAAGCCAAGCGTGCGGCCAAGCGGGAACAGTTATTAGCCACCACACGCGGGCGCACATTCAAGGACGTTGCGCTTGAATATATCGCGGCGCACGAATCCGGTTGGCGTGGCAATCACAGCCGCCAGCAGTCGGCGTCGTCGCTACGGCGCTATGCCTTTCCCAAAATCGGTGATCTGGCGATTGCCGACATTGACGTGGCCGCTGTGCTGGCCGTCCTGACGCCGATCTGGAGCGAGATCCCGGAGACTGCCAGTCGCGTGCGCCACCGGATCGCGCTTATCCTCGATTACGCGGCAGCGCGCGAGCTGCGGCCACACGACAACCCCGCACGACGCCGGAAGCTTCTGCCCGATCATAAAAAGGCTGTACGCAACTTTGCGGCGATGCCCTACGCCCAACTGCCCGAGTTCATAACGAAGCTCCGTGATGTCACGGAGAACATACCGGCGCCAGCGGGCCGACAGCCTCAAGTTGGACTTCGCGAGGCGGGGATCATGCATTTAGTAGATGCCCAAGGGCGGATAAACGATGTCGCGGTCCGTCCAGTCGTCTGATCTACTGACGGGCTATTCCCGTCTTTAGGTTGGCCAGCCATGCTTGAGGAATCTGTGCCATGCGTGTTCGGCGACGGGCGCGCTCGCCGTCAGGAAGCTCGCGACCGCTTAATTCATGTTCTAGCATTTTGCGGAACGCCGCGCGCTCATTGGGACGGATCAGTCTGAAGAGATCTGCAACGATGTCGGCGATCGAGGATGTGTTGCTGGTGTGCCATCTCATAGCGGATTCCCGTCCCATACTGAGTTATTGAGTTGATGCTCGTCGCGATTGGTGTCGGAATTACGCCGGGGCGCGGTAGCGGGATATTTCGCGCAAAAAATAAATCACGAATGCTCGGCAGCTAAATTGCGAGCGGTCTTTTTCTCGGCTGGTGGCGACGGCGGCAGAAAACC
>Ga0070716_100000820_pt1 | contig 13386 bp, 12 predicted proteins | sample LARL112metaG_FD_71395 | JGI IMG/M metagenome (GOLD analysis project Ga0070716, IMG submission 71395) | Corn, switchgrass and miscanthus rhizosphere microbial communities from Kellogg Biological Station, Michigan, USA - LAR L11-2 metaG | ecosystem: Host-associated > Plants > Roots > Rhizosphere... | reverse complement strand
GCGGCGGCCACCATCGTCCGCGGGTTCGTCGAGCCGATCGCCCGCGAACTGCCCATGGAATACGCCCTCGAGCTGAACCGGCTGATCGAGCTGCAGATGGAGGGGGCAGTCGGCTAATGACCATCCTGCAGGGCGCGCTCGAGTCCGGCGCCCCCATCCCGGCTGCACGAGCAGCAGTCCTGCGCACGGCGACCAGCCCGCACCCCCGGATCGCTCCGGGCTCGCTCTTGACCGCCTTCGCCGAGATGTAGCTGGGAACAAGCACGCCCTATCGTTCCTGCCGCTGATACCAAACCTATCCACCGAACGGGTTTGGCACCCGGCGGGAAGACCACCACACCGGGGCAATCGCCCCGGCCGCCGTGCATGCTTGCGGACCGCGGCAGGGCTTGCTCAGCGCGGCATACAGGCATGTACCTGTCGGCGCAGGTCCATAGTGCAGCCGACGGAGAGTGCGGGAGATACTGGCCGCATGGTTGACGACACCGCACGGGACCGGGCCATCTATCACGCGCTGAAGGCGGCCGATGAGGTCGCTGCGGCACTTCAGGCACACCTCATCGAAGAGCATGCGGCTGATCCAGACCGGGCCGCTGCGCAGAACCCCGCCACCAACTCGCTGAAGCTCCTGCGGCAAGCCCGCGAACGCCTGGGTGAAGGACTGCGAGCCATCGAGGCCGGCAGCATCGCCGGGTCCGACCGGATCTCCCTGCGCAACGGCTGACCCCGGCGAGGCCGCGCCATTCAACATCGCGGCCGGCGGCTGAGAGCACGCTGGTCAGGGACCGATTGAAGATCTGGTGGCTTCCGGCCCTTCCCAGATGAGGTGCACCTCGCCGTCTTCACCAGGGCCGGGCTCGCCGCGGATCGCGTCAACCGCGCCCCGGCGGCCTCCTACTGAGCGTAAGCGGGCTGGCCGCAGCCGGGCCCGGCCGCTCGCAGATGCTGGTCATGGGGCCAGCCTGAAGGGTGGGTACCGGTCTGTGACCAGGGTGAGCGCATAGGCGACGACGCGGTTGTGCCAGCGGAACACGCCTTCCACGAAGCTGAACATGCCTTGTGGATAGCGGCCGGTGAACAAAATCGCGAACCAGGTCACGATCACGATGAAGAACACCGCGATGTCCAGGAAGAACAGCACGATGTAATGCGGAATGGCCAGCAGCCATTTCACCAGTGGCAGCCACCGGTTAAGGTCAGCGGCTGCGTCCGGATAGGGGTAGTCCAGCTGGACCCACTGATGGTCATCAGTCGACGGGTAGCGGTCGTTCATCAGGGCCAGGTAGGTCCATACCCGGTTGACGAAACGCTGCAGTTCCAGGTTCCACTCGAACCACCACCGGGGATACTTCTGCCTGAACAAGATCATCAGCAGCGGGGCGAGGAACAGCAGCCCGCCGGCGCCCGCACCCCCGTAGGCCATGCTGGAATGACCTCCCGTCCACTCCCAGGTCCCGCCGGCAACGGTGCCGAGCACGATCGAGATCGGGATGATCACGAAGATACGGAAGAACGACGTCAGCCGGCTGAGCGGCCGATCCGGGTACTCAACGGCGAACTGAACTGGATACGGGCTCTGGCCCGCGGCCATGGTGCTAGCCATCGTGCCTCCTTCTGGTCAGGCCCGGCCAGGGGCAGGCACGCCGATCGGCCCCTGCGCCTGGCCAGGCGCATCACACCGTCATGTTTTGCCGGGGTGAATCCTGTGTTGCATGCGTACCCCGTTCTGGCATCCCCAAGGATCCGCTCGCCCGATTCGGCTAGACCGGGCCCGCCGTCGAATACCTCGCTGCGGCTAGATGACTGATTCCTTATGTCGTTAGTAGTCGTAGGCGGTCAGGGTCGCTTGTCCGTGGTGCCGGTCTACTCGTTGTGCCAGATGGCGGCGCCCATGGCCGGCAGACGCGGGGTGATGCGGGCGTAGAGGCCGGCGAAGCCTTGTCCCCGGATTCCGCCGGCTCGGATCAACACGACTACCCGAGGTCGGAATTGCCACAGCCGATGGGTGCTATCCAGGGAGGGCCTGCCAGCTGCATCAGCACGGCGGGCCCCGAACCGTCGGCTGGAGCGGTGCGCTCGCTGCGGCAGCCGCACATTCATGGTCTGCTGGCTAAATCGCCACGGCTGGCCTGGCACCGGCTGGCCGTTCCTGGTGGCCGAGCAGGCGCTGGCGGAGGTAGCCGAGCGCGTGGGCACTAAGCCGGGAGACGTGCATCTGGGAGATGCCGAGCTGCTGGCCGATCTGCGCCTGCGTCATGTCCTCCTGGAAACGCATCAGCAGGATCTTCTGCTCCCGGGGGGGCAGCTCGCCCCAGTGCGAGGCGACGGCCCGCATGGCGAGCATGTGCTCCACCCGGTCGTCTTCCTCGCCGAGGACGTCGGCCAAGGCGACTTTGCCGGACGAGCCGGCCAGCGGAGTGTCCAGCGAGGCTGGCTGGGAGGCCAGCTGCGCCCGCCGCGCTTCCCGCAGATCAGCACCGCTGACTCCCAGGTGCCGGGCCATTTCGGTGTCGGTCGGCGCACGGCCAAGGTCCTGGGTCAGCTGGTGGGCCGCCTTGCGGGCTTCCAGTACCAGCTCCTGCACCGGGCGCTTGACGTGGACCAGCCAGCACTTGTCCCGGAAGTGCCGCTTGATCTCGCCGCTGATGCACGCCTGCGCGTAGGCGGCCAGGTTGCCGCCGAGCGCCGGATCGAAACGGCTGATCGCCGTCATCAGCCCGACGTACCCCACCTGCTTCAGGTCCTCGGCCGACTCAAGGCTGTGCCGGTACCGCTGCACGCACGAGTACACCAGGTTGCAGTGCCGGGCCACCAGCAGCTCACATGCCGCATCGCGCGATGCACTGTCCCCCGCCAGCGACCCCACCATGCGCAGCAACTCCTGGTCATCCAGCCCGGCCAGGCACTTCTTGAGCGCCCGGCCCACCGGTGCAGGCGGAACCCGTACAGCATCCTGGGCAGATACTGCCGGTGAAGAAATTACTGTCATGCTCGCCTCGGCTCACAGAACGCCAGAAAGAACCGCCGAGGTCCAGAGCAGTCAGGTACACCACCGTGCACGACTCAACACGATGACGCTCATCGCTATGACAGTAAGGCTAGGCCACAGTCACACCGACAGCAATGCCGGCAATGTCTCCCGGCAGTTTCCCCGTAGCGGGTGCCGGGCTGGGCGGAAGACACGGAGCAAGGGCGAGCATGCCGTACGCCGGTAATCTAAATGCGGTTCCCGGGAGCACGAGCTGCTCAACTGCCAGACCGTCATTCACACTGTCGATCCGATGTCCAACCAGCCGAGAGTCACCTTGTGGCTCCCGCCTGCACTCGGTCATCGGACGCTGCCCGTACGGTCGGCAATGCGTGAACCTCATCGCGGCTGGGAAACACACGCCGTCCCGCGGCTGACCGTGAACGAGCCGGCCGTGCACTGCCCCGAGGGGATCGGCATCCGGGACCGTGCAGGCATCAGCCGTGGCACCGAGCCCGGCGTCCTGCGAGGACACGCCCACCCTGGAAGTCGTGGCATTTGCCGTCTCGACCATGGCCGCGCTCCCACGTGCCGCTCGACCAGCAGACATGCAGGTGGGGCCGTGCCCGCGCGACCTGGCTGTCGCCCATGGTCTTCGCATCGAGCCCCCCGCGCCACGGCCGACCCGACGTGATCAGGACCCAGTGCCCGGGCCGGCAGGTCGTTTGGCATGATGCACCCACCGCCAATTCCCCGGGACCACCCACGCCCGGTTCCGGATTTCTGGCACATCATGGCCGTGCTTGCCAATGTGCCGACTGGCATGGCGGCGAGGAATCTGTTATTGGCTGCGGAATGGCCTATGCGCAGAAGCCCAGAAATGGTAAAGTGAGAATCACGGCTCCGGACCCAAGCAGGTGCACCCGCAAAATCTGCGAGTGCACAGCAGGGCCCGGATTTTTTCGTGCACGGAACCGATGCCGGCAAGACGCCACGAACCAGGATGGTGAGTACTCAAGGGAGGTTTCTTCTCCCGCCGCGATCTGCCTGAGCATGACCGGATCACCTCGTGCGTGACTTCGTCACTGGCTAAAGGAGTCGGTTATGGGCATCATCGCTTGGATTATTCTCGGCCTGGCCGCAGGCTTGCTCGCCAACATGCTGATCCCCGGCAGGAGATCACAGGGCCTTATCCTCACCTGCCTGATCGGCGTTGCCGGGGCGCTGCTCGGTGGCTGGGTCGCCACCAGGCTGTTCCACATCCACAGCCTGCAAGGGTTCTTCAACGTTTCCACCTGGATCACCGCGATCATTGGCGCAGCCGTCCTGCTGCTCGCCTTCCACCTGATCACGGGGCGATCCTCCAGCCGGTCCAGCCGGTCCCGCTGGTTCGCGCACCGCTAAGACACTCCAGGCGCGGCCCCAGCAGGCTGATCAAAGCTCTGGACCTGGCCGCCTTCGTCACGGTGATGATCGTGCCGGGTGGTGAACACGGCCCACCACCCGGCACGCGATGCCGGCAGCTGCCGGTCGGCACCGGCAGGTCACGATCGGCGGGCCCTTCAGCGCCTGTTCGCCGCGCTATCGGTTCCCAGAACTCCGCCCAGAAGAACCGCCGCCGACCAGGCCTCGGTGGCGGGATACCCGTGGGACGACACCCGCCAGACAAATGGTCAAGTTATTCATATTGGCAGCTCACGAGCAGCTGACCGAGCATAACCGCGAACACCTGTAAGGGCTCTGTTGCGTTGATCGATCGCCGCCGCAAGACAACAGGTGTTGTGACGTCGTCGATCGAGTCCTCTGTGTTCGCTGGGTTCCGGTTTCCGCGTGAGGTGATCGCGATGGCGGTCCGCTGGTACCTGCGCAATGGCCTGTCCTACCGGGACGTCGAGGAACTACTCGCCGAGCGCGGCGTTACCGTCGATCACGTCACCGTGCACCGGTGGGTGCAGCGGCTCACGAGCGAGTTCACCGAGTCGGCGCGGCCGTGCCGCCACGTGCCTGGTGATCGGTGGTTCGCCGACGAGAAATACGTCAAGGTGGGCGGCCGGTGGACGCATCTGTACCGTGCAGTCGACCAGCACGGCTGGGTCACTGAGGTACTGCTGTCCCAGCGCCGCGACCTGGCGGTCGCCCAGCGGTTCTTCACCTGCGCGCTGCGATCGGGCACGGTCCCGGCCGAGGTCACCACTGACCGCGTCCCGGCCTATCCGCAGGTCCTCGATGAGCTGATCCCTCTGCCCTGCACACTATCGAGCAGTACGCGATGGCCAACTGACAGCAGATCATCCTCGTCAGCGCACTCTGTCATGCGGGCTGCCCGAGCTGCACCGCCGGCACCGACGAGCTGTCGGCCGGCTTCTTCGCGCACCTGCACACCCGCGATACCAGCTACGCCATGGTGTCGCGGGCGCCACTGGCCAAGCTCGAGCGGTGGAAGGCCTCGAAGGGCTGGGACATCCCCTGGTATTCCTCGTTCGGGACCGACTTCAACTACGGCTTCGGGGTCACGATCGATGAGTCGGTCGCACCCGGCGAGTACAACTTCCGCACCAGAGCCGAGCCCGAGGTCATGGGGTCGGACTTCTTCGCCTCAGACCAGCCCTTCGAGATGCCGGGCCGGAGCTGCTTCCTCCAAGCCGGCGGCCGCGTGTTCCACACCTGCTCCCAGTACGCCCGTGGCCTGGAGTCCACTGGCGGCTCCTACTACTTTCTCGACCTCACCGCGCTCGGCCGGCAAGAGGAGTGGGAGGAGCCCAAGGGGCGCAGCGAGTCCGCCAGGTCTGCCACGCCCGACTTCGCGTCGTGACCATCCACCTCGCCCACCTCCGCTGAAGGAGCTGTTCCTGCCCATGTTGCCGGCAGGCGGCGCGCTCATCCTGGCAGTCGCTAGCGCTATGCACCATGCCACCGCTAACTGCGTCCGAGGCTTCCCGGGCTCTTGTGATGAGCCAGCTGCCGGTCTCGTCGGGATCGGCTGAACGCCTGGCTGCGGGCGTCGCCCAGTAGGGTGAGTGTGTGTGCGGTGCCGGTGGGAACATCGCTCGCGGTGCGCTCCTGACGCTGCTGCTGCTGCTGGCACCGCTCGTCGTGGTTCTGGATCGGCTCGGCGCCGTCGGCGAGCTGACATTGTTCGTACTTGCCGGCGCGGCGCTGATCCCTCTTTCCTGGCTCATCGGCGAGGCGACGGACAACCTGGCCCGCCATACCGGTCCCGGGATCGGCGGCTTCCTGAACGCGACGTTCGGTAACGCGCCGGAGCTGATCATCGCGATCATCGCCGTGTCCCGGGGTCTGACCGCGATCGTCAGGGCCTCGCTCGTAGGCTCGATCGCCAGCAACCTCCTTCTGGTCCTCGGCTTCACGCTTCTCGTCGGCCAGAGGGGCTCCATCGATCGCCGATCTGCCTACATTTCACTCGGCCTAGTCGGATTCACCACCGTTGTCGTGCTCGTCGCCGCCGCACCAGGATTCCACGGCGATCCGGAACGCCGCTCGCTCGCCGGGCTCTCGGTTCCTGTTGCCATCGTGCTCCTGGTCGTCTGCGTGATCGTGACCCGCTACGCGCTGCGCCGCCAGTGGCAGCTCTTCAGGTCCGCTGAACCCGAAAGCACCGGCTGGTCGTTGCCTGCCGCCCTCGTGGTGCTCGGCGTCGCCACGATCGCTACCGCCTTCGTCAGCGAAACGCTCGTCAGCACGCTACGAGCCTTCGCACACACCGCGCACCTCTCGGAGTTCTTTACCGCGTTTGTGATCATTGCGATCATCGGAAACGCGACGGAGCACGGGAGCGCGGTGCTGCTGGCGCGGCGCGGCCGGGTCAAGCTGGCAACCGAGATCCCGCTGGCCTCAAGCGCCCAGATCGCCGGCTTGGTGATACCCCTGGTAGCTCTCATCTCGTGGGGCTTCACGCCGCTTGCCCTCAGCTTCCGGCCGGTCGAGCTCGCGGCCATGGCAGGAGCGGCTGCTCTTCCCGCGCTCGTTCTGCGGACCGGCAGAACGAGCCGGCTTAGCGGAGCGATCCTCCTGGCCGCCTACTCGGCTCTCGCCGTTGCCTCCTACCTGTCCGGCGACGGATGACGCGTGCGGGGATGCCAAGCCCGGTTCGCCAGCAAGGCCTCGGACTGACGACCCGGTCATGGCATGTCAATCCCGTCCCCCAGGGCGACCTGACACCTCTTCCCGGCACGGGAGACGCTCTACTGCGCTCCACCTCCAGGGAAACGGCTGCTAAGCCGACCTCGGCAGAATCACGAGTGCCACCTGAGTGGCACTTTTCGCCTGCTGAAAGCGCTGCATACGCGACAGCGACACCCTCAACGAGCAGCTGCAGACCGCGCTGAACAGCCGCGTCATCATCGAGCAGGCCAAGGGCAAGCTCGCCGAGCGCCGCTGCCTGGACATGGACCAGGCATTCCGCCTCCTGCGAGACTTCGCGAGGAACCGCAACCTGCGCCTGTCCGAGCTTGCCCGGGCCTTCATCGATGGCTCAGAATCCCTCACCCGGCCTGACCCCGGCCAGGCCGCGGCAGCGGCCACCTGGGCAGGCGGGCCACCAGCCCCGGCCGGGCTCGCCGCCCAGGCCGTAGACCTCGCCCGCGGCGCAAGCACGCCGCCGCCAGATGGTCACCAGTAATGCCGGGCACGACCAGTCGCCCTCACGCCAGGCCGTCGCCGCCGGCCGGCTCAGCGCCCTGGTGCCAGGTCGCGGTAGCGAGCCTCGATCAGGCAGTAAAGGCCGTAGCAGAGCAGGCCGGATGCAAGCGGGGCCAGCAGCCAAGAGCCGGCCACCGAACGGAAGACCGCGCCCAGCCCCTTCGCCTGCCGCGCGGTCCGGGGGGTGCCTGCGTAAGCGACCGCCGCCGTTCGCGGCAGCGCTAAGGCGAGGCTGATTGGCTAGTTGTCGGTTGTGTTGACGTCGCTGGCGAGAACGGCGTCCACGTCCGCTTGCTCGGACAGCGCGGCGGTCAGTTCGTTGACGGAGTTCTTGCCATGGACGTGGAGGGTAACTTCCACCATGCGTCGCTCAGCGCGCGTGTCGCCGTGGCCGGACGGCCGCCGGTAGCCAAGTGCCTCGGTGGCCACATCGTCTATGGCGAAGCCGCGCGTGGTTGCTTCCCGGAGCACATCGCGCAGGATGCCCTGGCCGTCGGGATAGCGGACCGCAGCGCCGAGATCGCGATCGCCGATCTCGGCAGCCGCCGGGCTGCGACCGGGAACACCACGGCCACCAGGAAGTAGATGCCAGTCGTCAGAACCGCCAGGACCGGCAGCCCGGCGCCTGCTGCTGCCCCGATAGCGGCGGTGACCCAGATCGCCGCAGCGGTGGTCAGGCCGCGCACCGAATCGCGCCGGACGAAGATGAGCCCGGCGCCCAGGAATCCCACGCCGGTCACGATCTGGGCCGCCACCCGGGAGGGGTCCAGTACCACCAGGCGGGGTTCCAGCACGTCGGTAAATCCGTACTTGCTGATCAGCATGAACAGCGCCGCGCCCACCCCGACTAGGGTGTGGGTCGCAACCCGGCGTTCTTCTGCCGGATCTCCCGCTCCAAGCCGACAGCCGCCGAGAGCACCAGGGCCAGGCCAAGCTCACCAGCCTGCAACCACCCCTCAGCGTTGAGCCCGTGCGCCGCAGCCGCCGCGGAAACATGGGTACTGATCGCAGTCATCTGGCCAGGTTAATCAGAAGTGAACAGAAGATGAATGCAGCCTGTTGTGATGGTGAACACAGGCATGTCCGCCTGTCCCCGTCAGCCATCACCGGCTGTCACCAGGTCGCCGCACTTGCGCCGCAGGGAACGCGGGTTTGGCCCCGCGTAGCATTGCCTGGTGGGTGATATCCGGCTCTGCGAGCAGTGCGGTTCGCTGTTCACGCCGCGGCGTGAGCATGCGCGGTTTTGCGATGCCCGCTGCCGGGTGGCGTGGAACCGCGAGCATGCAGGTGATCCAGCAGCCGGGGTGAGCGCGCTGATGTGGTCGGTCACCGCGATGAGTGATGCCACAGGCCGGCTTTCCCGGGTGAAGGCAGTGGACCGGGCGCGGGCGTTCGCGGTGATCGGTGAGGCGGTGTGGTGGATCACGATCGTCGACGCCACGCTGGTGCGTCACCGCCATCAGGCCTACGACGCCGTACTGGCAGGCCAGAGCTCGGTACAGCGCCAGCTGATCGAGGAAGCCCTGGCCGGGCTGCGTTTTGTCCGGAACCGGATCAGCGGCGAAGCCGATCTTGCCGAGTTCATCGACCCCGGCGAGCCTGCGGGGCAAACGCCTATCACCGGCTGGACATGGAAGCCGCTAGCGGAGCCGGCGCTCGTTTCACGTGCGCCACGCGGGCAGGCCTGGGAGATGTCACGGTATCGGGCCTACCAGACGCAGCTGGCCGGCCACCCGACCGGGGAGATCTTCGGGCGCACCGCAGGGTTCCTCCGGCTAGCTGCCACAGACGTGCCCACTCTGACCGATATCAGCGCGCAGGCGGCACCTTGAGGAGCGCTGTCGCCCAGCCAGCCTCCAGGAATGAGGATGCTCAGGGTGCTGATGGCTGACTCGCAACCTGCAGCGGCGGGGCGCCTATGTCAGGTGCGTTAAGGTCCATGTCTTCCAGGCTGCGCCCGGCAGGCTCGGGCAGCACCAGGGTGAGGGCGAAGCCGAGCACGGACACACCGGCGGTAAGCAGCAGTGTGCCGCGCAGGCCCAGGGAGGTCTGCAGCACCGGGAACAGGAAGACCCCGATGAAGGCGCCGAATTTGCCGACCCCTGCTGAGATCCCGTGCCCAGTGGCACGCATGCTGACCGGGTACAGCTCGCTGGGCATCACGAACGTAGTCATGTTCGGGCCGAACTCGGTGAAGAAGTAGCTCAGCCCATACACCAGCAGGAACGGGACGACCATGGTGGTCAGCCCCGGCACCACCGCGATGATCGCGAAGCAGAGCGACATCATCGCGAACCCGAGCAACTGCAGCCGCCGATGACCGATCCGGTCGAGCCGGGCGATCGCCAGCACATAGCCGGGCACCGCCGCGACCACGAAGATGGCCAGCTGAAGAGCGATCTTGGTCGTGGTGGAAGCGCTGGGTGAGATCAGCCCGAGGATCTGCGGAGTAGAGATCGTGTTCCCGTAGTAGGCGTAGTCGAGCAGGAACCAGGTGCCGGCCGTCCCGGCCAGCAGGATCAGATACCGGCGGTTGGTCAGGAACGCCCGCAACCCCATCTCCTGGCGCGCCCCGCCGGACCCGGCACCACTGACCTGCCCGCTGGTGAAGTCGGCGAGCTGGCTCGCGGCCCGCTCCGCCTGTCCCTGCACCTGCACCTGGTAACGCGGCGATTCCGGCATCCGGGTGCGGAGGTAAAGCACTGCGGCGGCGGGCACCGCGCCCAGGCCGAGCAGGACCCGCCAGGCTACGTCGTTACTGACCCCGCCGCCGAGCAAGGCCAGCGCGATCAACGGCCCCACGATGAGCCCGAGCGCCTGGGTGCCGAATACCATCCCGACCAGCTTGCCGCGGTCCTTGCGGTTGGCGTACTCGCTCATCATCACGGCACTGACCGGGTAGTCGCCGCCCACCCCGAATCCGAGGACGAAACGAAACACGATCAGCACCCACAACGAGGGCGACACCGCCGACCCCAGCGCGCCCACGATCATGATCGCGGCAACCATCCAGTACACGCGCTTACGCCCAGCCAGGTCAGCGAAGCGCCCGAACACGAACGCCCCGAGGAAGGCCGCCGCCAGCATCGTGCTGTTCAGCAGGGCAAGTTCACCCGAACTCAGGCCCCACTCCTTCGCGATCAGCGTGGACGCGATCCCGATGACGAACAGGTCGTAGGCATCGGTGAAGAACCCCATCCCCGATACCAGCACCGCCCGCAGATGAAATCTGCTCAGCGACGCCTCATCCAGCTCCGCGATCAGGTCCCTGGCCCGGGCCTCGGTCACAGCACTCCCCCGCCCTCATGCCGCCTGACTCGCCGCCGGCTGCGCTCGTCCTCCTGCTGCTGCGGCGGAAACTATCGAGCCCAAGCGACGCTCGGCCGACCTAGAAATGAACGTCAAGTGAACGCATGATGGTCAGCAGCCGAACCAGCCGCCGAGCGCCCCAGCCGGCAAGTAGCGCAGCGCAGCCCGGGCTGGCTGCGGCCGCGGTGGCCGTCAGGCGTAGGAAAGGTGGGCGACGGGTTAGCTGGCCCGCGCATTTCAAGATGGAGGTGGGCATGATTTTCAGGACGAGACGGGCAAAGATTGTCGCTGGCACTGCGGCTACGGCGATCGCTGCGGCGGTCGCCGTGGGACTGCCGTCGGCGAGCGGTGCGGCAACCCAGGGGGGTGGAAACGGCCAGCATGTCCAGCTTGATCGCGTTTTCGTGATCGTGCTGGAAAACCATTCCCAGCACAGTGTGATCGGCGACCCCAACACGCCGTTCATCACCTCGCTGGCGCACCAGTACGGCGAGGCCGCGGATTACTTCGGGGTGACGCACCCGAGCGAGCCGAACTACGTCGCCATGGTCAGCGGGTCGAACTGGTTCACCAACAACGACAACCCCGCGAACCGGTTCGACCACACCAACCTGGTCGACGAACTGGACGCCAACCACATCAGCTGGGGCGCCTACATGGAGGCACTGCCAGCGTCCGACCCGCTCACCGACTTCTGGCCATCAAGCACCGACCCGCTCTACGCGTCCAAGCACAACCCGTTCGCCCTGTTCACCGACATCCGCAGCAACCCGGCCCGGGTCGCCAACATCAAGCCCTACACCGACCTGGCCGGGGACCTCAACAGCCCGCACGCGCCCCGGTTCGTTTTCATCACCCCGGACCAGTGCAATGACATGCACGGCGGAGTGAACGACACAATCGCCGGGCATCCCGAGACCCCCTGCCCGTTCAACACCACCAATGACGACCCCAACGACGTGCGCCTGAAGCAGAACGCCGACAACTTCGTCCACGGCGCGGTGACGACCATCATGTCCAGCCGGGCGTGGACCCCGCACAGCGCGATCTTCATCGTGGCTGACGAGGGTGACTTCACCGGCAACACCGTCAACGGCGGCTGGGACTCCCCGGCCGGCTGCTGCGACTCCCCGGTCCTGCCCGCAGGCGATCCTGACATCAGCGCCAGCTGGCCAGGTGGGCTGTACGGCGGCGCACTGGTGCCCGCGATTGTGATCGACCCCAGCGGCCCGCACCACTTCGTCAGCAACACCCCCTACAACCACTACTCTCTGCTGCGCACCGTCGAAGACGCCTGGCACCTGCCAGAACTCGCCTTCACCAGCGACCACGCTCAGGTCAGCACGATGAACGAATTCCTCACCCGCTGAGGCCTGGCATCGTGCCGGGGCGGGCCCACTCTCCAAAGCGGGCCCGCCCCGCTTTGGGAGCTGCCGCCAACCCGCCTTCCCGGCGCGGAGTCGCCGGGAACCTCACCGAAGACAGCGCCGCGACAGTAACAGCCGGTCCGCGAGGTGGCTGGGCCGGGCCGAGACCGACCGGGCCTGCTTGGCGGGCCGGAGCACACGACGCTGTTCTTGCTGGCGGACGAGTGGCGCTGCATCAAGCACGTGAACGAGGCGGTCGCGGCGCGGACCGGGCAGGTGCTGGTCATGCAGGCGCCCGCGCCGGGCGCGAGCTTGCCGTGACCAGCCGATAGCGGCCGGTGGCCTGGCTGTTGGGAAGGAGAGAGCCGGTGGGCAGGTGCTCGGTGCGGTCACCATTCCCGTGGACGGCACTGAACCGCCCATGACCTGGTACGCGGGGCCATGAGCCGGGTAAAGCGTTCGGCACCGTCCTGCCTGGCCACCGACGCCAGATCACCGGCCGTTCGCGGAGAAGTGCTGATAATCGCGGGCACCCTGCCAGGCGCCGCCCCAGCCCCAGCCGACCGAGGCGAACGCGCGTACCACCTTGTCGCTCGCGTGAATGACCCCCGGATCGTGCAGGCTCCGGTCGACATACTTGCGGCAGCGCTTGTGTGCCTCGTACCCGTCGGCGTAGACGTATGGGTTCTCGCATGGGTCCAGATCGACGGCGAGGCCGTAGGCATGCTCGGACCAGCTCGACGAGCCGGTGGCGCCGCGGCAGTTGAACGCCGACGTGTTGTCCGCCTGGATCGACGCGTAATCCGAGCCATGGTAGGCGTCCACCAGCACCATCCTGCGGATCGGGTAGCGGATAGCGAACAGCTTGCGGAAGACCAGGATCAGCTTGCCGGTGACCGCGGCATTCACCACCAGCCGACCCGTATGGACCCTGTGGTCGAACCCGCGGTAGGTCATGGTGATCAGCCGCAGCCCGGAGGGCGCGACCGGGCAGCCGGGATGCCAGGAGTACCTCACCTGAGAGCGATGCCGGATCCGGGAGACCTTCGCGGTGAACGCCTGGGAGCGCCGGTGCTTACCGTA
>Ga0070716_100000817_pt1 | contig 13413 bp, 12 predicted proteins | sample LARL112metaG_FD_71395 | JGI IMG/M metagenome (GOLD analysis project Ga0070716, IMG submission 71395) | Corn, switchgrass and miscanthus rhizosphere microbial communities from Kellogg Biological Station, Michigan, USA - LAR L11-2 metaG | ecosystem: Host-associated > Plants > Roots > Rhizosphere... | reverse complement strand
GGTGGCGCCGCGCGCCAGCGCGTCGAGTGGTGGCTGGCGCGCGGGCGCACGGTGGAGCCGACGGTCGGCGGCGACGACGTGATCGCCCTCGGCGTGCCGCGCGGCCCGGCCGTGGCCTCAGCACTGGCCGCGCTGCGTGACGCGCGACTGGACGGGCTCGTCGTCGACCGTGCGACGGAAATGGACTATGTTCGTGCATGGCATTCCAGCCAGGAAAGGAAGGCCTGACGGTGGCGCCGAAATACATCTTCGTGACCGGCGGCGTCGTGTCCTCGCTCGGCAAGGGACTGGCGGCAGCGTCCATGGGGGCGCTGCTGGAGGCGCGCGGATACCGTGTGACGCTGCAGAAGATGGATCCCTACATCAACGTGGATGCGGGGACCATGAGTCCGTACCAGCACGGCGAGGTCTACGTCACCGACGACGGCGGCGAGACCGACCTCGACCTCGGCCACTACGAGCGCTTCACCTCGTCGCGCATGACCCGGGACAACAACATCACCACCGGCAAGGTCTACGGGACCGTGATCGAGAAGGAGCGCCGCGGCGACTACCTCGGCCGCACCGTCCAGGTCATCCCCCACATCACCGACCAGATCAAGGCCGCGGTGCGGAAGGTGGCCGCGGGGGTGGACGTGGTGATCATCGAGATCGGGGGCACGGTGGGCGACATCGAGGGCCTGCCCTTCCTCGAGGCGGTGCGCCAGTTCAAGAAGGACGTGGGCAAGGACAACGTCATCTACGTGCACCTCACCCTGGTGCCGTTCATCCAGGCCGCGCAGGAGCTCAAGACCAAGGCGACCCAGCACTCGGTCAAGGAGCTGCGGGCCATCGGTATCCAGCCCGACGTGCTCCTGTGCCGGACCGCCAAGGACCATCCGCTCACGCCCTCCACCAAGTCCAAGATCGCGCTGTTCTGCGACGTGGAGGAGGAGGCGGTGATCGCGGCCCGGGACGTGGACACGATCTACGAGGTGCCGCTCGCGTTCCACGACCAGGGGCTCGACGAGTCCATCGTGAAGCTGCTGGGGCTGCCCGCGCGGCCGATCGATCTCTCCCGCTGGGAGGAGATCGTGCGCCGGGTGAAGGCGCCCCGCCGGCGCTGCCGCATCGGGGTGGTGGGCAAGTACATCGAGGTGAAGGACGCCTACAAGAGCCTCTACGAGGCGCTCTCCCACGGCGGCATCGCCCACGAGGCCGCGGTCGAGGTGGTGTGGGTGGACGCGGAGCGCATCGAGCGCGAGGGGCTCGCCGGCCACGTGGCCGGGCTCGACGGGATCCTGGTGCCGGGCGGCTTCGGGGACCGCGGCATCGAGGGGAAGATCCAGGCGATCCGCTATGCGCGCGAGCAGCGGGTGCCCTACTTCGGGATCTGCCTCGGCATGCAGTGCGCGGTCATCGAGTACGCGCGGCACGTGTGCGGCCTCGAGGGGGCCAATTCCACCGAGTTCAATCCGACCCCGGCCCACAACGTGATCGACCTCCTGCCCGAGCAGCGCCACATCCAGGACAAGGGTGGCACCATGCGGCTCGGGCTCTACCCGGTGCTGCTGAGCGAGGGCACCGTCGCCTCGCGGGCGTACGGGCAGGGGCTCATCGAGGAGCGCCACCGGCACCGCTACGAGGTCAACAACGACTACCTCGGCCGGCTCGAGAAGAACGGCCTCCGCATCTCCGGCATCTGGGCCGAGAAACAGCTCGTCGAGATCATCGAGCTGCCCGATCACCCGTGGTTCGTGGCCGGGCAGTTCCATCCCGAGTTCCGCTCCCGGCCCTGGGAGCCGCACCCGCTCTTCGCCGCCTTCATCAAGGCCTCGCTCGACCACCAGGGCGGCGCGTGAGCGGGACGCGCGCGGTCTCCATCGGGGCGGTCACCGTCGGCGGCGGCGCGCCCCTGGCCCTCATCGGGGGGCCGTGCGCCATCGAGAACGAGAAGCACGCGCTGATGATGGCCGAGCGGCTGCAGCGGGCGACCGCGGCGGCGGGGGTGCCGTTCATCTACAAGTCGTCGTACGACAAGGCCAACCGCTCCTCGCTCCACGGCTATCGGGGACCCGGGCTGGTCGAGGGGCTGCGAATTTTGAAGAAGGTGAAGGACGAGACCGGGCTCGCGGTGCTGTCGGACGTGCACGACGTCTCGGAGGTGGCGCCCGCCGCCGCGGTGCTCGACGTGCTGCAGGTGCCCGCGTTCCTCTGCCGGCAGACCGATCTCATCGCGGCCTGCGCGCGGAGCGGCCGTCCGGTCAACGTGAAGAAGGGGCAGTTCCTGGCCCCGCGCGACATGGCCAACGTGGTCGAGAAGGTGCGCGCGTCCGGCAGCGAGGATCTGCTGCTGACCGAGCGGGGCACGAGCTTTGGCTACAACAATTTGGTGGTCGACTTCCGCGGCCTGCCGATCATGCGGAGCTTCGGCTACCCGGTGATCTTCGACGCGACCCACTCGGTGCAGCTGCCGGGCGGGCAGGGGGACCGCTCGGGCGGCGAGCGCCAGTACGTGCAGGCCCTCGCGCGCGCGGCGGTGGCGGTGGGGGTGGATGGGCTCTTCATGGAGATCCACGAGGATCCGGATCGCACCCTCGACGACGGTCGGCCGCTCTCGGACGGGCCCAACATGCTGCGGCTCGACGACCTGCCGCGGCTGCTCGACGAGATCCGCGCGATCGCGGCCGGTCCGGGGCGAGCTTGATGGATCGCGCCCGCGTCCGGGAGCTCGGCGAGCGGGTGCTGCGCCTCGAGGGCGAGAGCGTGCTCGCCCTCTGCGCGCGGGTCGACGACCGCTTCGTCGACGCGGTGGCCGCGCTGCACCGCTGCCGCGGGCGGGTGATCGTCACCGGGATGGGCAAGTCGGGCCTCATCGGCCGCAAGATCGCGGCGACGCTCGCGAGCACCGGCACGCCGGCCTACTTCCTCCACCCCGCCGAGGGCGTGCACGGCGACCTCGGGATGGTGGCGCGCGAGGACGTGGTGGTGGCGCTCTCCAATTTCGGCGAGACCGACGAGGTGCTCGCCCTGCTGCCCGCGCTCAAGCGCCTGGGCATCCCGCTCCTGCTGCTCACCGGGGCGTCCGCCTCCACGCTCGCGCGCCAGGCCGACATCGTGATCGACGTGGGGGTCGCCGAGGAGGCGTGCCCGATGAACCTCGCCCCGACTTCGAGCACGACCGCCGCGCTCGCGATGGGCGACGCCCTCGCGATGGCGCTGCTCGACCTGCGCGGCCTGCGCCCGGAGGACTACGCGGCCCTGCACCCGCGCGGCAGCCTCGGCTGGAAGTCGCTCTTCAAGGTGGGCGACCTCATGCACACCGGCCCCGCGGTCCCGATGGTCTCCGAGCAGGCGACTATGAAGGAAGCCATCGAGGAGATGACCGGCAAGGGGTTCGGCATCACCACGGTGGTGGACGAGCGGGGCCGGCTGGTGGGCGTCCTCACCGACGGTGACCTGCGCCGCCAGCAGCTCGCTCACGGGAGCACCCTGCTGGAGCGGCGCGCGGGCGAGTGCATGACCCGCGACCCGAAGGTGATCGGGGCCGAGGAGCTCGCCACCCGCGCGCTCGCGCTCATGGAGGGGCGGATCACGAGCCTCGTGATCATCGACGCGGCGGGCCGCCCGGCCGGAGTGATCCGCCTACACGACATCTTGCTCGCCAAGATCGTGTGACCGCCGCTCCCCGCGCCGCGCGCATCCGTCTCCTCGTCCTCGACGTCGACGGCGTGCTGACCGACGGAGGGCTCGTCTACGGCGCCTCCGGCGAGGAGACCAAGCGCTTCCACGTCCACGACGGCCTGGCCGTGGTGGCCGCGCGCAAGGCGGGCCTGCAGGTGGCGGTGCTCTCCTCGCGCGCGTCCGCCGCGGTGACCCGTCGCATGACCGAGCTCGGCGTCTCCGAGGTGCACCAGGGTGTGGTCGACAAGGGGAGCGCGCTGACCACGCTCTGCGAGCGGCTCGGCCTGCGGGCCGCCGAGGTGGCAGTGATGGGGGACGACCTCCCGGATCTGGCCGCCATGGCGCGCGCCGGGCTCGCGCTCGCCCCCGCCAACGCGGTCGCCGAAGTGAAGCGCGCGGCGGACTGGATAGCCCGCCGCCGGGGCGGCGACGGGGCGGTGCGGGAGGCGGTGGAGATGCTGCTAAAGGCCCGCCGGGCTTGGCCACCACGCTGACCGCTCGCTAGGCCGCTTCTTCCATTGCCTCGGCTCTAGGTCCTGTGCTAGCGTGGCACGGAGATTGCTATGCGCAAGGCACCCTTCATTATCCTGACGCTGGTCGTGGTATTCCTATCCGTGGTGGTGGGTGTGCTCGTTCACCGCGCGCGGGGGCCTCGGAAACTTCCCACCGAGCCGGCCACGACGAACGCCGACTACCGGCTGAAGAAGGTCCACCTGCAAGAGCAAGGCCGGGACGGCTCCCGATGGCAGCTCGACGCCGAGTACTCCGAGACATTCGAGGAGCAGAACAAGACGACGATGAAGAAGGTGACCGTCAAGGTGGACCAGCCGCCCAAGGGTGATCAGGCGTCGCGGTCGTGGACGGTCACCGGCGACGAGGGCGACTTGAACCAGGAGACCAAGGACGTGGAGCTTCGCGGCAACGTGGTGCTGATCTCGAGCGACGGGCTGAGGCTCGAGACCGACAAGCTCCGCTGGGACGCCGAGGGCCAGCGCGCGTGGACCGAGGATCCGGTGGTGATCTATCGCTCCGGCGCGGTGGTGCGCGGCACCGGCTTCGAGTCGAAGGTGGCCGAGGAGGTCAGCAGCATCAAGGGCCGCGTGCGCGCGACGTTCCAGAAAGGCACCGGTGTCCCCGCGACCCCGGCGCCGAGCGGGGGCTCGTGACCCGACGGCTCGTAGTCGGCGCGCTCGCCCTGTGGGCGGCGGTGGGATTGGCCGCTCCGGTGTGGGCCCAGTCCGCGGCGACGCCGAGGCCGCGCCCGGCGCGCCCCTCGTCGACCGCGCCCGCGACGCAGCCGGACGGGGCCGCCGACGGCCGCAACGCGCCGGTCACCGTCGACGCGGACCAGCTCGAGAACATCCAGAAGGAAGGCCTGGTGGTGTTCACCGGCAACGTGGTGGCCACCCAGAACAGCTCCACCCAATGGGCCGACCGGATGGAGGTCTACCTCGACGACAAGGGCGACCGCATCGTGCGCACCATCTCCACCGGCAACGTGCGCATCATCACCCGGGACTGCCGCAGCGGGACCGCGAAGCGCGCCGAGTACTACGACGCCGAGCAGCGGGTGGTGCTGATCGGCAACGCGCGGGTGTGGCGCGACGACAACGTGGTGACCGGCGAGCGAATCACGATCTTCCTCGCCGAGGACCGCAGCGTGGTCGAGGGGGGCCAGCAGGAGCGCGTGAAGGCGGTCTTCTACCCCAAGTCCCAGGACGAGGCGGCCGCCCGCCCCAAGCCGGTCGCGGGACAATGTTCGTGAGGCGTCCGTGGAAGGTCTGATCGCCCAGGGCCTGCGCAAGCGGTTCCGCAGCCGCGTGGTGGTCAACCGCGTGAGCCTGGACATCCATCCCGGTGAGGTGGTGGGGCTCCTCGGGCCCAACGGGGCAGGCAAGACCACCTCGTTCTACATGATCGTGGGCCTGCTGCGGCCGGACGGCGGCCGGATCTTCCTCGAGGGCGAGGACGTGACCGAGCTGCCGATGTACAAGCGCTGCCGGCTCGGGATGGGCTACCTCCCGCAGGAGTCCTCGGTCTTCCGCAAGCTGACCGTCGAGGAGAACCTGCTCGCGATCCTGGAGACCCTCGACCTGTCCCACCACGAGCGCATGACCCGCCTGGGCGAGCTGCTCGCCGAGCTCGACCTCACCCGGCTGGCGCGCCACAAGGCCTTCACCCTCTCGGGCGGCGAGCGGCGGCGACTCGAGATCACGCGGGCCCTCGTGACCAACCCCCGCTACCTGCTCCTCGACGAGCCGTTCACCGGCATCGATCCCATCGCGATCGGCGACATCCAGGAGATCGTGGCCCGGCTGAAGGAGCGTGGGATCGGGGTGCTGATCACCGACCACAACGTCCGGGAGACCCTCGCGATCACCGACCGCGCCTACATCCTCTACGACGGCCGCATCCTCGCCTCCGGCACCGCCACCGAGCTCGCCAACAACTCCAAGGCCCGGGAGATCTACCTGGGCGAGAAGTTCTCGCTATGAAACTCGTACAGCGGATGAGCCAGCGGGTCGTCATGACCCCGCTGCTGCAGCAGGCGATCCAGCTCCTCCAGCTCTCGACCCTCGAGCTGGAGCAGGTGGTGCGCAAGGAGCTGGAGGAGAACCCGCTCCTCGAAGAGATCCCGGTGGAGAACACTGAGACCGCGGAGGCCCCCGCCGCCTCCGCGGAGTCGCCCGCGCCGGCGGAGGCGCCGCCCGCCCCCGAGGCGCCGGAGCAGCCGTCCAAGGAGACCTCCTCGGTGGACGGGGAGCGCGCCGACGACCTGCCCTTCGACCTCTCCTCCGCGATCTTCGACGACCACGGCGACGAGCGCACCCCGGTGTCGATGGAGGAGCGCGACGAGCTGCCCTTCGAGAACCTGGGGCGGAGCGACACCTCGCTGACCGAGCACCTGATGGAGCAGCTCCGCCTCAGCTCCGACGACAAGGACCTGCTGCGCATCGGGGAGGCCATCATCGGGAACCTCGACGAGGACGGCTACCTCCGCGCCGACGTGGGCGAGATCGCGGCGGGGATGGGCTGCGCGGCGGAGGCGGTGGAGGGAGCGCTCGCGCGCATCCAGGCCTTCGATCCGCCCGGGGTCGCGGCCCGCAGCGTGCAGGAGTGCCTGCTGCTGCAGCTCACCGCGGACGCGGAGCCCGATCCGGTCTCGGTCGAGATCGTGGAGAAGCACTTCGAGGATCTCGAGCGCCGGCGCTATCCGGAGATCGCCCGGGTCCTGAAGCTGCCGCTCGAGCGGGTGATGGAGTCGATCGAGGAGATCCAGAGCCTCGAGCCCAAGCCGGGGCGGCGGTTCTCCACCAACGACTCGCGCTACGTGGTGCCCGACGTCACCATCCAGAAGGTGGGCGAGGACTACGTGGTGATTCTGAACGAGGAGGGCATCCCGCGCCTGCGGGTCAACTCGCTCTACCGCTCGCTGCTGCGCCGCTCGGGGGACGAGGCCAAGCAATATGTGGAGCAGAAGCTGCGCTCCGCGGTGTGGCTGATCAAGAGCGTGGAGCAGCGCCAGCGCACCCTCCGCAAGGTCGCCCAGAGCCTGGTGAACTTCCAGCGCGACTTCCTCGACAAGGGGCTGCCCTACCTGCGGCCGCTCGCCCTGCGCGACGTGGGCGACGACATCAGCATGCACGAGTCGACCATCAGCCGGGTCACCACCAACAAGTACGTGCAGACGCCCCAGGGGCTCTTCGAGCTGAAGTTCTTCTTCCACAGCGGCATCGCCTCGGAGAACGGGTCGATGGTCTCCTCGGTGTCGGTGAAGAAGACGATCCGGGACATGGTGAGCGGCGAGGACAACGGCAAGCCGCTCTCCGATCAGGAGATCGCCCAGGCGCTCCAGGGCCAGGGGCTGACCATCGCTCGACGCACGGTGGCCAAGTACCGGGAGGAGCTGGGCATCCTGCCGTCTCACCAACGGCGGCTGCAGTCCAAGAAGCGCTGAGGTCGTCTCCCATGCAGGTGATCATCAGCACCCGCGGGATGACCGTCTCGCGGACCTACAAGGACGAGCTGACGCGCAAGCTCGCCAAGCTCGCGCCGATGCTGCCCACGGTGGTCGCCACCCGCGCGATCCTCACCCGCGAGAAGCACCGGCGCACCGCCGCCCTCACCCTGGTGTCCCGCTCCCGCGCCTTCCGCAGCCGCGAGACCGCGCCCGACCTGGCCGTCGCGGTGGACCGGGCGGTGCTGGCCCTGCGCCGCCAGGTGCGCGAGACGACCAAGCGCCGTCCCCGCCGTCCGGCCCGCCCGTGAGCTCCGCGTGAGCGATATCGGCACCGAGCCGATCCGGTTCGTCATCATCACCGGCCTCTCCGGAGCGGGGAAGAGCTACGCGATCAAGTGCCTCGAGGACCTGGGCTACTTCTGCGTCGACAACCTGCCGACCACCCTCATCCCCACGTTCGCGGAGCTCTGCGCGAACTCGAGCCGCGGCATCCACGCCATCGCGCTCGGCGTCGACGTGCGGGAGGGGGAGTACCTGGTCAACATGGTGGAGACGATCCAGGAGCTGCGGGCCCGTGGCCACCGGGTCGACGTGCTCTTCCTGGAGGCCTCCGACGAGACCCTGGTGCGCCGGTACCACGAGACGCGGCGCCGCCACCCCCTCGCGGGGGAGGGCAACGTGATCGACGGCATCCGGGCCGAGCGCACCACGCTGGCCCACCTGCGCGAGATCGCCAGCCGGGTGATCGATACCACCTCGCTGACCGTGCACCAGCTCAAGGACCAGATGGTGCACTCCTTCGGGCCCCAGGCGGCCAAGGGCGGGCTCACCGTGTCGCTGGTCTCCTTCGGCTTCAAGCACGGGGTGCCCTACGACGCCGACCTGGTCTTCGACGTCCGGTTCCTGCCCAATCCCCACTTCGTCGACCGGCTGCGCGCCCTCGACGGCCGCGATCCCGCCGTCGAGGAGTTCGTGATGTCGTTCTCGGAGAGCCGGGAGCTGCTCTCGCGGCTGGAGGGGCTGCTCAAGTTCCTCCTCCCGCTCTACGAGCGCGAGGGCAAGGCCTACCTCACGGTGGCCATCGGCTGCACCGGCGGCCGGCATCGCTCGGTGATGCTGGTGGAGTCGCTCCGCTCCTTCCTGACCGGTCTCGGCCTGAGTCCGATCGTCAGGCACCGGGACCTGGACCGTGAGTGACGACCGGCTCCACTTCCTGCTCGGCATCCACAACCACCAGCCGGTCGGCAACTTCGACTCGGTCGTCGACGACGCGGTCGTCCGCGCCTATCATCCCTTCCTCGAGACCCTGGAGCGCGCCGGCGCGGGCCTGCCGCTGACCGTGCACTGCTCGGGGGGGCTGCTCGAGGCCCTCAAGGCGCGGGCGGGTCCGACCTTCGACCTGCTCGGGCGCCTGGCCGCCGACGGGCGCGTCGAGCTACTCGGCGGCGGCTTCTACGAGCCGATCCTGGCCCTGCTGCCCGACTGGGACAAGGTGGGGCAGATCCAGGCCCTCGCCCACTTCCTCAAGTCGCACTGGGGCGTGACCCCGCGCGGCATGTGGCTGGCCGAGCGCATCTGGGAGCCGCACCTGCCGCGGGTGCTCCGCGAAGCCGGCGTGGAGTTCGTGCTCGTCGACGACTCGCACTTCGCCCTCGCCGGGCTCGACCCCGAGAGCCTCGGCGGGTACTACCTGACCGAGGAGCAGGGCGCCTCGGTGGCGGTGTTCCCGATCAACCAGCGCCTGCGCTACCTGGTGCCGTTCTCGGATCCGGGCGAGAGCCTCCGCTACCTCGAGGGCCGGCGCGGGGCGGGGGCGGTCACCCTGGTGGACGACGGCGAGAAGTTCGGGGTGTGGCCCGGCACCGACCGGCTCGTGTACGGCGAGCGCTGGCTGGAGCGCTTCCTGGACGCGCTGCGCGCGGCCCCGTGGCTGCACGTCTCCACGTTCTCGCGCTACCTCGACGCGCACCCGCCCGCCGGCCGCGTCTACCTCCCCACCGCGGCCTACACCGAGATGGGGGAGTGGGCGCTGCCCCCCGCCGCGGCGGCGGAGCTCGAGGCGGCGCGGCATCGCCTGCACGATCTGCCCGACGGCGAGCGCCTCGCGCGGCTCCTACGGGGCGGCTTCTTCCGGAACTTCCTGCTCAAGTACCCTGAGATCGGCGACGCCTACTGGAAGATGCTGCGCCTCTCGCGCCGAGTGCACGAGGGCCTCGTGGCGCGGCCGCGCGATCCGCGCTTCCTCGCGGCCCGCGAGCGCCTGTGGCAGGGCCAGGCCAACGACGCCTACTGGCACGGGGTGTTCGGCGGCTGCTACCTGCCGCACCTGCGCCGCGCGGTCAAGTCGGCCCTGATCGGCTGCGAGCGCAGCCTCGAGGGCGCGGGCAAGCCGATCGGCATCGAGTGGACGCGCGCCGACGTCGACGGCGACGGACAGCCCGAGGTGATCGTCCGCACCCGCGCCGTCGGGGCGGTGCTGCGCCCCGCCCGGGGCGGCTCGCTGACCGAGCTCACCTGGACGGGCGGCGAGGTGGACGTGGCCGACGTGCTGACCCGGCGGCCCGAGCCGTATCACCGCCAGGTGGCGGAGCGGCCGCGGGAGGGCCGGCCCGACGAGGTGAGGACGATCCACTCCGTTCCCGAGGTCAAGGAGGCGGGGCTGACCGCCCTGCTCCGCTACGATCGCTTCCGCCGCGCCGCGCTCCTCGACGGACTGTTCCCGCCCGCGGAGGGGCGGGAGCCGCTCGACCCGCTCGACCCGTGGGACGCGGCGTGGGTGGCGGTCGGCGAGCGCCCGCTCGAGCACGAGGTGAAGGCCTCGCCCCGCGAGGTGGCGGTGCTCTGCTCGCTGCTGCGCCCGGACGGCCGGCCGCTGGCGCTGCAGAAGTCGCTGATCGTCGCGGCCGACGATCCGGCGGTCACCGCCGGCTACCGTCTGCGCTGGGAAGGGGAGGAGCCGCTCGACGCGCGCTGGGCGGTGCAGTGCAATCTCACCCTCAGCGCGGGCGACGCCCCCGGCCGCTACTTCCGGGTGGCCGGACGCCCGTCGCTCGGCAGCCGCGGCCGCCTGGAGGGCGCGCACGGGCTCACCATGGTGGACGAGTGGCTGGGCGGCGAGGTCGCGCTCAGCTTCACCGCGCCGGCCGAGGTCGCGTGGGCCCCGGTGGAGACGGTCTCGCTCTCCGAGAGCGGCTTCGAGCGCATCTACCAGGGCGCCGCCCTGCTGGTGGCCTGGCCGGTACGCCTGCGCCCCGGCGAGACGTGGGCGGTCTCGCTCCGCGTGCACGTCGGGGAAATGGCGGCGGGCGCGCCTGAGACCGGAGCTCCCACTTGAGGGTGCGGGAGGGGCGTGCTACTGTCACGTATTCGCAGTCGATCCCAGGCGAAGCGCGGAGGGTCATCAGGCATGGCGCGTGAGGAGTACCTGTTCACCTCGGAGTCGGTGACCGAAGGGCATCCGGACAAGATCGCCGACCAGATCTCCGATTCCGTCCTCGACGCGATCCTGGCCCAGGATCCGACCGGGCGCGTCGCGTGCGAGACGCTCCTCACGACCGGCCTCGTGGTGGTGGCCGGCGAGATCACCACCTCCTGCTACGTGGACATCCCGAAGGTGGCGCGCGAGACCATCCGCGAGGTCGGGTACACCCGCGCCAAGTTCGGCTTCGACCACGAGACGTGCGGTGTCATCACCGCGATCGACGAGCAGTCCGGCGACATCGCGATGGGCGTCGACAAGCAGGGGGCGGGCGACCAGGGCCTCATGTTCGGCTACGCGTGCACCGAGACCGAGGAGCTGATGCCGCTGCCGATCACCCTGGCCCACAAGCTCTGCCTGCGGCTCACCCAGGTGCGCAAGAGCGGGCAGCTGCCGTACCTGCGGCCGGACGGCAAGAGCCAGGTCAGCGTCCGCTACGTGGACGGCAAGCCGGTGTCGGTGGAGACGGTGGTCATCTCGACCCAGCACGGGCCGGAGACCGGTCTCTCCAAGATCCGCGAGGACATGATCGAGCACGTGGTGGTGCCGACCATCCCTCGGCACCTGATCGATCCCAACCGGATCACGTACCACATCAACCCCACCGGCCGCTTCGTGACCGGCGGGCCCATGGGCGACACCGGGCTCACCGGGCGGAAGATCATCGTCGACACCTACGGCGGCTCCTGCCCCCACGGGGGCGGCGCGTTCTCCGGCAAGGACCCGACGAAGGTCGACCGGTCGGCCTGCTACATGGCCCGCCACGTGGCCAAGAACGTGGTGGCCGCGGGCCTGGCCGAGCGGGCGCAGGTGCAGGTGGCCTACGCGATCGGGGTGGCCGATCCGGTCTCGATCATGGTCGAGACCTTCGGGACCGGGAAGGTGCCGAACGCCAAGCTCGAGCAGATGATCCGCCGGCACTTCGACTTCACGCCCATCGGCATCATCAAGTACCTGGACCTGCGGCGACCGTTCTACCGGAAGACGGCGGCCTACGGGCACTTCGGGCGCAGCGAGCCCGAGTTCACGTGGGAGCGCACGAACCGGGTCAAGGACCTTCGCGACGACGCCGGCGTCTGACGCCGGCCGCCGGTGAAGCCTACGCCCCGCGGCCCGAGGGTTGGGCGCGGGGCGTTCGCACGATCCGGTGCCCATGACTGACCACGACGACACCGAGCGCGTGCGGGCCGTGGCCGGCCGGACGCGCCGGACGTAAGGACGGAGCGCGTGGCCCAGATGTCTCCCGGCGGTCGAGTCATCCCCCTGCGGCGCTCGCGCGCCGGGCTCTGGATCCTCGTGGGCCTGGTCGTCCTGATCGTGGTGGGCCAGGCGGTCCCGCTCTACACCGACTGGCTCTGGTTCCAGGAGGTCGGCTTCACCACCGTCTTCACCACGCGGCTGGCGGTGAGCGGGCAGCTCTTCCTGGGCCTGGGCCTCGCGGTCTTCGTCTTCCTGTTCGTCAATCTCTCGGTGGCGGCCCGGACCGCCCCGCCCGACGTGCTGTGGGAGCTGGAGGATCAGCTCGGGCTGCCGGGCCGCGCGATCCTCGAGCCGCTGGTGCGCCGGCTCCTGCTCCCGGTGATCGGGGTGATCGCGATCTTCGCGGGGGCGCGCGCCACCGCCGCGTGGCCGACCGTCCTCGAGTACGTCAACCGCACCGCGTTCGGCCAGACCGATCCGCTCTTCGAGCGCGACCTCGGTTTCTACTTCTTCGTGCTCCCGTTCTGGCGGCTGCTCCACGCGTGGGGCACCGCGCTGGTGGCGGGTACCCTCGTGCTGGTCGCGGCGGTCTACGTGCTCCAGCGGAGCCTCGTGCTCACCGCCCGCGGGCCGCGCCTGGCCGCGGGGGCGCGCACCCATCTGCTCGGGCTGGCCGCCCTGCTGCTGCTGATACGGGGGGTGGGCTTCTGGCTGGATCGCTTCGACCTGCTCTACTCGCCGCGCGGGCTCGTGTTCGGCGCCTCGTACACCGACGTGCACGCCTCGCTGCCGGTGCTGCAGTGGCTGGTGGTGCTGGCCGCCCTGTGCGCGGCCGCGTGCGTGTTCCAGATGTTCCGGCCGGGCTGGCGCTTCCTGGTGGCGGGCCTCGTGGTGCTGGTGGTGCTGTGGATCGCGGGCCTGGGCGTGGCGCCCGCCTTGCTCCAGACCTACCGGGTCAAGCCCAACGAGCTCGACTTCGAGCGGCCCTACATCCAGCACAACATCCGGATGACCCGCCAGGCGTATGCGCTGGACCGCATCGTGGAGAAGGACTTCGCGGCCGAGGACAACCTGAACCTGGCCGCGCTCGAGCGGAACAACCTCACGATCA
>Ga0070716_100000814_pt1 | contig 13438 bp, 6 predicted proteins | sample LARL112metaG_FD_71395 | JGI IMG/M metagenome (GOLD analysis project Ga0070716, IMG submission 71395) | Corn, switchgrass and miscanthus rhizosphere microbial communities from Kellogg Biological Station, Michigan, USA - LAR L11-2 metaG | ecosystem: Host-associated > Plants > Roots > Rhizosphere ... | reverse complement strand
ATGGTTCTTTGCATCGAGCCGATCATTACGTAGGCGTTGTAGGTGTGAGTCACGACGTTCACGTCGAGAATGAAATGGTAGGTGACGCGTGCCGCGTAAGGAATTGCCGACGCCGCCGTGTATGTGGAGCCGTTACGCGCGTCGAGGTGGCCGCTGGCGTTGAATCGTACCGCGACAAACATGTTGGCGTAGGCGGACGCGGGACCGTAAGACAGTCCGTGCACGGCATCCACGATGGAAGCGGAAGGTGTGGCGTCAAAGGTAATGCGAAAGCTGCCGGATTGGACTTGCGCCAATGGGGTGTTAGTCCATGTGCCGGATGACAAGAAACAAACCTGAGAATTTACAGGGGAGCTGAAGCTGGCCGGCGAAGCGATGGACAGCAGAAACAAGGTGCAGAGCGAAGCAAGTAGATTCTTTTTTGTAACGAAAAGCTTTTTCGTGACTGGCACGATAGTCCACAATCCGATCTCATGTGCGGGTCTTCCATTGGAAGCCGGCCTGTTTTGTATGCTCGGAGGTATGGAAGGGGAGTGTCCGACGCAGATGCAGAATGGGGCTTGGTGTGGTTAGCAACTACTGGTGGCAGGGTCAGAATGCGGTCAGTGAAAAATAGATTGGAGAGTTGTTAAGATTCGTGGGCTAACGGACAGGTTAAGACAAGTGGGCAGGTTTTAGTTGGCGCAACTTTTTTTAGTGTGGATTGTTATTGGCGTGATTTTTTGTTGGCTTATTTTGCGGGCGTGGCGAATCCCTTGGCAGTGAGCCCTGTATCCAGACGAATTCGCCAGCGTGACGCTTTGTGAAGAAAGGCAAATTCGGCTTAGAATCGCGCAAAAAAGTCAGCCGTCACGAAAATTGCGACGCAAAGAGTGGCAAATGGTGGTGATTCGCAAACAAAAGAGGAGAGCGAAGGAGAAAATGGGTTGCCAGGGATCGTCCCAACTTAGATGCCCACCCGAAACCTGGCGTCGCATACTTCGACTTTACGACTCACCGGACTACGCGCGTGTTCGATCTAGAGAATCCTCCGGCCAAGGAAGCGCTGGGGTTGGCCGTCTCTGCGGACAAAAAGACCATTCTAGGCTTGCGTTTGAGTTTTCGTCAGTCGACTTACGCATCGCGTTACATTCTTCGAGTTAAATAATAGTCAGCTACGATTTAACCCACTCATCAGAATCCGGTCCTAAAAGAAGGCGCTGTCCTGATGGGACAGTTCTGGAACTGTACTTCGACCGAGATGAGTTCTGGCCAATGTCTTTGATGGGCCTGCACCAAGTGCTAATTGATTCCGTCGATTGAACCCTCAACTCAATCAAGGCATTCTCCACCTTACGATCTCTGAAGGTGTGTCTGTGGACGATTATTGATGAGAAATCTAGATTACTGGTGGCAAGAAGCAGTGCAGCAAGCTATCGCCGAAAGCGATCCAAATCAAGGGGAACGAAAGATTTATTTGGCTGAAGTAGCGATCTTTGAGCGAATCGATAGATTTGTGGCGGCCTATAAAGGCGAAGATGCGGCACTTTTCCAGGCACTCTTGACGCTGCGATTTTTAAGGGAAATTGCGGGTGGTCTGTACAAAAAGCGGGCGTCGTCCAGCCAGTAAGGACATGGCAGCGCATCCAGCCGAAGAGAAAGTCACTGCAGGTCGATCCTCAGACTTCGTATCTCAAATCCCGTGTGCTGGTCAAATCGGGCGCATTGCAGGGCAGTGATTGCGTACCCTACCCACCTTCCGGGTGCGGTTGCTTACGTCTGTGAGACCCGCGCAAAAACCTGAAAACAGGCAGGACCAAACCTTCCGTACTATTCGATCCCTACGCCCGTACTATTCGTTTTTTCCGCACGCCTGGTGACAATCGGAATGTTCGTCCCCGAAGAGCGGTCAAAAAGGGTTCGGCATGACGCTTGGCACGTTTGAAAAACTGCAGGAACACTTCAAACGACGTTTGCAGCTTGTCGAGGAGATTCACCGAAAGCCCGAGCTGCCGATCGCAATGCACGAGGCGGGACAAGCGTTTGCGTATGAGTACCACGATATTCAAGTGGATCGCTGTGTGCTTGAAAGTCCCGCTCCCACTGTCGACGGCAAATCGGTCCAATGCGGAGGCATAACTGAACCGGCCAATAGAAACGAAATCACGAAGGATAATCTCTGGCCGGAAGTCGTATGCATCATGGCGGGCGCGGCCGCTCAGCACGGCGTTGATGAACTTGGCGCCATGGACAGCGCCGTCCGCGATATGCAGCGCGCCGCGCACTTTATTGAAGGCGTCGGCCTGAATCCGGAACAGACAGACGAACTCATCATGGCAGCGTCCAAAGCAGCTGTTAAGATTATGAAGGAAAATATCGCAGCCGTAAGAAAGATTGCGGACGTGTTAGAGCAGAAGAAGCGAATCGAAGGTTATGAGATTCGAAAAATTATTCAGCAATCCAAAGAAGCGGCGCGCTCTTAACCTCGATTCGCATGGATGCTGCTGAACGATTTGGCCGCGCTGCCAATAAAAAGTTTGAGCGGGTTTTCTCCAGGGAGATCGTCAGGTACCCCTTGACGTTGGTGGTTCGAATCCATCGACCCGCTCCAAAAATCATCCTTTCTTATCCACTTCCAAACGCCTCGCCCGGTTTAGCGTAATGTCGTCAGTCTAGCATGCGCATTTTGCGCTGAAACGTCTCGTGGTGCTCAACGTGTAATGACGATTTGCCGCCATGGTCATCCATAATGCCGTGACGCTTCAGCCGCCGTGCTGTTCCGTGATCCAATTCGAGGATCGTATACAGGCCGTGACAAACCTCCTATTTTCAATTCCTAGTAATGAACGTTGAAGTTCATGAGGTTCCATGTGAACGCGAACCAAATCAATCCGAGGCACGCAAGCGCAAGAATCACGTCATGCAACCTAGTCCAAATCCAACGAGTCGTCTGCAAGCTGCGGAAGGCGTTCAGCCACACAACAGTTGTGCCGAGGGTGCAAATGACGCCCAGGATTCCAAACGCAATAATCCAGGGAGGCAGACTGTTAATGCTGGCGGGATTATCAGTTAGCGCTAGTACAGAGAACCATCCAACATTAAAGACCAGCCAGAGGATGCAAATGACACGCACCAGCAGCCGCAGTCTGCTTTCTTGCGGTGTGTAGTCAAGTCGCTTTCCGTAATGCTTTCGAACAATGGCTGCCACTGGCCACAGTAATATCGTCAGTCCGAGAACCCCTAGACCAAACACTAGCAAGCCGATATTGAAGTGTTTATTTTCGACGAGACCGACCCGCTGAAAAACGAAAAATGGATAGTCCAATTGGAACTGCCAGCGCCCGCTGGAGTCTTTTTTGAAGCCGATGTGGTCTTGTCCATGAACTTCTCGGTACAAGAACGGAGAAATCTCTTCAAATTTCTTCAATTCGCCATTTGCGCCCTTCAGCGGATCGACGCTGATGGTGCCGTCGGAATTGACTACCACGTGAGGTTCGCCAAGAAACGTTGTAAGGGCCAGGAAAGAAGATTCGAATCTTCGGCTGCTTTTATAAAATCCGGCAATTTCCTTTGCATCAGACGCCGCGTTCGCCGGTTTCTCGCCTGGCGGTGGCGTGAATGGAAAATAGCGGTCGAGGAACGCTTCGAACAAAATAGTGCGTGGGCTTGTTTCTCCGAGCCCGGCACTGTTGAAGGAGACAAACAGTCCCACATTTTCATCAAGAATGAGATGCAAATCGCTGTGGAAGAACACTGTGTCGCCACCATGGCCGATGATTCTTTGGCCATTTCGTGATTCTTCGTAAAAGCCATACGCCATGGCGCTCAAGCGATCATCGGTTCCATACAACCGCGAATGCATCAGCTTCGCAGTTTCCGGCTTAAGGATTTGTTTGTCGCCAAGTTTGCCGTTCTGCAAGTGCGCGATCATGAAGTTGCTCATGTCCTTTGCGGTCGTTGAGACGCTGCCGGCAGGATAAGCTTCCACAAATTCAAAAGATTCGGCCTTTTGGGAACCTTTCTTGTAGCCATTGGACATGAGGGGCTTGAGATTGTCCGGCAGCGGTTGCACAAATGTAGTCTTTTGCATCTCAAGGGGAGTAAAGATGTTGTCTTGCGCGTATTGATCGAATGACTTGCCGGAAACGCGCTGGACAATGTAACCGGCAAGGGCAGTCGCGTAGTTTGAATACGCGGGTATAATCCCCGGCGGGAAAATCCGATCGGGGACATGTTGCTTCAGAAATCGCTCGAGGCTGTACATGTGCCGCTCGTCCTCGACAAAAAGATCGCGGCCCACTTCCTCAAATCCCGCCGTATGGGTCATGATGTTTTTCAGAGTGATCGGTTTTCCGTAAGCGGGCGGGATCTTGAAATCCAGGTATTCGTTCACGTCTTTGTCGAGATCAAGTTTGCCCTGCTCTGCTAATTGCATCACCGAAGTCCATGTGAAAAGTTTGGAAATGGAACCCGGCCGGAATAGAGTGTTGTCCGCCGTCACGGGCGTACGCTTCTCGACGTCGGAAAATCCATAGCCCTTGGCGAAAATTAGCTTGCCGTCTTTTACGACCGCGATGGTCGCGCCGGCAATGTTTTCGCGCTGCAGTTGCGAGGGCAGCATGCCATCGAAGAATGCCTCAACGTCGGCCCCCGTTAATTCGTGAGTAGCTGAAGATTGCGCCGGCGCGAGTTTAGTATCAACCCTAGTCGTTTCTTTGGCCGACTTGGGCGGCGTAGTTTCCTTTATTGTTTGCGCTGGCGATTTCTGCGCCAACGCAAATCCGGCCAAGGCCCACGCGCACAGGCTTATCACTCGGATTGCATTCTTCATATGCCCCTCCTGACACATCGCTTATTTCCTAAATGCAAAGCCGCTATCTATGACTGGCGCACAAATACTTGTAAAAGCAACTCGTGAGCTTGTTCGTGTCCATGGAGCTAGAACGTGAGACGTAACCCGACTTGCCCTTCTCTGCCCGGCAATCTTTGCGAAATAGTGCCAAGCGTCGAAGGCTGACTTTCCTGGATCTGAATGGCCGCAGGGTTACCGTTATTGAAAAGGTTGAAGAACTCGAATAAGCCCTGCACCCTATATCTCTCGTGAACAACCCAGGTTTTCGCGATTCGTAGGTCCATGTTGACGAAGGGAGGGGCGGTGAAGGCGTTGCGGCCCGTTTTGAAGTCGCGGCCGTCGAAATTGCCGTTGCCGTCCTGGTCGACGGGCGCGAGGGCCGCGTGAGTGTAGTGAAAACCGCTTTGCGCCCGGAACAAGCTGCTGATTTGGATTTTCCACGGCAATTCCACAAGTCCGTGGAGCTCGAAGGTGTGGCGCAGCGCGAAATCGGAAGGTCCGCTGTCGAGTTTTGCGCCGTTGTAGAAAATGCCGGATTTAGGGACGAAGTTTCCGTTGCAAGCAAAGAATGCCGCGTTGGCGTTCGTCTTGCTCGGACAGGTCACGTTGCCACTCTGGTCGACGGTGCCGGGGTCGGTCACCGTAGGAACGATTCCGCGGAAGCTATCCGTGGGGAAGCCGTTAGTTCCGCCAAGCGCGTCAGTAGAAAGGTCGGAACTCAAGGCGTCGTCGTGTTCGGAGACATAGGAATAGCTGCCGCCGAGGGTAAAACGTTTGCTCAAGCGCTTTTCGAAGGAAAGAATGCCAGCGTCGTAGGTGCCGGCATACCACGGACCGAAGCCATTGACGGATGTAGGCGGGGGTGTATTGGTGATCCGCGCATCAAAGGGCAGATCGGTCTGGCGAACGCCGAGAATGTTTTCGATGTCCTTGTGATAGTAGTCCAACGAAACGACCCAATCGTTGCCCAACTGGCGCTGGACCCCGAGAGTGTAGCTGCGCGTATAAGGAGTGGCAAAGCTGGGATCGATGGTGACCGGGAAATTGCTGGGCGTAAGGACCTCGAAGGAGAGAGCGCCGAATGGTCCCCAGAGCCAGAAACCTGGAGGCGCGCCGATGGCTGAGTCGGCAGCAGTCAAGTAGTCCGTCGGACTTAGACCGGAGAGTTGCTGGACGTTGGATTGGTTTACGACGGAATTGATAGGAATGGGAGCGTGACCTGGGGCGATGACTTTATTGAGGTGGTCAATACCGAACTGGGCCGGTACGCCGGGTGACCCCGGGCCGAGGGCATTGGGAGGTATGCAAAAGTCAGGTTGCGTAAGCAACTGAGCGTCGGTTTCGGTCTGCGAAAGGCACAGGCCGAAGAGGGCCGGAGCGATGGTGGGAATGCCGGAAAAAAGCCGAGGAAACGAAAGCGGTTGATCCTGACGAATGTCAGCGCCGCCAAAGCCAGGGATGTCGCGAACCAAGCCGAGGCGGAAGTGATCATAGAACAGGCCGAAGCTTCCGCGGACGACAGTCTTTGGATTGACGGACCAAGCGAAGCCAATGCGCGGAGAAATGTTGTCGGTCTTCTTAAACGCGGAATCATAGTCCCAGCGAATCCCGCCATTCAGCGTAAAGGTGCGGGTGACTTTCCAGTCGTCTTGAATCCACAAGCCGTCGTAATTGTTGCGGAGATGGATTTCGTTCGCTTGCGAAGTGAGCCCGCCGCGCGTGAGCAGCAAAAAAAAGCCGGCATTGATAGGGCCGAACTGCTGGTAATCGGCCTCTGTGGTGAAGAGCTGATCATTCTGCAGGTCTGCTTCGACACCGTCCACGCGTGTGTGCTCGTAATCCCAGCCGAATTTGATCGTATGGCGATTGATCGTCTTGGCCAGACTGGCGCCGAAGGTACCGTATTTCTGTTCCAGAGTGGAGGGTGTGAACGTGGCACCATAGCTGAACTGGCCCAGATTGCCGAAGATGCCGCCGGTATTGAAACCACTGAAAAGATTGAAGAGCGTGTTGGGACCGGCTTGCGGGTGTGCGGGGCTAGTGAGCGTCGGCTCGTCGCGATATTGGCCGCGGACACTTAGGATGAACGGACTGCCAGAGTCGCCAAAGGTAACCGTGTCGCTGAAGCCGAGGAGAAGGTTGCGGTCACCCAGATTAGTGCGCGTAGATGGAAGACTTGTCGAGAGGGAAAGTGGGTTGGTGCTGTTGACGTGGACGTTGGTGTAATTCATCTGCTCGGTGAGGTGGTGCTTGCCCAAAATCTGGTCGAACTTAACGAAAGCGCGGGCCTCGCGATCGGTGGTGGGCTCGTTGAACGCTTGTTCGGTATTGATAAGGAATTGCGGCGTGTTCGGCGGAGAAGCGAAATTGAGTTGGCGATTCTCGTGAATGCCCTCGACGGAGGCGAACCAGAAGGCTCGGTCACGTTTGATGGCGCCGCCTGCCGCAAGATCGTAATCCCAGCGCAAAAGATACGGCACCTTGCTATCGCCGGGGATGTCAGAGCTATCGAAGGCGCTGTTTCGATGGTAGACGGAGGCCAGGCCGTGGAGGTCATTTCCGCCGGATTTGGTAATAACGTTGACGACGCCGCCCGACGAGTGCCCGAACTCCGCCTTGTATCCTGTGGTGATGACCTCGAACTCCGCAATCGTGTCCTGATTGAATTGCGCCGCGGGCCCGCCATTCAGTTCATTCTGGTTTGGCAGCCCATCAATGAGAAACCCGGTGTTGTTGGCGCGCTCACCCAGGATCGGCGTCGCGTTATCGCTATTGGCGTCCGCTTGACGATTGATGGCCACACCAGGAACTAGCTGAAGCAAGTCCAGATAATTCCGGCCGTTGATCGGCATGTCGGCGATCTCACGCTGCGTAATGGTGGTGCTCTCTGCGGAGCTTTGCGTTTCGAGCAGCGGCAGTTCGCTGGAGACCTCCACTTGGTCGTGGCTACTTCCAACATCCAGGCGAACGTCGTAACGCAAAGTGCGGTTCAGCGCGACTTCCAAGTCCTCGTACACACCTGTGCGGAATCCATCGCGCGTCACAGTCAGCCGGTACGTTCCGGCCGGCAGTGCCGACAGGCGATACTCGCCATTCGAATCGGTGGTCGCCGAGCGGTCCGCACCGATGGACACGCCCTCGGCATGAACTTGCGCGCCGACCACCGCCAGACCCTGCTTATCCGCTACCGTGCCCTCAATGGTCGAAATAGTTTGAGCGCGGACGGGCTTAGAGGATGCGAGCAATGCCAAAATGGCTAGAAACGCGCTGCCCGAAACGAGCCTTCGAACTAAACGGATTTGAATATTCATTCGTGATTCCTCCAGCTACAACTCCCTGATCCGAAACTGAAAAGCTGAAATTTCTATTCGATCGGGCTATTGCCGGTCCCGGGCGGCCGGTACCAGCGATGATCGGCGCGATCTTCCTCTTCGCTGCGGCGCAATAATTCCAGCGAACGCGCAGTTTGCGTGTGCGCACAGGCAATCAGGATGCTGCCAAGTAAGCTCGAGGGAGCGACGTAGGAGCCGCCAAACGAAGGGCTGGCTACCGACGCAATACAGCTGTCATCACAAATTCGCGCGATCGGCGTTGTCTCGCTGTCGGTGATGCCAAAGGTTGGCACGCCGGATTTCTTGGCACGAAGCGCAGCTTCCACCGTGTCGCGCAAGCACTGTCCAAAACTTATAGCGATCAGCAGATCCTTGCGGGTCAGTGTGCGTACTCTCCGCTGCACATTGCCGGTGCTGCCAACCGGCGCCTCGGCGGCAAATCCAAGCGTCATAAGGCCGTAACACAAATGCCAGCTCAACGCTGCTGCCAAGTCGATGCCGACAATCAGAATCCTGCGCGCACGCTTCACGCGCTTCGATAAAGCGATGATTTTTTCCGGATTCAGCGAGGACTGCAGAGCTTGCAGATTTCGAACATCCACATCGATGCCATGACGAATTCTGTCGGTGACGGTACGTTTTTCCTTCGATGCGGCTTTCAATACGGCGTAAGGAGTAATCTGCGTAACGAAATGCGAACGTAGGTCGGCTGTGAATTCCGCATATTTTTTGTAGCCCAGAGCCTGGATCGTTCGCACGATTGTTGCAGCGTCTACTGCGTACTTCTTAGCCAATTCCCGCGACGACAGAAAAAAAGTGTCTTCGGGATTTTCAAGAATTAAGCGAAGGAGCTCTCGCCGGCCAGCATTTAGATTTCCACCTGCGGCGGCAAAGCGCCTCTCCAGAGTCGTCTGTGCTCTCGCGGGCAAAGGCGAACTCGCGACTGCGCTGTCGATACGGGTTCGATCCACGGCACTCACCCTGCCAGCCCCCGTCAAAAATGAGTTTTGCGAAGAATTACGGGAAATAATGACTAAGCAGATACAACGAATGTTGCAGCTTGTCAAGCCGTTTCAATATCTGTTGCACGGTAGTCGTTTTTAGCTTGATTGCAGTCAGGACGTGTTTGTTAAGCGCGATTCATTTGAATGGTAAGAAATACTGCGAGGCTGGATAAATATTTTCCGATCAACAGTTTCCGATCAACAGCAAAGCTTCAATGCACATACAAAATGGGCAGAAGCGGTTCCCGTTTGCGAAACCACCCCTGCCCACTGTTTCAAGCGCAGAAATAACTAGAAATCGAAACGAACACCGACCTGCCCTTCGCGACCGGGCAGACGTTGAAGCGTGCTGCCAAAGGTGGGCGAAGTGCCATCGAGGCCCTGCACCGCAGCGACATTGCCCTTATTGAAGAGATTGAAGAATTCGAATAACACCTGGGCCTTCACTCTCTCTCCAATGTTGAATCGCTTCGCCACTCTCGTGTCCACGTTCACGAACGCAGGTGCGGTGTAATGGTTGCGTGAAAATTCTGGGAATTGACCGGCGAAGCTCAGGGCCTCTCCGTTAAACAAACCGTCACCGTCGAAATCAGAGCCGCCGTCGGCGGGCGCTCTGCTGTAGTGAAAGCCGCTCTGTGCGCGAAGGATCCCGGAGACTTCGAACTTCCATGGCAGTTGTACGATACCGTGCAGCAGAAAGGTGTGACTGAGAGACAGATCCGATGGCCCTTTATCAATGTTGGCGCCGTTGTAAAACGTTCCCGCCTTCGGTACCGGATTGCCGATGCTGTTGATGAACGGCCCGTTCGCATTGGTCTGGCCGTTGTCATCGGTAACCAGAGGTACTTTTCCGACAAAACTGTCGGAAAGTCCTGCGATCGCCAGGAAGTTCACGCCCTCGCCGTTCTGGATTTCCGAAGTCAGCGTTGAATTCAAAACGTTGTCGATGGCATGTGTGAAGGTGTAGTTGGCTTGCAGTGTGAAGCTATGGGACATCCTTTTCTGGAATCCAATCGTAAATCCGTCATACGTCCCTTCGCCCCATGGGCCAAAGCTCTCGATTTTTGTTGAGCGCGTTCCCGGCACCAATTCGTTGCCGTGTCCCGGCATGCGCGCTTCGAAGGCCAAGTTTGTCGCGCGAACGGTCAGGATATCTTTGATGTCCTTGTGGTAGTAATCGAAGGTAAGCACCATGTCCGAGCCGATCCCCTGCTGTAACCCGACATGGTAGTTGCGCGTGTACGGCACCTTGAAGTTCGGGTCCACCGTGATCGGAACTTGGCCGGCTGTCCCCAGGATGCCGCCAATCGTCGTTAAATGCCCGAAAGGATCCCACGACCAGTAATCCGCCGGGAATACCAGAGTTGTGTTTGAGCCTGCTGCGTTCGCAATGGCGGCATCAGCGGCTTGCAGGAACTGGTCGGGCGTGAAGCCCGTCAGCTGCTGCACGTTAGTGATGTCCACAACGGTGTTTGCCGGAATGGGAGCATGACCCGAAGTGACAACACTGTTTAAGTGGTCGATACCGTATACGGTTGTCCCGAGTACCGCATTGTTTGCGGGATTGATACATTGCGTCCCTTGAGCGGCAACTTGCGCGTCTGTGAGCGTGTTGGAGAGACACACTGTTGGACGACCGCGGCCTTCAAAGTTTCTTCCGATGTTTGTCGGATCGCCGTAGAACAAACGAGGGAATGACAGCAAACGCTCTCTTTGAATGTTGGCTCCGCCTAGTCCGGGAACATCACGAGCGACGCCAGCCCGAAACTGATCGTAGAAAATTCCGAAGCTGGCGTTTACGACGGTCTTCGGCGCCAAATTCCAGGCAGCTCCAATGCGCGGTGAAAAGTCGGTGTTATTAGGAAAACGTGAATCGTAATCCCAACGCAGACCCAGGTTCAGAGTGATCTTTTGAGCGATCTTCCAATCGTCCTGTGCAAACACGCCGTTGTAGTTGTTCCGGATGTGCACCTGGTTATCTTTTGGTGTCGGGCCGGATTGGAGGGTGATGAGGTTAACTCCGGAATCAATCGGACCAAACTGTGTAAAGTCCGCTTCCGTTGCGAACAGCTGCGTAAAGAAGTTGTTCGGTTCCGCGCCATCAACTTTCGTATTCTGGTAGTCCCATCCAAACTTCAGGATGTGCGGACCGAACTGCTTCGCGATGTTGGTTCCGACGGAAATATATTTTTGGTAAAAAGAAAATGGATTGTAGCCTGGCCCAAACGAGACTTGGCCAAGATTGCCGAACAGGCCGCCACTGTCATAAGTGTCGAATCGGTTGAACAGATTGTTTGGAATGCCCGAATCCGGATGAGAGGGACTGGTTCGGGATGGATCGGCCCGATACTGAAAATAAGAACTAACGATCCAGGAGTTGGCGCCGCCGAGTGTCCATAGATCATTCAAACCTAGCATTAGCGTACGACCGTCAAGATTTTGTCGCGTATCCGGCAAACTATTTGCCGCCAACAGTGGCAGATAATCCGTCAGATGAGAGTTCGTATAGTTGATCTGCTGGCTGATCCGGTGCTGACCAATGTTCTCGTCGAGTCTGGCTCGGCCTCGCGTGTCGTGAGTTAGTGAGTGCTTGTTAAATGGCGCTTCAAAGTCGACCAGACTTTTCGGGAGAGTAGGGTCGAACACAAAATTTAATTGGCGACTCTCCAGGATTCGTTCGGCCGAGCCGAAGAAAAACACTTTATCTTTCAAAATCGGGCCGCCGGCATACGCTGTCGGATCCCAGCGATTAAGAAATGGCGCTCCGCTCGATGCGCCCGGAATATCACTTGAGTCGAATGCGGAGCTCCGGTAATACGCAGAAAGGCCACCGTGCCAATCATTGGTGCCGCCGCGGGTCACAACGTTAACAACACCGCCTGAGGCGTGACCAAATTCGGCTTTGTACCCGCCCGTCACAACCTGGAACTCCAAAATCGAGTCCTGATTGAATTGCGCAGAAGGCCCCCCGTTAAAATTATCGCGGTTCGGTAGTCCGTCGATCAGATATAGCGTGTTCCCACCGCGTTCTCCGAGAATAGGAGTCGCGTTATCGCCCGCCGGGTCACTTTGCCGATTCAAGGCCACGCCCGGAACGAGTTGCAAAAGGTCCAGGTAGTTCCGACCATTGATGGGCATATCTTCGATTTGTTGTGGAGTGATGGTGGTTCCGGTGGAAGAGATGGTCGGTTCCAAAAGAGGAACGGCCGAACTGACCTCGATCGTCTGGCTCACCGAGCCTATTTGCAAAACAATGTCGTAAACCAAGGTTCGATTGAGTGTGACCTCAACGTCTTTGAAGAGCGCTGTCTGAAATCCATCCTTTGCAGTCTTCACTACGTATATTCCCGGCGGAAGCGCTCCCAGTCGATAACTACCGTCTGCTTCTGTCGAGGTGCTTCGCTCGACCGCAAGTTCGGCGCTTGTCACGCGAACCTCAGCGCCTGCGACGGGCAGTCCTTGCTTGTCGCGAACCGTTCCGGTGATCGTCGAAGTCGTTTGCGCCGATAACCCGGTTGCCACCACGAACATGAACATTAGTAAGCAATAAAAATACAGTTGCCAGGAATAACCGGCCTGGAACTTGCGATTCGTGCATTTCTGGAGAGCTTTCTGAGCGCGCATAAATGCCTCCTATTTCCCACTTTGGAACAAGTACTGCAAAGGCTAGAAGTTCCGGCTTTGGAACTGCAACAGACGTTGCACACCTTTGAGTTGTAATAGTTGCGCGCGAGTCTAGGGCTGTTCCGATGTGTTGTCAACAACGTTCTGGCCCCGAGCTGCTTCGAGAGTAAAATAAGCAACACGTGTTGCGCTATAAATCCAATGCATCGAAAAACTTCATCATGCCTGATGCAACGGAAGGTGAATATTCTTGACAGACTGCAACATGTGTTGTATTTCCGTTGCGCGGCTTTTCGCGCTGCCATCATCCGGTACGTCTCTCAGGGAGCCTTGATGCTGTTGCACTCGGGCCCGGGCTAGCAAGTGCCGAGCTGAGGTCATCAGGAGATATGAAATCACGGACAAACGTACGCTCGGTTCACGCCGCGGGTAGCCGCGCGAACCTAGCAGCACCAGGTGGACACACCGCACTCGAGGCGCGCTTCGCGCGGGCCCGAGGCTCCCTTAGTAAGAGCAGAATTAGATTAATGCGAATGATTCTCGATAATCCAGAGGACACTTTTTTCCTCTCTTCCCGAGAACTGGCCAGGCGGTACAAGGTTGACGCCGCCACCATCGTGCGGAGCATACAGGCCCTGGGCTACGGG
>Ga0070716_100000812_pt1 | contig 13440 bp, 7 predicted proteins | sample LARL112metaG_FD_71395 | JGI IMG/M metagenome (GOLD analysis project Ga0070716, IMG submission 71395) | Corn, switchgrass and miscanthus rhizosphere microbial communities from Kellogg Biological Station, Michigan, USA - LAR L11-2 metaG | ecosystem: Host-associated > Plants > Roots > Rhizosphere ... | reverse complement strand
ACCCCCGCCAGCGCCGGGACCAGCAGCAGATAGGGGGCCAGGTGGTGCCGGCGGACGAACACGCCGGCCCGGACCCGCCAGGGCAGGTCATCCCGGCCTGGCCGCGGCGCGCCGGACACGTTCACCTGCCCAGTGTCGGCATCGGCGGGCGGCGGCGCAGCCGGCTCGCCGGCCGGGCGTCCCCGAGGCCTGGCCCCTGGCCGGCGCAGCCGGCCAGGGGCGGACACCTTCGTCACATCTTTCCCGTATTGAGCACGTTCTGAAGTGCGGTGTTGGCCTTGTTGACGGTCTGGGTGAAGTTCGCGCCCTGCATCAGGGCCTTCATCATGGTCGGGATGATCGCGTCAGTGGTGTCGGCGATCCCCCAGTTCTTGGAGTTCAGCGGCGAGATCTGGGTCACGGTGGCCGCCTTGGCGAACCCGGAGAGCAACGGGTTGCTGCTGTAGGCGCCGCCGGTGAGCTGGGAGGTGTACGGCGGGAAGAACCCCTGCGCGTTGGCGAACGACGTGGAGTTGGGCACGCTGTTCATCACCTTGATGAGGTCCCAGGCGGCTGTGGGGTACTTGGACAGCTTCCAGACCGCGAGGTCGGAGCCGCCCGCGAAGGCCGGCGACTGGCCGCTGCCCTGGCCGGGAATCGGGAACGAGGCCCAGTTCGCGCTGTCCACGGCGTTCTTCGGGAACTCCGCCTTGGCCCACGGGCCGTCGATGTACATGTCCAGCTTGCCGAGCGCGAAGTCCTCGTTCGAGCCACCGGAGGTGGCGCCGGGGGCGCCGAGCTCGGTCTGCCCGATGTAGGTCTTCGGCGACACGTGGTCGGTCAGGTACAGACCGGCGTAGAACTTGATGCCGGCCTCCGACTGCGGGGTGTTCAGCTGCGCGACCCACTTGCCGCCCTGGTCGACCGCGACCTGGCCACCGGCGCCCCAGATGAAGCTGACGATGCCGTTGGTGTAGTTGCTGGGCGCGCCCACGCCCCAGGTGCCGGGGAACTTCTTCATCAGCAGCTTGGCGTCGGCCACGAGCTGCGGCCAGCTCGCGGGGGGCGAGCTGATGCCGGCCTTGGCGAACTGGTCCTTGCGGTACCAGATGCCGCGCACGCCGCCGAACCACGGCACCGCGTAGACGGACGAGCCGACGGTGTCGTTGGCGAGCATGCCCTTGACCATGTCCGAGCTTGGTGACCAGGAGTGGACCTCGGGGGCGATGTTGGCGAGCATCCCGAGCGAGGCCTGGGCGGGCGTGTCGGTGTTGCCAAGCTCGGTGACGTCCGGGCCGTTCTTGCCGCTGCTGAACGCGGTGGTCCAGTCGGTGGCCCGGTTCCCCCACGGGACGAAGACCACCTTGACCTTGGTCTTGGCGTAGGCCGGGTAGGCCTTGTGGAACTGTGTGACGACCCCGCTCATCCAGCTCACCTGCTCGGGCGTGGAGGATCCCATCCGCCATACGGTGAGCTGGGCGGGCACCGCCGAGGATGAGCCGGTAGTGCCGCTGCTGCTGCTGGATCCGCAGGCCGCGGCCAGCCCGGTGAGTGCCGTGGCCACCGAGATGGCGACGGCGGCTCGTCTGAGTCTCACTGCTTGCTCCCTTCGCGTCGCCGTCGGCGCGCGGCCGGCGGGGCCGGGCTTGAACCGGCGCGCGGCGAGGCCCGCGCCGGTCGTGCTGGCGCCGCATGACACCAGCTCAGCACCCCTGGGCCCGGGGGTATGCGTAAACTAACAAGAAAGTTTCCTGTAAGATAGGGCCTCCAGGCAACAGGTTCGTTTCTGTTGCCGGATCGAGACCTACGGTGCACGGCGCGCGGATCGGCCGGGCACCACCCGGAAATGCCTGGCACGAACCGCGGGCCGCACTCTGGACCACGGGGCCGGGCGGGCAGAAGATGGCCTGGCGGGACAGGGGGAACGACTATGGGACGGCCAGGCACTCCGAGCCTGCTTCGGGAGATCAACGACCGCGCAGCGCTGGAACTGCTGCTCGCTGAGGGACCGCTCACCCGGTCACAGGTCGGCGAGGGCACCGGCCTGTCCAAGGTCACCGCGTCGCAGACGCTGACCCGCCTCGAGGAGCGCGGCCTCGTCGCGGTCACCGGGCAGCAGGCCGGCGTCCGCGGGCCCAGCGCCGCCGTGTACGCGGTCGTCCCCTCGACCGCGATCGTGGCCGGCCTCGACGTCGCTCCCGAGGCGGTGACCACCGGCGTGGCCGACGTGACCGGGCAGGTGCTCGCCGAGGTAACCGTGGACCCCAACGGCGCGCGCAACCCGGTCCAGCTGGTCCGCAACGCGGTCGCCGCCGCGTGCCGCGCCGCGCGGATCGAGGCGTCGCAGTTGCGCGCGGTGGTGATCGGCACCGGTGGCATGGTGGACCCGCGCACCGGCGACGTGCGGCTGTCGGTGAACCTGCCCGACTGGCACGAGGGCGTGCTCGGCGCGCTGCGCGGGGACCTGCGCCGCCCGGTGACCATCGAGAACGACGTCAACCTGGCCGCGATGGCCGAGCACGCACAGGGCGCCGCGCGCGGGGTGGACGACTTCGTGCTGGTCTGGATGGGCGTCGGCCTCGGGCTGGCGGCCATACTGGGCGGCCGGCTGCACCGCGGGGCCCGGGGCGCCGCCGGTGAGATCGGCTACCTGCCGGTGCCCGGGGTGCCGCTGCCGGAGGACCTGACCCACCCCGCGGCGGGCGGGTTCCGCTCACTGGCCGACGGGCGCGAGGTCCGCGCCCTCGCCGAGCGTTACGGCTTCGCCGCCCCGGCGAACGGTGCCGCGGTCGCCGCGGCGGTGCGCGCCGCGGCGGCCGGCCAGTCCGCCGGCGAGGAGTTCCTCGCCGATCTGGCCCGCCGGGTGGCGGTCGGCGTGGCAGCGATTTCGGTGACCCTTGACCCGGGGCTCGTGGTGCTCGGCGGCGAGGTGGGCCAGGCGGGCGGCACGGCGCTGGCGGACCGGGTGAGCACCGAGGTCAGCCGGATCTGCCCGGTGAAACCCGACGTGGTGCCCACCGCGGTGCCCGACGCCCCGGTGCTGCGCGGTGCCCTGCTTGCCGCCGTGGACCAGGCACGGGGCGCCCTGCTTGCCTCCGTCGCCGACGGCTGACCCGGCGGCCCCCGCAGCCTGGTGATCGCCGAAACCGGGAGCAACCGGGTGCGGGTCGTGGCGGCGAAGACCCGGGACGTTCTACCGGCGGACGATGACCGCGGGTGACATCTACACGATCGCGGGCACCGGTACGGCGGAGTTCACCGGTGATGGCGGCCCGGCTGCCGCGGCCGGGCTGGCCGGCCCCACGGGCATCGCGGAGGTGGGCGGCACCGGCGGCCTGGCGGTCGCCGACGCGAGCAACAACCGGGTGCGGGAGATCGCGCCTTAGGCGGCGGGCGCGGCGGGGGCGGTGCTGCCGGTGACCGGCAGTCCTGCCCCGGCCGCCCTGCCGTAGTCGTCGTCCACGACGGTGACTTGGTGCCCGGCCGCGGCCAGCAACGAGGCGGCCACGCCGGCCCGGTACCCGCCCTGGCAGTGCACCCAGACAGAGGCCGGGAGCCGACCGGTCCCTACGGCGGCCAGCTCGCCCAGCCGGCCGGGCAGTTCGTGCAGCGGGATGTGCACGGCACCGTCGATGTGGCTGGCCGCCCATTCGAGCGCGCGGCGGACATCCAGGATGGTGATGCCGCCGCGGCGCCGGGCGGCGGCCAGGCCGTGGAACCCGGACACCGGGAACGAGGCCGGATCCTCGCCGCCCAGCCAGTCCGCCGGAGCGCCGATGGCGGCGCAGGCGATCTGGTCCACGCCGATCCTGGCGAGTTCCCGCTGCGCCGCCGCGACCTGGGCCGGGGTGCTGCCGAGCAGGGTCAGCCCGGCCCCGTCGGGCAGCAGCCAGCCCAGGCTCGTGGCGAACGCATCACCGAGCGGGAAGCTGAGCGAACCGGGCACGTGCCCGGCCGCGAACGCGCGGCGGCCCCTCAGGTCCACCACCCAGTCCCCGGCCGCGACCCGCCCCGGCACCTGGCCGGGCAGCACGCGCGGTGGCGGCAGCAGGGCGGGCGCGTCCGCGCCGAGCGTGTTCGCCCGGCCCATCCTCGTGTAGTACGCGGGGAACACATCCAGGCCGGCCAGCACGGACGCGACGTACCGGTCCCCGGCCATGGTCAGCACCGGGTTCGCCCGTGCCTCCTCGGCGATCGTCGAGCCCCGCCCCGGTCCCCCGGCCGTGGGCGCGGCCGCGCAGAAGCTGCCGAAGCCGTGCGTCGGGTACACCGGCGTGTGCCCGGGCAGCAGCACGGCCAGCCGGCACGCCGAGGCGTGCTGGGCCGCGGCGAGCGCGGGTGTGTGCCGTGCGCCGAGCAGGTCGGGGCGCCCGGTCGATCCGTGCAGCAACGAGCCGCCGGTGAAGACGCCAGCCACGTCCCCGGTGCGGGCATCCGTCACGACGTAGGCCAGGTGGCTCCAGGTGTGGCCGGGGGTGGCAATGACCCGCACCCGCATCGCGCCCACTTCGATCACGTCCCCGTCGCCGATCGCCGTTCGGCGCAGCGCCACGTCGTCGGTGCCGTTCACGTGGTAGACGGCGCCGGTCTCCCCGGCGAGCGCCAGGCCGCCGGAGACGTAGTCGTTGTGGATGTGCGTCTCGAACACGTGGGTCACCGCCACGCCGCGATCGGCGGCCGCCACCAGGATCCGGTCGATGTCACGCTGCGGATCCACCACGAGCGCGGCCGCGCCATCGGTCACCAGGTAACTGCGGTCACCCAGCGACGGCGTATCGATCACCACGGTCTCGACCACGGCGGCCTCCTTGTCCCCCGCTCTTAGCTATTTATCCTATCGACATAATAGGTTATCCTGAACCCGTGTACTCCCCCGATCAGCACGAAAGCCGGCGGGCCGTCATCGCGGTCATCGGCGGGGGCGCCAGCGGCACGCTGACCGCTATTCACCTGCTCCGCCTGGCCGCTGCCGGGCGGCCGCCGGTGCGCATCGCGCTGATCGACGCCGGCGGCCGGCACGGGCTCGGCCAGGCGTACTCCACCACGCACCCGGGTCACCTGCTGAACGCCCCGGCCAGCACGATGAGCGCGGTGGCCGGCGACCCGGGCCAGTTGCTGCGCTGGGCCACCGCGAACCGGGTCGCGCACGACGGGTTCCTGCGCCGGTCCGACTACGGGCGCTACCTGCGCGACGCGCTGGCCGAGGCGACGCGGCGCGGCGGGCAGGGCAGCACCGTCACCCCCGTCACCGCGCAGGTCGTCCGGATCAGCGAACGCGCACCGCGGCACCCACTGCGGCTGCACCTCGCTGCCGACGGCCACATCGACGCCGACATCGCCGTGCTGGCCGTCGGCGGCCCCGCGGCCGCCGCGCCGTGCCCGGTGCCCGACAGCCCCCGCTACATCGCCGACCCCTGGGCGCCCGGTGCGCTGCGCCGGGCCGGCGACGGCACGCCGGTCATCGTGCTTGGCACCGGCCTGACCGCGATGGACGTGGCGATCGCGGTGACGGATGCGAACCCGCGCACCGTGGTGCACGCGGTGTCCCGGCACGCACTGCTCCCCCGGGCCCACCGCAGATGCGCGGAGCCGGGCCGGCCGACCTGGCTGCCCGCACTGGCCAGCCCGGGCGGCCCGGTGCGGCTCGGCGAGCTGATGTGGCAGGTCCGCGCCGCGATGGCGGACCGCCCGGAGGCGTGGGAAGAGATCATGGACGCGCTCCGGCCGCACGTGCCCCGGCTGTGGCAGCGGCTGCCCGTGGCCGACCGGCGGGTCTTCCTCCGGCACGTCGCGCGCTACTGGGAGGTGCACCGGCACCGGATGCCGCCGGAGACCGCGCGCCGGGTCAGCGCGCTGCTCGGCACCGGCCGGCTTTCGGTGCACGCGGGGCAGGTCCGCGCGGTCACCGCCGAGCCCGGCGCGCTCCGGGTGCGCATCGAGTACGCGGCCGGGGCCGGCGCCAGGAACGCGGGGACCAGCACCGCACGCGGGGCCGGGGCCGGGAACGGGCACGCGGCGGGGACCTGCGCCGAGCACGAGGCCGGATGGCTGATCAACGCCACCGGCCCGGACGGCGACATCACCCGCACCGGCGACCCACTGCTGCGCGACCTGTTCGACCGTGGGCTGGCCAGGCCGGACCCGCTGCGGCTCGGCCTCGACGCCACCCCGAGCGGCGCGCTGCTCGACGCGGCGGGACGCCCCAGCGGCACCCTGTTCACGCTGGGCCCGCCGCTGCGTGGGCTGTGGTACGAGACCACGGCCATCCCGGAGATCAGGACCCAGGCCGCCGCCCTGGCCCTGCGGCTCACCGCGGCGGCCCCGGTGCCCGCCCGCCCGGGCACCGCCGCCTGACATCCGGCCGCCGTCCCGTGGCCGGGGCCCGCGGCCCGCCGGCTCGGGGCGGCCTAGCCCGGGAGGTCAGCTCTCAGCCACCGGCGCGGGGCAGCAGCCCCGGGCAGCCGGTGAGCCCACGCGGCACCGCGGGCCACGGGCGGGCAGGCAACCCGGGGCGCCTATTACGAATGGGTGACGTTATGCCCAGTTCGTTGCGGTTGCGCCCGGTGAAACGGCAGGTTTACCGCCAGGGTGCCGAGCACCCCCGCTGACTCAACTGGGCGGGCCGAGGGACACATAGCCTGGCGCGGGCCGTCCCCGCCCGCCGCGTGGCCGGGCGCGCGTCGCGGCGCGCCTGGCCACGCCCATGCCCGCAGCTTGACGAGCCAGGCGCACTGTGGTGATGTTGACCCGTCCATCGTCGGCAGTGGAGGAAGTCGGTGCGAGTCCGACGCGGTCCCGCCACTGTGACCGGGGAGCGGCCCTCACGTTAGCCACGACCGCGATGCGGTGGGAAGGCTGAGGGGAGCTTCGATCCGGGAGCCAGGACACTCCGGCCGTCGATCCTTCGCACCTGGGGCGTGGTTACCCCAAGGAAGGCCAGCCATGACGTCCTCACCTGCCCCGCCGGGCGCTCCACCTCCCGCCCCCCACCCGCCTCCCGTTTCCCTCTTCACTGTTCCCGCTTCACTTTCCCCCCTCGCTGCCCCGGGCGCCGGTCCCGCCGCCCGCCGACTGCCGTACCTCCGCTGATGCCGCGCCGGTCCGGGCTCGCCTCCGGGCTGCTGCTCGGGTCCGCCCTCGACGCCCTGCTCGCCGATCCGCGGCGCGGGCACCCTGTCGCCGCGTTCGGCAGCGCCGCGGCCCGCGCCGAGCGCCGGCTCTGGCGGGCGACCCGGGCGCGCGGCGCGCTGTTCACCGTGGCGTGCGCCGGTCCCGCGGCAGCCGCCGGCTGGGCCGGCCAGCGGTGTGCGGGGCGGCGCCCGCTGCCCGGTGCGGCGCTGGCCGCGGCGGCGACCTGGGCGGTACTCGGCGGCGCCAGCCTGGCCGCCGAGGCGGCCGGGGTTTCCCGCGCCCTGGCGGCCGGGGACCTCGAGGACGCGCGCCGCCGGCTCCCCGCGCTGTGCGGCCGCGACCCCGCCGGGCTGCCCGCGGCCGAACTGGCCCGCGCGGCGGTCGAGTCGGTGGCGGAGAACACCTGCGACGCGGTGGTCGCGCCGCTGCTGTGGGGCGCGGTGGCCGGCGTGGGCGGGCTGCTCGGCTACCGGGCGGTGAACACGCTCGACGCGATGGTCGGTCACCACAACATGCGTTACGAGAGGTTCGGCTGGGCCACCGCCCGGCTCGATGACGTGGCAAACCTGGTGCCCGCCCGGCTGACCGCGATCCTGGCCGCGGCCCTGGCCCCCGCGGTCGGCGGGAGCGGGCGCGCCGCCCTGCGCACCCTCCGCCGCGACGGGGCCGCGCATCCCAGCCCGAACGCGGGCCGCTGCGAGGCAGCGTTCGCCGGGGCGCTGGGGGTCAGCCTCGGCGGCACCAACGTCTACCAGGGCCGGGCCGAACAGCGCGGCACCCTCGGCGATGGTCCCCCGCCCGGCCCCGCCGACCTCGATCGCGCCATCCGCCTGTCCCGCCTGATCACCGCCGCCACAGCAGTCCTGGCCGCGGCGACCGCCTACCTGCTCAGCGCACGCGGGTCCCGTTTGACCCGGCGGACCCGTCCCGGAGCGAGCGCCCCCGCCATCTCCCCCGCGCGCCTCCGCACCCTAACCCCCGCCCACGAAAGAACCCGGCGGCGAGGGCGGCATGAGGGGGATCCTGGCCGCCGGGAGGGCGGCATGAGAGGGAACCTGGCCGCCGGGACGGGAGCGGGACGCCCGGGACGGCCGGCTCGGCCGGGAGCGAGCGCCCCGGCCATCTCCCCTGCACGCATTTGTCGCCGTGTCACAGCGAGGCGGCCATGAAGGGGATCCTGGTCGCGGGGACGGCTTCGGAGGCGGGGAAGAGCGCGGTCACCGCGGGGATCTGCCGGTGGCTGGCCAGGCGCGGCGTCAAGGTGGCGCCGTTCAAGGCGCAGAACATGTCGCTGAACTCCGTGGTCACCAGGGACGGCGCGGAGATCGGCCGGGCCCAGGCGATGCAGGCCGCCGCGGCCGGCATCGAGCCCGAGGCGGCGCTGAACCCGGTGCTGCTCAAGCCCGGCGGCAACGGCACCAGCCAGGTCATGGTGCTCGGCAAGCCGGTCGCCGAGGCCGACGCCATGTCCTACCCCGCGCTGAAGCCACGCCTGGCGGACACCGTGCTGGCCTGCCTGACCGGGCTGGCCGGCCGGTTCGACGTGGTCGTCTGCGAGGGCGCGGGCAGCCCGGCCGAGATCAACCTGCGCGAGCACGACCTCGCCAACATGGGCCTGGCCCGGGCGGCGGGCCTGCCGGTGATCGTGGTGGCCGACATCGACCGGGGCGGGGCGCTGGCCGCCCTGTACGGCACGCTTGCCCTGCTCAGCCGGGACGATCAGGCGCTGGTCGCCGGGTTCGTGGTGAACAAGTTCCGCGGCGACGCACGGCTGCTGCAACCCGGGCTTGACCAGCTCCGCGAACTGACCGGCCGGCCGGTGCTCGGCGTACTGCCGTGGACTCCCGGGCTATGGCTGGACGCGGAGGACTCGCTCAGCCTGGGCTCAGGGCCCGAGGCCAGCCTGCCCACCGGCCGGGCCGGCAGCGTGCTCCGGGTGGCGGTGGTCCGGCTGCCCCGGATCAGTAACTTCACCGACATCGACCCGCTGATGGCCGAGCCTTGTGTGGCCGTCCGGTTCGTCACCTCGCCCGCCGAAATCGCCGACGCCGACCTGGTGGTCCTGCCCGGCAGCCGGGCCACCGTGGCCGACCTGGCCTGGCTGCGCGAGCGTGGGCTGGCCGGGGCGGTAGCCACCCGGGCCGCGCGGCGCGGGCCGGTACTCGGCATCTGCGGCGGATACCAGATGCTCGCCCGGGAGATCCGCGATGACGTGGAGAGCGGCGCGGGCCTGGTCCCTGGGCTTGGCCTGCTGCCCGCCACGGTCAGCTTCGGCGCTGCGAAGGTGCTCCGGCTGCGCAAGGAAACCTGGAACGGAGAGCAGATCACCGGGTACGAGATCCACCACGGCGTGGTCACCACGGCCGGCGGCACGCCGTTCCCCGGCGGGTGCAGCGCCGGGGCGGTGCACGGCACCACGTGGCACGGGATCTTCGAGAGCGACGGGTTCCGGCGGGCGCTGCTGCGCCGGGCCGCCGCCACGGCCGGGCGAGCGTTCGAGCCCGGCGACGCCACGTTCGCCAGTCTCCGGGAGCGGAAGCTGGACACGCTGGCCGACCTCATCGACGCCCACATGGACACGAACGCCCTGCAAGACCTGATCGACCACGGTGCACCCACCGACCTGCCGTTCATTCCCCCAGGAGCCCCATGATTACCCCCACGCCGCAGCCGCCGGGCCGAGCACCGCAACGCTCCGCGTCGCGGCTTCCCGGTGACGAGACTCTGCTCGCCCGGGGGCAGGCCCTCGGACCCCCGGTGCCTCCCGCGCCGCAATATGGCGCGCCTCCGGCACGACCAAGCGAAGCGCCCGCGAGGGAGGCAGACGTGGCGCTGCGCACCGAACCGGTGGCCGTTCTGATTTCCGCGTCGGACACTGACCTGCTGGCGGCGCGGGCCAGCGGGGCGCCGTGGCGCCTGGCCAACCCCGCGCGGACCGCGCCGGACCAGGTGGCGGGGCTGGTGGCCGGAGCGTATTGCGTGATCGTGCGGTTGCTGGGCGGGCGCAGAAGCTGGCCAGAGGGCCTCGCCGCCGTCCTCGCCCAGGGCCTGCCCACGGTGGTGCTCAGCGGTGAGGCGGCACCGGACGCCGACCTGATGGCGGCGTCCACCGTCCCGGCCGGGGTGGCCGCGCAGGCGCTCGGCTACCTCCGCGAGGGCGGGCCTGGCAACCTGGCCGAACTCGCCGCGTTTCTGTCCGACACGCTGCTGCTTACTGGGCACGGGTTCGCGCCGCCGGAGCCGCTGCCCGCCCAGGGCGTGCACGGGGACCGCGCCATCGTGCCGGGCCGGCCGGCGGTGGGCATCGTGTTCTACCGGGCGCACGCGGTGTCGGGGAACACCGCGTTCGTGGACGCGCTCGCCGACGCGGTGGAGGCGCGCGGCGGGAACGCCAGGTGCGTGTACTGCTCGTCGCTGCGCGCGGCCGGGCCCGAGGTCTACGAACTGCTGGCCGGGGCCGACGCGCTGATCGTGACCGTGCTCGCGGCCGGCGGGACGGTGGCCGGGGAGGCGAGCGCGGGCGGGGACTCTGACGCCTGGGACGTGGCCGCGCTCGCCGCGCTGGACGTGCCGGTGCTGCAGGCGCTGTGCCTGACCTCGCCGCGTGCGGCGTGGGCGGCCTCGTCCGCGGCGCTCACCCCGATGGACGCCGCGATGCAGGTAGCGGTGCCCGAGTTCGACGGGCGATTGATAACAGTGCCGTTCTCGTTCAAGGAGGCCGGCGAGGACGGGGTGCCGGAATACACGGCCGACCCGGAGCGGGCGGCGCGGGTGGCCGGGATCGCGCTGGCGCACGCAAGGCTGCGGCACACCCCGCCCGCGCGGCGGCGGGTGGCGATCATGCTGTCGTCCTACCCGACCAAGCACGCCCGGGTGGGGAACGCGGTCGGGCTGGACACCCCAGCCTCGGCCGTGGTGCTGCTGCGCGCGCTGCGCGAGGCGGGCTACGACACCGGCGAGCAGTTCCCCGAGGACGGCGACACGCTGATCCACGCGCTGATCGCGGCGGGCGGGCATGACGTCGAGTGGCTGACCGAGGAGCAACTGGTCGCGGCGCCGATGCGGGTGCCCGCGGCCGGGTACGACGCGTGGTTCGCCGCGCTGCCCGGGCCGCTGCGTGAGGCGGTGCGCCGGCACTGGGGCGACCCGCCCGGCGAGCTGTATGTGGACTCCGGCGAGATCGTGCTGGCCGGGCTGCGGTTCGGCAACGTGGTGCTGATGATCCAGCCGCCGCGCGGGTTCGGGGAGAACCCGGTGGCCATCTACCACGACCCGGACCTGCCGCCGTCACACCACTACCTCGCGGCCTACCGCTGGCTGGCGGAGGAGTTCGGCGCGCACGCGGTCGTGCACCTGGGCAAGCACGGCACCTGCGAATGGCTGCCGGGCAAGGGCCTGGGCCTGTCCGCGGAGTGCGCGCCCGACGCGGTGCTCGGCGACCTGCCGCTGATCTACCCGTTCATCGTGAACGACCCCGGCGAGGGCACGCAGGCCAAGCGGCGCAGCCACGCGACCATCATCGACCACATGATCCCGCCGATGGCCCGCGCCGACAGCTACGGCGATCTGGCCAAGCTGGAGCAGTTGCTGGATGAGTACGCCACGGTCAGCGCGCTGGACCCGGCCAAACTCCCGGTCCTGCGGGCCCAGGTGTGGGAGCTGATCTCCGCCGCGCAACTGCACCACGACCTGCACGTGGACGCCGCGCCCGCGGCCGAGGAGTTCGACAACTTCGTGCTGCACGTGGACGGGTACCTCTGCGAGATCAAGGACGCGGTCATCCGCGACGGCCTGCACGTGCTGGGCAGCGCGCCGGCCGGCGAGCAGCGGGCCGCGACGGTGCTGGCGGTGCTGCGGGCCACGCAGGTCTGGGGCGGGCGCAGCGCGCTGCCGGGCCTGCGCGCCGCGCTGGCCTCACATTTCGGGCTGAACGAACGAGCGTTGCTGGCCGACCCCGGGCAGCCGGCCGACGTCCGGGGTGATCTGCCCGGCCTTGCTGGCCTGGGGGGGCGAACCCCCTGGAATCCCCCGATGGCCCCCGGCCTTGCCGGGCGGCGGGCGACCGGGGCGGATGTGATCGATGCGCTGGAGGGGCTCGCGGGCCGACTGGTCGCGGGCCTGGATGACGCGGGCTGGCAGCCGGAGAAGGCCCAGGCCGTGGCCGCGGGGATACTCGGCGAGGCGCCGCCGTCCGTGGTGGCCGTGCTGGAGTTCGCGGCGCGCGAGGTGGTGCCGCGGCTGGAGCGGACTCCCGACGAGGTGGCCAACCTGCTCCGCGCGCTGGAGGGCAGGTACGTCCCGGCCGGGCCGTCCGGCTCACCGACCCGTGGCCTGGTGAACGTGCTGCCGACCGGGCGGAACTTCTACTCGGTGGACCCGAAGGCGATACCGTCCCGCAACGCGTGGGACGTGGGCGCCGCGCTCGCCGAGTCGCTGGTGGCGCGGCACCTGGCCGACACCGGGTCGTACCCGGTGTCGGTGGGGCTGACCGTGTGGGGCACCTCGGCGATGCGCACCCAGGGCGACGACATCGCCGAGGTGCTGGCGCTGATCGGGTGCCGGCCGGTGTGGGACGACGCGTCCCGGCGGGTCACCGGGTTCGAGGTAACGCCGCTGGCCGAGCTTGGCCGGCCCAGGATCGACGTGACCGTGCGCATCTCCGGGTTCTTCCGCGACGCGTTCCCGCACGTGATCGCGCTGCTCGACGACGCGGTCGCGGCCGTGGCCGGCCTGGACGAGCCCGCCGACGCCAACTACCTGCGAGCGCACGCGGACGCCGACACCGCCGCGCACGGAGACCGGCGCCGGGCGACCACCCGGATCTTCGGGTCCAAGCCCGGGGCCTACGGGGCCGGGCTGCTGCCGCTGATCGACGCGCGGAACTGGCGCACCGACGCCGACCTGGCCGAGGTCTATGCGGTGTGGGGCGGGTACGCCTACGGCCGCGGCCTGGACGGCCGGGAGGCGCGCGCGGACATGGAGTCGGCGTTCCGGCGGATCTCGGTCGCGGCGAAGAACACCGACACCCGCGAGCACGACATCGCCGACGCCGACGACTACTTCCAGTTCCACGGCGGCATGGTGGCGATGGTGCGGCACCTGACCGGTTCCTCCCCCGCCGCGTATATAGGTGACTCAGCCCTGCCTGACCTGGTGCGCACCCGGACCCTGGCCGAGGAGACCAAGCGGGTGTTCCGTGCGCGCGTGGTCAACCCGCGGTGGCTGGCCGCGATGGCCAGGCACGGGTACAAGGGCGCGTTCGAGATGGCCGCTACCGTGGACTACCTGTTCGGCTACGACGCGACCGCCGGCGTGGTGGACGACTGGATG
>Ga0070716_100000810_pt1 | contig 13461 bp, 10 predicted proteins | sample LARL112metaG_FD_71395 | JGI IMG/M metagenome (GOLD analysis project Ga0070716, IMG submission 71395) | Corn, switchgrass and miscanthus rhizosphere microbial communities from Kellogg Biological Station, Michigan, USA - LAR L11-2 metaG | ecosystem: Host-associated > Plants > Roots > Rhizosphere... | reverse complement strand
GGCGACGGTGGGCGAGCACCGTCGGTGGCAAAGGGGGAGGGATGGGCAGGCTCGAAGCGCCTGTTGGCGCAACCCGAACCGTTCGGTCGCCGCGGATCAGCATCGTGATCCCGGCGCTGAACGAGGCCGAGAACCTGCCGCACGTGCTGGCGGAATTGCCGGCCGACACGTACGAGCTCGTTCTCGTAGACGGGCACTCGACCGACGGAACGTCGACCGTCGCCCGTACGCACTATCCGGAGGTCAAGATCGTCGGCCAGCCGGGCCGCGGCAAGGGTGACGCGCTGCGGGCTGGGTTCGCCGCCTGCACCGGCGACGTGATCGTGATGATGGACGCGGACGGCTCGACCGACGGCGCCGAGATCCAGCGCTTCGTCGCCGCACTGCGCGAGGGCGCGGACTACGCAAAGGGGTCGAGGTTCATGCCGGGCGGCGGAAGCGAGGACATCACGTTCCTACGGAGCGCCGGGAACCGGCTGCTCTGCTGGCTGGTCAACCGGCTATACAAGACCTCGTACACCGACCTCTGCTACGGGTACAACGCCTTCTGGCGTTCCTCGCTGCCGGCGATCATGCCCGACTGCCGGGGATTCGAGGTCGAGACTCTGCTGAACGTGCGGGCCGCGAAGGCGGGGCTGCACGTTGTCGAGGTGCCGAGCGTCGAGCGCCCGCGGATCCACGGCGAGTCGAATCTGCGACCACTGCGCGACGGGTGGCGCGTGCTGCGCACGATCCTGCGTGAGTGGGAATATCGACCACGCTCGGCGCGCATCGAGCCGGCACCGGTAGTCGAGATGGTCGGTGCGGAGGTGGAGATCGTCCGCGCGGACGGGTACCGCGGCGCATGACGGACGATCGCCGCAGAACACGGACCGCGCTAGCCCCCGTCGTCGCGTCGCCCGGCCAGGCCGGCGACCACACGGTCGGGGATGAGGCTGCCGACTCGCCGGGGTCGCGCGAGACGCGCGCCTCGCAGGGCGCCCAGCCTTGGCCCATCACGCTGATCGTGGCCGATGCCCGGCCCATGTACCGGCTCGGCCTTCGCGCGCTGCTGCGCGACCACGCAGACTTCGAGATCCACGAGGCGGCGGACCTCGCCACGCTTGTCGCACTGGCCTCGCGGGCCCAGCCGCCTGCGACCGCACTCATCGACCTCGACCTGCCTCCCGCAGGCGGCGCTGCGGCCGTCACGAGCATTCGCGAATCCTCGGCCGCCCCGGTCGTCTGGTGCAGCGACTCGAGACTGACGCCGGACGTCGTCTACGAGCTCGTTCGCGGCGGCGCAGTAGGGATCCTGCGCAAGGAGATCCCGTCGAACGGCGTCGTCCGCGCGCTCCGGGCGGCCGCGAACGGGGAGGCGCCGCTCCCGCGCGATCTCGTCACCGGACTGCTGATGCGGATCCACTCGCTCAACGTCCCACTGGCAACCCCACCCCCGATCTCGACGCTCTCAGGCCGTGAGCGCGAGGTGCTCTCGCTCGTGGCCGAGGGCCACAGCAACAAGACGATCGCGCGGAAGCTCTACATCTCGGAGTTCACCGCCAAGCGGCACGTACAGAACGTGCTCAACAAGCTCGCGCTCCACAGCCGGCAGGACGCCGCCACGCGCTTCCGCGAGGAGGTGGAGGCGGGCCTGACCCACGCTCTGCCGTTCGTGCCGGAGCAGTCGTGACCGGTGCGGCGGCGGGGGTCGAGGCTACCCCGCAGCCCGCCACCACAGACGGTCTGCCCGTCTCAGCGCTCACCGTCTCCGTGGTCATCTGCACCTGGACCGGTGCTCGCTGGCGTGAGCTGCGCGAGGCGGTGGAGAGCGTGGGCCGCCAGTCGCACCAGCCGCTGGAGACGATCGTGGTGGTCGATCACGACCCCGCGGTCCTTGTGCGGGCGCGGGCCGAGCTGACGGATGTCGTCGTCTCCCCGAACGTCGAGGAGCGCGGCCTCTCGGGTGCGCGGAACAGCGGGCTGGCATTGGCGCAGGGCAATGTCGTGGCCTTCCTCGACGACGATGCGATCGCGGCGCCCGACTGGCTTCGGCTGCTCACGCGTGAGTACGAAGATGAGCATGTGCTCGGGGTCGGCGGCTCGATCGTGCCGGTCTGGGAGGAGCGGCCTCGCTGGTTCCCCGCCGAGTTCGGCTGGGTCGTCGGTTGCACATACCGGGGGCTGCCGCGGGAGCGTGCAGCCGTCCGGAACCTGATCGGGGCGAGCATGTCGTTCCGCCGGGAGCTGTTTTCCGAGTTCGGTGGCTTCCGCCACGGCATCGGCCGCGTCGGCACGCGCCCGGTCGGGTGCGAGGAGACGGAGTTCTGTCTCAGGGTCGGACGGGCTCGGCCGACTGGTCGCTTCGTTTATCAGCCGCTCGCGCTAGTGCATCACCGGGTCCCCGCGCGCCGCGCGCGCTGGGGCTACTTCCTTGCCCGTTGCTACGGAGAAGGACTCTCGAAGGCGCTGATCGTGCGGGCCGCAGGGGTCCGTCGCGGCCTCGCAGCCGAGAGCTCCTACACCGCCCGCGCCCTAACGAGCGGGTTCTGCTCGTCGGTGCTCGCGGGGCTCACCTTTCGCGACCGCTGGGGATTCCCGCGCGCAGCGGCGATCGGCGCCGGGCTCGCGGCCGCGGGTGCCGGGTTCTGCAGCGGCCAGCTCCGGCGGTCTACGGGATCCACGGCGTGAACGACGTCTCGGTGGTCGTCCCGGCGCGGAACGCGGAGGCGATGCTCGACGAGTGCCTCGCCTCGATCGAGGCGCAGCAGCCGCGCGAGATCATCGTCGTCGACGGGAACTCGACCGATGGCACGCTCGCGATCGCGCGCCGGCACGGCGCGACCATCCTCTCCGACGGCGGCCGAGGCTTGCCTGCAGCACGCATGCTGGGCGGCCAGGCCGCCTCCGGCCGTTTCGTCGCGCTCGTCGACGCGGACGTCGTGCTGCGGCCGGGCTCGCTCGTGGACCTGCGCGACGAACTGGTCGCGGGCGGGTACGACGCGATCCAGGCCGGGCTCGAGAGCGTCTCCGGGCCGGGCTACTGGGGACAGGCGCTCGCACAGCATCACCGCTCGGGTCGAAGCAAGCGCTGGTTCGGCCTCGTGGCGACCGTGCTCGAGCGCGAGACACTGCTCTCCTTCGGGTTCGACCCGCGCTTCTCGTCGGGGGAGGACATCGAACTGCGCTGGCGCCTGCGCAGCGCAGGCGCGAAGGCCGTCGTCTCGGAGACGACCGTGGTGGAGCACCGCTTCGGCGACACCTTTCCCATCGCGAAGGGACAGTGGCTCGCTGACGGCGAGGGCCTCGGGCGGATGATCCGGAAGCACCGCCTCCGCGGTCTGCCGCTCCTTGCGCTGCCGCTCGCCGCGGGGCTGCGAGGTCTCGGCCTCAGCGCGCTCCGGCGCGAGCCCCGCTGGATCCCCTACTACGTCTGCTTCACGCTCTTCAACTACGCCGGCATGGCGCGACGGCTGGCGACCGGCTGACGTGGCGTCGCAACTCGCGGTAGAAGCGCAGAGAGCCGGCGAGAGACGGCCGCTGAGCGTCACCTGGAACGCGCTCGCCGTGATGGCCGGCAAGACGCTGACGATGGGCTTCGGCTTCCTCTTCTGGCTGGTCGCGGCCCATCAGTTCTCACGTCCCCAGGTTGGAGTCGCGGCGGCGGCCGTCGCGGCGATGATGCTCTGCACGCAGCTCGCGATCGGCGGGGTCGGCTCGGCCGTGATCACGTGTTACCACGAGTTCCGCGACCGGCCGGCGACGCTCCTCGACACCTCCATAACCGTCGTCATCGGCTCCTCCGTCTTCGCGGCAGGGGTCTTCTTCGTCGTCGCCGCCTTCGGCCTGCAGCATCTCGACGTCGTCGCCTCGGATCCAATGTATGTGGGCGCATTCGTCGCGGCGACCGTGTTCGGGACGCTGGCGATCCTGCTCGACCAGCTCTCGATCGCGCTCGGTCGCGGCGACCAGGTGCTCGTGCGCGGCGTCGTCTTCGGCGGAACAATCGTGGTCGGCATCGGCGTGCTTCCGGAACTCCTTCCGCACGCGGGCTCGGCGGCGATCTTCGCACCGTGGGCGGTGGCCGGCGCTGTGAACGTCGGCGTCGGCGTCGTCCAGCTCCGCCGCATGCTGCCGGGCTACCGCTTCCACCCACGAGTCGAGCGCGCGACTCGCCGGCTGCTCGTGCGGCACGGGATGCCGAACTATTCGCTTACCCTCGCCGAGCGGGCGCCCGGCCTCATTCTTCCGATCGTCGTCACGCAGGTGCTCACGCCGGCGGACAACTCCACCTGGTACGCGGTCTGGATGATGGCGTGGGTCGTCTACACGCTGCCAATCTCGGCCGGCCTGACCCTGTTCGCCGAGGGGTCGAACCGCCCCGCGCAACTAGCCGAGGCGACGCGCGCGGCCGTTCGAGTCGCCCTACTGGTCGGGCTCGTCGCGTCGCTCTTCCTCGGTGCGCTCTCACACTTCGTTCTCTCGCTGCTCGGATCCGCCTATGGCGCGACGGGTGCGACCCCGCTGCGGATCCTCCTGCTCGCGTTCGTGCCGATCACCTTCGTGCAGGCGTACTTCGCGGGCAGCCGTGCGCGCCGGCGGCTCGGGGAGGCGGTCGCAACCGGCTGGGTCTCCGCCGCCGCCTCGATCGCCGCCGCTGCGGCGGGGGCAGTGGTCAACGGCCTCGAGGGCATGGCATACGGCTGGCTCGCCGTACAGACGGCGACCGGGGTCTGGGCGGTCGCCCGCACCGGAACGTTCTGGCGGCACCCGCGCGATGGGATGCGGGACCTCTTCGAGCCGATCGCCGAAGGGGCGGCATTTGTCGCGGTGCGTGGGAGCGCCGCCGTCCGCGCGGCAGCAACGGCAGTCGGTCCCGCCAACGGCGTTGCAATCGGGGGCGCGGCCGGCGCGCTTCTGCTGTGGACGTTCTCCCTGCGGCACGTCGTTCTCGAGCGGATGAGCGGCCTCGGCCTCGTCTCCGTGCTTCATGTTTCCTTCTACGTCGCGGTCGCGGTCCTGACGGTGACCTTCGCTGTGGCGTTACTGCGCCAGCAGGTGTCGGACCGGGTGCTCCTCGGGCTCGTGGTCGTGCTGATCCTGATGCTCTTCGGGCTGACGCCGCTACTCGAGGCCGTCCCACGCTACGCCGTCGCCTGGAGGCATGTCGGGATTGCACAGGCGATCCTCGACCTAGGCCACATCAACCCGCACATCGACGCGTACTTCAACTGGCCCGGTTTCTTCGCGCTCGTGGCGGTGCTTGCGAAAGTGTCCGGGTTTCACAACGCCCTGCCGCTCACGGCCTGGTCGCCGGTCTACTTCAACCTCGCGTATCTGGCACCGCTGCTCGTGATCGCGCGCTCGCTGACCACCAGCAGACGACTGATCTGGCTGAGCATCTGGTTCTTCTACCTCGGCAACTGGATCGGACAGGACTACTTCTCGCCGCAGGGGTCCTCGTACTTCCTCTACCTCGTGATCGTGGCCATCCTCCTGCACTACTTCGTGCAGCAGCCTCCGGACCCGACCATGAGGAGGCCGTTCCTCCTCCGCGCGCTTGGGAAGGTACGCGACCCGGAACCTGTGACGCCCGCCCATCCCGCGCCGCGGAGGTGGGCGCTCCTCGTGTGCATCGTGTTCCTCTTTGCGGCGACGGTGCCGACGCACCAGCTCACGCCGATCGCGGTTCTCTTCGCCGCGACTGCAGTCGTGATCGTCGAGGCGCGGTCGCTGTTGTGGCTTCCGCCGCTGATGCTGACCCTGATCGGCGGCTGGTATGCAACCGGAGCGCAGACGTACCTCAACGGCCACCTCTCCAAGATGCTCAGTCAGGCGGGCCAAATCGAGGCCGTCTTCGCGCAGAACGTGGCGAACCGCGTGGGCGGCGACCCAGGCCACCGGATCGTGGCCGACCTGACGATCCTCGCCGGGGCCACGATGTGGGGCCTCGCCTTCGTCGGCGCCTCGCGCCTCCTGCGGCGCGACAGCCGCTACCGAATCCCAGTTGCGCTCGCGCTTGCGCCGTTGCCGCTCCTGCCGATGCAGACGTACGGCGGCGAGATGCTGCTCCGGGTCGAGCTCTTCGCGCTGCCGTTCACTGCCTTCTTGGCGGCGGGCGCCCTCGTCGGCGACGACGACGTGATCCGGCTTCGCGCCGGCCGGTCTGTGGTGGTGAGCGGCGTTCTGCTCGTCTGCGCCGGTCTCTTCCTCTTCGCGCGTTATGGCAACGAGCGGATCGACTACTTCACGAAGGCTGAGACCACGGCGACCGCGCATCTCTACGCACTCGCGAAGCCGGGGTCGGTTCTCGTCTCCGGCACCGGCAATCTGCCATGGAAGTACACGCAGTACCAGGATCACCGCTACCGACTTGTGATCGACATGCCCCATTGGTCGGCTACCGCTCCGGTGACCGCAGACCCGGGGCCTCTCCTTCAGGACGTGCGCGACGCTATGCACTCGAGCAGTCGCCGCTCGTACCTGATCATCGCGCGCAGCGAGGAGGACGAGGTCGACCAGCTCGGCTATGGGCAGCCGGGCTCACTGGCTCGCTTCGCGGACGCGGTGGCGGCGTCGCCCCGCTTCGAGGTCGTCTACAGGAACCCCGACGCCACGATCTTCACACTCTCCTCGACCGGGAGCGGCCCTTCCCAGAGCGGTCACAGCGTCCGGCCTCCGGCCGGCGCGATAAGAGAGCGTTTCGCGAGCGAGCCGACGAACCCGACGACGAGGAGCCACCTGCGATGACGGTGGCCAGCGTCGCCGTCGAATTCAGGACGCGCCGCACGGGCCTCCGCCAGGCCGTGGTCTCGGGCTGGGCAGTGCTCGCCTGCGTCCTCGTCGCTGCCGATGCCCCAGCCGGTATCCGCGCGCCGATCATGATCGCCTTTTTCTGCTTCGTTCCCGGCACCGCGCTGGTCGGTCTGCTCAAGCCGGATTCGTTCGCGCTGGAACTCGCGCTGGCGATCGCGCTCAGCGTCGCGATCTCCGGGTTTACGGCCGGCGTTCTCGTGTACGCGCACCTATGGTCGCCGACGGCGGTGGTCGTGATCGTCGCTGCCATCAGCATCGCCGCGGCCCTGCGCGACTTCGCGCTCGGCCCGCGGGTACGCCACACGGCACCGCGGATCCTCCGGCAGCAGCGGGCACTCCTCGACGGCGCGTGGAACGGCGCCAGGGCCGCCTTCCCTGCCCCCGGCACCGCGGTCGCCAAGCTCCCGCGTCGCGCTGCCGCGGGCCAGTCGACCGGAAGTGCGGCGGCTCGCGAACCAGCGGCCCGGCCACTGGGGCGCATCGCCTCGGTGTACCCAACCCCCGCGACCACGCATCGTCCCCCTCCCGAGCCGATCGCACCCTCGTCGCCGGCCGCGCCGTCGCTGCAACGCTTCCTCCTCGACGAGCTCCGGCGGCGCACGATCTCCGAGGGCAACGGCCGACGCCGGACTCCCCGCTCGCTCGCCCACCTCGAGCCGCACGAACTCGCCGACCTGCTCTCGTGGTCTTCTCTGCAGCGTTTCGTTGCGCAACGCGCGATCCAGGAGGTCAAGCCCGAGCTCTGGTTCGTCGACGACCTCGAGCAAGTGCTCCGGCGGCAGGGGCTCTCCTCGCGCCGCGGGCAGCCCGGGCCGCGGCCCCCGGCCCCGCGCGGCGCCTGGATCACAGGGCTGTCGACACGCAACAGCGTCCCCATCGCCTGGCGCGTGCTCGAGGAGGACCCGGAGTCGAAGGAGTGGCGGACTCGCCTCGCGCTCGAGATGATCGACTCGCTCCCCGAGCCGGGTCTCGGGGAAGCCGTCGTCGCGGCCGGCACCGCCTTCGGCTCGCTATCCGGCTTCCGGCGTGGGCTCGAGGCGCGCGGCCTGCCGTACCTGCTCCGAGTCGACCCGGTCACGGCGGCCCGCGAGCTCGCTCCCGACAAACCGAAGCGCTCCGCCGCCGAAGCGCGGGAAGTCGTGCACGGGCGGATCGCGGGCGGCGCCGGCGTCACGGTCCGTGCGCAGTCGAACGGCGCACGTGCTGAGCCACAGCTCGTGGTGATGCTGGGCATCGAGCATCTACTGATCTGCGAGATCGACGCAGACGGCGAAGCGAGCCTCTTCTGGCTCTCAAACCTTCCGACGGTGACCTCTCCGCAACGGCTCGCCTCTCTCGTACGGCTTGCCAACCGGAGCCGCATCGAGCGCGCCAGCCGCGACCTCCTTCTCGATGCGCTCAAGGTCCACGGCGGGGACGGCGCAGCGTTGGACCGCGATCTTGCGCGCCTCGCGCTCGCGCAAGGCCTCCGTACACTCGACCTCTCCACGGGCCAGGCAAAAGACGAGGTCGACGCGTGAGAGCAATCGTTCTCTCGGACCTTCACCTTGGCGCCCCCGGCACCGCGACAGACGACGCGTTCATCTCGTTCGTGGAGTGGCTCACCGAGGGTGCGCGCCGTGACGCGACGCCGACGCGGCTCGTCCTGCTCGGCGATCTCCTCGACCTGCTGCACGCGCCTATCGGTGCGCGTGACCCGCTTGCCGCCCTCGACGCCGTCGCTGCGCGGCACCGGTCGGCGCTGGCCGCCCTGGGAGCCGCCGCCGCAAATGACGTCGTGGTCGACATCGTCCCCGGGAACCACGACAGCGAACTCGTCCAACCCGACCTGCAAGAGCACCTGCGCGACCTCGTCGCCGACGCCGCGGGCACGAGCACCGCGCGCCTGCGGTCGAACTTCCGCGTTCGGCCCTGGTTTCTGCTCGTCCCGGGGCTCCTTTATGCCGAACACGGCAGCCAGTACCACGCCCTGAACGCCGTGGCGGACCCGTTGGCTCCGTTCGGACGTTGGAGCGGCCGCCTACCGCTGGGGGGTGCGATTGACGGTTTCTTGTCCGAGACGGAGCATCGCGCGCGAGCACGCGCGCTGCCGCGCGTCTTGCCCGCCGCGCTGCGTGCGCTCGCCCAGCGCGGGAGGACAGACCCGTCGACCGCCGCGGCGCTCCATGCGTGCGCACGAGAGGTCGGGCTGAGCGCCGAGGCGTCCGCCGCCCTACGGCGCCTCGCCGACGACACGTGGGCCGCGCTACTGCAGAACGCGCGCGCCGCTGTGCTCGGGCGTACCGGGTACGTCGAGTCGCGGCAGCAGCAGGCCGTCGCCGCCATCCACGAGATCCTGGCGCGGGAGGGGAAGCGTGTTCCGGTCTACGTCTTCGGGCACACGCACCGCGCCGGACACCGCGCGATCGACGCGAACGGCACGCGGCTGTTCTGGTTCAACACCGGCGCTTGGGCGAACGGTGGCCGTGGCTTTCTCGAGGTGAGTGGCGGGGCCGACGGCGTCGTCGCCCGTCTTTGCGAGTGGGATCCTGTCGCGCGGTCCGGCGTCCCTCAGGACCGCGCGGAGCCGACCCGTGTGCGTAGCTCCGGAAGCATGTCGATCGACCCGGTGGCGAGCCCGTGATCGTGAGCCCAGGCACCCGCTGCGGTGCGATTGGTCACGCCGAGCTTCCCGTAGATGTGGGAGAGATGGAGCTTGACCGTCGCCTGGCTGACCCAGAGCATCCGGGCCACCTCGGCGTTCGAGCGGCCTCCGGCGACGAGGCCGAGGATCTCGAGCTCGCGCTCCGTCAGCGCCTGTTCTGGGCGGCGCTCACCAAGCCGGCGGCGGGGCGGCGGGGCGAACAGGTAGATCGTCCGTTCGAACGCCAGACGGATCGCGCAGCGCACGTCCTCCTCCGACAGCGTCTTGAGGATGTAAGCGGCAGCCCCCGCCTCGAGCACTCGTCGGATCCGGATGGGGTCGCGGCGGCTCGAGCAGACGAGAACGATGGTCTCCTTTGCGGCAGCTCGCGCAGTGCGGACGTACTCGGCCTCCTCCGAGCCATCGGCGTACTCCAGCGCGAGCATGAAGAGAGCCGGGCGCTCGTCTACGAGGACATCGAGCGCCGCCCCCGGATCGTCGAGCTTCGCCGCCACCTGGATGCTGAGTTCACCCAGGACGCGTTCGAGCGCGTCGAGCCAAACCGGCTGCTGGTCGAGGAGGAGTGCGCGCGTTGGCTGTGGCAGAACTGCTCCCATCTCCGTTGGGGAAAGCCGTGGGGAAACCATGGGGAATGCCTTGTGGAAAGAATGTAACGATGCCGAGACGCTTGTTCAAGCCTGACACCACTTCGCAAAAGCGGCCGGTCCTTCGAAGCGCGGCCCTCGCCGCCGGCACAGCCGCGCTCATCGTCGCGGCGTTCGCCGCCGCGCCACCGCCCGGGCCCGCCGCCGTCGCAGGCTCAACGCTCGCCGTGACGGTGCGACTGACGGACCGTGGTTGCGTCGTCCCGCGGACTGTGCAGTCGCGCTCCTTGCGCATCCTCGTGGTCAACCGAGGGCGGTACTCGCACACGTTCACCATCGCCGGCCACCGCTCGAGCCCGAGCCCGGGCAAGACGGCCGTGGTCCACGTGCGGTTCCCCCGGATCGGGCGCTATCCATACACGTGCTCGCGGCGTGCCGGTCCGCGGCTGCGCGGCCAGCTCCTCGTCGCTGCCGTCCCGACCGCGGCGAAGCCCTGCGGCGTGGCGCCGGCGCCCCCGGTCGTCTACCGCCACGTCGTCTGGATCGTGATGGAGAACAAGGCCTGGTACGACGTGATGGGATCGTCCGCACAAGCGCCGAACATCAAGCGGGTCGCAGCTCTCTGCGGCGTCGCCGCCGCGTTCTACGGCGAGGCACATCCGAGTCTGCCGAACTACATCGCGATGACTTCAGGCGGGACGCAGGGCGTGACCGACGATGGAGCCCCGAGCTCCCATCAGCTGACCGTCGACAACGTCTTCCGACAGGTCGGCGACTGGCGTGCGCTCCAGGAGTCGATGCCGGCGGCGTGCAGCACGTCCGACTCCGGCGACTATGCGGTGCGGCACAACCCGGCGCTGTATTACGTGCGGCTCCACTCGACGTGTCCGGTGCGCGACGTGCCGCTCGGCGCGAAGCCGGACCTATCCGCGAAGTTCACGTTCGTCACCCCGGACGGCTGCCACGACATGCACTCGTCGTCCTGCGCGAACACGATCCAGGACCAGGTACGCGTGGGCGACACCTGGCTGGGGTCCTTCCTCAACGAAGTCTTTGCGACGCCTCAGTACCGGAGCGGCACGACGGCGGTCTTCGTCACGTGGGACGAGAGCAGCCACGGCGACCCCGCGACGCAGGAGATCCCGACGCTCGTCATCGCACCCTCCATCCGTCCCGGCACCGTGACCACGAAGCGCTTCGACCACTATTCACTCCTTCGCACCACCGAGGAGCTGCTCGGCCTGCGCACGTTCCTAGGAGCCGCCGAGAAGGCACCGTCGATGCGCGCTGCGTTCCACTTCTGATCCGCGCCTTCGCGCGGTCGTGCGCGGAGCACGGGGGGCGCTCCACAAGGCCGCACTCGGTGCAGTGGATCCAGTGCTCGGCGCCTGCCCGGAGCACTGCCACTGCGCTGCAGACTCGGCAGGGGAAGTAGACACCGCAGTCCGCCCCCGGGGGGCGGTGACGGGTGGCAGGCAAGTAGGTGTGCAGCCGGTTCACGGAAGGCACGAGGGCGGGGCGACGCCGGGAGAAGCGTCTCAACTATCCGGGCTCTCGGCAATAACCAAAATGGGGTTAGTCCGCGGCAGGGCGTCAGTGTCTGCTTTGCTTCCGAAACCGGTGCGGGTCGTCTGTCTGATCGTGATGCTTGTGGCACTAGCGTCGATGGGGCTCGCCTCGCGGGTCGGCGCCGGCGCCAGCGCCGTGCTGCACAGCTCCCCCAAGGCTGGGCGGCCCTGTCGTGGCGCCGTGGCGCCGGTTCGGTATGCGCACGTGATCTGGTTCGTCTTCGAGAACCAGGGCTACGACCAGGTTGTCGGTAACCACACCCTCCCCTACACGAACCGTCTGGCGAGGTCCTGCGGGCTCGCCGCGAACTACTACGGTGTCGGAGACCCCTCGCTTCCGAACTACATCGCGATGACCTCGGGCGGGACGTGGGGTGTCACCGGCGACTCATCGTCACAGCTCCACGTCCCGAGCATCTTCTCGCAGGTCAAGTCCCGGCACCTGCAGTGGCGGAGCTACTCGGAAAGCATGCCGCACAATTGCGACCAGTCGGACTACCCCGGCGACAACCCTGTCTACACGGCCCACCACGAGCCGGTCATCTACTACGCGGGGATCCGACGCGATTGCGCTCGCTGGGACGTTCCGCTCGGAACGGTGCACAAGGGGGCGCTTGCGCAGGCTCTCGCTGCCAACACGCTGCCGGCGTTCGCGATCGTCGGGCCGAACGACGACGGCGGCACGACGAAGCCCGGTTGCTCACGGCCGTGCGGGAACGTAGACCCGCCACTCAGTGACCACTTCCTACGGGACTGGATGGCGAAGATCCTGGCCTCGAAGGCATACGCCTCGGGCCGGACTGCCGTGTTCGTCACGTGGGACGAGGACGCCACGTTCGAGAACACACTTTGCCCGAAGCTCGACTGCGACCACCTCGCCACCCTTGTCGTGAGCCCTTCGGTGAGGCCGGGGACTCGGTCCGCCACGTTCTTCTCCCACTACTCGCTGCTCCGCACGACCGAGGACCTGCTCGCGCTGGGCGGACACCTCGGGAAAGCAGCCGCAGCGAATTCGATGGCGCCGGCCTTCCACCTGCTCGGCGGCGGCGGCTGAGCGGTTTTCGCTAGCTGCGGATCGTGTTGCTGCGGCCGGCGAGGTAGCAGGTGCCGACCTGCGCCTGCCCGAGAACGACCCGCACCCTCAGCTTCGCCCTGAGACCCGAGCGGAACGTGGCCGAGCTGATCACCGTCGGAGCGACTCCGGTAGTGTTCGCCTTCAGCACCACGCGCTTGACGTTCACCCAGCGCTTGATCGTGCTGCGGTAGCGCTGGAAGGTGGCGGACTTGCCCGCGAAGCTCTGGGCGGCAGAGACGCGAAGGGCGTACCGGTGACGTCCGACCTTGCTGAGCTTCAGCCCCGGCTGGACCTTGACGGTCGCGGCGCTGCTGGTCGAGTTCTTGAACTTCACCGTGTAGCCGGTTTGCATCAGCGGCGTCGCCTGGTAGGTGTAGGCGCCACCGGTCGTCGTCGTCACGGTCGCCAGCGGGCTCGACGTCGCAGCGCCACATTGCTGCGCGAGGAGCTGGAGCGATTGACCAGTCTGGCCGCTGCCGAGCTTTCCGGTCAGGGTCGCCTTCCGGCCATAGACGAGCGTCGCAGGTGTGGCCGCGATGCTGGCCGCGGGCGCCTTCGCGACCGTGACCGTGCCTCGGAAGTTGTTCCCCTTCCCAGCCGGATCGGAGAAGGTGAACTTGCCGTCGCTCGAGAAGGTGCAGCTTGCGGTCTTTCCCGGCTGAATCGCCAGTGGGAGTGCGGCGGTGCAGTGGATTCCCGTGGTCGTCTTGAACTCGACCGTGTGGGCGGCCGTGTCGGTGTTGGAGAAGACGACGGTGTCGCCGAGCGCGATCGACACGGACGTCGGCTTGTAGC
>Ga0070716_100000808_pt1 | contig 13469 bp, 7 predicted proteins | sample LARL112metaG_FD_71395 | JGI IMG/M metagenome (GOLD analysis project Ga0070716, IMG submission 71395) | Corn, switchgrass and miscanthus rhizosphere microbial communities from Kellogg Biological Station, Michigan, USA - LAR L11-2 metaG | ecosystem: Host-associated > Plants > Roots > Rhizosphere ... | reverse complement strand
AGCGCCGTTATCTGGACCACCACACCCTGGACCATTCCGCACAATCGCGCGCTGGCCTTTCATCCCGACTTCGAATACGCCGTCGTCGAAACCGAGAAAGGCGCCCTGCTTTTTGCCGCCGATCGCGTTGCGGCGCTTCAGGCCGAGTGCGGAATCAAAGAAGCCAAAGTTCGCGCCACATTCAAAGGCCGCGAGTTCGATGGCATGAAGTTTCAGCACCCCTTTCTCCCCATTCAGGTGCCCGGCATTCTCGCCAATTACGTCACGCTCGATCAGGGCAGCGGCATCGTGCACACCGCTCCGGGCCATGGCGCCGACGACTTTTATTCCGGACAAAAGTACGGGCTGGAAATCTACGCGCCATTGGACGACAAAGGCGTCTACCTCGAAGGCTTGCCCGAATACAAGGGTAAGGACGTCTTCTCCGCGAATCCCATCATCGTGAAATTGCTCGCGGATCGCGGCGCTCTTCTTGGCCACCACGAATACAAGCACAGCTACCCGCACTGCTGGCGCTGCCACAATCCGGTGATTTTCCGCGCCACCGAACAGTGGTTCATCAAGATGGACCAGGCTGCCCACGGAAAAGAAAAATCCCTGCGCCAGGAAGCTCTCGAAGAAATCCATCAGGTGAAATGGTTCCCCGCTTGGGGCGAAGACCGCATGTACGAAATGATCGAGAAGCGCCCGGACTGGTGCGTTTCCCGTCAGCGCTTCTGGGGCGTTCCAATAATTGTTTTTTATTGCGAAGGTTGCGGCGCGCGCCTCGAAGATTTCAAAGCGCTGCGCAACGTCGTCAAATGGTTTGAAAAGGAAGGCGCCGACGCCTGGTACCAGCACACGCCCGAAGAATTGCTTCCTCAGGAGACAAAGTGTTCTTGCGGCTCCACGAAGTGGCGCAAGGAAAACGACATTCTCGACGTTTGGTTCGACTCCGGCTCTTCGAATCTGTCCGTGCTGAAAGGCGCCGAGTGGCCCGCGGACGTTTATCTCGAAGGCCCTGATCAGTATCGCGGCTGGTTCCACAGTTCGCTGCTGGTGGCTACCGGCGTGCGCGATGCAGCGCCTTATCGTGGTGTCGTCACCCACGGTTGGACGCTTGACGAGCAGGGCCGCCCGATGTCCAAGTCTCTCGGCAACGCGCTCTATCCCATCGAAATCTGCGAAAAGTGGGGGGCGGACTTGCTACGCCTGTGGGTCGGCTCCGTCGAATACCAGGCCGACGTAAAAATGAGCGAGCGCGTAATGACCCAGCTCAGCGAAGCCTATCGCAAGATTCGCAACACCTTCCGCTTCGCGCTCGGCAATCTCGGCGATTTCAATCCCTCGCGCGACGCCCTTTCGAACGATCAACTGGAGGAATTTGACCGCTGGATGCTCGACCGCACGGCCGAACTCGTGAAGAAATGCCGCGAATGGTACGCGAATTACGAATTCCATCGCGTCTATCACGCCATTCACGACTACTGCGTCGTGGATCTCAGCGCGTTCTACTTCGATGTGCTGAAAGACCGCCTCTACACCAAAGCGCCGAGAAATAAATCGCGCCGCTCCGCGCAGACCGCCGTCTGGAAAATCTCCAGCGCCCTGGTCCGTCTCGCCGCGCCAATTCTGGTTTTCACCTCCGAGGAAATCTGGAAGTATTTTCCCAAATCACAGGGCGAAGCCGAAAGCGTCCATATGTCGCTCTTCCCGGAAGCCGCGGCAGTAGCTGGCGGAATCGCCAAAGACGCCGCCGAAAAGTGGGAGCGTCTCGCGCAAGTTCGCTCTGCTGTGCTCCTTGCCCTCGAGCAAGCGCGCGCCGCAAAAGCTATCGGTGGCAACCTCGAAGCCAAAGTCTTGCTCCATGCCGATCCGCACGGCTCTGCTCTTCAAAAGCTCCTCGAAGAAAAACGTTCCCTGCTCCCCGCGCTATTCATCGTTTCGCAAGTTGAAGTTCGGCCCTCGGCCATTCCCGGCTCCCTCCAGGCCGAATCGCTGCCCGAGCTTTCCGTCAAGATCGACCGCGCCGGCGGCGCCAAATGCGAGCGCTGCTGGAACTACTCCACTCACGTCGGCGAAAACTCACGCTATCCCAAGGTCTGCGAGCGGTGCTCCGAAGCTCTTGCCGAAATCGAGAGAGATGGGTCGGTAAATGTGGCGGCGACCTAAAATGTTCTCCGCCGCTCTGTCCTGTACGTCCTTAACCTCCTTTACTCCCTCAACCTCATGACCCTTCCTTCGCGGCTTCGTTTCCTATGGCTCACTCTCGCCGTCGTCTTCCTCGATCGCGCCTCCAAGGCCTGGATCGAGTCCCTGCCTGGTGATCGCTTCCCGCACCCTGTCATTCAAAACTTTTTCTACCTCGTTGACTCACGTAATCCCGGCATCGCTTTCAGTTTTCTCGCCGGTCTTTCCTCTCCCGCCTTGCGCGTGTTCCTTATCTGCGGCTCCCTCATCATCGTCGCAGTTATCACCTGGTTGCTCGTCGCCGGCCGCGGCATGGGTTCTCTGCACGCTGCGGGCCTCGCGCTTCTCCTCGGCGGTGCCACTGGCAACGTGACTGACCGCATCCTTCACGGCGCCGTCACCGATTTCATCGAGGTCTATCTTCATTTCCTTCCGTGGCGAATTTTCAATCCTTGGCCGGCCTTCAACGTCGCCGACTCCGCGATCACGATTGGCGCCATCCTTATCCTTCTTGACGTATTATTTGGCCGCCGGTCCGATGCACCCCATTCAAGCTCGTGACCGCCGTAGTCGAGGAGAAACTCTGTGAGTCGATGGAACAGTTTCAATCGCCGTGAATTTCTCTCCACCGCTTTTGGCGCCGCTGCTTCTTTTGCTATCGTGCCTCCCGGCCGCCAACTACTCGGCGAACTGCTCGATCCTCAGTCGAAGTTCGCGCCACTCCAATTTCCCGAGGAGTTTATTTGGGGCGCGGCCACGGCCTCTTATCAGATCGAGGGCGCCTGGGCCGAAGACGGCAAAGGTGAATCCATTTGGGACCGCTTCTCGCACACTCCAGGCAAAGTGAAGGGTGCCGCGACAGGCGACGTCGCTTGCGATTCCTACCATCGCTATAAAGAAGACGTTGCACTCCTCAAGGCCTTAAACTTAACCAGCTACCGATTCTCCATTTCCTGGCCTCGCATCCAGGCCACGGGTTCCGGCGATCCCAATTCCAAGGGCCTCGACTATTACAAGCGTCTTGCCGACGCCCTTCTCGAAGCGAAAATCCGCCCGCTCTGCACGCTCTACCATTGGGATCTCCCACAAAAACTGGAAGAACGCGGCGGCTGGCCCAATCGCGATCTCGTCGCGCGCTTCACCGATTACGTTGACATCACCGTCCGCGCCCTGGGTGACCGCATCTCGCACTGGTGCATTTTCAATGAGCCTTGGGTCTTCACGTTTCTCGGTTACTCCAGGGGCATCCACGCCCCCTCGCGCAAGAATTTCGCCGATTGCATGCGCGCCACCCACGTCGTCAATATCGCGCAGGGCCAGGCCTTCCGGGCCATCAAAGCCATGAACGCTAAACTTCAAGTTGGCACCGCCTTCAGCATGGCCCACTGCCAGCCTGCCACTTCCAGCGACGCCGACCGCCAGGCCGCCGATCGCGCTCACGCGCTCGGCAACGTCTGGTTCGTCCACCCCGCTCTCCATGGCGAATATCCGAAGGCGTTCCCCGGCGAAAATCCGCTCGACCTCATGGGCGTCAAATCCGGCGACATGGAACTTTGCCGCGCCCCGCTCGATTTTCTCGGCATCAACTACTACCGCCGCCAGCTCGTCTCCGCCATTCCTCCCGGCACCGGCGAAGACGCCACCGGCGTACACAATTTCGGAGCCCACGACGGCCCGCTCACCGATTTTGCGTGGGAAATCTGGCCCGATGGCTTCCACGATCTCCTGATGCGCATCGCTCACGAATACAAAACCACGCCTCTCGAAATCACCGAGAACGGTTGCTCCTACCTCGATGGCCCCGACGAGCACGGCCGCATCCCCGACGAACGCCGCATCCAGTTCATGCGCGGTTACCTCCACGGCCTTGGCCGAGCCCTGCTCCACGGCGCCAATGTCCGCGCCTATCATCACTGGAGCCTGCTCGATAATTTCGAGTGGGCCGAAGGCTACGCTCAGCGATTCGGCCTCACCTACGTCGATTTCCGCACGCAAAAACGCACCATCAAGGATTCCGGCCACTGGTACGCCAAGCTCGCCTCCACCGGCAGCCTCACCTAGGCTGTTGGAACACCATCGCTGGAAACCATTTTGCTCGAAGCAACGTCATAAAATTAGGATGAGAACTATTCTCGCAGCCATTTTCCTGGTGGCTTTCGCATCGCCCCTCTTTGCACAAGACGAAGCGGCAGCTGCTCGCGCTGCGGCAGGTTGCGGTCCTGCCCAGGTCAATTTCGAAGTGAAGACGGACATGAAACAGCACCCGGCCGCGCAGCCGGAAACTGGCAAAGCGTTGGTTTATGTTTTCGAGTTCGATAAGCGGGAACCTAACGTAACCTACTTCTCGTCGGAGACAACCAGAATCGGACTCGATGGTTCTTGGGTTGGCGCCAACCACGGCCAGTCCTATTTTTTCTTCCCGGTGGATCCCGGTGACCATCGCCTGTGTGCGAATTGGCAATCCCGACTCAAGAAATACTCCAGACTGGGCTCGGCCGTCAGTTTCAAAGCCGAAGCGGGAAACGTCTATTACTTCCGTGCGATGGTCGATGTGAGGACAAAATATGAACCTACCTTAAAGTTGGAACCCCTCGACTCGGCCGAAGGCCAATTTCTCATCTCGGCTTCCTCATTTAGCACCTTCCGCGCCAAAAATTGATTGGCTTTAACTATCGCGGCGCTGGCCACTTACGCGCCATTCAGGTGTCTTTCATCTTGTTTTGCAGCATCCACCTGATTGCCTTCGCGTCTCGGGTGGAGCATACCTAGAGCGGCTGCAAACTGCCTCGAAGCTAGCCGAGTGTAAGAAAGGGTGGATGAACAAGCTCAAGGGCATGCGAACAAGAACGTAATCGCACGCTAAGCCCAAGCGTTTGGAAAGGCGCAGCACTTTCAGCGTGAATTCCAGGTGCTCCTCGTCCCTGCCGTTTCCATGACTCTGATTTGAAGCATAGCGCCCTCGCCCCGCGCGCTTCAGCTATGGGTAGTTCGTTCTGAAAGCGTCAGAATCCACATCCCCCAGCCACCATATGGAGGAGAGATGCGCAAGCTTGCCGTGTTGTTGTGTCTCGCTTTGTTTGTTGCTTCGAATATTCGAGCTCAGAGTAATTCCGGCGCGAACAATGCGGAGCTGAATGGCAATTACGCGTTTACGTTCAGCGGAGTCACCGGAAGTAGTGGCGGCTCGTCGGTTTTCGCGGCCGTGGGAAGATTCACGGCGGATGGCTCCGGTAATATCACGAGCGGCGAACTTGATAGCAACGGCGTCGGCCCCGGAGCCGTGCTGACCGCACAAGCGTTCACCGGCACATACTCGATCGGTGCTGACAATCGCGGCGTGATGACCTTGAATATCCCTGGCGGCGTAAAATTCGCCTTCGCCATGACGGCCAACGGTAACGCCGAGTTCATTGAGTTCGACGCTTCTGGCGGAGCGGGAAGGATTGGATCGGGAAGAATCGAAAAGTCGGACACTTCCGCGTATAGCGCCGCTGCCATTTCTGGTGACTATGCGTTTGGTGCGGATGGGTTCGACGACTCGAGTAATCGCGCGGCCATGGCCGGGCGGTTTACTTCGAACGGTGCGGGCGCTTTGAGCAATGAAGCCGGCGACGTCAACGCCTACGGCACCACTTCTTCCATGACATTTTCGTCGGCAAATTACACCGTGTCCGACACCGCCTCGGGGCGCGGCACAATGAACTTTGCTTTCTCGATCGGGGGATCGCCATTCAATTTGGATTTCGTATTTTACGTCGTGAACGCGGGAAAGTTGTTTGCGATGGTGAGCGACGCGGTTTCCACTTCCACTCCGCTGCTGAACGGCGTCGTGCTTCAGCAGCAGAGTCCCGCGGGAGGTTTCTCCAACGCCTCGCTGAATGGCGGCATGGTGATTTACATGACGGGATTCACTTTTTGCGGCAATGGATCCCGTGCTTCTGATGCCCTCGCAGGTTTGCTCACCTTCGACGGTCGCAGCGCCCTCAACGCCACCTTCGATGAAAACTGCGGCGGAGTTCCCAATTCGATCAGCGGCTTGTCCGGGACGTACAGCATAACAAGCAATGGCCGCGCATCCATCGCGGTCGCGAATGGCGCCGTCGCGTATTTGGTGAGTTCGAATCAAGCATTCCTCTTCGCTACCGACAATTCTATTGTGTCAGGCTTCGGCGAACCCCAAGCCGCTGTATCGTTCACGAACAGCGCGCTGAACGGAAATTATGCGGGCGTGGCAACTACGCCGGTGTCATTTGCCGTCCAAGTTTTCTCCGGTGAGTTCACTGCGGACGGCGCCAGCCCAACTGGCAACTTGACCGGCACGGAGGACATCGGCGCTTCCAGCGGTCCAGTCTCGGGCGCAGCGTTCCAGGCCGCGTACTCCGTAGCCACCTCGCCGACAAATGGACGAGGAACCATGACGGTTTCTTCCGGAACAGGAGGGAACGCCGTCATTTATATGATCTCCGCCGCGTCGTTCGTGGCCGTTTCATTGAACGATCCGAATCCCGCAGTCTTATTCTTCGAGCAGTCTCCAAGTTCAACTCCACCTCCACCTGTCTCTCTGTCCTCGCTAACGCTGAACCCCACGACTGTCACTGGCGGAGGCTCCTCTACAGGAACGGTAACGCTGAGTGGGCCGGCTCCATCTGGCGGCACACAAGTGGCGCTTTCTAGTAGCGACACTTCCGTGGCCACAGTGCCGTCAAGTGTAACGGTCGCGCCCGGAGCCACCAGCGCGACATTTACCGTCGCCACGAGCGCCGTCTCTGCGTCGACCACAGTCACCATCTCAGCGTCCTACGCCGGTGTGACCAAGACAGCTTCGCTCACCGTGAATCCCGTTCCTCCGCCTCCACCGACTCTGTCTTCGCTGACCCTGAATCCCAGTACTGTTATAGGGGGAGTGCAATCTTCCACGGGCAAAGTGACATTAACTGCGCCAGCTCCTGCAGGTGGCGCGACGATCATCCTTTTCAGCAACAGCGGCGCGGCCAGCGTGCCTTCCAGCGTGTTCATTCCGCCGGGCGCCACCAGCGCAACCTTTACCGTGAACACGTCTATCGTTCTTATTTCGACTTCCGCTACGATTTCGGCTTCGTACAACGGTACGACGAAGACGGCAACGCTTACGTTGCTGCTGTAACGGACGGTAGCATTGGCTCGTGAGCCGCGCCTTGCCTGGTTCCAGCGGCGCGGCTCCATTGGCCTTGAAAAAGCTACCGCGGATTAGAGGAAGCAAAGACATCCTGTTACTTCTCGGCGCTTCCCAGCGGCTTCAGCCGTTCTTTGTTGATCTTCAGGACCATTCCGGCATTGCGGTCGGCCACTTCGCTTACTTTGTATTCCGCCGACGTGCCGAGCACCTGCGCGACTTCGGAAGGCGTCAATTTATATTCCTCGGTCAGCCATTGCGCCATGTTCGCCGTCGCACCGCGGAACGCATCATCCAGAGACCCAGCGAGTCCCATTGCTATGAGGTGCGTTGCGGACTCCACGCGCGGCCCCGGGACCCGTTTCCCCGGAATCACGTCCACGGTGAACTCCACGTCCATCGAAGTTTCGAGAGCGTTGCCGTTGAGCTCTCCGTCGCCCTGCAGCGCGTGCCCGTCGCCCACGTAGAGCAGCGCGCCCGGCACGCTCACCGGCAAATACACGGTGGCACCTTCCACGATCTCGTTGAAGTCCATGTTCCCGCCGAAGCGCCCGGAATCGCCCGACCCGGGAGGCGCTTGCGCCACGTTTGGCGCTACCGCGACGCATCCCAGCATCGGGCGGAGCGGCACCGCATATTTAGTCAAATGCTCGGCCGGTTTTTCCGGCGTCGCTACGCCGCGTTGCGCGTCCAGATGCCAGCGCACGGATTTACCGGCGTCCTTCATCTTCACGGCCAGGTCGCTGTCCACCGCGCGTCCCACAAGAAAGTCATCGCTCTCCGCCCAATCGCGATTCAGCCGCACGCGTGTAAAGTGCACGGACAGTGTGTCGCCGGGCGCTGCCGTCTCCACGAAAAATGGCCCCGTCTCCGGATTTCCTCCCAGCACACGGGTGACACCCTTTTCATCCTTCCCGCCGGCATCGACGGTCGTGGTATGCACGCTGTCGCCGGGAGCGATCGTCAGCACCGGTTTGTTCAAGGCAGAGAATTGCCGGGAGAAAGTTGTAGGCACAAATTCATGGCGCTGCGACGTTCCAGCGCGCCGCGCCGGAACGAGTTCCGCGGTGAACTTGTGCGCGGCATGCTCCGGGTCGTCGGGATGGGTGAACACCACCGTCCCGGTGATGGTCCCCCCTTGCAGTGTGGCTTTGCCTTCGTCCGTCCCGCCCTGCTCGTCCTTCGCCAGGAAATAAATCGTGTTGCCCTTGAGCGTTCCCTCGAGCTTGTCGCCATCAAAATTGCCGGTCAGCTTTTCTCCTTCCTGCTTCAGCTCCATGCGGAAGTAAATCGTCGAGCCGTAAAAATCCGTGTTCACCACCCATCGCCCCGAAACGCCACCTGCAGGCCGCCCCGGTTCTTGGGCTTCGCGCGCCGCCGAAATTCCTGGAACAAGCATCAGCAAAAACAAAGCTTTGCGCATAGTGGTCTCTCCTCGCCGCGACATTCTAGACGACGCCACATGCTCACGGTTAGTCCGTTTCCCAGGCTTTTTGCGGAAGCTAGTGCGTGGCGGTTCCGATGGGGAAGCTCTCCCTGTTCTCGTTTTCGATCTGAGACCTTCTTCCAGCATCACCCAGGATGTTTTTTTGGCGAAAGAGTTCCGAATCGCCTGAAAAGAAAGGAGTTGGGTTTTTGATGAGTGCAATAAAGAGCAAAAGAGTGCGCAAGGACATGAGATGAAAGGGGATAACGTGGCGAATGCTGTCCGAGGCTCGGCGGGAGGGGGGACCCCCATTACATGCATGAATATCAAAACAAAGGGGTTGAGGAATTTGCAACTCGTAAGTGATTGAAAAGAAAGAGATGGCGTGCGCCTGGACGGAGTGGACGAAGTGCTGCCGCCGAATTCAAGGGAGGAATACTGAGGAAGAGGCGAAGACCGGAGCAGGTGAGCGGCAAACACGCTGAAATATATCATGGAACTACTACAAGTGTTAAATTATTATTTGAGTATCATTCGAATGGAACGGGAAAGTGTTGAAAAGGTTTGGGTTGCGGTTGATGAGCGGAGTTCAGGCAAAAAGGGATCCGAGGCGTAAAAGCAAGAATCTTGAAAAAGCAGGACCAGAGAAGGAGCTGACGAGAAAAACAAATTCAGCCACGCCTCTGTGAACTGAGGGCACCCTCGAGGCCGACCCAACAAAGGGCAAGAATGGCTACGTAAAGTCGCCGCTACAAAGGCCGGAACACGGCGAGGCTGCTACAATCGGCGTGTGCCGGCTGGGGCCCAACCCGAGATTCATGAACTACTGGCGCTGGATACGGACGCTGGGACGCGGCTGGACCGGTTTGTGGCCGCGCATCGGCCGGAGCTCTCGCGCTCGCGCGTGCAAGAACTGATCGACGACGGACACGTCCTGGTCAATGGCAAGGCGGCGAAAGCTTCACAGAAACTGCATGGCGGAGAACTGATTGCCGTACGCGCGCATCCGCGGCCGGCGCCGCGCGCCGAAGCGGAAGCGATTCCGCTGGATGTGCTGTACGAAGACGACGATGTTATCGCCATCAACAAGAGCGCCGGAATGACCGTTCACGCCGGCGCGGGAAATGTTTCGGGGACGCTGGTCAACGCGCTGCTGGGGCGCGGGCAGGCGCTTTCCAAGGGCGGCGATCCGCTGCGGCCGGGAATCGTGCATCGGCTGGACAAGGAAACGTCCGGCGTGATCCTGGTGGCGAAGAACGACGCGGCGCACGCGAAGCTCGGCGAGGCCTTTCGCCAGCGCGCCATCCAAAAAACATATCTGGCGCTGGTGCAGGGCGTTCTCACAGAGAAAAACGGCCGCATCGAATTAGCCATCGGACGCGACCCGATTCATCGGACGCGCATGGCCACGCAGCGCAAATCCTGGCACGGCGCGGGGATCGCGAATCCGCGCGAGGCGCGCACGGATTGGAAAGCGCTCGCCAAAATCGACAGCACGACACTGGTGGAAGTCCAACTCCATACCGGGCGAACGCATCAGATTCGAGTACACTTCGCGGCGCTGAAACATCCGGTGGTGGGCGATACGCTGTACGGCGCGGCGCGGGAGTTGCGGACAGGCAAGCTCGATTTGCCTCCGCTGGGGCGAAATTTCCTGCACGCGGCGAAACTGGGGTTTGCGCAGCCGCGGACCGGCGCGTGGATCGAAGTCCGCGCGACCTTGCCGGCGGAACTGCGCGAATTTTTGAGAAAACTTTGCGATGCCGCGGGAGAATCGCAGAGCCGAATTGACGCTGCGCTGGCGGGATACCTATAATCGATGAACATGCGACGGATCATTACCTCCACCCTTTTGGCGCTGGCGCTGCTGCTCCTTCCACTGACCGACCGCGCGCAGCAGTCTTCGCCTGACAAGCCCCAAGCATCCTCACCGGATGCCAAACCCCAGGCGGCGCCCACACAGCCCGCTGCGCCGAAGCAAGAACCTGCGCAGCAGAGCGATCAAACAATCAAGACGGTCGTCAACCTCGTTGACGTGCTTTTCACCGTGCTAAATCGCCGAAACAAACTTGTTCCGGAACTTGAAAAGAGCGACTTCAAGATTTGGGACGACAAGTATCCCCAGGAAATCCGTTACTTCAGCAAGCAGTCCGATCTGCCGCTCCGCATTGGCATGTTGCTGGACACTTCCAACAGCATCCGCGACCGTATCAAGTTCGAGCAAGATGCTTCGATCAATTTTCTGTTCAGCGTGCTGCGCCACAACAAGGACGAAGCGTTTGTGATGACTTTCGACGACGAGCCGCAAATCGTCCAGCCCTTCACCGGGGACGCGGGAGCGCTGCGCGACCAGATCACCAAGACGCGCGCGGGCGGCGGCACGGCGATTTACGACGCGATTTATGAAGCATGCGTGAAGGAACTGAGCCATCCGCCACGCCCGCCGGGCGACCAACCGGACGTGGTGCGCCGCGTGATGATTCTGATCAGCGACGGCGAGGACAATTTATCGACGCACACGCGCGCGGACGCCATCGAAATGGCGCAGCGCACGAGCGTCGTGATTTACACCATCAGCACCAGCACGCAGTGGGTCTCGCTCTCGCAGACCGATCCGAGCAAGCTGGCAGACCGCAAGTATCACCTGACGGACGGCGACAAGATTTTGCAGGAACTGGCCGAGGAGACCGGCGGGCGCGCGTTTTTTCCGTATCACGTTGACGATTTGGACCAGTCGTTCCAGGACATCGGCGACGAGCTGCGCAACCAGTATTCCATCGCGTATCTTCCGACGAACTACGTTCTCGATGGCCGCTACCACAAAATCCGCATCGAAGTGCCCGACCATAAGGGCTACCAGGTGCGCGCGCGGCGCGGCTATTTCGCGCGCGCCAACAGCATGCCAGCTTCTGCAAATCCTCCCGGCGCGAACCAGTAATTTTTTCTGTTTTTTTTTGCGCGACCCGATCGAAATCAGCTTAAGTATTTCAACGGGGAATATTGCGCAGGAGGACAGCGTCGGAATCGGCGTGGCCCCGTCCAACGGCGAGCCGCGCTCCGTCCTTCGAATATCCGTATCCGCCAATTTTTTCCGAGGTGAAATGCGTGAGCTGACGGCGCGCTGAGCCATCGAGTGGTTGCACCCACAGATTGTCGACGCCTTTTTCCCGTACGTCATAGAGGATGGCCTTACCGGAAGGCATGAACGCCAGGCTGGGGAGCCCGCGGGGATCGAATTCGAGCGACGATTTTTTCCCATCCTCGACAGAATAAGTAACGAGGACAGTAGTGTGATCCGATTCGCTCGCTTCGAATGTGGCGACGGTTTTGCCGTCTGGAGAAAGGTCATAGGGTTCGGAGGAGGACTTGATCATTGTTTCGGGCGTGCCACCGTCGATGGGAATGCGCTTGAGGAAGTGGTTTTCAGCGGCGTCGATGAAGTACAGCCATTTGCCGTCACGCGAACAGACCGGCACACGATCGTTGATGCCAAAAGTAAGGCGCAAAAGGTTCGCGCCATTGGAATCGACACGCCAAAGATTGGTTTCGGCGCCGCCCGACCGGCCGATGTATCGAAAGACAACGTAGCGCCCCTGCTCGCACGAGGCGACCTGGTCCACAGCATATTTCGGATCGGAGAAAATGACGCGGTCTCCGCCAGAGGGATTGACCAGGCGGATGTCGGAACCCTGGATGAGGAGGACTTGAGCGTCGGGGGTCAAGTCCCAACTTCGAATGGGCAGAGTGGAAGGTAATTTAAGAGGGTTGAAGTTCTCGAGTGATCCCGCCGGTGCAATCTCCACCTGGTATTTTGCCTGGCTCTGATTGGCAGCGATGGATTGGCCATCCGCGGAGAGGCTGGGATGAAAGTAGTCGTTGGTATCGGTAGTCAGGAGGTGGAAGGCGCCGTCAGGGAAGGAAACGATGCCAATTTGCCTGCGCCTATATCCAGTTTCCGCGGTGGCGGCGGAGACGACTAGGCCGGACATGTCCGGCAGCCAAACGGGCTCGTTATAGAGGCGATCCTTGGAGATGGCAGTTTGCTTGGTGTCGCCAGTGGCAACGTCCACAGCGAGGAACCCGCCGATATCCCGAGGCGTGGGCTGGACGACTGGAATCAAGATGGTTTTGCCATCGGGAGACCACGCGAGCGTCAGGTTATCGACATGAAGCTCCTTATGATGGAAAAGATCGCGTTCGAAAGTGCCGTCGCGGTGAGCGATCTTGAGGTCCGCCACCTTGGAATCGCCATGCTGGTGCAAGTAGGCAAAGCGCTGGCCATCCGGTGAAAACGAGATCGGACTGTCGACATCTTTTATGAGCAGGCGCGGAGTTCCGCCCAGCATGGGGGCGTCAAAGAGAGAAGCGATAGCTTGCTCGGAGTCGTCACGGCGGACGCAATAAATGTAATTGCCGTCGGGAGAAAACGTAAGTCCTGCGTACCGCGTTGCGAGCGGCGCGACGACCTGCGTGTTGCTTCCCGTGGGAATGTGCCGCAGCCAGAGGGATTGCAGGCCATTCTCATCGAGGACATGAAGCAGGTATTTTCCATCTGGGGAAATTCTGGAGAGGAAGACGTGACCGTTGTTGGTGAGATTTTCAACCGACATTTGTTCGACAGGCAAGACTTTCTTGCGTGGCAAGAGGGAGTAGATGCCGAACGCGGCAGCGACGAGCAGCAGGACAACGCTTCCCAGCAAGAGGCCCGTGCCGAATTTGTTC